>Ga0210396_10002499_pt1 | contig 18749 bp, 18 predicted proteins | sample IncBWH17OmetaG_FD_155466 | JGI IMG/M metagenome (GOLD analysis project Ga0210396, IMG submission 155466) | Forest soil microbial communities from Barre Woods Harvard Forest LTER site, Petersham, Massachusetts, United States - Inc-BW-H-17-O ... | reverse complement strand
GATTCCTGCCTGATCGCGCAAGAGCTTCGCGTTCCAACCGGCCACCTTCATGGGAACGCCGAGGCTGGCAATCGTGTGGTATTCCGTGACGGACAAGTTCACGAGCCGCAGCGAGGCCTTCCCGCCCACCGGAATATTGATAATGGCCGGCAGCGGCTGCGAATAGTGCAGTTGGGCATCACTCGACGCTGTGGCTTGCGGACCGGGCGCAACTGTGTCGGGGTAGCTCCGCCCGTTCAGCAGGAAGTATTTGTCCTTCATGTCTGCAAACATTTCCGGGTTGAAGGTCATGCCCACGAAGTGGAAATTGGGGTCGAAACCGTGCATCTGAAGGGGGTACGTAACGTCATAAGCTGTTGAACCGTCGCCGTCGTTATAGACGTACCTTTGTTGATTGCCCAGTTTGTCCGTGCCTTGCAAAATGAGGTTATCGCCGCCCGCTGGCATGGTCGCGCTGCAGAGGATGTCCGCCGCGGGACGGCAAGCCGTGCGCAGGTCAATCGAGGTGGCCCCAGAGGGCAATGCGAGCCCGTTCTGGTACTGCAAGTAGGTGTAGAGGTCTCCGCCCGGCGGAACCCGGTCTTGTCGCGGCCGCACATAAAGCTGCCCCACCATGCCCATCTGCAAATGCTCGGGCGGCGTGATATGGCAGTGCCAGAAGTAAGTGCCAGCATCCGGCGCCAGGTAGTAATAGGTAAAGCTGCCGCCGATGTTAATAGCTACCGAGGCATCAGGGACACCATCATAAAACGACGAAGCGTTTGGATAGCCATGGAAGTGGACGGTGTGCTGCTCGAACAGGTCCGGGCGCATGATCATGCCCACATTGGTAAGGGTAAGGAAAAACTCATCGTCCTCATCAAAGGCCATCAGCGGCGCCGGGATGTTGCCGTTCATCACGCCGATGTCCATGATGGGCCGGGGATCCACGTGTCCATCGGAGACGAATGGGCTCGACGCGGTCGGGCCCGTTAAGGCGGTCTGCGCGGCCAGTCCCGTGACGGAAGCGGTGTACTGGAAGGCGAATTGCGTGAACCCTGTGCTGGCGGGGACACCCAAGTTGCTTACACAAGAGATGGGGAAAGTCCCGTCAAAGCCTGCACCTACGCCAAAAATAGTGACTTGTGACCCCACGGGAATGTTTATCGGCGTGTAGGTGTAAATTGTCACCAAATTCGGCGTGGCCGACGTCGGTGTGAGACAGGGGGAGGCAACGCTTCCGCCCGCTGGCAGGGAGCCTTCATAGGCGTCAGAGATATTCACGGTGTCCACGACTTCGGGGGCCAAGCCCACCGCGCCGTTCCACGAGAACAACGGGCTCGACGTCGGGGGATTGGTTACCGACCATGGCGAGGCCCCGCTGGTGGCCCCGTCGGTTGTGGCGGGGTCACCGCGCACAAGCGTGACTGGAGACGGGGTGTTAAACGCTCCCGGGAACTGTGTGCCCGGGTGGCCTGCGGCGATGTCCGCGAGCCCGGAGAGCGGGCCGAAGGAAAACATGAACGTCTGCGTGCCGTCGGCCTCCGTCATGTATCCGTCACCGCCGGAGATCTGCTGGCACTTGATCGCGCCATTCACGTTCGACGCCGGCACCACATATCCGCCCGTTGTAGAAGCGTTGGCCGGGACAGGTGTTGAGAATTGCGTCGGACCGTTGTACGGCGGCTCCGCATCGTTATTGTTGAGATTCGAGGGATGCGTGATGGTGCTGTTTGGACATTGCACGCGGAACGATTGAGCGCTTGCGATCGCCGGCGCAAGACTGAATACAAGTACGGTAAACAAAAGGTGGTAGAGCTTTCTCACGGCGTATGACCTCCTGTGCTGCAGTAACAACATGCAACCCGGCTCGCTCCACGTCGCGCGTTCCGTAAGAACAGGAGTCACAGGGCCGGGAAGCCTTCTGATCCAAGTGAGGTCAGCTTACGTTGTCTTTACAAGACTTCTTTGCGGGGCAGCAAAAATGCACAAATAATTTGTTACGCCCTGGAAGGGGAGCTCAGGAGGCGCCGAACGTGGGTGTGTAAGAACTCGAGCACAAGGTGGAAGGCGAGTCTGGGCGCGGAATCTCTCTGCCCGTTGGAATGAATGCGATCCTGCAAGCAGGGTAGGTTTTCAAGATACTACGACTAATTCTGCCCTGTCGGTTTCTGGTTCTGTTGAATCTGGAGCTGTCGGCGCTGCTGATACATGCTCTGCAACTGCTGAATCATTTGTTCGGAAGAAGTGCTGGCACTTGGTCTGCTCAAGTTCTGTTCTGAAACTCCCTGTGCCGATTGCACCTTGCTCGCAGAGGTCTGCGCATCTGCCGACGGCGATACGGCTGGGGCGGTATCGGAAGCTGCCGCTGACTCCGCGGGAGCGGAACTGTCTTGCTCAGGAACCTCCGCCGGACTGGAAGTCGCAGGCAGGTCTCTGTGATTCGCGGCCCGTGCCACTCGGCTTCCCGGGACACCCTGTTCGACTGTTTTGCTGCGCAGCGTCAACAATACACTCTTAATCCCCTCCGGATCGCTTTCGGATGCCTGAAAAACGTAGTCGAGTTCGGTGTTGTCCAACAGATCGCGGAGAACTTTGCGAGCCGGTCCGGGCCCGAGCCGAACCCAGATCCGCTGACGAGCGACACTTGGTGGAAGATCGATGTCTGCTCCTATCGTGGAGCGGAGTGCCGACATAACTTCCGAAAGCGGCGAATTCTCGGCTACGATGGTGAGTTGCCCGTCTTCGTAGGTGATCTGTGGGGGCTTCGATGCCACGCGTTCCGGACTGAGTGGCCGCGGCTGCGGCTGCGAATTTGCATCCTGCTGCTCGCCAGCCTCTGAGTTCTGGGCTGAAGCCTGGACGGATGCAGCGGCTTGGATAGAATTCTGAACCGTTCGGAAATCCGGCAATGCTGAAGGAATATTCGCGTACAAAAAAACGGGCACAAGGCAGATTAGCGCTAGCGTTAATGGTGCGATAACTCTTCCATTGAAGTTAGAATGGATATCCATCCAGAGCGCCCTTCTTGCCGGTGATGATACGTGCTGGTGGACCTGGCATCCATTCAGCCCACTCCGGTCGGCGGCTATTGGGGCGATTCCGAACATTTGTCCCTTTCCTTCCGGAACCACATCCGAGATCGAACTCTTTAACATGTTTCTTTTAGTTTGGTCAATCAGCATCTATAGCACGCCACAAATGCCATGTGCTTTACTCACGCCACGTCCCGATCGCCGGTAGCGCCGATTCGCAGATCTGCGACGCTATGGCGGTGGAGAAGGCAAGCCCGTTAGCTGGTGCCGTCGTGGCAGCGTTAGCCTGCGGGGTGCTGTGCGCTGCACGAAATCGGATTGCGTCCCGCTCTCGCCCGCTAAGCCCGTAACTTGCGGCGGTGGAAATAATTCTGGCGCCGACGACACGCATGAATTTCTAGCTCCTCGCGCATTCTACATTTTCCGCTTTGGGGGCGTCCCACGAAACTGTCCAAACCCGCGCGCCGCATCAACGGAGTTTCTCATTCACTTTCGGACAGCTCTACCAGCGCCGGAAGGCTCTTGACCGTGACAGACTCCCGCCGCGTCCTCACGATCCCTCGCCGATCCCAATCTGAAAGCAATCTGCTCACGGTAAATAGCGTAGTGCCGATCAACTGCGCCAATTCCTCGCGCGACAGGTTGATTTGTACCCCGCCATTCGCTCGACGCCCAATTTGGTTCAGCAGCCGAAGCATTTCATGACTTAGGCGCGTGGCAACTTTTTCGGTAGAGATCTCGCGGAAACGTCCCTCCAGCTCCTCAAGGCATTTGGAGAGAATGTGGGCTGTGTTGCGTCTCAAGGCGGGAAATCGCACTGCGAGAGAGTCAAATACGGCAGCGTCCCAGACAAACGCCGTGGACGCTCTGAGCGCTTTAGCCGAAGAGCAATGACGGGTCTGACCGTTCGACCCAACCATCCCTAGCGCTTCTCCAGGTCCTGTAAGCCGAAGTATAACTTCACACCCGTTTTGGCCGACCTGCACGATCTTCACGCAGCCGGAGGTCAGCAGCACGATTTTCCGCACCGGATCGCCTTCCAAGTAAATTGTCTGGCGGCGCGAGTACTCTTCCTTGCGCGCCGCGGATATGATTTCTCTGCAATCCGCCGGAGAAATATTAGAAAATAAAGGGTAGTTTTGAACTAAAGCCGCGTCACGGTTGGCCCGAATCTCGCAGGATGAATTGGTTGTAACCGCGCTGACAACCGCACTCGGTCCAAAGGATTGCGCTCCCGCCATTGATCCCATCCTCGTCTCTTGTCTACTACTCGTTTCTGCCACTACATTAGATCTGCGCCTGGATTGCGCGCCAATCTTTGAAACAAGCCCAGAATAAGAAAGACGGGGACAGTTCCTTTTCACCAATCAACCACGGGACCGAATCACTTCCCAGATGCCAGTCACAAGTATTCAAATTGGGATTCAAACCACTTGTGCTAATGACGAAATGTACCGCAAGTCGAAAACATAAATGAAACACGGTAACTTCCGCCAGAAGTCACGTTACTCCAAAACTATGCAATTGCCGTGCCAGTCTGGTTCAACCATGTAAATCCTTTGTAAAGTTGTAATTCCGGCCAAAAGTGAGGGCGTTCCAAGAGAATTGTGTGCAGGAGAATTCCCAATCTGGGAAAACATTTCAACTAAGCTTCATCCGTTGCTTGAGGCATAATCTCACTACCCAAGTGTGTAGCGTTGCAGTATGTCGCAAGATGGTTAAGCAGCTCTGGCCGCACTTCACGGACTCGACGTCTGGGACGACCGCGGGGGCTCGGAAGCCGACGCCGGTGCGCTGGTCGACGGTCGCCGCCGATTTTGCGTAGAGGGCGGTTCCTGGGGAGCAGGCGAGTTAGCTGGCTTGGTGGGTTTGGGCTCCGTATAGCGCAAACCGATGGTATTGCTGGTACCCACATCAATCAGCCTCAGGTTGTCGTCGGTAATCTCCTCCGCACGCACGATATGGGGAGTGATGGCGAAGACAATCTCGTTTTCAATGTGCTCCTTGGTTTCTTGGCCGAACAAATACTTCAAGATAGGGATTTTCGTTAGCCATGGATAACCGCCCATTGATTGTGTTTCGGTGTCTTCCAGGATGCCTCCGACCAGGTTTATTTCCCCGTCTTCCAGTCGCGTCTCGTGCTCGATGCGTCGCTGCCCGATTTTGGGTTGAGTGATTCCTCCGATATTTTCCACGCCCGTAACAGATGATATCTCCAGTACCATCTTCAGCGTGACCGCATGGTCCGAATGGATATGCGGTGTAATATCGATATTGACGCCCACATCCAAATATTGAAACTGGGTATTCACGAGCGGGCTGATGCTCCCCCCACCGACGCCAGCGGCGAACGAACCGGTCGCGATCGGTATACGATCACCAATCTTAAGCGTGGCCTTTTCGTTATCGAGAGCGCGGAGCTGCGGTTTCTGCAGGATCTTCGTGTTGCTGTCCGACATGAGGAAAGTGAATGAAGCTCCCGGCACACTGGTAACGAAGCTTCCCCCATTCAGGGAACCAATCTTCACCAACCCTGCGGCCGCGCCACCCGCCTGTAAGGCTATCGAATCTGTAGTTGGGACTGTCGTGCCAATGGTATTTAATTTATCCCGGTTGATTTCCATCACGGCGATATCGATGACCACTTCTGCCTTCGGCTTGTCCGCGTCCGAGATCAGTTTCTCCGCCAGGACCATCTGATCCGTGGTTCCCCTCATAGTAATCGAACTGTGCGTGGGGTTTACTTGAATACGGCTAATGTCGAGCATCCCCTTCAGAGTGCCAACCACTTCCTGCAGTTCGCTGGGCGTAGATGCATTTTGAAGATAGAAAGTCTTCATCACATTGTTTTCAAACTCTTTACGCTTGCTCTCAGACGCAACGAAGATCGCGGTTGGCGAGATTGGCCGCCAAAAGGTTTTCGATTCTAGAGCGACCATTCTGAGGGCTTCGCGCACCTTGACTTCGTTCAATTCAATGGTAATGCGCTGCGGCTTGTAGTCCAGGTCAAACAGGATGTTGATCCCTCCCAGCTTCCCAATGGTCCGGTAAACATTGTCAGCGGTGGTTGTCATGCGCAGGGTGATGGGAGTGTTGGGCGAGGGCTGCAGTTCTAGCGGGCCCTCCGCTTCTGCCGCCATTTTAGCCAGAGGCGACTGTTGCTTGGATGCCGAAGTCGCAGGTTCAGCCGCCTTCTTGAGCATGAATTCAGTCCTTTGCAGCTCCTGCGCGGCCACATAATTTGTGCTATCGATTTCCGCTGCGCGTTGGAATTCAGCCATGGCCTCTTGCAGCCTAAGATTGTCGCGAAGCTTCCGGCCGTTGTTTACATGTTGGGTTCCAGCATTGGCGCGCGCGCGCAGATAGGCAGTCACATACTTAGCCTCTTTGCGGTTCAGTGTGTACGCCTGCTTGAACGATTGGTATGCCTCATCATAATTTTTTTGGGACTCAGCGCGAACACCGCGCTTATAGGCAGCCTTTGCTTCATCAGGATAATTCGGCGCACTGAGCGCCAAGATCAGAAGCGAAAAAAGTAGAAATCGGACGCGCATCATAGTTTCTCTGCCTCCGTGACTGCCGGTGTCAATCCCTCAGAGAGATACGCTGCGACCTGGCTCACCGCTAGTGATTTGAGGGTGGGCAAGTCCCTGAGCCAGAATTGAAAAGACATAAGAGCTTCCTGCTGCGGTTCCTGGTTCAAATCATCGGTTAGCATACCCTGTCGCTGCGAACTCGTATTTGACCAAGGGCAAAGAAGGATAGCTGCCATCCTCAGGCTTCTCCATGAGCAAGCCTGTTCGGCCCTTAAGGGAAAACGCCAGCGGCGACGAGTCTTGCCGGAAAGTGAGGAGATTGCCTTGCACTAAGGCCGCGGCGCTGCAATGGATTCCTCGGATTTAGAATTCCTGAGAGCTTCGGGCGTCCTGCCGGAATCGTGATGCGCAGAAACGCGCGCAAGCTTTTTGCGATTAAAATCGCCAATCACCTTCGCAATGTAAGTCTGAGTTTCGGGGTAGGGAGGCACGCCGCGGTATTGCTCGACTCTCAGCGGCCCGGCGTTGTAGGCAGCCAGTGCCTTGGTCAGGTTATTGTGATAGCGGTCAAGCAATTCGCGGAGATAGCGCGTTCCCCCTTGCACGTTCGCGACAGGATCCAGTGAGTCACCGACACCCAGACGTGAGGCAGTCTGCGGCATGAGCTGCATCAGTCCCCGTGCACCCTTGGGGGAAACTGCGTTCGCATTGAAGGCACTCTCGGCACCAATCAGAATCATGATCAAATCAGGATCAACATGGTTCCTGCTGCTGGCCGCACTTACAATTTCTTCCAGGGTCGTTGGGGGAGTTGGTTTCAAGGCTTGTGCCGGCGGTTGCTCCTCGACTTCAAAACGGACGATCTGGTCCGTCGGAACTTCCACATAGCTGCTTGGTGACTCCACGAAGTAGAGTCGAGTCACGGCTTCTCGCGGCTCGTGGCGCTGATGGCGGATGGAAAACCCGTTCCGGAGGATTGCCACTTCAGCCGACGATGCGGAAAGGCTCGCGAGCGCGAGCACAGCGATTGTGATGCCTAATTTGAAGAGAAGCCTCATGTCCAGGAGAAACCTGCTTCGGCCAGCAGCCGGCAAGAGCGCAGAAGCTCCCACTCCCAAGTTTGAACGCGTAACGATGATTGTCCTTGCGCTAACTCAAACTGTCACCGGAACCATCTGTTCGCACGGAGATTCGCAGCCGCGACACATCAAGACTTTCGAGATGCAAACCGACCCTCAAGTGGCTACTTGAAGGGCCGCACTGCACAACGCGGACGACGCAGCCCCTGCAGCGCCACTCGGTCGTCGGCTGGCCCGTAATTTCCTCTGGCAACCTGAGTCGCAATTCGACCGTTGACCCGATTTCAAGAGGTAACGGGGTCTCAAGCAGCACTCCCCTCCCAGAGAGGTCAATCGATTCCGCTCTGTGCTCGGGACCCTCGGCTCCCCAGATCCGGAGTTCCAAGGGAATTCGCAAACTATGGCGCTGCGTCAAACGACGATCGAGATTGACAGTGCCATTGTTCATAATCGCGCTCCTAAGGAGTGGCTTGGCACCCAGTCGGACAGGGATATACGAATTTGGGGGACCTGTCTTTGCTCATCGTCACATTCGTCCCCAGGTAGTACTTCGTTCGGTGCGTCTGTCCTAGGAGATGTTCCATGCTGGCAAAGGGCGGCGGGACTATCGAATTGTGTCAGTAAGACTTCGCTTGAAAAACGAAGTCAACAGTGAGCGATTGACCATCCATAACGGTGATTTCCTGGCTCTGCGTGCCGAAGGTCTCATGCCAGGCGGTAATGGTGTATTTTCCCGGGGGAAGATTAGGAAGCGCGAATCGGCCATCTTGTCCTGTTACAGAAAAATGGCTGGTTTTCAGAACGACAAAATAGGCCAGCATCCACGCGTGGATGTTGCACTTGACGAGGATGAACTCCTCCTTGTCGTACGAGTACGAAAAGGGTGGAGTTGTCGGTGGTTGCAGCTTGTTCCATTCGCGATTGATTCGTGGTATCGGGTGAATATTGTGAGACCAGGGATCGCTGTTTGAGATGCTCACATCCTGCCCCACGCGAACGGCCAGCACGTGCGTGGTGTAACGACAATTCTGCTGGTCAAAGATTGCCGGGTTTGCAGGCACTGGAGAGGCATCCGAAGCGCCGGCCGAGATGTACACGACCACATTTTGGAGCGTATTTCCCGGTCCGGTGACGACCTTTTCGGTTATCAAAGGCTTGGGGTACAGCTTGGCGCATTCCGGCTGCTTGGACATGTTAATGGGCTCGGGTTTCGCGGGCGTTCCCGTATAAGTTACTGTTCCGGTTATGATCCCGCTGCGCGGGCCGCCATGGGCCACTGCCGGAACACACAAAATGAATAGGGCTGCCACACATGAACTCTTACGTCGCATTTCCAATTGTCCTCCCTTCCTGGCTCTCGATTTCACGATGACCTGGAGGGGGCCCTGCATCACTTACAGCGTGTGAGAAAAACACCAGAAGCAATGAGCACAGGCGAAGTGATGCGCAGGGCACTCCACCTCATTGCTTAAATTTTGCGCCGTCTTTTCTTCAAAATTGGAACTGCCGCACGGGAGTTGTCGTAACTGCTAAGCCAAAAAACTTCCGCCAGACGTGCTAGCCAAAGGAGTGAGCAGGCCCATTTGTTGGATACAACTTGCTATAGAGTCTGCGAAAGTGTGCCACACATAGGAGGACAGGGCCGTCGGCTCGAGAAAACACAGTTCGTAATGCGAGCGATTGGCGAAGCCAGTACAGCAAAGTCACACGAATCCGATAAACCGTCCTGCCGCGACAATCCCAATCCATAACAGAATCGAAACGAAACCCGCAACCTTCGCTCCCGCAGGCAAAACCTCGCTGTCGTCCCAGGACGCCACATCCCGATAGACGGTCCAATGGAAAATCAGGGCATGCACGCCAGCCAAAAATATCAATAACATCTTCACGCGGAACGCTGGATTAGTATATACCTTAATTGCTTCTGACGTAAACAGCAGCGCTCCCGTAACCACCTGCAGCGCAAATCCCGCCCAAGACCAGGGAAGCAGTCGCCCCGCCAGATCCGAAACCCGCTCCCGCCTTAACATCCACCCCAGAAGGCGCAAATCAAAAACTGTGATGGTCCCCACCAGCGCCGCCATCCCAAGCAAATGCACGGTCTCAATCGCCGGAAACAGCCACAGCGATTCCCGTACACCGGCGCCCACCGAAGTCTGTTCCAGCCACCTGCAGAATGGCAGCATGTCGGGCGTTTCTATGGAGACCCCCGCATTGATTGACCGTTGGGAAGATCGATGCTTACCAAACACATGTAAGCCGAACCGTCTTTAGCCCGAAAGCCTACAGCAGTCACGTGGTCCCCACTCTTTACGGTATTCCGGCTCCATCCAAACCGACTCAGCATCCCCAAGCTTCCTAACTCCAGCTTCCAGTTGGTAACCTTACCGTTGTCGTCCTTCAGGTCCGCATGAATTACGGCATGTGGGTTGATCCACTCGAAATCTTTAACCGTCCCTTGCATCCTCACGGTACGCGTCATATCAAACGGTGCGTTCCCATGGTGCGCCCAAAGGGAATCCGCGCCCAACAAAAGTCCCATCACCAGGACTGCCCCTACCCTACGATTCATCATCATCCTCGACGATGCTCGATGGAGACGTCGCATCAGTTTCAGAATCTGCATGCTCCACTGGGCCGGAATCCTTGATCTCGAAATGAAAGCTTACCACTGGCAGGTAAAGGTTGATAAAAGATTGAGGGGACACATTGCCGAGGTGGAAAGTACCCGTGACGATGTGAATGAAGAAGGCGCCGGCCGGGCGAAGCGTCGGCATCGGAAGTTTTAGAACTGTAGGGGTGCCTGTACGTTCCTCGTGTCGCTGCCCCAAGCTTACCCGGCCAAACGGAACGCAATCCGCACACGCGCAGGAAAATCAATCGGCTGCCCGTCGTGTTTCGCGGGTCGGAAGCGAATCTGTTTTGCCGCTTGAATTGCTGCTTCATCAAGACCGTGGCCTAGGCCGCTCACCACGCGGACCACTTCCATTTGGCCCGAGGCGAGGAAAATCACCTCGAGGACCACATCGCCTTCAATCCTAAGAGCACGCCCGTCGGAAGAATAAACGGGGTTCGGCTTATTCAGAATGTCGACGCGGCTGTTCCCGCCTGCCGCGGCAACCCCGTTCGGCTTGGACTCGGCGGCCGCTGCGGTGCCCCGAATCCCGCGCGCACCGCCACTGCCGTTGCCATAGCCAGGACCGCCGGGAAGAAGAGGCGAGCCAGCTTGGTTAATGTTCGCACCGCGGTTCGGATTTCCGGGACCCGCGATTCCGTTCGGGTCTCCAAAGCCGCCGGTTTGCACCTTATTTAGTGGCGCAACTACGGTTACTGGAGCTGGGCTGCCTGAATTAAGATTGGCGACCTTCACGTCTTCCTTTGGACGCGCTGGCTGGCTAGTTTCTATAGTAATTTTCGTTTCTTTAAAGACCGGGTTGAGGTCCAAAGGCTTGGCTTCGACAGTGCGGAACTTTGGCAGTTCAGGCTTTGTGACCACAAAAACGTGCGGCTGCTTGGGGTTCAACACCACCGGCTCAGGCACTTCTTGCTTGGGTTCTGGCGGCGGAACTTTAGGCCGAACCTTAGGGGGCGGCGGCGGAGTTCTGGACGGGATTTGGATTTGCGTGACCGGCTGCATCAATTCGACGACGTCGAATCTTAGGGCCGTCTGCATCCGCTGCGGGAAAATAAGGGGAGACAAAAGCAAAAGACCTAGGGCTGCCAATTGTGCGGCAGCACTAATGCCGATGCGGTTCCACTGTGGCTTCCGTTCAGGGAGAAGCTCAAAGCGAGCCGAAACGAACTTGATGTTGACTGTGTTGGTCCTGTAGTTCGGGTTGGCCGGTCGGGTCGGGTTAGTCGGGATAGTCAGTTTGGGCGCGTGTGTCGCGTTCGTTAGATTTGGCGGGATGGTCAGTTTGAGCGGATTGGTCGCATACGTTGCGTTGGGCGGAATACTCGGTTTGGGCGCGTTGGTTGAGTTTGGCGAGATGTTCAGTTTGGGCGGGTTGCTCGGTTTGGGCTGGCTGAACGTGTTGAGCGTGTTGATCCTGTTGATCGTGTCCTTCCCGGCTGGGAGCGTGAGGCTTACGCGGCTGGGTATTGGCACCGCGCCCGGACGCAGTTCAGCTGGTCTTACTTCCAGATCTGAAAGCGCAATCTCGCCCGGGCGCGCGTAGCCCTTACGAGAATCAGGTGAAACAGGATCGCCCATGGTGGGCAGGCTACCACTGAAGGCGGAAACCGTCACTTGTACCGAAGTTCAGATTAAGGACAGGGATTTAAGGTTGCGTACTGACTTGCTTACAACTTGTATCCGGCTTTGGATCGCGGCTGACGTAACTGACAAGAAAGCTGTTCCCGCTCGCATCGGCGCAAAATCGACCGGGCCCGAGAGGTGCCGTGGCGAACTTCACGTTGTCATAATCCAACTAGGCGGGCAGAAGGGTTCACATCTTGGCGATATCAGTTACCGCTTGGTTGAGCAATTCTTCCATCCCATGAGCCACCGGAAGTGATGCATCTTGATTTTTCCTGGACTTGGCGGCTGATCTCTCGTCCGACTTCGTGGCGGGCGCGGGCCAGTGATGGGAGATGGGAATACCTTGCTCCGAGTACGCTGTGACATACAGAAGGGTTGACGCCTGATTGTGGGGCGCTTTTTCCGCCGAAACGGAAGTGATGGTGGTCGTTACTGTCCCCTCGAAAGTATAGTGCCAGGTCGAACCATAGCTGGTAGTAAAGCCACCCATTCCGCTCGCTGGAGGCGTTTCGCCAGGCGCCGAAATCTTCGCCAATGCCTCGGTTCCTGCGACCTGCGGTGCCCCCGTGTAGAAGACAACCAGGTAGTTTCGCGTCCCGGGCATGAGTGAGTCCGAAAAACAGATTCCGGGAAACCTCTTCTGATTCTTTTCATGCCACTTCAACGCCCATTCCGGAATGGCCAGGAATAGTTTGTCCTTATCCATACTCCCCAATGAAATGTTTTTGATACAGGTAGACACCTGTCCTTCTTTAAATGCAATGTCCTCCGCCGTAGTGTTCGCCAGAAGCTGCGCTGGGGGATTTGTGTCAGGTGGCCGTGAAACGGCAAATGCTCCAACGCTCAAGGACCGCTGCGGCTGGGGTTCCCGCGCCTCTTCCTCAACAGTGGGCACTGCGCTTGTTGCTGTCGGTTCCTTTGCAGGTATCCTTTGTTCTGATGCGGCAATTTCTGTCTGTGCGGGGGCTCGGACCTCGGGAGCGCCGACGGATGTCACCGCTATGGCTGGCAAATCTGTTTCTAGCTTCACCGCGGGCGCTTGGAGTGGACGGACGGTTGCCGGTCGTGTTTCCTGCTTTATCAAATCCGGCTGCGCGTGCGGAACTGCAATTACTTCGCGCTTGGCGGTCCGCGGCGCCCCTGTGGGAGTCGACAGAATTGTTGGAGGATCTACAGCAATTATTTCTGCCTTACTCGCAGCCGCCGGTGACTTTACTTCTACGCGCTCAACTTCATCCGTGGATTTCTTCCGTTCCAAGTCGACTTCTTCGGGCCCGGCTGTCTTTCGCGCCGCAGCTTTCTTCCGATACTCTCGTGCGATTTCCCCGAGGCTTTTCTCGGGGATCATCTCGACGAATGGAGACTGTGGTGCTCCGCTCGGGGCAGAATCGTTTGCCGCAGACCCCGGAATCGCTCCGGGTGTTGTCGATGTTCCCTCAGAGCTTGCTCCTGCTTTGTCTTTGGACCGGAGAGTCTCAGGCTCAATAATGCCCAAGAGGGCTTCCGATCTTTCCGCTGCTTTCGCCGCAACTTGCGCGGACGCCGCCGAATTCGTTCTCGGCTTCTTCACCTTGCATACTAATCCGTTTACCACAGCTTCGTCCGCTCCAACAAAATTTCCGGCAGCCTCAATTGAGCGGCAATCTGAAATCTGCTGATTCTGGGCATAGACTAAGGAGGGAACCAGCGCTGCAAACGCGAGCACAAATGGTGAGTATTTCATCGCGCGATCCCCCTTTGAGAGATAGCGTCCTGTGGCAAGCCCATGCGTGTCAACTGACTGGAGGGGCAAAGGTTACCTGTTCGCTTGGACAGGCTTCCCTAAAGTCAGTGCTGCGGAGCGTGCATTTGGGGACGGGTGAATCCAACCACACGGTATTGTCTCCTCGCTTGGCACCGGGCGCCGAACTATGCAAGTGCCCTAGGGCCAACCTACTCATTGTCGATACGCTTGGTCAGTTCGCGGGTTGGGTAGCGGATTCCGAAATGATAGCGGAGCAGACCTCTATGGCTCTCGCCGATTCGCGGTTGTCGGATTCAAATTCGGCACCTTGATGGATGTACAAGACGCAGTCGTGGCAGAGGTCTGCCCTTCCCCGCCCGAGCAAGGGATTCCAAGCCGAGCTTGCAACTCTGCATTAGTCACTATAATGTTGTGGTGACTAACGAAATTTGGGTTAGGCATCCCGAGTGGTGCGCAATCCAGGGAGGAACGGCATCATGCGCCGCGCAAAAACTGCGTTGAGACGATCACCCTCAATAGCGCCCAGGAGCAACAACGACGGCGACGCGTCCAAGATCAAGGGAGGCGATACTCTCTCGGAAAAAAGCCAAATGGCTGGTCTTCGCGAGCGCAAGAAAGCGCGGCTTCGACAACAGATTGTCGAGACCGCTTTGCATCTATTTCGCCAGCGCGGTTACGAGAACACCCGCATTGATGACATCGTGCAAACTCTGGAGATCAGCCAGCCTACGTTTTTTCGCTATTTCCCCAGCAAGGACGCAGTCTTGCGCGAGGTAGGCCGCCGCGCGTTTGCTCGCCAAGCCGAAAGCCTGAAGTCCGAGTTATCCGTCAAAGCTACAACCGAGCAGCGCCTGCGCCGATTCTACGAAACTCTGGGAAATGTAACGGAGGTGGGGCGTCCGCTTTGGCAGGCGGTGATTCTCGCCGGCGCAATGGACCCGGTGCGTTCACCGGAGTTGCGAGGTGCGGAGGCAGCGACAGTAAGCCTTCTCCGGGAAATCATCGCAGAAGGCCAAAAAAACGGCGAGATAACCCGTGACTTTCCGGTCGTGCACCTGGCCGAGTTCATGGAAGGACTGTTCAATACTGTCGTCCGTCAGTGGGCTGTGGATCTCACTGGGCCTCACAAGCTCACGGAGCGGGTGCACAATGCTGTCGAATTTTTCTTGCGCGGCGCCAAACCGTAGGCCGTGCGGGGGAATTCCATTTTGAGTGAAAGCAGAGGAATTCGCACGCCCTCCGCAAAAATCTGAGTCGCCCATCCCGGATTCGTTGAGGTAGACGCGATGAAAGCCGCCATCCTGCGCGAATTCAAAGTGCCGCTGATCATAGAAGAAGTCGATCAGCCAGAACCTGGAAGCCATGATGTTCTGATCCAGATGGAAGCGTGCGGCGTCTGCCACTCGGACTTGCATGTGGCGGATGGGGATTGGCCGCAACTCGTTCCTATCACGAAGAAACCCTTAGTCCTCGGGCACGAAATCGCCGGTCGCGTCGTAGAAAAAGGCGCCTCGGTCAATCACTTGCACGTCGCGGATGGGGATTGGCCGCAACTCGTTCCTATCACGAAGAAACCCTTAGTCCTCGGGCACGAAATCGCCGGTCGCGTCGTAGAAAAAGGCGCCTCGGTCAATCACTTGCAAGTCGGCGACCGCGTAGGCGTTCCTTGGGTGCACTGGACTTGCGGCGAATGCGAGTTCTGCCGTGAAGGCAATGAGAATCTCTGCGTTAAACAACAAATCACCGGCGTCACCGTGGACGGTGGATACGCGGAATTCGTGAAGGCTCCCGCGAGTCATGCCCTAAAGATTCCAGAAGGACTCTCTTGCGTCGACGCCGCGCCTCTCTTTTGTGCCGGAGTCACGGTCTATAGAGCCTTGCGACAAGCTAAGATCCAGCCAGGCCAGCGTTTGGCAGTTTTCGGTGTCGGTGGACTGGGTCATTTGGCCGTGCAAATTGGGCAGGGGCTGGGGGCGATCGTCACAGCCGTTGATGTCTCCGACGAAAAACTCGCACACGCCAGAAGTCTGGGCGCATCCTCAACCCTGAACGCTGCCACAGTAAATGTTGTCAAGGAGCTGAGGCGGGCAGGCGGCGTCCACGCCGCCCTTGTAACTTCTGCTGCTAAGCAGGCTTATGACACGGCCTTTCCTTGTGTCAGGCCCACCGGGATGCTCCTCGTTGTAGGCTTGCCCTCGGAATCATTATGCTTTCCCGCGATTCAAATGGCCGCGCTGGAAGTGCGCATCCAGGCGTCCTCCGTCGGCACGCGAGAGGATCTCAGGGCGGTACTAGCAATGGGTGCCGCAGGAAAAGTCCGTTGCCATACGGCCACGCGTCCCCTGGCCCAAGTCAATGAAGCCCTGCATCAACTGCGGACCGGACAGGTTTCCGGCCGGTTGGTACTCGTACCCCGTTGAAGCACGGCCTGCAACCAGGTGATCTTTCTTGGGCCGGTCACAGAGAAGCGCCAGCAAGGTATCCATATCCCTGCCGAGGTGGTCATGGGCCCGGCACTGCCGCGTTCTGGAGTCTCGTGAAATCATCTTGACGTTAGTGAATATTATGTGATACGGACTATCACAATATTTGATAGTTGAGCCTGGGTAGTGGGATTCAAGAATGCTGCGAGGCCGCAAATTCCCACGCCCATCAGGTGCTGCATTCTCTTGGTCGAGTTGAAGTGGTGACGTCAACAATAGCCTTGTCCGTCGCAAAACTCATCTTGAGGGGAGCACGCGAACATGGGTCCGATCAAATCCATAAAGAAGATGTCTTCGAGGAACCAGGAGGAGTTATGAAAGCGACCTTACTGGCAGGTCTATTCGTCTGCGTGACAGGTCTGTTGTGGGCAAGCCCACCGGCATCTGCGCAAGGCGTGGGTTCGTCGGCTGATCTGACGGGGACGGTCACGGATCCAACGGGGGGCGGCGTTCCTAATGCGAAAGTGACAGTGACGGATGACGCTAAAGGAGTGGAGCGCAGCGTGATGACCGACGAACACGGGTTTTATCGCTTGTCCGGACTCGCCCCGGCAAACTATAGACTTACCGTGGAGCACGCCGGTTTTCAAACGGAAGTTGTCAAATCTCTTTCGTTGACCGTTGGGCAAACCTCTATCTTCGACTTTCACCTCAAGTTGGCAGGGATCTCAGGGCAAGTGGAAGTGACTTCCGAACTTCCTGTGGTGGAGACGGAAAGAGGAAGCCAGTCGAACACGCTCACCCAGGAGGATATCGCCAATCTTCCCATCGATCGGCGCGACTATCTGACCTTCACGCTCCTGACTCCGGGAGTTTCGAATTCCACGCGGCTGGCTTCCGACCAGGATTTTCGTGTGAAATCAACGCCGCAGAGCGGCCTTTCGTTCTATGGCAGCAATGGTCGCGGCAATAGCATCACGGTCGACGGCGGAGAAGCCAATGATGACGCGGGTGGAGTGCGTCTGACGCTGAGCCAGGATGCGGTGCAAGAGTTTCAAGTCAACCGCAGCAACTACTCGGCGGAGCTTGGGGGAGCGAGCGGCGCAACGATCAATATCGTCTCCAAGTCCGGAACGAACGAGCTGCACGGCACCCTTTACAGTTATTTTCGCAATGATGCGCTGGATGCTGCTGACCCGTTTGCGCGCACGCAGGCGCTGGCGCCGGGTGCGATTTTCAATCCGACGCAGCCGGACAGCAACAGCTCGGCGACCAAGAATTCGCTGACCCGCTATCAGTTTGGCGGCACGGCGGGCTTCCCGATCAAGAAAGACAAAACCTTTCTGTTCGTTTCCTTTGAAGGGTTGCTCCAAGACGCGCAGAATTCCGTTCCGATCCTGACCAGCACGAGTCTTCTCCGACCGACGGCTGCGCAAGATGCGATTATCGCGGGATTGACGGCGCAAGGAGCCACTCCCGTAACCTGCTTCGCAGGCAAGCCACAAATTCCGGCAGCTTTCTGCGCCGGGGCACTCGCTAACGGTTTGACAGTCAGCCAATCCACGGGGCTTTCGCAGATTCAAAACGGGCTGAACGGTTTCCTCGTGGGCGCGCTGGAGTCAAACGGCGGACTGTTCCCTTACAACACCCGAGAATATCTGGCTTCTGGGAGGTTCGATCACCGCTTTAGCGATGCGAACCAGATAAGCGTCACTTACAGGTATGGGCATGATCGCGAGGAAAATCCCGATGTGCAATCGCTAACGGGCTTTTCGGCGGGCAGTGCGGTACGCGCCTATGACGACAACATTTTGGCCGCTTTCTACCATCAGTTCAGCGCCACGGCGCAGAACGAACTCCGGTTGCAATTTGACTACTACAACACCGGGGTCATTCCGAACGAACCCGGGGAGGCCGGACTGCAAATCCCCGGCTTTGTGAATAATTTGGGAACGAACATCTTTTTGCCCGAATCCAGTATTACGCGCAGATACGAAATCGCGGACAACTTCACGCTGATTCGCGGGCACCATACTCTCAAATTCGGAGGTTCCGAGCTGCTTCGCGGCAACCATACGGAATCGCACACGTTCTTCCCGGGGCGTTTCGTGTTTAGTTCGTTGCCTGGCGGTGCGATTAGCCCCTGCTTAGCGCCCACTCCCGCTCCCACGGCTGGTAATCCCAACCCCACAAACCCTTGTGGACTGGCGACTCCAGGAGCGAGCATAACTTCGCTGCAGTCGGCTTCGTTCGGCATCCCAGTGGTTTTCCAGCAGGGCTTCGGCAATCCAGTTTACCCGTATTACACAAGGCCGTTCACGGCGGGCTACTTTCAAGATACCTGGCAGATCCGGCCCAATCTGACCTTGAATCTGGGCCTTCGCTATGAGCTGGACACGCAGTACGCCCCCTTGACCACGTACAAGAAAGATTTTGGTCCGCGCGTGTCCTTCGCTTGGGATCCGTTCGGCAACCACAAGACGGTGATTCGCGGCGGGTACGGGATCTTTTACGCACCGATCTACGACCAGATTACGTCTGTGGATTACTCCCTCGGAGTTCGGAACGCGAACAACAGCTCGGTGGGAAACACGACGAATGCGGGGCAAGTGAACAACCTGGACGCCATTTGTGGATTTTCCGGATTCCCCGGCACCATTTTCCCGGGTAACGGAAGCAGTCCCTGCAATCG
>Ga0210396_10002495_pt1 | contig 18768 bp, 20 predicted proteins | sample IncBWH17OmetaG_FD_155466 | JGI IMG/M metagenome (GOLD analysis project Ga0210396, IMG submission 155466) | Forest soil microbial communities from Barre Woods Harvard Forest LTER site, Petersham, Massachusetts, United States - Inc-BW-H-17-O ... | reverse complement strand
GGGGACTCTCTACTTCGATGCTCAAGTCTATTTTGTGGCGACAGTGGTCCCCTGGACGACGAGAGATACCGAGGCCAGGATCTGCTCCCCAGCGGCTTCCGGCGGTCGGCAAATCTCTACGCGAACCGTCCGCAACGGCGCGGCTCCCGAAAGTTGGGGTTCGTTGGCGAGCACGCGCCACATCCACCCATCGGTCTCCGGAAGCGGTTTCTGTGTACCGACGGCGGGCAGCTGATTGCGCGCCATCCAGTCGCCGAGCAGCCCTTCGGCAAGCTCGCTCGCCTTGAGCCGATCGCGGGCCGCCCGGATCTGGGCAGCGTGTGTCTTGAAGGCAGCCAAGACGGAAGTGAGGAGCGTCGCCAGCAGGAGCAGGCCGGCGATGACCTCAACCAGCGTCAGGCCCCGGCGGCCGGGTGAGCTCGAGTATCCGTTCGACATCCCGTCGATCTCCAAACCGTCGCGTTTGTCCGGTGAGACCAGCAAACAGAATCCAAGCCGACTGATCGGCGGGCCCTTCGATTTCCAGGGCGAAGGTTTCCGAGTGCCCCTCCGGGTCAAAAGGGACTTCAACGGTCCCCGTCTCCACGTGCCGCTGTGCCGCCAGAAATCGGGTGATCCGTTGCCGCTCGCCGAGATCAACAACTGAAACGATCGCGGACTTCGGCCCAACAACCCGCTCCAGCCGCCTGCCGCCAATCTCGAACCTCAAATGTCCGGACTGCCCGGTCGACGTCGCGTGAGTCCGCATGACTTGATCGGCGGCCACGACGCGATCCAGTGACCATTCAAAAGTTGCGCGACGGGTGCTGCCGCTGTAGCGGAGCATGGCGGTGGCCGAGATCAGTCCGACGAGCACCAAGACGGTCATCAACTCGATCAGCGTGAAGCCGGTACGTCCCGGCCGAACGCGACTAGCGGGTGACATTGCTGCTCGGCCCCTGGGCGACAGCCTTACTCTGCCCGAGATCGACACTCGAGATATCCGCGTCGCCGCCCGAGCCTCCCTGCCGGTGATCGCCGCCGTAACAAATCACCTCGTACGGTCCATTGCTGCCGGGAACGACATATTCATAGGGGTTGCCCCAAGGGTCATTGGGGACCTTGTTGAGCAGGCCGTCTGGGAAGTCGGCAGTCTTGGCGGCCAGCACGGCAATCCCCTCCTCGGCAGTCGGGTAGCGATCGAAGTGAGAATAAAACGCATCGAGCGCTTCGCAGACCTTGGCAATCTCCATCTTGGCGATGTTCTGTTTGCCGCGGACGAGATAACTCCGCACGCTGACCGTGGCCACGCCGGCCAACAGGCCGATGATCACGATGACCACCATTAATTCCGGCAGTGAAAAGCCCGCACGGCGGCGCCGCGTTCGGGTGATTGCTAACAAAGGCTTGCTATAGGACATTTCCTGCCTCCAGGATGGGTAAAACCGTCGCAAATAAGATGAACCCGACGAAGACAGCCAGGATCACGATCAGAATCGGCTCCAGCGCCGCCGTGAAGCGCGCGGTGGCGCTGGCCACCTGGCGCTCATAACCCTCCGCCAGGCGATCGAGCATCTCCTCAAGCTTGCCCGTCTGCTGGCCGACGTTGAAGATCAGCGCCACCAGGGGCGGAAAGACGCCGGTCGTGGCCAGAGCATCGCCGATATCGCGACCGGCTTGGACGCGGACTCGGATTTCGTCGAGCGCCTCTTTGAGCAGGACGTTCTTGGACGTCCCCGCGGCGATCCGCGCCGCCTCCACAAAGACGATGCCGTTTTTCATCAGCGTCGAGATGATAACGGCAGCCCGAGAGATTTCTTGCTTTTGCACCAAGGGCCCTAAGAGCGGCAGGCGGAACAGCAGGCGATGCCAGGCGCGGCGGCCCCAGGCCGTGCGCGCGACGGAGACGACCCCCGCGGCTGCGCCGACCGCAAGGATCAGCAACCAGATTCCATCGGCGGTCAACACGTCGCTCATTCCCTTGAGAACTCGCGTCGGCCATGGAAGCGGATGGCCAGATTCGATCAAGTTCTCCAAGAGCATTGGCAGCACTACCGTCATCAGAAAGATCGAGACTGCGACCGCCAACGACACTACGATGGCGGGATAGATCAGGGCCGTGGTGACACGATCCTTGAACATCAGCGACCGCTCGCGAAAGTCCGCCAAGCGATCGAGCACTTGATCCAGCGTTCCGGAGTTTTCGCCGACACTGACCATCTGTAGCGTCAGCTCATCGTAAAGCCCCGGCTCCGATCGCATCGCTTCGGATAAACTCGAGCCACCGGTGACTCGCTCTCGCAATGTCAGGAGTGACGTTTGCAGGCGGCCCTTGTGCTGTGCCGTCAGCGTGTCGAGCGCGTCCGACAAGTTAATTCCGGTGCCGAGCAGCGTGGCCAGGTCGCGGATCACCGCCGTGAGCTGCGCGGCGTGTCGCCCGCGGCGTTCGAGAAGCCGGCGATGCCCGGTCACCTTGCTAGGCTTTTCCGAGAGCGCTTCGACGCGATAGCCTTGGGCGCGCAGCTTGTCTCGAGCGTCGCGTGGTGTATCGGCCGCGATCGTTCCAGTGAAATCGCGGGCCGACGAGTCGACTGCCTCGTATGCGAAGACTGGCATCCGTGCCTCAGACCCCTCCCCATCGCGCCGGTTGCTAAGCGCAGTCTTTGCGGTCAACAGGCGACCCGCTGAATTAGCACCGACTCGTGGGCCAACGATTCGGGGAAGGTGAAGGATTTAACAGATTCGGCCAGGACGGGGGAGACCAACTACGACCAAGGGTTGCCTCAAGGCCGTCCGGTCAAATAAAAACCGTCCTCATCGCTGGAGTCGCTCAGCGCGTGTGCGAAGTGCCTTTGCGCACTAGAATTGCAACCACGGCGGCGATTCGAATCCCTACTTTATCCGTAGGACACGGGCGGAACGCAACCCCGAGAATTCGCCAGCATCAACATCCGGCCTTCGGATTACCCGGCAGCGCCGCGAACCTAGACAGCGCATTGACCCTGGCATGAATCGAGACATGGCGGGCCTTGCCAACGCCAAGCCGGAGCTGGCCCCAAGTCGAAAGTTCAAATCTTATTGTCCCGAGTTGGGGCTCCGTTGGCCCTGTTGGCGCCTCGATCAATGCAGATCGCCGAGTTGCCCTATTTTGACGATCTCAAAATTACACGACCTTTTCGACGGTCCTTTCGATCGCCGAACACCGAGCCAGGCTAAGCCGAGACAACAGGACGGCTATTGAACTTTTGGTAGTCGGCATTTCCAGGTGCGACGCCAACCTGCGCACGCGACTCAATTATGTAATGTCTTGAGCAGAGCTTTCGTCTGCGATGATGGATGCGATCCCGAGCGTTCGACATTTCGGTCGATGAGACCGGATCCAGCCAAGCTCAGAGCCGCGACACCCTCTACGTCGAGTGCCGTCACATCCCTTGGGGACGGCCAGAGCATTTGAAATCTCCGATGTTCTTGAAACATGCACGAGTCGCCGATAATGTTTTTTGCGATAAGAGCTTGCGTGGAGGTCCAACGTGCAAGTCGAAATCCAAATCAACAACAGTCCTTTGGCTTCCGCCCGGTTCGTGACATGGAGCCCGGCCCCGTGCCGAGTTCGGATGACCGATGCGTCCGGAGCGACGGCGCCGACGACAATGATCGATTTGACTTGTGCGGCCGGATCGACCGGCAAAGTCCGCTTCAGCAACGCGTCGAGCGGGCCGTTCGCCAACGGCTTGACGCTGCCCGTCCCGACGAGTGGCGCGTCGGTGGCGTTCTTCGTCGCGGGAAAGTTCGGCAGTCCGAGTACGGCGCTCGACGACGTGACAGTCGAGGCCAAGAGTGCGGGAACGAGCGTTGGCAGCGTCAATCTGACGGTCCGCATTCGCAAGGATGCCAACACACTCACTCCCGCGGAGCGGGATCGGTTTCTCGGCGCGATGGGAACGATCAACAACAGGGGTGCCGGGCGATTCGTCGATTTTCGGGACATGCACGACGGTCGGGCTGATCGGGAAATGCACGCTGGCCCCGGCTTCTTGGCCTGGCATCGGGCATATCTGCTCGATTTGGAGCGGGCGTTGCAAGTGATCGACGCGTCCGTGACGATCCCCTACTGGCGGTTCGACAAGCCGGCCCCGAACGTGTTTACAGCCGACTTCATGGGAGACACGGACCCGCTCGGAACGGTGCGGTTCTCTGCCGGCCACGCATTTGAGTTCTGGACCACCGATGGAATGATGGGCATCGACCGCAACCCACGCTTCAACACGGCCGTTCAAGGGGCTGGCGTCATTTCAGAAGCCGCGACGCTTGCGCTGGGGGCGACGTTCGCGACGTTTCGTCAGATGGAACTCGATCCGCATGGTTCGGCGCACGTTAGCTTCAACGGGTTCATCGACAACCCCGCAACTGCTCCGAAGGATCCGTTGTTCTTCCTGTTGCACGCCAACGTCGACCGACTTTGGGCGAAGTGGCAGCGGAAAAACAGCTTGTTCGAGTCGACGAAGGCTGCCGCCTTCTACGTTGCGCCCGGAGGCAACCGAATCGGACATAACCTCGGTGACACGATGTGGCCCTGGAACGGTGTCACCACGCCCCCCCGGCCCACGACGCCACCGCCCGGCGGAGGGATGGCCGTGTCGCCCTTTTTGAATGACCCGTGGATCGGTCCAGCCCCGGCTGTGGAGAACATGTTCGACTATCGCGGGACGGTGGCGGCGAGGAATCAGCTCGGTTTTGACTACGATGACGTTCAGGCGTAGCATTCCAATAGGTTCGCGCTTTAGGGGAACATGCATGACGAACAAAGCGGCACTCGCCATCGCTGGAAACGCAGAAAGGAAGGCGGCGGATCGAGTGAAGGCGATCGAATCGACGGAAGCAGTCAGTTACGAGATCGCGGATCTTGACTCGCTCGCCGCATTGGTCGTTGACACGAAGGCGGCCGCGTCGGTTCGACGGGCGGCGCTCCATCAACTTTTGCTGGCCCAGTTCGCCAATCCGATGTTTTCGAAGTGGCGAAGAAAGTTCATCTCCGCGCTTGTGAAGCTGATGGACGACCCCACCCCCGAGTTCGCCGAGGCGGCCTTGGGTCAATTGGTCAAGCTGAAGGTGCCGGCGGCTCAAACCAAATTGTTGAGCATCCTTCGCTCCTCCGACAAGACACCGATCTCGGCCGCAAAGGCTCTGCAACTGCTTCGGTACGATGTGCATACAGACGCCTATCCGATCGCCCGCGAGTTGGCTGACGACCCGGCGATTGACGACCGTACACGTCAGGCGGCCCTGCGACTTCTGGCCGCCGATCCGGAGGCGGCAGATCTGTTCGAGAAATTGCTGAAGAGCAAGGAGGAGGCACCGGAGGTTCGCCGAGTCTGCGCGGCGGCACTGAACAACTTGAAGCCGAAAGCGTACCAGAAGTTCGCCCAGGCGAGTGTGCTCGATGAACACGAAAACAATGCCGTGCGAGCCCAGAGCCTGATGGCGCTGGCCACGTTGGGCGACTCCGAGCTGCTCGCAAGCAACGAGCAGCTGACGGACAAGGTGAAGGAGTTGCGTGCTGGTGCGCCCCCCGCCGTGAAGAAGGCGGCCCGACTGTACCTAGAGAAAATCAGCGACGTCGTGTGAGCCAATCGTGCAAACCAGCGCCGAAAAGGCCTTTGCCGAGCGGGTCGACACCGCGCGCGACCCGACAGATTTGATTGAACTGCTCCGAGAAGACCACGTCGATTACGCCGGTGCGGCAGCGGCGGGCGTCGTGCGGATGCGGGGGTGGCTCTATCTTGCCCTGGCCCGCTTCGGCCTTCCGCCGGCTGCTTTGCCGTATCTCTTCGAGGAACTCGAATCCGGTCACGACGCCTATCTGGTCGCTGCCGCCGCACACGCACTTCGCACTGTTCCACCAGACCCGATCCACGCCAAGTTCTTAACGGCTGCCTTACGTAACACCGATGGCCGGGATCAGCCAGTGTCGTTCGAGCGGTTTGGCGAAACGACGACCGCGAACGCTCCGACGAGCGTCGTTGGGGAGATCTTGTCCGCGCTAGAGCGGCTCGGACCCATGGCCCGGAACATGTCGGCCGACCTCGCCCAACTCCTCGGCGCCGACTGCCTGCTCGATCCGGAAAGTCATCAGCGCCTCGCCGAACTGACCAACTCGCTTCGCGACCAGCCGGCGGCATTTTGCTGCAGCTGGCCCCGTGGAGCTCAGCCGAAGAATAGTTCCGTCGTCCCCTCCGCATCCCTTGCCGCGGCCCGCTTCGAAGACCAAGACGGAAACATGCTGACCTTCTCCCAGCTGGTCATCGGTCATCCAACAGTGGTGGCGTTCTTCTATACTCGGTGCGACAATCCGCTGAAATGCAGCCTTACGGTGGCCAAGCTAGCCCAGCTCCAGCGTCAGTTACAAGTGGCCGGAGTCGGCGAAGCGATCGGCATCGTGGTGATCACCTACGATCCCGGGTACGATCATCCGGCCAGGCTTCGGGCTTATGCAACGAGCCGAGGCTTCTGTCCCACCGGGTCCTGCCGCGTAGTCCGGGCCGTGGAGGGATTCGATGTCGTCCGGCGACACTTCAGCCTGGGTGTCAACTACGCCGGGACAATCGTCAATCGCCACAAGCTGGAACTGTTCGTCCTTGATCGACGCGGGAAGACTGCGGCAGCGTTCGAACGGTTCCAATGGGATACGGCCGAGATCGTTGCTACTGCCCAGCTTGTGCTGAATCCCCCTCGGCGCCGTATCGGACAGTGGCTGGTGACGGCTTTGGGTTGTGCGGCATCTATCGCAGTCCCCCTTTTCCCGAAATGCCCGGTCTGTTGGGCGACGTATTTCAGCCTGTTTGGTGCTCTCGGATTGGGCACCGTCCCCTACTCGCCATGGCTCCGAACGTTGCTGGTCGTGGCGGCTTTGTGCAATCTGGCAATCGTCGTCTGGCGATCCGTGGTTACGCGGTGGATGCTGCCGTCGGCTCCCGTCGTGCTCGGCACGATCGCACTTCTCTCAGCCCAAGCTGGGATCGAATTTCCCGGTCAACTTTGGGCTGGCGGTCTCCTGACCCTTGTCGGGTCGACGGCAAGCGTCTCGGTTCGCCGTAGCACCTAGGGCGCAAATTTTCCCATCTTGCGCGCCTCGGTCCGAAACACCGCCGCACCAATGTTCGGCTTGGTCGGTCGTGAAATCGCTGTTCTTTGGCAGCAGCCTGCCATCACGAGAGTGGCGACCGGATTTGAACTCCGCAACTCTTGGATTAGTAGTGCGTTGTGTTCAATTGGCAGTGCAACAGATCAATCTCATCGGACCGGTTGAACGTAAAGCCTTTCCCGCGGATCAAGCGCAAGCTCATTGCAGCCAAGGAAGAAAGGCCGTCGATGCCACTCGCCGAAGGGCTTCTTGTGAAAAACATCGGGACAACAGGACGGCTATTGAACTTTTTTGTCGGGCTTTGGGCGATTGTGGGCCATCGGTGCGCCACTTGCTCCCAGCGACCCGACACCGTGACTGATTAAGAGGTGATTTCGCGCTTTATCACGAAGAGATTTACACTCGGCACTTGGACGATTCAGAGCGACGTCGTCGACGATGTCGACCGACGCTTCCACGGAGCCGCCCGTTCGGGGCGGCTGTCGGACGGTTTAGTGCTTGTTCGCCTTAGCAGGTTCGGGCGTCGGCCTGGCGACCGGCTGGTGTGGAGGCGTCGCAGGTTGTGCGGGGGCGATGAGCGTGGGGCGAGGCTGAAATGGATTCAACTCCGCGTCCTTGATCTTTGTGGCATCAAAATAGGGCTTCTCTGGGTCCAATCCCTCTGCCAATTTCAAGGTATGGCCCTCTTCCACGGCGATGAACCAAAAGCTGATGGGCTCGTCGGTGACACTGATTTCACGATCGCTGCCGAGCCCGTGCGTGACCCTTAGTGTCGGCCTGAATGTACAGATTCCGCCTGCGGCTGCAGACACATACATCTTCACCATCAGTTGATAGGGCTGACGCAGCGAAAGTTTGCCCTTCTCCCACTTGGCCCACCCCTTTTCATCCGTGTAGTAAAAGCTGGGCGACACTTTCCTCGGAAACTGCTTGATGTCCGAAGGTATCTGGAAATAAACGTTGAACGCTTCAATTGGCTCGACACCATGAAAGGCGGTTGGATAGGCGACCTCCTTTTGCTTGAACGGTTCGTAGGGTTCCCAGTTGGTCACTTCGAGATAAATGTCGTCCAGGATTACCTCTGAGTAGGCATCCTTCTTCCGTATCTTGAATAAAAGAACATCAGTCGCTCCGAACCGGTCCCTGGGAGCCCACAGCGGCAGCCGCTTGAGCACTGGTGTTGTGTAGCCGATGCCTTTGACCTTGTATGAATCGAGCTTTTTGTAAACGGCAGGCTCCACTGCCACCTGATTGGCGTCCTGATACACGAAGGAGGGGCTCACAACCTCCACGGGCGAGCGAAACGACGCAAAGTTCACGTACAAATCAATGGACAACCAGACGCCCGCCATCGCAAGCACACACCAAATCCATAACCGTGGCGGCTGCTTTTCAGGAGGTGCGTTCGGATCTTGAAACCCGATCCGGCGAGAAGACTTTTTTCCGAATGCGATTGCGCAGAGGCAAAGGAGGACCACGATTCCAAACGCGATCCATCGGAACAGAGGGCTAGCCAGTTCGGTCCAATGCGTGGTCGCCAGACTGGCAGAAACCGCGATGGCAATGGGCACGGCGAACCATTCGGTCGGGATGCCGAATGTTTTGCTAAGCGTCTTTTGATGTTCCGATGACAGCTCGCCCATTTTACGGGCGTCCCGTTCCAGGACCACGCGGCACGTCGCGCAGACCTCGTTGTGGCATCGGTGGGCAGAGCGGCTCGAACGAAGCCAAAGTCTCTTGAGCGGTGGGTTGGCCTTTGCCCGTCAAGAATTGCCGACGTTGCTCCTCCGTCGAGGCGTTGCCAAACATCTTGCCGAGCCCGAAGCCCGCGACGTACATCCCCTCCTCTTCTTCGAGGGTGCGTCCGGCGATCGCGTCGATTATGCCATCGAAGTAACGCTGAGAGACCTCCCGGCCCCACCAAGGAAAAGCCGGGTCCAGGTCGGCACAGTTGATCGGGTGGCCCAACGCGGCATCAGTACATTTTTTACAACGGATGCCCGACAGTCCGGCAGCCTGCCAAACTTCATCCCGCAACTTGAAGTAGTCGGAGGGTCCGATTTGCCCGCCACACTGACCGCAGATGATTCCGATCACGGTCGTACGCTCCATCAAAAAGAAAACCCGAAGCGACCGTGCTTCGGGCCTCCGTGCCTGAGTGAAAAAGCCCAGCCAATCCGGCCGGGCTCAAGTGCGCGTGACCGACGCCGAACTCGCAGTCGGTCTGCTCTTCGACCCCCCAATCGGCAAATCTTACTTACACGCTCACCAATATCAACGTGCGGGCCTTCCGGCCCGAAAAATTCCAAAAAGGTTCCAGGGTTCCGGCACCCCAAAAGGTTCCAGCCTGTAAATGATAAAAAGCCTATAAAAATAGGCTTTTTCTATCGGGGCGACAAGACACCGATAGAACTTTTTCTCGCCAACGTCCGGGGCTGGGAATCCAGATTGCGACAATTCCTCGACAGGTTGGCAGATGTGAAGTGAGGGCGCGAACGACAAAGCTCAGCGGCGGCCGCGCCGAGAGCCGTTGAACTCCGAGAAACCAGGATCGCCGCCGCCGTCTGCTGCAGCGCCTTGTTCGGCGCTCATGCATCCGGCTTTCGCGGATCGAAATTCGGATCGTGTCGAAGAACCAACTCCAACCGCTCTGCGGATTCGTGACGCTCAGCGATGCGGTATGCGTGCCATTTGGCCAAGCCCGCTTCCATCAATTGTTGGGGCGTCAGCTGACCTGACGCAAGTTTGACGGCAAGGTTCAGCGCGACACCGTAGTAGGTTGACCAATACCCTTGTCATGCAGCATCTCGCCATATGCGAACGCCGCCTGAGCGAGCGTTGCGTCGCCTGATCCCGTGTCGGCGACAAGGCCATCATCGGGACCCCCAACGAACTTGATAATGACTCTTTGTGGCATGCACTCTTCCCACAAGTTCGGTGCTGGACTTACAACCCGCCGAAGAACTCTTTGACCTCGCGGGCCGTGTTGGCGTTCGTGAACGAGGCGAGCACCTGGCCCTGCGTGTTCCGCGCGCGGACCTCGATGGACCCTTGTTCGTGGTTGTACGACAGGGCGTAGCGGTTGCCGTTGATGCGGACCCAGAGCCGTTCTTCATGTCGCCCTCTCGGGTCATAACCTCGATCTCGCCCTCTTTCCGCCAGACCACCGCGCCGGCGATGGCGAGGGCCACCTCATCGACGTTGTTCGCATGGTGCTCGGCACGCGCCATGACGCCCTGGATGTACTGCTGGAGAACATCAACGCTGGCGATCGTCTGTGGCATGAGCTTCCCCCTTCGATGCGCCTTTCTTCGCCGAACGACCCCCTCTCAGCAGCCGCTGGTTATCCCGCGATTCACGGTTTGGTTGCGGGACAGAGCTCAAGGGAAACTAGCTCAGCGAGTTTAGCCGCGACATCTGCCATCGTATCTTCTGCCGTGCTCAGGCCGCTTCGCGAGCCGAGCAGAGGACTGACTTCGCGGAGAGCTTCATACGTCGCCTCGTGCACGACCGGAACGAGCCGGTCACGCGCGAGGAGTGCAGAAAGTTCTTTGTCGGCGATGCCCTCTGCCGGGAGGCGGCGTAGCAGCGCTGGGGTCACCAGCACAATCCCAATTCGCGAGTTGGCCAAGCCCTTGTCGATGGCGCGGAGCAACGGCACGCCGAGGCCCACGTCCTTCTCGCTGAACCAGACCTTGACACCAAGTGACTCGAGCAGATCGTGCAGCTCCTTGGCGACCCCCTGCCGGTCGTCCCATGCGTGGCAGAGGAAGACATCCCGAAGGTCAGGCAGCTTCGCTAGGCTCTCGACACTGTTGCGGACCGGCGTGAGCGCCACCACCTGGGCAGGCGTGTACACTACGGACGAACCTGCCCGCGACCACTGCGGCCTTACGCTGCTGCCAGACCCGCCGCCACTGGTCCAACCGCCCCCGCTGCCCCTTGACGAGGAATAGGACGGGGAGTAGGACGAGTACGACCGGTATCCGCCATATCGGCCACCACATGCTGGGCAGGCCGCTGCCGCGGCCGCGGAGCGATGGCCTCGTACCGGTGCTGTGCATCGAGCCAATTCGCAATCCTTCTATTGCAACACTCTTTCCGGTAGCAGAATAACTTGTGATTATGTTGCGAGAACCTGTTGCATAATAGTGGACAGGCAACGGCTCTTCAATGACCGAAGTCCTCATTCATCAGCAACATGGGACGCCTTTGGTCGCGCGAAATTGCCGCTCAGTTTTTGCGCGGACGAGCGATTCATCTCTGTCCGAACTGGCGACGGGATTTGAACCACGAATTGGCAGGCGCAGAAAGGAGTTTCGTCGATTCTCATCGATTATTCGACCATTGAGCCCCGCTAATTGAACACGTTCATCGGGCCGTAACTCCTACCCTAACAACGACAAAGCCCTTTGGCGTTCTTGCCGAAAGGCTTCTTTCTGAAAAAAGTCGGAACAACAGGACGGCTATTGAACTTTTTCTGAAGGGCTCCGCCGATTTAATTGCGTTGGCGCCGCCTTTGCGCTGAGTGCTTTGGGAATCGAGGCCACCTGCGCTGAGCCAACCGTTATTGCCACCACTGTGGTTGCGTCAATTTCCAAACCCAAGAAACTATGCGCCGACGCTCATTCGGACTGCCGCGATGCGATTGCCCCGTCGCGTCCGGTAGCCGGCCTCAAAAGAAGCCCGTCACCTGCCTTCTTAAAGACGGCTTCGAGTCGAACGACATCCCCGGCGGTTACCTTTTGCGACAAGGATACTCTAAGGGGTTGGCGGTTTGGGTTACGTCGGCCTTTATGGCGCCGTGTCGGTTCCGTCAACACAGCGGTTCGCTTCGCTTACTTCCAACCCCGCGGCGCCCGCCTTCGCTTCGATCAGGTTTGCATAAACAGGCTGAGGTCGCCCAAACACTAAAGATTTGTTTTTATAAACAATGTTGCGGAGAGCATTCGCTTTTGAGTTGATTTTCGCTAGCAATCCGGTCAAGCTAAGGTCACTCCGGCGCGGCCCGTTTCGGGTCTCCATCTCTTGCGTCGTGAGCCGATTGGCGGAAGAGGATTGTGCGCGTCAGTACGCTGGCGTCGATTGCAAGGAGGTCACTGCTATGCCCGCCTTCCGTGTTCCTTTCGTTCGACGCGAAAGTTAAGGAACGCCTGCGCGCGGAAACACGGCGTCCCTTTCGCATTTTAGATCTCAAATTGACGTTGATTCGCCGTGTCATGAATCGTTGTTGGCTCCCGGCGTAGCGCTCAAATTGTGAGAGATCGATTCAGTGACAATTCAGGCCTCTCTCACTAAAGTCAGCCCGAGCAAGTGCCCGCCGCTGGTTGAGCGGGTGCGTCGTTCGCCCCTATCGAGAGTCGCATGGCTGGTTACTCTTTCGAGTGCCAGTGGCTGCTTGTTGGCTTCTGCGTTTCCTCCGACCAACCTAAGTGATGCAGTTTGGATTGGGCTTATCCCCTTCGCCGGCCTCGTGGTCGAAAAAGAGTGGGTGGCGTCGCTTTTCGGTGCCTACGCAGGGGGACTCGTATTCAATTTCATTGGGCTCGATTGGATGCGCACCGCATCGCAGGGGGCGGGAGGTGCGTCGGCTTGGGCCGTTACGGCCCCGACCATGGCGCTTACCTGGCCGGTTGCCCTTCTCATTGCGCGAACGGCCTATCGCCATTTCAGTTGCCCGATGTCGATCAGTCTGGCTGCCGGATGGCTAGCAGGGACTGCGGCTGGGAGCGCGATATCCGTGATTCTTTCTGGTATCGATTTTCCGTGGCTTGAACTTGCCGCCGCACAAGTTGACCGATCGTGGCTAATTCAGCTTGCGGATCTGGGAGGATCCGTGTTCATAAGTGCCCTGATCGCGTTCATCAACGGGACTCTCTGGGAAATATTGATGCGCGGCCATATTGCCCGGCCATCGGCGTATGCCTTGATCGTGATGTGTCTTGTGTCATTCTACGGTCATTGGCGATTGAGTCAGCCATTAGCCGCGAGGAGGGTCGCCGTTTGCCTTATGCCAAATTCTCTGCCGTCGCCAACAGCCCTCAGCAAGCCAGCGCCAGATTCACTTCAGAAAACCGATCTTCTCCTTTGGCCCGAATCGATTCTCGCCGACGGCGATAGCAACTCGTCGAAAATCGTTAGCTTTCTTGATCGCTGTTCAAAATGGTCCGGCTCTCCCATCTTAATTGGCTGGCAGCGTCAAACGCCGGGTGGCCGATTCAATTCAGCAGCATTCGTAGATGCTAGAGCCGTTCGACAAGCGATTTATGACAAGACTTGCTTGGTACCTTGGATCGAATACGTACCGTGGGTAGCAGTCCCGTTTAGTCCGGAGCGTCATTCCCGTGAATTCACAAGAGGGTCTGTGCGGCCGATTCTTAGCACGAATGGCGTCTCTTTTGGCCCCGCCATCTGCTATGACGCTTGTTTTCCACGCCTGCTTGCTGACTACAGGAACTGTGACTTCGTCGCGGTGTGTAGCAGCGAAATTTCTGACACTGCTTCGACTTTGCGGCAATCCATTTTGCAGATCGTCCGACTCCGCGCAGTCGAGCTGCGCCGCACTATCGTGCGCAACGCGCCCGGTGGATATTCCGGTGCAGTCTCAAGTTCGGGAGGCCTGATCGGTGTGTTTCACGACAACGCGGTACGTGATCCGGTTTGCCTTAATGGGCTACCCGTCGACGAACGGGCAAGCTTCTACGCGGTTGGCGGACCCTGGTCGACTATCGTCGTTACCGTTTGCATTGCAATCATTTGTGTGGCGTGGGATCGTCTTGAAATGCGCATGCGTCAGTGGCTATCGCACTTACGCGCGGCCTACATCCTCAAGAGGCCGGTAGAGGGGGCCGGATGGTAAAGCTTACGTTTGCGTGCGTTGTTGTTTCAATCCTCTTCTCCGTGGGAATATATCTCACCCGGGAGCGCGCTGAGTTCGTCGCGGCTGGTGGACCTTTGGCTTCTAGAGCACGGGTCGCCGATTTGGGCCGAGTGGGCTGGGCTAGGGATTTGCACGGAAGCTTTCACTTGATCAATCAGGGGCCAAATTCAATCGTCATAGACCATGTCATGCAATCCTGCGACTGCGCCTCGGCACAGTTTCCTCGGCGAGCTATCTCGTCGCTTGAGGAGTTCGATGGAGCGTTTACCTGGGACACGCGGGGCAAAATGGGCCCGGCCGTCACCAATATTGTTCTGAACTATACAGAGATTGTGTCCGGCACAAAAGTCCCCCACGAAGCCATTTTGCAGATTGCCGGAGACGTGCATCCGGATTATTACTTCGAGCCTCAATGTCTTGAGTTCCTTCGATCCGAGAGTGGTTCACGGCGGGCCCGCCTTAAAGTGACCTGCGATACTCCGATCAAGATTCTACAGGCCACTCCGTCCCACCCAGCGTTTACGGCCTCCATTGAAGGAGACGCTGTCGTCGTCGCCTATGACCGCCACCGTCTAGACGCTCCTTCCACCGATCTAATCATTCGCGTCGCAACGGACCATCAAACAGTGCCGACCTCCACGCTTCGCATACTGGTTGTCAATTCACTTGAAGCAAAGTTGTGAATGGAGCCTCTGCTCCCTTTGGTGTCGCCAACGATTTGTTTAGTTGTCTTGAAATGGAAAGGTCGAGCAATGCGGCTAACTAATGCTATCTGTCTCGTCGTGATCACGCTGTCTGTGATCGCGCCCACCATCGTCGTGTATGCAGGCTGTCCGCAAACCCAAGCCGCGCAATCCGCATGCAATGGGAACGCACAAACGAACTGCCCACAAACTACCAACTTTCTCGTCTGTACGGCTGGGAGCACCGTATTCCAGCCAGGGGGGCTGTTTGATACTAAAACGAACGCGCCAAATATGACGCAAGCTGTCATCGCGTTCGGAGATTATGCACAATGCGAAGTCACCTGTGTCTGTGCCCTCACTGCCATAGGCGGAATGATTGTCTGCGCCGCGGATCCAACTAACTGCGAAGCTACCCAGTCGCTTCAGTTTACTACGATTAGCTGCTGAATACTCACGTGCGAGCAGCTTTTCGACGAAGATGGATGCTCCGGCGTATATTTGCGACTGTTGAACATCGACGGAGGCTGGCAGTGACATGTCAATGTCTGTCTCGCTTCAGTGCCTTCACTCAGAGCGTCCACAACGCGCAATGCCGCCGCGCTTATCCCACTTCCTGGGTCAACTGGAGTCTGCTTTGGATTATGGCACTTTGGTATGCAAACTCAACTTCTTTAGCAGCAGGAACCAATGAGCCCGACAAGAGGCCCAACGAGTCTGCGAAGCAAATCGAATTGGCCGCGGTTAAGACCCGTAAGTTACTTCGGCGCGGCCATGTAGTCATAACATTTGATGGACACTCCTCTAATAAACGCCATTCTGGCCGGTGGGATGTTTGGTTCGACTTCGACACCGGGCAAGTTCGCGCGGATTTGCTGAACGCGCAAAATCACGAGTTGTCGACTAGTTGCTTTGGCTGCGGCGGCCGTGAAGATCGACACATTTTTCATTCCGACAAAGTGGTGGGCGATGGCGGCCATATGTCAATAATGGTTCGTCCGAGCGCGAAAGTGTCGGAGGTTGACCGAGCGATTCCAAATCTACAAATACTGGGACTAGTTGCGATTGGCTGCAGGTATTCGATGAAAATGAGTTTGGAAAGCTTGGAAAGGGAAATTCAGTCAGGAGCCTCGACTGTTGAATTATCGGAGCTCGATGGCATTAAGTGTTGGCTGGTGAAGCGAACGAACGAACTGCCGAACGCGAGGGCAGATATCAAGATTCATACGAACACATGGATAGCCGTTGGTGACCGAGCCGACGTCCTAAAAATTGTTGCCGAAAGCAGTTCTCCTGACGGACAGAGTCGTGGGATCAGCACGCTTCGCTGTCAGCCGCCGCTCGAGTCTGGCTCAGGTGTTTCATTGCCGGGTTCACTGCGTTATGAAAGTGTAATCAATGGGAACACGGTGCTCGACGAAGAGCTAAAGATCGCTGCTGGTACACTGAACAAAGAGCTGCCTCCGAATACTTTCGAATTATCGGGGTTGAAGACCGCGACGCCGGGGAGCTATGTGACATGGCTCGACGAGCGAGACAGACCGGAGCCCCAAGGGTTACTCGTGTGGGACGGTCAAAAGATCGTCCAAGACCCGCGGATGGCACGGACGCGTCTTTCGGCAAATAATCGAGAGACCCAGTCCATGCACTATGCTCTAATTGTTGGTAATGTGGTGGTTCTCTGTGCTCTGATAGTCGTTTTTATCTTGCGTCGACGGCGTCAGAAGGGGACAAAATGACCAATGAAGGTCCAGGCTTCCAAGGGGATGGTGGCGCTCGTCCGAGAAGGTCTTGACGCAGAAACGCCGCTGGGTCGCATGGGCGATTCGCTATGGGCAAGGCGGGATGCCGAAACAGCACGGAGTGACTACCAAGTCGGGCTTCTCGATCATCGAATTGATCGTCGTGATCGGGATCATCGGACTGTTGGCGGCGTTGCTCTTGCCGGCCGTGCAGGCGGCACGGGAATCGGCGCGGGCCGTGCAGTGCTTCAACAACCTCCGCCAGCTGGGGGTCGCGCTACATAACTATCACGACGCCCACGCATGTTTGCCGCCGGCAGTGATCTGGAATGACGGGCCAGGCGAGCCGTTGGGGGGCGGGGTTGTCGCGGTCGGATCGATCGACCGCGTGGCGATCGGTTATTCGCCAGCCAATGGGCCCGACCGCATTCTGGCCAATTGGGCTCTCATGATCCTGGCGCACCTCGATCAGCAGAATGCTTACGCCAAGCTCGATATGAGTAAGCCGATCGACGAGCCGATCAATGCCCCCGTCCGTTCGACATTCCTGTCGGTCATGCTCTGCCCGAGCGACGGGTATAACACCAAGCCCTACGAGCGCGCGACTTTCGCAGGCGTGACGACCGGACACACCTATGCGCGCGGGAATTACGCCATGAATGCCGGCCCGGACCGGCAGTGTTATATGTCGGTCTCGAAATGCAGCAATGGCTTTAGCGTCGCGGACCCCGATCTGCTCCATAAGAACATGGTCGTTTGGGGGAGCGGCGTGGGGGGCCTCAACAAGTCGTTTCGCCTGCGCGATTTTCCCGGCGGAACGAGCCGGATGACGGCTATCGATGAAATTCGTGCCGGCGTCGATCCCGTCGACCCGCGCGGCGTGTGGGCACTGGGCATGGTCGGTGCGAGCATCACCTGTTGCCAAGGGATTTACAATCTGGGCAACACAGGCCCGCCGAATAACCTGTCTCCAAATGCCGACGACATCGTTGGCTGCTCGGCATTGATTGCGAAGTACGGATTGCCGCAGCTAACGCAGATGGGGATGCCCTGCCAGGTGAGCAAGGCCACCGGAATCGAGGTCTCAATTCAAGCCACTTCCCGCAGCATGCATCCTATGGGCGTGCATATTTTGATGCTTGACGGTTCGGCTCACTACATCAGCGACAACATCGATCCGCAGGTCTGGCAGGATTTGCACTCCAACCTGACCAGCGGAGATTCGGCTCTGCCGTTTGATTAGAACGGTTACCCGAGTTGCTACCAGAGTCGGAGTTGGTTGTGCGCCGGCAATTTCTTGTGTTAATCGCCGGATGGTTAGTGTTCACCTCCGTTCAGTCGGTGGAGGGTGGAGTACTGGGCAAGGCAGCGATCGGCGACGTCGTCAAAGACCTGGCCGCCAAGGACATCTTGGGGGCGACTTTTTCGTTGACTCAGGTCGACCGCGACAAGTTGACCGTGTTTGCTTTTCTGGGTGTCGACTGCCCCCTTGCGAAGTTGTATTCGTCGCGACTCGTCGAGCTCGCGCGCAAATACAAGTCGAGCGACGTCGTCTTCATTGCTGTCGACTCGAATCGACAAGATTCGGTGACTGAAATCGGCGCTTTTGCACGGCGGCATGAAATCACATTCCAGATTCTCAAAGACCTGCGCCAGACAATTGCCAACCGACTCGGAGCGACGAGGACCCCGCAGATAGTCGTCCTAGACTGCGAGCGCAGAATCCGCTACCGGGGACGCATTGACGACCAGTTTGGGTTCATGCCAACTAATCGGACGGCCGGATATCACAAACCCAAGCCGGAGCGGAAGGATCTTCAATGTGCGATCGACGAGTTGCTGGCCCGAAAGCCAGTTTCCGTCACCGAAACTCAGGCGGCAGGATGCCTGATCGGTCGGGATCGCGAACCGGCGGCGCACCCGTCTTTCACCTATGCGAAAGACGTCGCGCCAATCCTCAATAAGCGATGCGTAACCTGTCACCGACCGCAGCAAATCGCCCCTTTCGCTTTGACATCGTATGAAGAAGTCGCTGGCTGGGCCAACATGATCGCCGAGGTGACCGAATTGAACCGCATGCCGCCCTGGCATGCCGATCCCAATTACGGATCATTCCTTAACGAGGCGCGCCTCAGCGACAAGGAAAAACTCATTCTCGCAGAATGGGCGACCGCCGGGGCGCCGCAGGGAGATCCGAAGGCTTTGCCGGAACCGCCAACTTTTGCTGACGAGTGGATGATTCCCCAGCCGGATGAAATCATTTATATGTCACCTGAGCCGTTCGACGTTCCGGCGAACGGCGTAGTTCCCTATAAAGTCTTTGTCGTCGACCCCGGTTGGAAA
>Ga0210396_10002492_pt1 | contig 18776 bp, 16 predicted proteins | sample IncBWH17OmetaG_FD_155466 | JGI IMG/M metagenome (GOLD analysis project Ga0210396, IMG submission 155466) | Forest soil microbial communities from Barre Woods Harvard Forest LTER site, Petersham, Massachusetts, United States - Inc-BW-H-17-O ... | reverse complement strand
GAGCCCTCAGCAAACCCCTCGACGCAGGGCGCCTCTGGCGCCCAGCCACCTGGCGCCAACTTTGGCGCCAACGAGTGGCTCGTCGACGAGCTATACCAGCGTTACCTCGCTGACCCTGGCTCGGTCGACCGGGCGTGGTGGAGCTTCTTCTCCGACTACCGGCCCACCCGGGGGAACGGGACGGGATCGCACCCGGCCATGCCGGATGGCGTCCCGGCCGAGACCGTGAACGCGGCATCGCCCTCGGCAAGCGCGAGCGCCCCGGCGGCCCCTGCGGCCCCCGCGGTACCGGCGGCCCCCGCCGCCGCGCCCAGCACTCCAAGCGCTCCGAGCGCCCCCGCCGCGCCGCCCGCAAGCGCCCCCGCCGCGCCGCCCGCGAGCACGCCAAGCAAGCCGAGCCAGCCCGCGGTCGCGCCGCCCCCTTCCGACGCCGACGTCAGCAGGCTGCGCGGTGCCGCCGCCCGCACCGCCCAGAACATGGCGGCCAGCCTCTCGGTCCCCACCGCCACCTCGGTGCGAGCGGTGCCGGCCAAGCTGCTCATCGACAACCGCATCGTCGTCAACAACCACCTGCAGCGCGGCAGGGGCGGGAAGGTCTCCTTCACCCACCTGATCGGCTACGCCGTCGTCCAGGCACTCAAGGCGAACCCGGAGATGAACGCCGCGTACGCCGAGGAAGACGGCAAGCCGGTCCTCGCCGCGCCGCACCACGTCAACCTCGGCCTGGCGATCGACCTGCAGGCGAAGGACGGCTCGCGGCAGCTCCTGGTGCCGAACATCAAGGGCGCCGGCGAGATGGACTTCCGCCAGTTCTGGACGGCGTACGAGGACGTGATCCGCAAGGCCCGCAGCGGCAAGCTCGCCGTCGCGGACTTCCAGGGCACCACGATCAGCCTGACCAACCCGGGCACCATCGGCACCGAGCACTCGGTGCCGCGGCTCATGCCCGGCCAGGGCTGCATCGTCGGCGTCGGCGCCATGGAGTACCCCGCCGCCTACCAGGGCGCGAGCGAGCAGACCATGGCCAGGCTGGCGATCAGCAAGACGGTCACGCTGACGTCCACCTACGACCACCGGATCATCCAGGGCGCCCAGTCCGGCGATTTCCTTCGCAGGATCCACCAGCTGCTGCTCGGCGAGGACGACTTCTACGACGACATCTTCGCGAGCCTGCGCATCCCTTACGAGCCGGTGCGCTGGGTCAAGGACTTCCCCTACGGGCACGAGGACGACGTCACGCGCTCGGCCCGCGTGCAGGAGCTGATCCACGCCTACCGGGTCCGCGGCCACCTGATGGCCGACACCAACCCGCTGGAGATCGTCCAGCGCAGGCACCCGGACCTGGACATCAACCAGCACGGCCTGACGCTGTGGGACCTGGAGCGCGAGTTCGCCACCGGCGGGTTCGGCGGCAAGCCGCTGATGCGGCTGCGCGAAATCCTCGGCGTGCTGCGGGACTCCTACTGCCGGACGGTCGGCATCGAGTACATGCACATCCAGGATCCCGACGAGCGCAAGTGGATCCAGGCGCATATCGAGGTGCCGCATAAGAGGCCCGGGCACGACGAGCAGATCCGCATCCTGTCCCGGCTGAACGTGGCCGAGGCGTTCGAGAACTTCCTGCAGACCAAGTTCGTCGGCCAGCGCCGGTTCTCCCTCGAGGGCGCCGAGTCGCTGATCCCGCTGATCGACGCGGTGATCAGCGAAGCGGCGGAACAGCACCTCGACGAGGCCGTCCTCGGCATGGCCCACCGCGGCCGGCTGAACGTGCTCGCCAACATCGTCGGCAAGTCCTACGGGCAGATCTTCAAGGAGTTCGAGGGCAACCTCGACCCCAAGTCCACCCAGGGCTCCGGCGACGTGAAGTACCACCTGGGCGCGGAGGGCACGTTCACCGCCGTCACCGGCAGCAAGATCCGCACGTCGCTGGTCGCCAACCCCAGCCACCTGGAGGCGGGCGACCCGGTGATGGAGGGCGTGGTCCGCGCCAAGCAGGACGTCCTCGACAAGGGCGAGCCCGGCTTCACGGTGCTGCCGGTGCTCGTGCACGGTGACGCGGCGTTCGCGGGCCAGGGCGTGGTCGCCGAGACCCTCAACCTCAGCCAGCTGCGCGGCTACCGCACCGGCGGCACCGTGCACATCGTGGTGAACAACCAGGTCGGCTTCACGACCGCGCCGCAGTACTCGCGGTCAAGCGTCTACGCCACCGACGTGGCGCGGATGATCCAGGCGCCGATCTTCCACGTCAACGGGGACGACCCGGAGGCCGTGGTGCGGGTCGGCCGGCTCGCCTACGAGTACCGGCAGACCTTCCGCAAGGACGTCGTGATCGACATGGTCTGCTACCGCCGCCGCGGGCACAACGAGGCCGACAACCCGAGCTTCACCCAGCCGCTGATGTACGACCAGATCGAGGCGAAGCGCTCGGTGCGCAAGCTCTACACCGAGTCGCTGATCGCCCGCGGTGACATCACGATGGAGGAGGCCGAGGCGGCGCTCCGCCACTACCAGCAGCAGCTCGAGCGCGCGTTCACGGAGACCCGCGAGGCAAACGAGCTCCCGCCGCAGCCCGGCACCGTGCTGCCGCGCGAGCAGGAGGAGCGCCCGGTCAACCACCGGGCGGTGCCGACCGCGATCACCGGCGACGCAGTCAAGCAGGTCATCGAGACCCAGCTGACCGTGCCGGACGGCTTCACCGTGCACCCGCGGCTGAAGCCGCAACTGGAACGCCGCGCCGCGATGATCACCGACGACAGCATCGACTGGGCCACCGGCGAGCTGCTCGCCTTCGGCTCGCTGCTCCAGGACGGCCGCCCGGTGCGGCTGGTCGGCCAGGACAGCAGGCGCGGCACGTTCGGCCAGCGGCACGCGGTGCTCGTCGACCGGCGCACCGGCGAGGAGTACACCCCGCTCAAGAAGCTGGACAACGGCCAGGCGCGGTTCCTCGTCTACGACTCGCTGCTGTCTGAGTTCGCCGCGATGGGCTTCGAGTACGGCTACTCGGTGGCCCGCCCTGAGGCGCTCGTGCTGTGGGAGGCGCAGTTCGGCGACTTCATGAACGGCGCGCAGACCATCATCGACGAGTTCATCAGCTCCGGAGAGCAGAAGTGGGGCCAGCGGTCCGGCGTCGTGCTGCTGCTGCCGCACGGCTACGAAGGCCAGGGCCCGGACCACTCCTCCGCCCGGGTGGAGCGGTTCCTGTCCCTGTGCGCCGAGGACAACATGACGGTCGCGATGCCGTCTACCCCGGCCAGCTACTTCCACCTGCTGCGCTGGCAGGCGCTCTCCGGCAGGCACAAGCCGCTGATCGTGTTCACGCCGAAGTCGATGCTGCGGCTGAAGGCGGCGACCTCCGCGGTCTCCGACTTCACGTCCGGCTCGTTCGAGCCGCTGATCGGCGAGCCGCCGGAGTTCGACGGCAGCGGGGTGCGCCGCGTGGTGCTGTGCACCGGCAAGGTGTACTACGACCTGGCCGACCGCCGGGCGAAGGTGAACTCGACCAGCACCGCGATCGTCCGCTTCGAGCGGCTCTACCCGATCCCGCACGACGAGCTGCGCGCCGAACTGTCCCGGTACCCGGCCGATGCCGAACTGGTCTGGGTGCAGGAGGAGCCGTCGAACATGGGCGCCTGGCCGCGGATGGCGCTGCGGCTGCCTGAGCTGCTCGGCCGGCCGCTGTCCGTGATCTCGCTGCCCGCGAGCTCGGCGCCCGCGGCTGGCTCGGCCAAGGTGCACGCGGCCTCGCACCGCGAGCTGATCGAAGCGGCTCTCCCTTCAGATGGGGGGCTATCCGCCCCCCAAACCCCCAGGACAACACAAGGCTAGCGATGTACTTCACCGACGCCGGAATCGAGGAACTCGACGACCGTCGCGGCGACGAGCGGGTCAGCATGACCTGGCTCGCCGAGCGGCTCCGGGATTTCGTGGACCTCAATCCGGAGTTCGAGACGGCGGTGGACCGGCTCGCGTCCTGGCTGGCGCGGCTGGATGCCGACTCCGAGCCGGACGACGACGACTCCGCAGGCGAGGAATAAGAGCAAAACCCTTATCCAGAACGGCCTCGTGGCGCCTCCCAGGCGTTTCGCAAACGCGATACATCTTGACTTCCCGGGTTTGCGACATATCGTATGGGGGAGACAGTGGTAGCGCCTGGGAGGATGTGTCATGCCGCACTGGACCGTTGACGCGCCGGCGAGTCTCGACTTCGACGCGGTGACCGCGCTGCGGGTACGGCTGATCGCCGGGTCGGTCGCGGTGATGGCTACCGGCGACAGGCCGTCGGTAGTGGTCAGCGACATCAGCGGCCGGCCGCTGCAGGTAGGCCAGGAAGACAATGGCACGCTGACGATCGCGTACGACTACGAGAAGCTCTCCTGGGAGCGGCTGCTCGACTGGCTGAACCCGCTGCACGACACCGCGGCGGTCACCGTGACGGTGCCGGCCGACTGCCCGGTCCAGCTGGGCGTGGTCACCGCCTCGGCGGTCGTCTGCGGGCTCAGCGCCGGCGCGTCGGTCAAGGGCGTGTCCGGCGAGATCACGCTCGACGGCGTGACGGGCGATGTGCAGGCCGAAACCGTATCGGGCGCGCTGGAAGGCCGGGACGTGGACGGCGCGGTCCGCTTCAAGTCGGTGTCCGGCGGCCTGACGCTGGCCGACGGGGCGCTCGCCTTGCTCGAGGCGGAGAACGTAAGCGGGCAGATCTCCGCCGACGTCACCCTGGCAGACAGTGGCGACGTGCGGATCAAGACGGTCTCCGGTGCCGTCACAGTGCGCCTGCCCGCGGACAGCGACGCCGCCGTCCGGCTGCGCTCCACCGGGGGGAACGTTCGCAGCGAATTCGATTCATTGCGCGCCGCCACACCGTATTGGTCACATACCGTAAGCGGTAACGTAGGCGACGGATCAGGAAGCGTATCTGTAACCAGCGTGTCAGGCGCTGTCACGCTGCTGCGGCGCTCTCAGCGCCGTACTACTCCGCGCACGGAGACACCTCGCGCGGAGGCGGAAATGGAAAGCGAGACCCAATGAGCCCGGTATTCCGTCATGGACGGCTGCGGCTGTACCTGCTGCGACTGCTGGACGAGGAGCCGAGGCACGGCTACGAGGTCATCCGGCTGCTGCGCGACCGGTTCATGGGCGTCTACGCCCCGTCGCCCGGCACGATCTACCCCAGGCTGGCGAGGCTGGAAGAAGAAGGCCTGGTCACCCACGACGAAGAGAACGGCCGCAAGGTCTACCGGATCACCGAGGCGGGGCGCGAGGAGCTGCGCAACCGCGGCGACGAGCTCGACGAGCTCGAGGAGGAGCTGTCGGCGTCGGTCAGCGACATCGTCCGCGAGGTGCGCGAGGACGTCAGGGAAACGGTCCGCAACCTGCGGGAGGAGCTGACCTGGGCCGCCAGGGAGGTGCGCCGCACCGAGCGGGAATCTCGCGAGGACGCGGCCGCCAGCGGCCCCGAGGAGGGCAGGGATGCCGCCCGCGAGCAGGCGAGGCAGGCCAAGGAGGCCGCGTGGGTGCAGGCCCGGCAGGTCCGCGACGCGGCGCGGCAAGCGCGCGACCAGGCAAAGCAGGCGCGCGACGAGGCGCGCAGCCGTGCCCAGTGGCTGCGCGAAGGGGCCGCGGCCCTGCGCGACGACGCCAGGGAGGGCTTCCGCTCCGCGTGGGAACAGGCGGCAAGCGAGCACCCCGGCCCCGAAGGCAGCGAGTCCGGCGAAGGCGCCGGTCACCCGCACGGCGCCCATGACTGGGGTTCCTGGCTCGGCTGGGGCGACTGGGGCCGCTGGAGCGACTGGCCCGGCCGCCGGAGCTGGCCAGGCCCGAAGGACATGGGCGCATTCCGCGACCTGGAGCGCCTCGCCAGGGACTTCGCTACCGACCTGCGCAAGGTGGCCTGGGAGTCCGGCGCGCTAGGCGGCGACGTCCTCACCGACCTCCGCAGCATCCTGGAAGAAACCCTGGACCGCATCCGCGCCGAAGTCTTCCCGCACCAGGAGCCCGCCTCGGAAGCAGAGCCGCCCGCCTCCCAGGAGAACCCGCCGCCTAAGGCGTGAAAACTATCTTGCCGGTGTGGGTGCCGTCGATCATGGCGGCGAAACCCGCCGCGGCATCGCGCAGCGGAAGCACGCGGTCGATCAGCGGCCGGGTGCCTGTTTGCTCGAGGAAGCGGAGCAGCCTGCCGAGCTGGTCGCGCGTTCCCATGGTCGACCCGACGATGGACAGCTGGGTGAAGAACACCCGGTTCAGCTCGGCGGGCGGTACCTGGCCGCTGGTGGCGCCGGACACGACGATGCGGCCGCCCGGCCTGAGCGAGCGCAGCGAGTGCCCCCAGGTCGCCTCGCCGACCGTCTCCATGACCACGTCGACCCGTTCCGGCAGCCGGGCGCCGGTGGCGAACGCCTGATCCGCGCCGAGCTTGAGCGCGGCTTCGCGCTTGGCCTCGCTGCGGCTGGTCACCCACATCCGGTATCCGGCCGCCCGGCCGAGCAGCACCAGCGCGGTCGACACCCCGCCGCCGGCGCCCTGCACCAGGACCGTCGCGCCCGGCTCCACGCCGGCCTTCTCGAACAGCATCCGGTACGCCGTCAGGTACGCGGTGGGCAGGCAGGCGGCCTCCTCGAACGATAGCGCCGCAGGCTTCGGCACCAGGTTGCGCCTGGGCACGGCGACCTGCTCGGCGAACGTGCCGTCGTAGCGCTCGGACAGCAGCGACCTGCGGGGGTCGAGGGTCTCGTCGCCGCCGCCCGCGTCGGCATCCGCCACCACGGCGTACACGACGACCTCGTTACCGTCCTCGTCGAACCCGGCGGCGTCACAGCCGAGGATCATCGGCAACCGGTCCGCGGGCAGCCCGACCCCGCGCAGCGACCACACGTCGTGGTGATTGAGCGCCGTCGCCTTGACGGTAACGGTCGTCCAGCCGTCCTTCGGCCGCGGATCGGGCCGCTCCCCCGTCTCAAGCCCGCCCAGTGGATTATCGGCATCAATACGCGCGGCGTAGACGGCAAACATGATCACGACCCTACCGGGCGGTGATCGGAATGAGCTAGCGGCGGGCGACTCCGTCGGCGCGGGCCGCGGCGGCGACCGCGGCGGCGACGGCCGGGGCGACCCGCTCGTCGAACTGGCTCGGGATGACGTAGTCCGGGGCGGCGTCGCCGCCGACCAGGGCCGCTATCGCGTCCGCGGCGGCCAGCTTCATGCGCTCCGTCACGGTCGACGCCCGGACGTCGAGCGCGGCACGGAACACGCCGGGGAAGGCCAGCGAGTTGTTGATCTGGTTCGGGAAGTCGCTGCGCCCCGTCGCCACCACCGCCACATGGCGCCGGGCGACGTCCGGGTGGATCTCCGGGTCGGGGTTGGACAGCAGGAACGCGATCGCGCCGGGCGCCATCCGCGCGATGGCTTCCTCGGCCAGCGTGCTGCCGGACAGCCCGATGAACACGTCAGCCCCGCGCAGCGCGGCTTCCGGCGAGCCGGCCAGCCCGGCGGCATTCGTCACCTTGGCGAGCGCCGCCTTCACCGGGTTCAGGCCGTCCCTGCCGTCGTAGATCAGGCCCTTGCTGTCCGCCACCGCGATGTCGCCCACGCCGGCGGACAGCAGGATCTTCGACACCGCGATTCCTGACGCGCCGGCGCCGCACACCACGACGCGCAGGTCGCCGAGGCCCTTGCCGACGACGCGGGCGGCGCCGCGCAGCGCGGCCAGCGTCACGATGGCCGTACCGTGCTGGTCGTCGTGGAACACCGGAATGTCGAGCATGGCCCGCAGCCGGTCCTCGATCTCGAAACAGCGCGGCGCGGAGATGTCCTCCAGGTTGATGCCGCCGAAGCTCGGCGCCAGCGCCGCGACCGTGCGCACCACTTCGTCCACGTCGGTGCAGGCGATGCAGACGGGCACCGCGTTGATGCCGGCGAAGCGCTTGAACAGCAGCGCCTTGCCCTCCATGACGGGCATGGCCGCGGCTGGGCCGATGTCGCCGAGGCCGAGCACGGCGGTGCCGTCGCTCACCACGGCGACGGTGTTGCCCGTCCAGGTGTACTCGCTGGCGAGTTCCGGCTGGTCCGCGATGGCGCTGCAGACCCGGGCCACGCCGGGCGTATAGGCCATGGCGAGCGCGGCCCGGTCCGGCACGTCCACGGTCGGCCGCACGTCGATCTTGCCGCCCCGGTGCATCGCGAAGACGGGGTCGGCAGCAAGGGAAGCATGAACAGAAATAGGCTCGTCGCCCACGGTTAACCCCCAGAGGTTCGGTACGGGGATGATCGCGCGCCGGCCAGGCCGCGACCGGGGGTTCCACCGGCCGCTCGGCACCTGGACGCGCCGATCTCTCCAGATACGGGGGTTACCCGCTGCTACATTGTGCCATGGACGGCGTGGTGGTAGCGCCGCACCCGCCGATCTGTGTAATACTCAATACCGGTACCAGCCCATTACACCGGTTCCCCGCCGCAAGGGATCGCCAGTGGACCTGTCTTCCTATGCCGAGCTCGCGGTCCGGCTCGTGAACACTTCGAGCCTCGGGCACGAGGGCGGCGACCAGCTCACGACGCTGGACGGGCTTCGTGCGCTCGTGGCCGACAGGGAGCACCTGAACCACGGCATCTCGCGCGTCGACCTCGAGGCCCTCCGCCAGCTCAGGACCGAGTTCCGCGCGTTCTTCGTGGCCTGCTCCCTGCGCGACGGCGCGGACGCCGCCGCGCGGCTGAACGAGCTGCTCATCCAGTACCCGGTGCACCCGCAGCTATCAGGGCACGACGGGCAGGCGTGGCACGTGCACTACACCGAGAGCGGCTCCATGTCGGACAAGTACGCCGCGGGCGCCGCGATGGGGCTCGCGGTCCGGCTCACCGAGCTGGGCCTCGACCGGTTCGGCCTCTGCCAGGCGACGCCGTGCCAGGGCGTGTTCATCGACACCACGCTCGAAGGGACCAGGCGGTACTGCTCGCGGCGGTGCGCTGACCGAGCATCGCTCGCCGCGTCTGGCGCCCGCAAGCGAGAGGAAGAATCCCAGGCTTAGCCGCGTGTCGTTAAGGCAGGACGTCCGACGGCTCGAGGCGCATCAGGTCGTCTTTTGTCCACTGCCGCTCCGGGTCGGCCGCGAGCCGGAACGCGTGGCGGAGCCGGGCGTTTTCCAGCTCGTTCCGAACACTGCGGGCGTTGGCGAACCGCGGCTGAGTCATCCGTACTGACAGGTAGTCGCGCAATGTCGCCTCCGCTTCGTCCGACAGGTAGTAGGACGTCCGGTCCAGCATCAACTGCCCGATCGAGAGCAGTTCGTCGACGTCGTAGTCTGCGAAGTCGAGGTGATGGGCGACTCGCGAGCTCATGCCGGGGTTGGAATCGAAGAAGCGGTCCATGCGGTCCTTGTAGCCGGCGAGAATCACCACGAGCTTGTCCCGCTGGTTCTCCATCACCTGCATGAGGATGTCGATGCATTCCTGGCCGTAGTCCTTCGAGTCCTCGGCACGGTACAGGGTGTAGGCCTCGTCGATGAACAGCACGCCGCCCATCGCGCGCTCGAGGACCTGCTTGGTCTTCGGCGCGGTCTGCCCGATGTACTCGGCCACCAGGTCATCGCGCATGGCATGCACCAGATGACCCTTCTCCAGGTAGCCAAGCCGGTAGAGCAGGTCTGCCATCATCAGGGCAACCGTCGTCTTCCCGGTTCCCGGCGCCCCGGTGAAGCACATGTGCAGGTTCGGCCGGGACGCCGAGAGCCCGAACCGCTGCCGCGCCCGGTCGACCAGCAGCAGCGAACCGATTTCCTCCACTTTCCGCTTCACGGGGACGAGCCCGATCAGTTCAAGGTCCAGCTCGACGAACAGGTCGTCGATGCCTGCCGCCCGCCGCTCAGCGGCGAGGGTGATCGTCGCATCCGGCAGGAGCGTTTCCTTCCGCCGGCGAGGACCGCCGCTTCTGGCGGGCTTCGCCGCGGCGGCCGAAGGGACTTTCGAAGGGACTGCCCGGCGCGGGGCGCGGGTCCCGGTCCTCCGCCGAGTGACAACGGCCGGGAGTATGGGCGAATAGTCCCGGCGCAGGCCCGGGTCCATCACGCCCATACCGCTGACAGTGCCCGGCCTGAAGCCGCGTGAGCTGAGGTTTTCCCCGCTCGTCTGGCGCCACCCGTCCCTGGCGAGCCCGACTATCGCCGCGGAGAGGACGATGATCCCGACCGCGATCGCGAACGACGCGAACCACACATGGTTCAACCGCCAGGTCAACAGCAGGCCGGCTATGACGCCGAGCAAGAGTATGCCGAGTGCCGATTTTCGCATTCTGGTGGTCCACATGACAAAAGCGAGGGTAGCCAGCGGCTCACCGCAGGTCAACGCGAGGCCGCCGCAGACCGGCAGGGCATCGCCGCTCTTGGCGTGATGAGTGCCACTTTGACTCGTGAATTGTTTCACGAGCCCGCTGAAACTGACAGGTAATTACCGTGTCATCACGATGTGACGCTGCGCATGTGTCATTATTCCGCCGGTAGGCGGGGTGCAACGCTCTGAACTGCGTTATGAAACCGAATCCACGACAACACTTCTCATAGGTGATGATCATCCCTACGATGATCTCACTCTGCTCATATGGCACGCTAGCAACCCACCCTGACGGGGGGGACACGCCCCACGGGGCAAGATCGAGAAAAGAGCATCGATCATGGCTACTGAAACTGGGTCTACGGGGGCTCCCGCAAGCCAGCCGGCGGATGTCGGTCTGCGGCGGGAGATGGGACTGATCGGGGCAACCTGGGCGTCCGAGACCTCCAGCATCGGCTCGGGCTGGCTGTTCGGCGCGCTGTTTGCCGCGCAAGCGGCGGGGACCGCGGCCTTGCTGGGATGGGTCATCGCCGGAGTCATCGTCGTCATCCTCGCGCTGGTCCATGCCGAATTGGGCGGGATGTACCCGGTGTCCGGCGGGACCGCGAGGTTCCCGCACTTCGCGTTCGGCAGCATCGCCGGCATCTCGTTCGGCTTCTTCTCCTGGCTGCAGGCGGTCACGGTAGCGCCGATCGAGTGTTTCGCCGTGATGCAGTACGGGTCCTACTACTGGCACGGCCTCTACAACGACACCACGGGTAACGTCACCGGGCTGGGCTTCGCGATGACGATCGTGCTGATGGCGATCTTCACCTCGATCAACTTCCTGGCCATCGGCCTGTTCTCCAAGGTCAACTCCGGCATCACGTGGTGGAAGGTCGCCATCCCGGTCCTCACTATCATCGTGCTGCTGTTCAAGTTCCACCCCAGTAACTTCGGGGCGGGCGGCGGCTTCATGCCGTTCGGCATCAAGGCCCTGTTCGCCGCCATCCCCTCGGCCGGGATCGTGTTCGCCTATCTCGGCTTCGAGCAGGCCGACCAGCTGGCCGGCGAGATCAAGGACCCGCAGAAGAACCTGCCACGGGCGATCCTCATAGCTGTCGCCATCGGCATCATCATCTACGTCATGCTGCAGGTCGTGTTCATCGGAGCCATCCCGCACAGCCTGATCTCGGGTCCTCTGGGCTGGGCGGGCATACCCAAGACCAACGAAATAGCCGTCGGGCCGTTCGCTGGCCTGGCGGGCGTCGTCGGGCTCGGCTGGCTCGCGATCCTCCTGCGGCTCGACGCGTTCATCTCCCCGTTCGGCACCGGCCTGATCTACCAGACTTCGACCTCGCGCGTCGGGTACGGCCTGGGCCGCAACCGCTACTACCCGCAGCTCTTCACCAGAGTGGACAGCCGGGGTGTGCCCTGGTTCAGCCTGATCATCGCGTTCCTGTTCGGCCTGCTGTTCCTGCTGCCCTTCCCGAGCTGGCACTCCCTGGTCGGCCTGGTCACCTCCGCGAGCGTGCTCATGTACGCCGGAGCGCCGCTGTCGCTGGCGGCGTTCCGCGGGCAGGTCCCTGAGGCGCCCCGGCCCTACCGGATGCCCGGCGCCGTCGTGATCGCGCCACTCGCGTTCGTCTTCGCCAACCTGCTCATCTACTGGTCGGGCTTCGAGGTGCTCTGGAAGCTCGCCATCGCGATCGTTATCGGGTACGTGCTGATCGGCATCTTCATGTACTTCGACCCGCAGCGGCCGCCGCTGGACTGGAGGTCCGCGCAGTGGCTGCCGGTGTACCTGATCGGCATGGGCATCATCTCCTGGCAGGGCCAGTTCAGCGGCCAGTCCAGCACGACGCCGCTGGCGCCGACGAACACCAACAACCTCCCGTTCTGGTGGGACATGGTGGTGGTGGCGGCCTTCAGCCTGGCCATCTTCTACTGGGCACAGGCCACCAAGCTGAAGCGTGAGGACATGCTCGACCTGGTCTCGAGGCAGAGTGCGCAGCCAGTGGATGACCTGCCCGAGATGCCAAGGCACTAGGTCCGGCCCTTAATCCCGTTACAGCGACAAACCGTCGGCCCCGCACCCTCCCGGAGGATGCGGGGCCGACGCGGTCACCGCGGGCCCGTTCTGGATAAAGAGCGGCGCAGCGGCCAGTAGCGGACCAGCACCCGGCCGACGATCTTCTCCTCCGGCACCGGGCCGAAGCGGCCGCTGTCCACCGCGCCCGCCGCCGGATTGTCCGACTGCAGCCACCAGCCGTCCTCCACGCGCCTGGCCGCGCGCTTCACCAGCAGGAAACCCGGACGGGACGGGTGCCAGGCGAGCACCACCTGACCAGGGCGGATACGCCGGGTGCGGCGGGCGAGCAGCCAGTCACCAGGACGCAGCGCGGGCAGCATGGACTGCTCGGCGACCTCGACGCGGAGCAACGGCCAGCCGTGCACGTTTAGCTTCCATCCCACGGAGTAGTGTCGGAAGTGAAACCTTACTGATCTGGTACGGAGAAAGGGAATCGATGAGGCTGCTCACCCGGCTGTTCGCGCCGAAGTCCGTCGCTCATGCCCACTGCGACCTGCCCTGTGGCGTCTACGACCCCGCGCAGGCCCGAATCGAGGCGGAGTCTCTCAAGGCTATTGACGAGAAGTATGCCCAGAACTCGGACCCCGAGTTCAGGACCCGCTGCCTGATCATCAAGGAGCAGCGCTCCGAACTCGTCAAGCACCACCTATGGGTGCTGTGGACGGACTACTTCAAGCCGCCGCACTTCGAGAAGTACCCGCAGCTGCACCAGCTCTTCAACGAGGCCACCAAGCTGGCCGGCGCCGCGGGCACGAAGGGCAGCACCAACGTCGCCACGGCGGACGAGCTGCTGGCGAAGATCGAGGAGATCTCCAAGATCTTCTGGGAGACCAAGCAGGGCTGACGCCGACGGCCGTCGGCCACATCGACGTGGCAGCGTCGTCCCCGATCTCCGGGGAGGCGCTGCCGCGTCGCGTTTATGCCATGGAGCGGATGACGGTAAGTTGCTGTCAGGGGCCGGCGATCATCGCCGGCCGGGTGAGATGACCGACGGAGAAACGTGACAGAAGACACCGCCGCTACCACGGCCGTGCCGGCCGGCCGCGAGACGGCCGACTACGTGCACGTCAGGATGCCAGCGGAGAGCGCGTACCTGTCCGTGCTGCGCACCGCCACCGCCGGGCTGGCGGCACGGCTCGACTTCACTCTCGACGAGATCGAGGACCTGCGCATCGCGATCGACGAGGCCTGCGCGATGCTGCTCGCGCAGGCGATCCCCGGCACCGACCTGGAGTGCGGCTTCGAGCTCGGCGCCGACCAGGTGACGATCACGGTGTCGGTGACCGCGGCCCAGCCCAAAATGCCCGCCAGGGACACGTTCGCGTGGACGGTGCTGTCCGCCCTCGCCGGAACCGTGGACTCCCGGCTCGGGCCCGGTGACCGGGTGTCGATCGTGCTTGTCAAGCGCCGCGGCGGAGCGGGGTCAGGGTGAGCAGCGAGTACGAGGTCTTCGAGGTCGCGGTGAGCCCGGTGAGTGAAGAGCCGCCGCCGCCGCTGCCGCGGAGCGACCATTCCGCGCCCGACCGGACACGGGCCCGCGAGCTGTTCGAACGGCTCGCGACGCTGCCGCATGACGACCCGGAGCGCGCGCGGATCAGGGCCACCCTGGTCGAGCTGCACCTGCCGCTCGTGGAGTACCTGGCGCGCCGGTTCCGCAACCGGGGCGAGTGGCTTGACGATCTCACCCAGGTCGCGACCATCGGGCTGATCAAGTCCATCGACAGGTTCGACCTCGAGCGCGGCGTGGAGTTCTCCACCTACGCCACGCCCACCATCGTCGGCGAGATCAAACGGCACTTCAGGGACAAGGGCTGGGCCGTCCGGGTGCCGCGGCGGCTGCAGGAGCTCAAGCTGTCGCTCACCAAGGCGATCGGCGAACTGGCGCAGCGCGAAGGCCGCGCGCCCACCGTCAGCGAGCTCGCCGCGCACCTGCAGATGTCGGAAGAAGAGGTGCTCGAGGGCCTGGAGTCGGCCAACGCGTACTCCACCGTCTCGCTGGACGCGCCGGACTCCGGCGACGAGGACGCGCCCGCGGTCGCCGACTCGCTCGGCATGGTCGACGAAGCCCTGGAGGGCGTGGAGTACCGGGAATCGCTGAAGCCGCTGCTCGAGCGGCTGCCGCCGCGGGAGAAGAAGATCCTGCTACTGCGGTTCTTCGGCAACATGACCCAGTCGCAGATCGCCGCGGAGCTCGGCATCTCCCAGATGCACGTGTCCCGGCTGCTGGCCAGGACGCTCACTCAGCTCAGGGACGGGCTCACGATCGACGATTAGCGGGGGGCCTGGGCTTGCTGGAGACACTGGGCTTGCTGGAGACACTGGGCTTGGCCTCCTCGGCCGGCGCGGGCCGGCTGAGGGCGCGCAGGCTGCGCGGCGCCAGCAGCCCGGCGAGCCCGGCCAGCGCGAGCAGCAGGGCGGGCACTCCCCAGTCGAACCGGTGGGCCTGCAGCAGGTAGACGGCGATCACGCCGGTGAGCACCTGGGTCATCACCGCTGGCGTGCGGCTCCACGGCCTGACGCGGACGAGCCCGGCCGCGATCGAGACCAGCCCGGCGGCCACGATGAACGCCAGCAGGGTCAGCCCGATCCCGCTGGATGACTGGGACGAGCGCCCGGCGGCGGTGTCGACGGCGGTGAGCACGCCGGCCACGGCCAGGGCCGCCGCCTCCGCGGCCTGCACCCCCGCCGCCAGCAGGAGCGTGCCGGGTACGCCTTCGCGGCTTTCGCCATAACGCATACCCATAAGTCTCGCATCCTCTCCGGCACCGTTACCCTGAGCATCGTGCGCGCGCTGCTGATCATCAATCCTCACGCGACCTCCATGTCCGGGCGCGAGGCCGGGCTGGTGGTCCGCGCGCTCGGCTCACGGCTCGAACTGGAGACCGCGCAGACACGCTATCGCGGCCACGCCCGTGAACTGGCCGCCGCCTCCGCGGAGGCCGGATTCGACCTCGTGGTGACCTTCGGCGGTGACGGGACGGTCAACGAGGTGGTCAACGGGCTGATGCGCTGCCAGGTCCCCGCGGCGGACCCGGCCGCTGCCGCTGCCGGGGAGGCGGCACCGGGACGGCGGCCGGCGATCGCGGCGGTGCCCGGCGGCGGCGCCAACGTGTTCGCGCGCACGCTCGGGCTGCCGACCGACCCGGCCGAGGCGGTGCAGCGGATCCTGGCCGCGGCGGACTCGGGGGCCTGGCGCACCATCGGGCTCGGTCTCGCCGGGGACCGCTATTTCACGTTCAGCGCCGGCCTCGGCGTCGACGCCGAGGTCGTCGCGGACGTCGACCGGCGGCGCGCCAAGGGCAGGCGGGCGTCGACGATGCTGTACCTGCGGATGGGGCTGCGCCGGTACTACGGGACCGACCGGCGCCACCCGGCCCTCACCCTGACCGCTCCTGGCCAGCCGCCGGTGACCGGGCTGTTCATGGGCGTGGTCACCAACAGCTCACCGTGGACGTACCTCGGCAGTCATCCGGTCCGGCCGGCGCACGCCGACTTCAGCTCGGGCCTCGACCTGTTCGCGCTGCGCCGGATGCGCACCCTGTCGACGCTGGCGGCGCTTCGCCACATGATGCACACGCCCAGCGAGCTGCCGTCGGTCCGCGATGTGGTCAGCGCGGCGGCGCTGGCCGAACTGGCACTCAAGGCGGACCGCCCGATCGCATTTCACATTGACGGCGAGTACCAGGGGGAAACTGAGGGTGTTTCTTTCCGCTTTGTCCCGGAAGCACTTTGTGTCGTCGCGTGACCCAGCGCACTGGTGTGATCGATCTGACACCAAATTCGTAATACTCGTTCGCCGCGCCCCCTTGCGTTGGCTCTGCCCTGTTGAGAGGGTAGATCTCGTGCCTGGGGAGTGACGTCCCGCCGGGGTATTGAGCGTGGCCGACACGGGTGCGTCACCCTTCGGAGCGTGTCCGGGCTCACCCTGATGCCCGGGCGCAATCAACTCGGCACTAGCAAAGATCGGGAATAAGGAACTGTTCCCGACATTTCGCATAGCTCGTGAAAAGCTTCACAAGCACTGAGTGGCGTGTGGCGGCCAGCATCGATGACCAGCCGCGACGCCGAGAAGGAGTGAGCACCATGGACTGGCGTCACGTCGCCGCCTGTCGTGAGGTAGATCCTGAGCTGTTCTTCCCGATCGGGAACAGCGGGCCTGCGCTCCTCCAGATTGAAGAAGCCAAACAGGTCTGCCGTCGCTGCACGGTGCTCGAGGATTGCCTCCGCTGGGCCATCGACAGCGGCCAGGACGCCGGGGTGTGGGGCGGCATGAGCGAGGACGAGCGACGGGCGGTCAAGCGCCGCACGGTCCGGCTGCGCGCGCGGGCCCACGTCTGACGCGTCTTTAGTCCCGTGTTCGCCGTCAGCGCGGGCCCGGTTCGTAGCGGACGGGCAGGTCGACGACCGCCACGGTACCTCCACCGGGCCGGGGAGCGATGCTCAGCCGCCCGCCAAGCTCGGCCACGACAAGCGTTCGTACGATCTGAAGTCCCAGGCTCGAGGTGTTCTCCAGGTCGAAGCCCGGCGGGATCCCCGCGCCGCTGTCGCTCACGGTTACCGTTAGCTGCTCTGGCGCCCGCGCGGCCAGCACCTCGATGATCCCGTCCGCGCAGGCGCGCGGCCCCAGCGCTCCGAACCCATGCTGGAGCGCGTTCTGCAGCAGTTCGGTGAGCACCATCGCGAGCGGCGTGGCCACCGACGCGGGCAGCATCCCGAACTGGCCGGTGATCTTCGGCGTCACCCGCGTCTCTGGCGACGAAACCTCCCCGGCCATCATGGCGACCCGGTCCGCGATGTCGTCGAAGTCCACGATCTCTTCCGGCGCGTGCGACAGGGTCTCGTGCACGATCGCGATGGAACCGACCCGGCGGACCGCCTCCTCGAGCGCGGCCCGCGCCTCGGGCGCCTGCAGCCGCCTGGCCTGCAGCCGCAGCAGCGCCGCCACCGTCTGCAGGTTGTTCTTCACCCGGTGATGGATCTCCCGGATGGTGGCTTCCTTGGTGAGCAGCTCGCGCTCCCTGCGGCGCAGCTCCGTGACGTCCCTGACCAGGACCAGCGCGCCGGTCCGCTGGCCCGCCACCACCAGCGGGATAGAGCGCAGCTGGACGACCGCGCCGTTGCCGTCGATCTCCGTCTCCTTGGGCGCCCGGCCCCTCGCGACAAGCATCAGCGACTCGTCGACCGGCTCACCCGCGGCACCGAGCTGCGCGGTCGCGGCGCCGAGGTCCGCCCCGATGAGGTCCGCGGCGACTCCTAGCCGACGGTACGCCGACTGGGCGTTCGGGCTGGCGTAGGTGACCCGGCCCGCGCTGTCGAGCCGCAGCAGGCCGTCGCCCACCCGCGGCGAGCGGACCAGGGTCGTGTCATGCCCGGGATACGGGAACGTGCCCTCCGCCACCATCCGGGCCAGGTCGTCGGCGCCCTGCAGGTAGGTGAGCTCGAGACGGCTGGGTGTGCGCGCGGAGTTCAGGTTCGTCGACCGCTCGATGACGGCGATCACGTCGCCGTTCCTGGTCACCGGGATGGCTTCGGCGCGCACCGGCACGCCGCTCGTCCAGTCCGGGTCGCTCTCCCGCCAGATGCGCCGCTCAGCGCGCGCCGTGTCCAGCAGCGGCCGCCGCCCCTGGCCGATCTGGGTCCCCACCACGTCGTCGGGGAACGAGGTGGGCCCGGTCGTCGGCCGCATCTGCGCGACCGCCACCCAGCCGGAGCCCGCCGCGCCCGCGGGCACCCGCATCGGCACCCACAGGATCAGGTCGGCGAAGGACAGGTCGGCGAGCAGCTGCCAGTCGGACACCAGCGAGTGCAGCCACTCCACGTCGGCGGCCGAGAGGGTGGTGTAGTTCCTGGCGAGGTCGGTAAGCGTGGGCACTTTCCCATTTTGACACGCGCCGGCCAGGTGAAATTTCCTCATCAGAGCATGACCTGGCATTATGCGCCCATGCAGGGCTCCGCTCACCCCACGTTCGATCCGCTCGCCGGGCTGCGCGCGGCCGCGGCCGCGCGCGAGGCCGCTGGCCTGCGGCGATACCTCGTGCCGCGCGCCGCAGGCGAGGCCACGCTGGACCTGGCGTCCAACGACTACCTCGGGCTGTCCGGCGACGCCAGGCTCGCCGAGGCGGCGGCCGAGGCGGCGCGCGTCTGGGGGACAGGGGCCACCGGGTCCCGGCTGGTGACCGGCACTACGGCGCTGCACGCCGAGCTCGAAGCGGAGCTGGCCGAGTTCACCGGCGCGGCGGCGGCGCTCGTGTTCTCCTCCGGCTACCTGGCCAACCTCGCCGTCGTGACCGCGCTGACCGGCGCGCTGAGCGGCGACGGCGTGCTCATCGTGTCCGACGAGCGGAATCACGCCTCGCTCGTCGACGCGTGCCGGCTCGCGCGCCGCCCCGGC
>Ga0210396_10002490_pt1 | contig 18780 bp, 5 predicted proteins | sample IncBWH17OmetaG_FD_155466 | JGI IMG/M metagenome (GOLD analysis project Ga0210396, IMG submission 155466) | Forest soil microbial communities from Barre Woods Harvard Forest LTER site, Petersham, Massachusetts, United States - Inc-BW-H-17-O ... | reverse complement strand
CGAGCGATGCTGACCCGTTGCCGTTCACCACCCGACAGGGCGGAACCGGCCTCGCCGACGGTCGCCTCGACACCCTCGGGCAACCTGCCGGTGAGCTCGTCGACCCGCGCCAGCGCGACAGCCCGGGTGAACTGATCGTCGGTGGCGGCGGGATCGCCGGCGTACACGTTCTCGCGAATCGTCCCGTGGAACAGGTAGGGATGCTGAAACACCACGCTGCTTGTCGCGCGCCGAGTTTCGGCATCGAGTGTCGCGGCGTCGACGCCGTCGACCAGCACACGGCCGCGGGTCGGTTGGTGCAGGCCGGCGATCAGCGCCAAGATGGTGCTCTTGCCCGACCCGGACGGCCCGACTATCGCTGTCGTCGTTCCGGGCTGCAGGGTGAAACTCACGCGAGAGAGCACCGGCGCGGTTGCGCCGTCGTAGCTGAACGCGACGTCTTCGAACTCGATTCGTGGTGAGGCGGCATCGGCCCGCAGCGTGTCGGTTCCGGCTTCCATGACCGGTGCGGTGAGCACGGCACGAATGCGGTCGAGCGTTGCGCGAGTGCTCTCCAAGGCCGGCGCCAGCTCGCTGATGGTGGTGAAAGGCTCCAGATAGCGGGCGATCACGACGATCAGGGCGATCGCCGCCGGCACGCTGAGCGTGTGCGTTACCGTCAGCGCGGTGGTCGCACCGGCAAGCAGGATGAGAGCCAGCTGGCTGGCGATGCTGAACAGCAGCTGGCCCGGGATCTGCATGCCCAGTAGCCGCATCGTCGCACCGTGCTGCGCGGCCAGCGCGTCGCCGACCAGACTCCGGGCCGGTTCGACACGCCGCGCGGCCCGCAACGCCTGCTGAGTTCTGGCGAACTCGATAATCCGTTCGGTGAGCGCGCTGTTGGCTTCACCGGCCGCAGCATCGGCGCGACGCGCAAGCCGTACCGACGCCCACAGCGCTCCCAACAGCAGTGGCAGGCCACCCATCGCGGCCAGGCCGAGCTGCCAGGAGACCGGCATCAGGGCCAGCGCGATGGCCGCCGGCAGCAGGACCGCGGTGACCAGCGGCGTCAACAGGTTGACCACGAGTCCGACGAGTTGAGGACCCGTTGCGGCGATCGCTTGCCGTGCCGTCGCGGTGTGGTCGGCGCTGAACCAATCCAGTCGCACATCCGGAAGTCGGTCCGCCACGTCGTGCTGGGTGTGGTCGAGCACGGCGAAGCCCAGATTGAAACCGATCCGCGCGGTCGCGGTGTCGATCACCCATCCGGCCACCGTCGCCGCGGTGAGCCAGCCCAGCCACACCAGCGCGCGTTGCGGCGCGTCGCTGAACAACGCGGTCACCAGGGGAACCAACAGCACGGTGGCGATCGCCCGCACGACCACGGAGACCAATGCCAGCACGACATACGCGACCACCTCGCCCCGGCGATCGCCCGGGACCAGGCGCAACCAGGTGCGGATCATCGCGTCGCCTCCTGAGCTGCTGTCACAGTCAGCGAGGCGCGATGGCCGCTATCCCACAACCTTCGATAGCGTCCATCCGCGTCGAGCAACTCCCGGTGGGTGCCACGCTCGGCGATCCGGCCGTGGTCGAGCACCACGATCTGGTCGGCTCCGGTAACGGTGTGCAGCCGATGAGCGATCACCAACACGGTGCGCTCTCGGGTCAACCGGTTGAGCGCCTGCTGGACAAGGTATTCCGATTCTGGATCGGCAAACGCCGTGGCCTCGTCGAGGATGAGGACGCGGGTGTCGGCGAGGATGGCACGGGCGATGGTGAGCCGTTGCCGCTCTCCGCCCGAGAGTCCGGTGCTCGCACCCAGCACGGTGTCGTAGCCCTGCGGCAATCGCATGATGCGATCGTGGATTTGCGCCTCGCGGGCGGCGGCCTGGACCTGGGCGGCAGTGGCATCCGGGACGGCCAGCGCGATGTTCTCGGTGACGGTGCCGTGCACGAGCTGCGTTTCCTGCAAGACGAAACCGACTCGCGTGTAGAGCTCGTCGGCCGTCATTGACCGGATATCTTGTCCGCCAACGCGTATCGTGCCGTGCTGAACATCATGGAATCGAGCCAGTAGCGCGGCCAACGTCGACTTTCCGGATCCTGACGGGCCGACGAGGGCAGTAACCGTGCCCGGCCGCAGCGTCAGCGAGACATCCTTGATCACTGGTACGTCGGGGCGGTAGCCGAAGCTCACGTGGTCGAACACGACGGTCGCAGACGCGTCGCCATCAGACGCGTCACCCGGCTGTTCACGCACGGAGAGTTCCGGTTCGTCGAGGGTGATCTGCAGGCGCCGGGCGGCCAACATCCCGGCGCGGATGCCGCCGAGCCCATAGGCGATGTTGAGCAACCGCGCACCGAATGTGGTGCCCAGCAACAGGAACGGCAACAGGTTCACCGGATTCATCCGGTTCGCGACGACCAGCAGAGTGCCGGTGACGGCGATGAGCCACAGGAAAGTCGCGGGACGGGTGGCCAGATCCATCAAGGTCTTCTTGCCGGCCAGCGGACGTTGCCAGTCGACCAGGAATCGGATGTATTCGTCCAGGCGGCGCCGGAAGCTCGAAGCGGCGGCACCGCCGAAGACACGGATCACCGGCTGCCCCTCGAGGTAGGCGCCCGCCTCGCCGTTCATCTTCTCGGCCCAGCGCTGCGATTGAGGGATGCGCGGCCCGGACTGAATCGTGATCGACGACGTCAAGAGCAGATAGACCACCACGGGCACGAACAACACCAGCGCTACCCGCCAGTCCACGACGAACAGGTAGACCAGCACCGCCACCGGGGCAACAAGCGCGGCAACCGCGTCCGGGATGGCGTGGGTGACCAGGTAATGCAACGATAGTGTGTCGTCGGCCACCAGCTGCTTGATCGACCCCGAACCGCGGGCGGTGAACCAGCCCAACGGCAATCGAGACAGCTTGCTCAACAGCCGTGAGCGCAGGTCGCTGGCGAACCGGGCGTCGATGACGTGCAGCCACAGTGTCAGCGCGGCACCGAGCACGGTGCCGAATCCGAGTAGCGCGACGGCGGCGATTCCGATCTCCCGCAACCGTGCCGCCTCGGCACCGCCCGCGAGTTGCCGCGCCAATTCGACCAGCAGCACGAATGGCGCCAGCTGCAGCAGCGTTATAACTACCTGCAGCACACCCGAGGCGATCAGCGCCGAACGCAAGGGCGCGAGCAACCGGCCGGCGGCCTGGGCGCGCCAACTGCCACGGGCAGGCGCCGCAGCTGATGCATCAGCCGATTCTGGCTGTGCTCCAGCGCCTTCCGGTTCGTTGCCAGGCTGCGCCACGACGGTGGCGGTATCCGTCTCGTCGCCGCGGCGGGTGCCCATCGCACGCCCGGCGCTCCAGTAGGCCTGGGCGTGTATCTCGGACTTGGGAAAACCGAACTCGTCGCGCAGCCGCGTTCGGATGTGCTTGAGTGTCGTGGCCTCCGGTGTCGCCCACGCGTACCAGTCCGACCAGTCCCGATTTTCGATCGCCGCGGCGAGTGATTTCTCGTCGCGACGGCCAACCCAGTGCACGCGCAGTCGGGGATGTGCCGCGAGCGGGATCAGTGTGTCGTTGTCGTCGTGTTGCTCCAGATACATCTCGATCGGGACGTCATCCGGAACGACCCCGATGATTCCGTTGATCCCGGGTATCGACGCCGAGTCGCCGATCAACAGGTATCCGGCGGGCTGCTCGTCGGGAATGTCGAAGCGCGACGAGCCCATCAGCGACATCACGGCGATCGCCGCGCCGGGCGCGACGGTGCGCGCCCACAACGACGCCGGACCGGCCGCGTCGTGCAGCACGACGTCGATCGCGAAGCGGCCGGCGGAGACGTCGGCTTCGGAGATCGTGTATGCGCGCTGGAACTCAGCGCTCGACCCGTCGGGGTCGGGAAACCAGAACCGCAGCCACGCCGCGGGTTCGGCCTGCACGTCGTCGAACAAGGTCGGTGACTGCATCCATATTCGGATGAAATGCGGTGCGATCCGGACGGTTTCGATGACGGTTGCGGTGTGGTCGCGAGCGCCGAAGCCCCGCAGCATCGCCCCCTGGAATCCGCGTGCCATTAGCGGTCCATCGCCTCGCGGAGGCTTTTGGGCCGGATGTCGGTCCAGTGCTCCTCGACATAGGCCAGGCACTCCGCACGACTGGCTGCACCGAAGACCTTCCGCCAGCCCGCCGGAACATCGGCGTACGCCGGCCACAGGCTGTGTTGGTCTTCGTCGTTGACCACCACCAAAAAGGTGCCGGCTTCGTCATCGAAGGGATTGGTGCTCATCATCTCTCCTGGTCGAGGGGTCGGTACGGGGGCCCAGTTCGGCGCCTAGCACCCGGTCGGACAGCAGTCCCAGACAGCTGAGGTTGGGGAATCCGGGACCCTGGTTGAGTCCGGCGAGGTTGGGCAAGAACAGCTTGGGGGCAACATCGGTGACGGCGAGGTCGTGCCCGATGGCCTCCTGCAGGCGATCCCCGCTCAGCGGGCCACCCAACCCCAGCTCGAGCAGGTCGAGTGCGTCCTGGCTGAACAGCGTGGTGAACCACAGCGGGTCGGCACCGGATCCGTCGATGACCAAGTCGAATCCGTGCACCGTTTCCAGGTTTTCGCTGCCCCGGTTGGTCGACAGCGTCAACCGGATCTGCTCGTCGCGACCCACTGCATGAGCAACCCGTCCGCGCAGATGACGGATGCGGTCGTCGGCCAGTAAGGCGTCCTGCACGTTGGCAGAGAACACCCCACGGTCGGTGCGGGCGATCGCATCCCGACGTTCGTCCAGCGTCAGCGCCGTCCAGTCGGTGGGGTCGGAGAACAGCGTGTTCTCAAAGAAGCTCTCGCCGCGGGTGAACAGCGTCACCTGCGGCGAGATCACGGTGATGGTCGAAACCCGGTGTCGGAAAAGCTCGTTGAGCATCGCCGCGGCGGTCTCGCCGCCCCCGATGACCGCGACGCGTTCAGCGCTGATCCGCTCGTGCTGGCCGGCGCGATGCCAGAACTGCGCGATCGAGAGCACCCGCGGATTGCCGGGCAGCAAAGAACGTTCGGCTTGGCCAGGGCCGGTGATCATCAAACCGTCTGCGTGCACGGTGGTTTCGTTGGTGTGTAGCGCCCAGCGGTCACCGTCGACGGCGAGCTGCTCGACGTCGCCGTAAACCACTGTCATGTCGATCTGCTCGGCGACCCAGCGCAGGTACTGGCTCCACCGCCGGTGGGTGGGCGCCGGTCGACCGCGGTCGATCCATGGTGCGAACTGACCGGTGGCGATCAAATACGACTGCCAGCTGTAGCGCGTCATCCGCTCGTCGAGTTCGGCGTTGCGGCGAGGCACCAGCGACGAGCGGTACGGGAAGCCGACGTCCTTTTCCGGGCTCGTCCCCAGCCGCTGCGCGCCGTCGGTCCAGCCCCCGCTGGACTGCCAGTTGGCGCCAACCCCGATCCGCTCGACGGCTACCACCTCGGGTGTGTGGACACCCATCTGGCCGAGCACGCAAGCCTTCGCGGCGACGGCCACCGCCTTGACCCCGGCGCCAAGCACCGCAAGTGTGGTCACGTCACCATCTCCTCGAGCACTTGCGTCCAAAGCGCTTGCAACGCGGCAATATCCGACTCGACCAAAATGTCAGGCAACCCCCGCCACTGCGTCACCAGGATCTGGTGATCACTGGTTCCCAACACGGTGGCCACTATGCTCAGCTCGTAGCGCACCGCTAGCTCGGGTTCGGGTACCGGCGACACCCCGGACAGCAGCCCGCGATCGAGCCAGAGCCCGCTGGCATTACCGACATCAGCGCGGCCCAGGTAATTGAGCAGCAGCTGCGGTTCGGGCAAGGCGCCCAGTCGACCCGCGGTGTCGGGCCGCAGATGGCGAAGCAGCCCATAGTCGATTCCGTCCCCCGGAATTGCCGACAATCGTTGCGCCACTTGCCGCGGGTCCTCGGTGTCGACACGCCAGGGATAGATCGCGCTCAACAGACCGACTGTCTCGGTGGTGTCGATGAGTTCGCCGTCGGGTGCTCTATTGCCGTCGAACAGCGTATCGGCGCGCCCATGGGTCTCCAGTGCGAGCAGCGGTGGCGGGGTCGGCTGACCGCGGCGCTGGCGCCACCGCGTGACCATCCGCGCTGACGCGGCAATCAGCAGCTCGAGCATCGGCACACCCGACTTCAGCAGCCGGCTGGTTGTGCCCGGATCGAGCACGGTCGTTCGGACCAGCAGATCGCCGGCGCGGTCACTGTCCGGGTTCAGTCGTCGCGCCCCCAGATCAGGATCGTCGCCGGCGAGCTGCGATGCCCAAAACAGTTCGCTGTCGAGGGATTCCGCACGGCTGATCAGCGCCTGGGTCCAACGTCGGTAGCTGGTGTGCTCGCGAATCGGCGCTGGCAACTTTCCGGCGAGGAGCGCATGCAGGGCGGCGTCGAGTTCGCCGAGAACAAGCTGCCACGAGACCGGGTCCATCGCCAACACGTGAGCGGCCAGGACCAGCACGCTTTGACCATTCGGCGGGCGCAACCACACCGCCGCCAGCAGCCGTCCGCGTTCCGGGTCGAGGCTGTCTATCGCCCGCTCGGTGGACACGCCGACGGCGGCCTGCAGGTCGTCGGACACCGAGACCTCGGTGAGAAAGTCGCCGTCGGCGTGCGGAAGCAGGGTCATGCTGGCGCGGTCCAACCGGGTGCGCAGTACCTCGTGGCCGTCGACGATGGCCGCCAGCGCCGTCCGGAGATGCTCCCCCGTCACGCCTTCCGGCAGTCGGATCGCTTCGGCCTGGGCCAGCCTGCGGGGCTGGCCGTACTCGTAGAGCCAACGCGCATTGGCCAGCAGGGGTATCGGGCCGCTCTCGGCCCTCACATCGGGTGTGAACCCGGCAGTTTCAAAGTCGACCGCGGCCGCCAGTTCCCGGATATTGCCGCACTCCAACACCAATCGGGCGCGCAGCGCGATACCGCGCCGGCGAGCGGCCTGCACCACCGAGAGCGCCACGATACTGTCCAGCCCCAACTCGAGCAGATCGGCATCGACATCGACGCGCGGAATCTTGAGCATCTCGGCGAGCAACTCGGCGAACGCCGATTCCGTGGGCGTCGCCGGTTCGGACTCACCGCCACTCGGCGCCGCAGCCGAATCCGCAGCGGCCAAGGCGTTTTCATCCAGTTTGCCGTTGGGGGTCAATGGGATTTCGTCGACGATGACGATGCGCTGCGGGATCATGTATCGCGGCAACCGGGAGTTCAACATGAGGCGCAGCTCAGCGGTGGACGGCTGCATACTCGCCGGATCGGTTGCCGCCACGTAGGCGGTCAGCCGCGCAACGCCCTGCCGTTCGCTGACCAACACACCCGCACGCCGGATGCCCGGATGGGATTCGATCACGGCGGCGACCTCGCCGGGTTCGACGCGGTGGCCACGGATCTTCACCTGGGAATCCGCGCGCCCGATGTACTGCAGTGAGCCGTCGGGTTGGCGGCGCACCAGGTCGCCGGTGCGATACATCCGTTGAGCCGCAGAGAACGGATTGGCGAGGAAGCGCTGGCTGGTCTCCGCGGGGCGTCCCAAATAGCCCCGGGTCAACTGGGCGCCCGCCAGATACAGCTCGCCTATTGCGCCGCATGGCACCGGCCGCAATCCGGAATCCAGCACGTAGCCGCAGGTGCGCCCGGTCGGTCGCCCGATCGATGGTTCGTCGTGCTCGGCGATCGCGGCCACCACCGCCTCGACCGTGGTCTCGGTTGGCCCATAGCAGTTGAAGGCCGTCATCGACGCACGCGCGCACTCGGTGCGGATGAGCGTCCACGCCGCGCTACCGACCGCTTCGCCACCCAGCGCCAGTACCGCCAGCGGAACCTTGCTCAGCAAGCCAAATGCCGTCAGTTGGGCGAACATCGACGGGGTGGTGTCGATCATGTCGACGCGGTGCTCAGCGATAACCCGAACCAGCGCCTCGGCGTCGGTCTGGGTGTGCTCGTCGACGACGTGCACTGCGTGACCGTCGAGCAGCGCAACCAACGGCTGCCAGGCGGCGTCGAATGCGAACGACCAAGCGTGCGCGATGCGCACCGGGCGACCTAGCCTTGAGGCCGCGGGCCGCAGCACCTGGTCCAGATGATCGTCGGCGTATGCGCCGATCGCGGCGTGAGTACCGATGACACCCTTGGGCTCTCCTGTCGTCCCGGATGTGAAGACGACATAGGCGGCCTGCTCGGGCTGGACGTTGGCGGGGCGGTAGTCGCCGTCCGAGTCAACCGATGCGTTGCGGAACTGGTCGAGGAACTGCTCGTCAACGACGATTGTCGCGCCGCATTGGCGCAGAATCGAATCCACCCGCTCCGGGGGCATCCCGGGCTCCAGCGGAACACAAACGGCACCGGCCTTGAGCACCGCGAGCACCGCGACGATGTACTGCGGACCGCGCAAAAGCTTTATTGCGACCGGGCTTTCGGCACCGGTTCGGTGATGGGGCAGCATACCGACGAGCATGCTTGCCAATCTGTCAGCCGACGCATCCAGCTCGCGGTAGCTCAGCGTGCCACCGGCCCAGCTGACCGCGAGATTGTCGGGCATCCGCTCCGCGATCGCGGCAAACCGCCCGTGAATGCTCAGCGGCACAGGCGGTGTCGCTGAGGCAACCCCCCGCAGGGGCGCAGCTTCGCCGTCGAGCAGCACGCTGACCTCATCCAGCGGGCGCTCCCAGCTCTGCAGCAGCCGCTGGGCAGTGGCAGTCACGCGGCGCCCCAGTGTCGCTGCGGTCGTCACGCCCAGTGCGCCGTCGATCGCTTCCACCTGCACAACTAGTTCACTGCCGGCCATATGGGCGGCGATCACCACCGGAAAATGCGTCAGGCTCTCCAACGCGGCGGGCCGGAATGTCACGCCGGCACCACTTAATTCGCCGTCTGCTGCCATTCCGCCCAGCGGGAAATTCTCGTAAACCAGCAAGGTGTCGAACATCTCGCCGACACCGCCCAGTGCTCGCAGCTGCGCGTGTGCGAGGTAGCCGTGGTCACGCAGCATCGCCGCATCGCGCTGCAGGGATCGGCATTGCTCACCGACCGCGACTGCCGCGTCGAGCCGCACTCGCAGCGGCACGGTGTTGATGAACAACCCGATCATGGTTTCGACGCCGGCCAACTCGGCCGGCCTGCCGGACACGGTTACCCCGAACACCACGTCGTCGCGGTCGGCTAACCGCGACACCACCAGCGCCCAGGCCATCTGCAGCAGCGTGTTGACCGTGACACCCCGCGCACGGGCCCCGTCGACCAGCTCCGCGGTGGCCTGGGGGTCTATGCGCAGTTCAGTGCGCCGCGGAAGACCGGTGGAGCCTGACGGTGTACCGCCTAGGGCGGCCGACAGCAGCGTCGGACCCGGCAGGTCTGCCAGGTGTTGACGCCAGATCTGCTGACTTGCAGCTTGATCGCGGTTCGCCAGCCACCCGATGTAATCGCGGTATGGCCGCGGCGCCCCCGGTAGCGCTTCGAGATCGCCACCGGCCCGATACAAGATCATCATCTCGTTGACGAACACCGGCAACGACCACCCGTCAATCACGATGTGGTGGGCGGTGATCACCAAACGCCATCGCGCGCCGGGCAATTCAATCAGGAGAAAGCGAATCGCCGCCGCGCGTTCGAAATCAAACGGCCGTCGACGTTCCGCGGCCTCCAGTGTCTCGACGTCTTCGGGTGCGGCGGCCACGCGTCTCCACGGCAGCTCGACACGTGACGGCACGATCTGCACCGGCCGCGGAATCCCCTGGCTGAAGAAGCTGGCCCGCAGGTTCGGGTGTCGCGTCAACATCTTTGCCGCACAGTCGCGGAGCAGGTCGGCGTCCAGCGCACCGGAGATGTCCGCGGCCATCCCGATCACGTACGGATCGTCTGCGACAGAATCAGCCAGCGCAGAAAGCACAGTGAGCGAATACAAGCCCTCTTGCAGGGGGCTCAGCGCCATGACGTCTTCGATATCGGGTGCGATGTCGGGACGAGAGTCGGTTTCGGTTCCGGTGGCCGTCATGTCGCACCATCGCGCGACGTTGCCCAAAGCCGAGTCACCGCAGCCAGATCGGCAGGTGACAGACCGGAGGTGCTCATCGGCTCGAAGCTGGCGTCGGTCGGCTCGAGGGCACCCTCGATCAGAGCACCGTCGTCGTCCAACGCATCTAGCGCAGCGGCCAACTGCTGTACGGTCGGGTTCTCAAACACCATGCGCGGGTTGACCGCAAGGCCGGCGGTCCGTGCTCGCGCGGCCAACTGCACCGACAGAATGCTGTCACCCCCGAGGGTGAAGAAGTCGTCGAAGCGGCCGACTTTCGCGGTGGACAGTAGCTCGGCGAACACCGCGGCCAGCGCACGTTCGGTGTCGGTGCGCGGTGGCTCGGTCTCGCCGCTGGTGCTGACCGTCGGCGGCGGCAGCCCGGGCCGGTTCAGTTTGCCCGAGTCGGTTTTGGGCAGCGCATCGAGCACGGTCAGCGACGACGGCACCATATATCCGGGCAGCGTTGCAGCAACCGTTGCCCGCACCGATCCCGCGAATGCCGCCTTCTGCGCCTCGTCGGCGATCGGCTGATGCGGCACCACATATCCGGCCAGCGTGCTGCTGCCCTGGACTTCCCAGGTGCGGGCCGCGGCTGCGCCGACACCCTCGGCCGCCGCCAGCGCGGCCTCGACTTCGGCCAGCTCGACTCGGAAGCCGCGCACCTTGACCTGGTGGTCGGCACGTCCGACGAACTCCAGTTGGCCATCCTCGGTCCAGCGGGCCAGGTCGCCACTGCGATACAACCGCGTACCGGGCTCGGTGGCATACGGATTGGGCACAAACCTTGACGCGGTCAAGCCGGGTCGCTTCCAGTACCCCCGGGCCAATTGGTCGCCGGCGTAGTAGAGTTCGCCCACCACGCCGATCGGCACCGGCCGCAAGCCGTCATCGAGCAGATACGCATCCGCTCCCGGTAAGGGCTTACCAACCAACGGGATCGGCAAGTCCAGCCGCCCTCGTGCCACCGCGCCGGAGGTCTCGGTTGAGCCGATATTGTTCAGCAGGTCGGGGCCTTCCCCCCCACCGTCGCCACACACCGTCATCAGCCGCTGTAACAGCGACGTGCTGACCGGTTCGCCGCCGCAAACCAGCCGGGACAGCGCACGCAGCGCGCCGGGGCTGCTGTCGACCAGCGCGGAGACCAAGCTGGGCACCGCGGTCACCTGCGCGACCGCGTGACGTTGCATCAGCGCCCCCAGTGCCTCGGGGTTACGGTGCTCGGCATCGTCGGCCAGGATCATGGTTGCGCCCGCCGCCAGCCCGGCGAGCAACTCCATACCGCCCTCGAGGAACGTGATCGAGGCCTGCGCCAGCCGAATGTCAGGGGCTTTGGGCGGGTAACGCCGCAGCTGCCAATCGAGCCGCGCCGCCATCGACCGATGGGTGCCGACTGTCCCCTTCGGCTTCCCGGTGGACCCCGAGGTGAATACCAGGAACATCGGGTCATCGGGATGCGGCGGCGGCAATGTCTGCGGATCTAGAACACCCGAGTTCTCCACCGCCGCAAGGGTGTCCGGGTCATCCAGCGAAAGAAGTTGAACTCCGGGGGCGTGCGGCATCGTGTCGATCGCCTCGACCGTTGCCACCACGACACCCGGATCGGCGTCGTCGAGCATGAATTGCTTACGGGCTGAGGGGTAGCCGGGATCGATCGGGAAGTACGCACCGCCCGCCTTCATGATGGCCACCAACGCCACCACCAGATCGATGCTGCGTCGGGTTGACAGCCCGACCAGCGAGCCCGGCCCCACTCCGCGGTCGGCGAGCAGCGCCGCCAGGTTGTCCGAACGCCGGTGTAGCGAAGGGTAATCGATTTCGTCGCTGCCGCAACGCACTGCGACCCGGTCGGGTCCCCACTGCCGGCTGGGCTCCAGCAATTCCGGAATGGTGCGTGCCCGGCCGGGGGGTGGCTGATCGCCACGACTCCAGGAGTCCAGGATCCGGTGTTGCTCCTCGGCATCGATCAGGCCAACGTCACGCAAGGTCTGATCGAGGTTGTCGGCGAACTCGTTGACGACCTGACCCAGCCACCCGGCCAACCGCTCGATCGTCGACCTGCGGTACAACTCGGTCCGGAAGATGATTTGGCCGTCGTAGCCGGTGTCCCCCGAACCATCGGTGCCGAAGAAGTTGACGCTCAGATCGGCGTGCGCCATGTCGAAGGGAGGGTCCAAAGTGGTGCACACCGTGTCCTGACCGCCCGCGCCTTGTGGCGCCGGATCGATCACCCGGGTGGCGGGCAGATGGTCGCGGACGTGCACGACAACCTGGAACAGCGGGTTGCGTGCCAGCGAACGCACCGGGCTGACGCTGTCGACGACGCGGTCGAACGGCAGGTCTTGGTGTGTGTAGGCGGCCAGCGCCGTTTCCCGGGCCCGATTGCACACCTCACGTAGCGTCGGGTTGCCGCGCAAGTCGTTGCGCAGCACCAAGATGTTCACGAAAAACCCGACCAGTTGGTCTAATTCGGCTTCGGTGCGGCCCGCGACGGGCGTGCCCAGCGGGATATCTCTGCCCCCGCCGGCCTTGTGCAGCACCACCGCGACGGCGGCCTGCAACAGCATGAACTCGGTGATGCCCAGCTCGCGGCACCGCTCGGCGAGCTTGGCGCGGGTAGCGGCGCCGACCCGGAATTCGACCGCCTCCCCGTCACCGCTGGGTACTGGCGGCCGGGGAAAGTCGGGCCGCAACCCGGTGTCCTCCGGCAGCCCTTCCAGCTGCCGAATCCAATAGTCGCGCTGCGCACTGGCAACCGGCGATTCCTGACCGGACGAGTCTGAAAGCAGTGCGCCCTGCCACGCCGCATAGTCCGCGTACTGCACACGCAGCGGCGCCCACGAGGGTGCCTCGCCGGCCCGGCGTGCACGGTAGGCGGTCATCAAATCGGTGAAAAGCACTCCGGCCGACCAGTGGTCGGCCGCGATATGGTGCACCACCAGCGACAACACCTGGTCTTGGGTTGCCTTCGCGGTACGCAGCAGCGCGACCCGAAATGGCAATTCGTGGTCCAGCTCAAAGCAATGCCGCCGTTCGATATCCAGCTGAGATTGCAGCCATTCATCACCGTCGCCGGTGGCACGGCGGACCGGGATGTCGCTGACCGGGGCGAGCACCTGGTAAGGGACGCCGTCGATTTCGAGATAAGTGGTGCGCAGGATTTCGTGCCGGGCGACGATGTCGCCGACGGCGGCGATCAGTGCCTCGACGTCCCACGGTCCGGTCAGCCTCGCCGCGAAGGGAATGTTGTTGACGGGGCTGGGCCCCTCGACCCGGTATGCGAACCAGGTGCGCAGTTGGGAAGCCGACAGCCGCAGCGGTTCGTCGTGGGAGGTCGCGATCAGCTTGGGCCGCGATCGCGTGACCTGGCCACTGCGCAACTGGTCGACCCGCTCGGCGAGCCGGCCAACCGTGGCTAACTCGAAGATGTCCCGGATGCCAACTTCGACACCGCATTCCGATCGGATGGCGGTGACGAGCTTGGTGGCCACCAGCGAATGCCCGCCCAGGTCGAAGAACGAGTCGTCGACACCCACTCGGCCGTGGCCGAGCTGCTCGGAAAACAGCGCGGCGATCCTTCGTTCGGTCACGGTGGCGGGTTCGCGGTATTCGCTGGCAGCCACGATCTGCGGTTCGGGCAATGCCGCACGGTCGATCTTGCCGTGCGCGGTGATGGGGATCTCGTCGAGCACCACGTAGGCCGCCGGGGTCATGTAATCCGGTAGCGCGGCCGCCACCCTGGCGCGGATCCGTTCGAGATCGACCGTGTCGGGGGCGCCGCCGTCGGCTGGAGTCAGGTAGCCCACCAGACACTTGCCCAGATGCGGCAGGGCGGGCAGTTCAGTGGCCACCACGACCGCCTGCCCGACGCTGGGGTCAACCGAGATGGCGGCGCCGACCTCGCCCAACTCGATGCGGAAACCCCGGATCTTCACCTGCTCGTCGGCGCGGCCGACGAACTCGATATCGCCGTCCGCGTTGCGCCGCGCCAGGTCACCAGATCGGTACAGCCGGCCGCCACGGGTGAATGGGTCGGCGATGAAGCGTTCGGCGGTCAGGCCCGGTCTGCGGTGATAACCGCGCGCGACATGTGTTCCGCCGATGTAGATTTCGCCGATGACGCCCACCGGAACCGGCTGCAGCGCATCGTCGAGCAGATACACCTGGGTGTTGATCTTGGGCCGGCCGATCGGCACTACCCGGGTGCCCTGAGCGCCTTCAACGTGGTAGCTGGTGGCGTTGACCACGGTTTCGGTCGGCCCGTAGAAGTTGTAGAGCAGCGCATCGAAGGTGGCGTGGAACTTGTCGGCGATCTCCCCCGGCAATGGCTCGCCGCCAATGGGCACCCGGCGCAGCGTGCGCCACTGGTTGACACCCGGGAGCGACAGGAACAGTCCCAGCAGTGACGGGACGAAATGCATCGAGGTAATACTTTCGCGGCGCAATAGCTCGGTCAGGTATCCGATGTCGCGCAGCCCGTCTGGCCGCGGAATAACCAGCCGTGCACCACAAATCAACGTCCCAAAGATCTCACCGATCGACACGTCGAAGCTCGGCGACGCCACCTGCAGCAGCCGGTCGGTTTCGTCGACCCGATATTCGTCGCCGAACCAGACGAAGTACTCGGCGATCGGTGCGTGCGGAACCGGAACGCCTTTGGGCAGACCGGTCGAACCCGAGGTGTAGATCAGGTAGGCGGTGTTGTCGGGGCGCAGCGGCCGTACCAACTCGGGCGCGCTGGCCGGGTAGTCCGCCAAACCGGCGACGGGTTCGCGCAGCACCAATGTGGCCGCTGCGTCGTTCAGGATGAATGCCTGCCGGTCCTCGGGATAGGTCGGGTCGACCGGCAAGTAGACCGCTCCGGCTTTGAGAATGCCCAATGCCGTGATGACCAGCTCGGGTGACTTTTCGAGCAGCACCGCGACGCGGTCCTCGGTGCCGATGCCTTGCTCGATCAGCCAGTGCGCCATCCGATTTGCTTGTTCATTGATCTCGCGATAGCTGTACTGGCGGCCTTCGTACACAACGGCAACGGCATCTGGTGACAGCGCCGCGCGCGCAGTGACCAACGCGGGCAACGTGGCAGCCGGAGTCGCGAAGTCTTCACCAGACGACACCCGGCGCAGCCACTCGGTGTCAGCCTCGCTCATCAGCCCGCACGCCGACAGCGTGTGATCGGGGTGGGCCAGCGCGTTGTCCAGCAGCACGGCATAGTGCCGCAGCAGCTGCTCCACCAGCCCGCGATCCAGCACCTCGACCAGGTACTCGGCTTCGACCAGTGCGCCGCCATCCGCGCCGGACCCGATGGCTGATTCCCCTGCCGTGCCGGCCAGTTCGATCATCAGGCTCAGCGGCAACTGGCTGAAGTGACCGCGCAGGTCGGCGCGATCGCATCGCACCCCGGACGGGCAGAAGCCGCCGGCGTCGGGCTCGCGCAGTCCGAAGCTGACCCGGGTCATCCGTTCGGCGCCGTGCCTGCGGTCGGGGTTGGAGGCGCGCACCAGCCATTCCAGGTCGACGCGCGAGTGGGCCAGGGCACCCACTGCGCTGTCGCGGGTTTCGGTCAGGAGTTCCCGGAATGTCTGCCGTGGCTGCGGCCGCATGCGCATCACCACGGTATTGCCGTAGTACCCGATCGCGTTCTCGGTGCCGGCGCCGCGATTCAGTACTGGGGCCGCGACCAGGAAATCGGCCGAGTGGGTGTAGCGGTGAACCAGGGCGGCGAACGCGGCCATCAACACCATGTACGGGGTCGCCCCGGTCTCCCTGCCAAGGGCGGCGGCGCGGTCGACGGTGCCCGCCGGCAACCGGGTGATCGCGCGCTGCGCGCGCCACGTACTCGGCACCACCGAACCGTTAGGGCCCGGAAGCTCAAGCGGTTCCGGCAGATCGGTAATCAGCGAGCGCCAATAGGCCAGGTCTTCATCGAGATTTCCGGCGTCGGACGCCTGGGCCACCGATGCCGGCGCGGTCGCGGTATTGGCGGGATCGGTGTAGGCGCGAGTTAGATCGGTGAAGAACGGTGCCCAGGACCCGTCGTCCCAGGCAATGTGATGTGCGGTGAGCAGTAACACCACCTCGTCCGCACCCAGCCGCACCGCGGTGACGCGTAGCGGCGAATCCTTCGTCAAATCGAACGGCTGCCGAAACTGCCGCTGCGCCAGCACTTCCAGCCGTAGTCGACGGGGCTGCTCAGCGAGCCCGGACAGATCGTGCTCCGCCCAGCCGGGCCGCAGATCGTCACGCGTCACCGGGTGCGGATCGCCGTCGTCGTCGGTCCGGTAGGTGGTCCGTAACACCGGGTGCCGCAACGCGACGGCTCCCACGGCCTGCCGCAACCGGGCAATGTCGATGCTGCCGGTAAGGCGGTAGGAGACGCAGATGTTGAGCAGCGCGCTGTCGGGGTCCACGGACTGCACGAACCACATTCGGCGCTGACCATCCGACATCGCCGGATGTTGCGCGCCTGCCACATCCGAGGCCGAGTCCGTCGTTGTGGCGGGGCGGGCCAGGCCACGCTCAGCGATCCTGCGCCGCAGCAACTCCAGGCGCTGTTCGTCAAGCGTGTCGGTGCCCGTGATGTCAGTCACGCGTGGAGTCCAACCTTTCTGGTGTTCGCGCCACCGCCGACCCGCTGGCGGCGCCGAGGCCCAACACGTCGATCAGTTCACTGACGGTGATGCCGCCAAGCATCTGCGCCACCGGAGCCGAGTGCCCCACAGCCCGGCGCAGTCGCCTGCGCAGATCGAGCGCCAACAGCGAATCCAACCCGAGATCGACAAGCGACGCGCTCGGGTCAACCGACAGCGAGTCACCCAAGTGCAATGTCGCGGCCAGCTCGCTGCGCACAACGTCGGCGAGCGGCTTTGCGCTCAAGTGGTTACCACCGGCAACGGTATCGCCGTTCAGCGCAGCGGTGAACGGCGTTGGTGTTCCCTGGCTCTGGAAAAACACCCGAAGCCGGTCGAAGTCGGCAGCGAAGATCAGCGGATCTTCGGCATACCGGCCCAGGCTGGCATCCAGCGCCGCGTTCGCTTCCATCGCGATCAGACCGGAGCGCTGGGTGCGGTTGATCTCCCCGGCCTCGACGACTCCGGCGTCCTGCCACAGTCCCCATCGAATCGCCGTGCAGTCCAGCCCCTCGACGCGCAACTGCGCGGCCAAGACGTCGAGCAGCCGGTTGGATGCCGCGTAAGCGGCGTGACCGTGGCCGCCCCACACCCCGAAGACCGACGAGCAGGCCAGGATTCGGCATTGCGCCCGCAACGGCCAGACATCGGCCATCATCGCCAACCCTGCGACCTTTGCGGCACAGACTGCCGCCATTTCCGCGCCGGCTAGCTCAGCATGCTGACGAGTCATCGCGATACCCGCGGCATGGATCAGCAACGACGCGCCGGAACCGGCATACTCGGCGGCGACGGCTGACAACTCGGCACGGTCAGTGATATCGCACGTTGGAGCATGCACCTCGGCGCTAGAGCTTTCGGCCAGCTGACCCAGCACCACCGGATCCAAGCCGTTGCGGCTCAACAGGATTACCCTGCGCGCCCCACTTTCGACGCAGTGCCGCGCATACCGCATGCCGATGGCACCGCTGCCGCCGGTGATCACCACATTCTCCAACGCGGCTGCATCGAGCGGTCGCCTGGACGCTTCGCGGCGCTCGCGGAATGTCCGGACGTAGCGGCGAGGCGAGATGTCAATCCCGTCGGCGCGCAATGCCGCTACGGTGGCGTCACCAAGCAGCACGTCGACGACAGCGGCCGCAACCGGGGCATCGACATCTCGCGACGGCAAGTCCAGGCTGCCGAAAGCCTGGTCCGGGAACTCGAAGCCAACGCTGCGGTGCATCGCGGCCAGCGCTGCCTGCGCAGGCTTAACCTCGGCGTCGTCGGATTGAACCCGTTCGCCACCGGCGGTAAGCAACCAGACGGCTCGGCATCGTGGGCCGATGATCGCGGCATAGTCCGGCAGTCCCACGCCGGGCCGACCAGCAATCTGTTCGATGGCGGCCGTCACGTCAAGCTGATCGAGCGCCGGGGTGATCACCGCGACGATCTCCGCCGCGTTCGGGAGCACCATGTCGCAGCCACGATGTGCCACAACAGCATCGGCCAACCGCTGCGCCAGCGTCCCTGCGGTATCGCCGGCGAGTGCGATGGTGCAGCGCGTCTGGCTCACCGTGGCCGGTGACGCCGCCGGCTGCCAATCCTCGACGGCGACGGTGAGGGCAGTAGCCGGGTCGGGCGCATTGCCGGCGACGGGTTGCGGTGCGGCCCACAGGTGCACCGCGCGCATCGGTGCATTCGGGAACCCGCGAAGCACCGGTCTGATATCCCCACCAATCGCGTCGGCCCAGGGGTAGCCGGGATCGGCGGCCGCGACGGCGGCGATGCTCGCCGACAGCATTCCGGTGATGGACTCGTCGCGATGCCCCGACCCGACGATTACCGCCGACTCTTCGTCGACGAGTTCGGCAAGTGGATACAACAACGAAGGGTGCGCGGACAACTCGACGAACGTGGCGGCCCCGTCCTTCTGAGCGGCGACCACGGCCTGGTCGAAACGCACCGTACTACAGAGACTTTCATACCAGTATCGGCAGAAGTCGACGTCGCTGCCGACCTGGGCGCCAAAAGTCGAGCCGACGAATTTCACCGACCCGTCCTGGAATCTCGACTTGGGTAGCAGCTCGGCCAGGTCGGTGCGCAACGGTCGTAGGGCGCTGGTGTGGCCCGGGTAGTCGACGGACAGCTGGTGGGCGAA
>Ga0210396_10002489_pt1 | contig 18781 bp, 12 predicted proteins | sample IncBWH17OmetaG_FD_155466 | JGI IMG/M metagenome (GOLD analysis project Ga0210396, IMG submission 155466) | Forest soil microbial communities from Barre Woods Harvard Forest LTER site, Petersham, Massachusetts, United States - Inc-BW-H-17-O ... | reverse complement strand
CGGAGCGAGTTCCTTCAGCGATGCCGCGCACGCTATTCTGGACCACAGCCTCTACGCCGACAAGCTGCTTCATGGATTCAGCCTGGGGGTATTCCTCGAATTGCTGGTGCGCCCGGAATTCGGGACGCTCCCCAGCGCAACCCATCCGGCGATGATGTTCGCGGTCGTATTCTTTTTAGCGAGCTTGCTGTTCATGCCCGGAGTGTTGCTGAGCTACGCCTCGGACCACGGGCTTCCACGGGATGAGTTTTTTCGCGCCTGCGGGCGAAATGTTTGGCCATTCGTACGCCTGTCTCTGTTCTTTACGGTGTTCGCGGGCGGCATGGCTGGGATTCTATTCGCCGGATTGAACGCGCTGGTTAGTGCGGCGGATAAGACTTCCAATGAAAGGCTGCCATTCTTTACGCCGCTCATTGGCAGTGTATTCATTCTGCTGGTGCTGACGATCATCCGCATGTGGTTTGATGTTGCTCAGACCGACGTGGTGCTGCGCGACCAGCCGGCGGTGCGCAAATCGATCGTGGCCGGATTCCGCAAGACGCGACGGAAGTTCGGCCGTCTGCTAGGCAGCTATCTCGTAATTGCAATTGTGGCCATGGCCGTTCTCGTGGCTGGAATCTTGCTGTGGTATGCGATCGTCCCGCCCAGCAGTGTTCTAGGCGCATTCATCATCGGCCAGGCGACGATGCTTCTGCTTCTCGCCACACGCTTTTGGCAGCGGGCCACCGCAGTCGCATGCTATGCAAGCGAGATAACCGAGCCGGTTGCCGACGAAGGCCGTTCCATCCCAGGCTTCGCCGCGCCACTGGTTTCTTGACACAACCACCGAGCGCACTTTTGAATTAGCGAATCTATTCCCGCTCCATTGCGTTGTGTGGTCGTACCCACACACTGTCTGCAAGCGAACACCATCCAGCCCCCAGACTCGCCGCGACAACTTATTCACCATCAACCATATAGACATTGGCCCGGGAGATGCCACTTCCTTTCGCGTAAGCACGCTCCGGGGAGGACGCAATGGAAACGCTAATGACAGCGATCACGGTGACTGCGGGGATGGCTTTCTCGCTGGCGGTCGCGATTCTGGTGGAAGAGTGGATTTTCGGAAAAGTCTTCGGCTTGTTCTTTTCTCAACAGGCGCTACGGGTTAAATCGGGACAGGAGCGCTAACGCGCACGGAGGATTTATGTTGTTGCTGAAATATTTCCTGATGTGGGGCGGCATCGGAATGATTGTCTTGGCCGCTGGAGTACTGGCTTACGATTTTTATCTGGAAATGAAATACCGGCAGGCGCTTGCTTCGGCCGGGGCGGGACCGCGGTCTGCGGTTCCACAGGTGCGCTGGCGAGCTTCTCTGGCGCTGGCATTGCTGGCTTGGGGGCCGATTGTGTTGTCTCTGGGCATCGTGGTTGTGCCCAGCGGCATGGCCGGAGTCCGGGTTAGCCAGACCAGTGGAACCTTGCCGGGCGCCCTGTATCCGGGCGCGCACTTCGTGGTGCCACTCGCAGAAAACATTGTGCTGTTCGACACCCGCGACCAATTGTTTACTACCGGTTCCACCGAGGATGCGGGGAGTGCCGGTTCCGGCAAAGGCACAAAATCACCGCCGTTGAATGTGCAGGCAAAAGAGGGGCTCACTCTTGGGCTGTCGATTACGGTGCGCTACCGCCTCGATCCGAAGCGCCTGGATTACATTCAGAGCAACATGCCTCAGCCGGTTGAGAAAGAAATTGTGCCCGCGGTAGTGGCGAGCGCGTGGCGTGAGCTCGTACCCAACTACACCGTCCGGGATGTGTTTGCTGCGAAGCGTGAGGAAGTACGCAAGCGCGCGTCGGATGTCATCACTCAAAAACTAGCAGCGGATGGAATCGTTGTGAAAGAAGTGATGCTGCGCGATATCCAACTGCCACCTGAATACGCAAAGGGATTAGAAACTCTGCTGCTGAAGGAACAGGAAAGCGACCGCATGGGCGTGCAGACCGACATTCAGCAGAAGCAGGTACGGATTGCGGAACTTGAAGCCGAGGCCACAAAGGCTCAGCAGGTCAAGCAGGCGGAGGGAGAAGCCCAGGTGCGCGTGCTGCAAGCGAAAAGCGAGGCCGATGCCATGCAATACACCTTGCCGCTCAAACAGAAACAGATCGAACAATCCAAGCTGGAAGCCGAAGCTCGCAAGGAGACCACGGTCAAGAACGCAGAGGCACAGGCGGAGGCCAAGGTGATTGACAGCAAGGCCGAGATGGAGCGCCGAAAGTTGCTGGCCGAAGCGGAAGCGGATCGTATCCGCGTGACGGCCGCGGCGGACGCGGTGCGGATGCAGAGCGAAGGCGCGATCCTGAAGCAGAATCCGCTGCTCATTAACAAGATCGTGGCAGAACGGCTCTCGGACAAGCTGCAGATCATGATGGTGCCAGCGGACGGGAAATTCTTCTTCGCCAATGATGTGCTGCGCAGCATGAGCGTGGCAAACCATGCCAGTCAGGCGGAAGAACCGGATGGGCAGCAGCCGAAATAAGTCTAGCGCTACAGTCTGAAAGCTCGGTGTCTACAAACAGTACAGGGCGAATATGCCAAGTGCCCATCACAATGCGGTTTATAATTCGCGCATCCCGCACATGCGTGCCTGGTCATCACGGTTTCCACGGGCTGCCTGCCTCTGCGTGCTGATGTTGGCGCACCTGCCCGCGATCCTGGCGAGTGACTGGCGAGCCCCTGAAGAACAACTGGCACGAAAGATTGCCGCGGCCACGGGTCCGGGAGCGGTCACGCTGGAGGTGGTGAACCGGTCTTCGCTCAGCCGGCCGGACGCGGAGACGATTCGTCGAGGGCTCAGCGCCCAGCTTGCAGCGCTCGGAGTGCATTTTGTGAATGCAGACCAAGCCGCTGCCACGGTACAGATTACGCTTTCTGAGAATCTCCAGAGCTACCTTTGGGTCGCTGAGATTCATCAGGGTAACCACGAAGCGTCCCTCATCATGGTCACTACGCCAAGGTTGGGGCCGCCGGTAGTCGAGAGCTCAACTGCTGCGTTCACCATTCAAAAGACACCGCTTTCGGCGGATGAGAATCGCATCCTGGATGTCGCACTGCTGAACAGCGCTCCGCAGCACATGATTCTCCTCGAACCGGAGAGCGTCGTAATTTTGAAGCTCCAGGATGGCCATTGGCAGCAGGAACAATCACTGCCACTATCGCACTCGCATCCGTGGCCGCGTGATTTGCGGGGCCGATTGGCTTTGCGGAAGGATCACTTGTTCGACGCGTATTTGCCGGGCACTTTTTGCCGAAGCTCTGCGACCGCTCCTCTGTCTCTGAACTGCTATGACAGCGATGACCCCTGGCCGCTAGGAACGGATCAGCCCGGCCTGAGCGCATTCTTCGCTCCCACCAGGAACTTTTTTACCGGAGCGCTTTCTCCGGGCATCGAGAAACAAACCACCGTGAAAGCATTTTATTCGGCTGCGATGCTACCAAGGGAGAAATACAAGCTCTGGATTTTTTCCGCCGTCGATGGTCAGGTGCACTTACTGGACGGAGTCACGGACCAAACTGCGGCCAAACTCATCTGGGGAAGCGACATTGCGAGCGTGCGGAGCGGTTGCGGGCTAGGCTGGCAGGTGTTGGTCATTGGCAACCGCGATGGCGCCGGCGAAACTGTCACAGCTTTCGAAATTGCGGATCGCGAGCCCGTCGCCGTGAGCCAGCCCGCCGATTTCAAGGGGGTCATCACCGCGCTGTGGACCGAGTCGGATAGCACTGGGGTCATTGCAGTTTCACAGAATTCGGAAACAGGGAGATATGAGGCTTACCGGCTTTCCATTGCTTGTGGCCATTAATCTGCTTTGCGCTCTCGGCGGTCGGGTCGCCGCTCGACCGTACTATGGTGGAACTCTGCATGCTGAGATGCGGGCCGCGCCCACGTCTCTCGATCCTGCCGATGCCGCTCAAGCGGATTGGTCCGGGTGCCGTAATCTGTCCAGTCTGATCTTTGACACCCTGGTTTCGTTGGATGCGCAGGGCAAGCCTGAAGCAGCATTGGCGACTTCATGGAAGGCAGAATCGGGCGATCAACGTTGGCAGTTTTTGTTGCGTCGCGGAGTTACTTTCCAGGATGGAGCGCCAGTTACCCCAGATGCAGTCGCCGCTTCGTTGCGGAGGACGAATCCAACCTGGAAAGTATTCTCCGAGGGAGAGGCGGTTGTCATCGAGCGTGATTCCTCGGCTCCCAATCTTCCTGCCGAGCTAAGTTTGGCGCGCAACGCCGTTGCCAGACGCGAGGGCGGAAGGATTTCTGGCACCGGACCCTTTGCGGTTTCCCAGTGGAATCCGGGGAAACAACTTGCGCTGGTGGCGCGCGACGACTACTGGGGAGGTCGCGCATTTCTGGATGCGATCGAAATTGCATTGGGGAAAAGTTTTGGCGAGCAGATGATTTCATTCGATCTCGGTAAGACACAGTTGATAGAAGTGGCGCCAGAACAAGCGCATCGGGCGATCGCGGAAGGTCGCCACATCGAGAGTTCAGCCCCGATCGAGCTAATTGCGCTAGTCTTTGGGCGCGACCCGCAGTCGCCTGAGGATGCACGGCAGCGTCAGGCTCTTGCCCTCAGTATTGATCGCGATTTGCTGAGTACGGTCGTGCTGCAAGGCGGCGGAGAACCTGCCGGCGGCCTTCTGCCGAATTGGATGACCGGGTATGCTTTTCTTTTTTCCACGTCGATTGACCTGGCGGCTGCGCGTCAGGTGCGGAGCGAGATTCCACATACCACCTCATGGACCATGGGTTACGATCCGAGCGATCCCACGGCACGCGTGATCGCCGAAAGAATCGTGCTCAATGCTCGCGATACCGGGATGGGAATGCAGATCACAACGGCGAGTGTCGCGGACCTACGGATTGTTCGGCTGCCGCTGATCTCGATCGACCCTCAAATCGCTCTTAATGAACTGGCCTCGGAGCTTGGATTTTCGCAGAGCAAATCTGCCTTCGGTTCTATTGACGATCTTTACGCGGCGGAGAACAGGCTGCTGCAATCACAACGTGTGATTCCTCTGCTGCATCTGCGGACGGCAAACGGGGTGTCTCAAACGGTGAGGAATTGGAAGACAGCCCGCGACGGAAGCTGGCGGGTGCCAAACGTCTGGCTTGCCGCGGAGAGACCATGATTTTCCGGCGTAGGCTTCTGGCGGTGTTCGCCCTGACCGTCCTGGTGTCGGTGATAGCGGTTGCCTGGAGTATTTCGTCGTTCACCCGCCAGGCTTTCGAAAAGGCCAATGAGGAGCGTAGCGCGGCTCTGGTCGCGCAGTTTCGCCACGAGTTCAATCGTCGGGGGGAAGAAGTCGCGCATCATGTCGATACGATTGCAGCGAGCGAAGGCACGACTCGCATGGCTCTAGCGCTGATGCGCGGATCACCCGACTATGGCGCATACCTCAACGAAGCCAGGGCCGTGGCCGACAATCATCAGCTGGATTTTCTGGAGTTCATCGACAGTCAGGACAGGATCATTTCTTCAGCACAATGGCCGGCCAAGTTTGGCTACAAGGAAACTCTCACCCTCCCGGCCACAATTCCAAAAGATGCTTTCTTGAAGCAGGAGGAACTCCCGGATGGCGCAGCGCTGGGGCTGTTCGCGGTGAGAGAGGTGAGCCCGGGGGAGAAGCCGCTCTTCGTGGTCGGAGGCCGCCGCATTGATAAGGACTTCCTCGCCAGCCTGGAGCTTCCTGCCGGAATGCGGGCCATGTTTTACCAGAATCTGGGAGCTGGTTTCTCTCCCCAATTCCTGATTGACGCTGCAAGCCCGGCGTCACAAGCAGATCGGATTGCGCCAATTATTCAGCAGCTTCAGCAACAACCGCGGGAGACCACGAAGCTGGTGCATTGGTCCTCCAATCCGGCTGATGACGAGACCATTGACGCGATTCCGCTGACCGGACGGGATCACCACTTGCTCGGGGTCCTCCTGATTGGCAATTCGCGGCGTCCCTATGTCGAGCTTCGCCAACGCATCCGCAGGGCGGCACTGTTGTGCGGAGGCGGTGGCATCTTGCTGGCGATTCTACTGAGCGGTTGGGCGGCGGGCCGGGCCACGCGGCCCATAGAGCAACTTGCGCGTGCCGCTCGCGACGTCGCTTCCGGCAAGTGGAACACACAGGTATCCGTAAGTTCGTCCGACGAAATTGGTGAGTTGGCGGAATCGTTCAACAGCATGACTCGCGAACTGCTGGCGCAACGAGAGTATCTCGTGCAGGCGGAACGTGTTGCGGCGTGGCGTGAGCTGGCCCGCCGCCTGGCGCATGAATTGAAGAACCCTCTATTCCCGCTGCAACTGACGGTCGAGAATTTACTGCGGGCGCGGCAGCAAAGTCCACAGCAGTTCGAAGAGATTTTTCAGGAAAGCTCTTCCACGCTGCTGGCTGAGATCGCGAATCTCAAAGCGATCATTTCGCGCTTCAGCGAATTCTCCAGGATGCCACAACCCCAGTTCCAGCGAGTGCAACTTAATGACGTCGTCCAGAATATCGCTCGGCTGTTTCAGGCGCAACTCCAAGCTCCGGAGCGTGCGCCCATTGAATGTAAACTGGAGTTAACCGAACCCATGGATTCCATCGCCGCCGACGCCGACCTGTTGCACCGGGCACTCTCAAATCTGGTGTTGAATGCAATGGACGCCATGCCTCAGGGTGGCAAGCTCACGCTACGCACACGCCAGGACGGCGATCACAGCTATGTCGAGGTTTCGGATACTGGGGCGGGCCTCACGTCGGAAGAGTGCGAGCGCTTGTTCACTCCTTATTACACCAGCAAACCGCACGGCACGGGGCTCGGGCTCGCGATCGTTCAGTCGGTCATCAGCGATCACGGTGGCAGAATCACTGTTCGAAGTGAATCCGGACGCGGGACGATATTCATGATTGAATTGCCGCGCAATCTGGACAAGCTGCAAAGGAACGATGAGCCGCTCGGCGCACCTGCGAGGAGCCATTAGTGCCACGGAAAGCAAACCTTCTGATTGTGGATGACGAGCCTAACACGCTGGCCTCGCTCTCACGCGCATTCCGCCTGGCGGGCCACGAAGCAACGGTCTGCGACAACGCGTTGAAGGCACTCGAATGTGCCAAGACGCAGAACTTTGATCTGATTTTCTCCGACGTGGTTATGCCCGGGAAAGATGGCCTTTCCTTCTTGGAAGATCTCAGGTCGCAAGGAATCACGGTTCCGGTGGTCATGATGTCGGGCCAGGCACATATTGAAATGGCAGTTCGCGCTACGCGCTTGGGAGCTCTCGACTTTTTGGAAAAACCAGTTTCTACGGAAAAGTTGCTGCTCACAGTAGAGAACGTGCTTACACTGCGGCGTCTGGAATCGGAAAACCGTCAGCTTCGGCATCGCCTGGGGAAGCACGAAATTGTTTGGACCTCGGACGGCATGCGCAAAGTCATGGCACAGGTCGAGCGAGTGGCAGCCAGCGAGTCGCGAGTGTGCATTCTGGGGGAAACCGGCACGGGGAAAGAGCTGGTTGCGCGCACCTTGCATGAACGCAGCCCACGATCCGCGGGTCCTTTCATTACCTTGAACTGTGCCGCGGTCCCGGCTGAGTTGATTGAATCAGAGCTCTTTGGACACGAGAAGGGAGCGTTTACCGGAGCAGCCGCACGCCACACGGGGAAATTCGAGCAGGCCGAGCACGGGACCATCTTCCTGGATGAAATTGGCGATATGCCTCTCCCCATGCAAGCCAAACTGCTACGCGTGCTGGAGGAAGGCGAGGTAGAACGCATTGGCGGAGACAAGCCTATTTCCGTCGACGTGCGCGTCCTGGTGGCTACTCATCGAAATTTGGAAGGTCGCGTGCGCGATGGCAAGTTTCGCCAGGACCTTTTTCATCGAGTGTACGTGTTTCCGCTCATCCTACCCCCGCTACGCGAACGCCACGAGGACATTGCTGTGCTGGTGGAACACTTTGCCCGGCAGGTTTGCGATCAGAATGGTTGGAGGCCGATTCCCTTCACTGCAGAGGCGATTGAGGCGCTTGTGGCCTATCCGTGGCCCGGCAACGTCCGCGAGTTGCGCAACGTGGTGGAGCGGTTGATGTTACTGGCGACCGAAGGCGAGGTAACGCTAGAAACAGTTCGCGCCGCCCTGCCTTCTACTCCAACCGGCCTTCCTTCCTTAGGAACGAGTTCAGGGCCGCTGGCCGAGCGGGTCCAGAAGTTCGAGCGTGAGGTAATTGTCGCCGAGCTGAAGCGCTGCAACTATCACATCACGAATGCGGCCAAATCGCTCGGTCTGGAGCGGAGCCACCTCTACAAGAAAGCGGAGCAGCTCGGAATCGATATTCAGAAGCAGCGTCGCGAAGAAGATTCAGACACCTCCAGGATCGAATGACTAGCCATTCTTCCACTGCCATATTTGATTTATGCTGTCCCACTCAGACATTTTCTGGAGGGTCTAGTGATTCGATTTCATCGCCTCATTCCGATTTTGCTGGCTGGCGGTTTCGCCATTTCGCCGCTTGGCATCAGCCAGGCACAGCAGTATCCGGAGAGCATGTATCAGGAAATACGCTGGCGCATGATTGGGCCTTTTCGGGGAGGCCGGACGCGGGCGGTCGCCGGCGTACCGAACCAGCCGAATCTTTTCTATATCGGCGCGGTGAATGGCGGCGTGTGGAAGTCGGACGACTATGGGCGCACCTGGACGCCGATCTTCGACCAGGAGCCCAGTCAATCGATCGGCGCCATCGCCGTCGCTCCGTCGGATCACAACATTATTTACGTCGCGAGCGGTGAAGGGCTGCATCGTCCTGACCTCTCAGTCGGCAACGGAATCTACAAGTCCACGGACGCGGGTAAGACCTGGGTTCATCTGGGATTGCGTGAAGGACAGCAGATCCCGGCCCTCGTGGTCGACCCGCGCGACCCCAATAAAGTGTTCGCGGCGGTCCTCGGCCATCCCTATGGTCCGAACCAGGAGCGGGGCGTTTTTCGCTCGACCGACGGGGGGAACACCTGGCAGAAGATTCTGTACAAAGACGAGAACACAGGCGGTTCCGACATAGAGATGGACCTCTCAAATCCAGATGTCCTTTACGCATCATTGTGGGAAACACGCGAGGGGCCGTGGGAGGATAACAATCAGTTTCAAGGAATCGGCGGAGGTCTTTTCAAGTCCACGGACGCGGGCAATACTTGGCATCCTCTGACCAATGGTCTGCCCAAGAACGTCACGCAAATCAATGTGGCGATAGCGGCCAGTCAGCCAAGCCGCCTCTACGCGGCGGTGGCAACTACTGATCATGGAGAATACGGTTCCGGCGCCGGTCTTGGCGTCTATCGATCCGATGACACCGGAGAAACTTGGCACGTAGCTACGACCGATCCGCGCCCCGCCATGCGCATCGGCGGCGGCGACCTTCCAGTTATAAGGGTAGACCCTAAGAATCCTGATGTGGTGTACAGCGTGAGCATCGTAACTGTGCGCTCCACGGATGGGGGCAAGACCTGGATGAGCATTCGCGGCGCCCCCGGCGGGGATGACTACCAGAATCTCTGGATCAACCCGAATGACCCAAACATTATTCTTGTAGTCAGCGATCAAGGCGCGATTGTGACCGTCAACGGCGGGCAGACGTGGAGTTCGTGGTACAACCAGCCGACCGCGCAGCTTTACCACGTCGGAGTCACCAATACTTTTCCTTACCGCGTTTGCGCTGGGCAGCAGGAAAGCGGCTCGGTATGCATCTTGAGCCGCGGCAACGACGGCGAAATCACGTTTCGCGATTGGCATCCCGTCGCCACCATCGAGTACGGCTATGTCGCGCCCGATCCGCTTGATCCCGATGTTATTTACGGAGGCGGTCGAACCGAGGTTTCGAAATATCACTGGTCTACCGGGCAGGTGCAAAACGTAACACCCATTCCAATCCGCAGTGCAAAGTTCCGCACCGATCGTACGGAGCCCACTTTGTTTTCGCCCATTGATCCTCACACTCTTTATTTTTCGTCCAACGTGCTGTTCAAGACAACAGATGGCGGACAGTCCTGGCAAACAATTAGCCCGGACCTCACTCGCGAGAATCCGGGGGTTCCGTCGAGTGTGGGCGCACTTGCCTCCAAGAATCCCGATGCAGGCAAACAACGCGGGGTGATTTACGCTCTGGCTCCGTCATTCAAAGACATCAATACGCTATGGGCGGGCACTGACGATGGCCTGATCTGGATGACGCGGGACGGCGGAAAGAATTGGAATAACATCACGCCGCCTGACTTGACCGCATGGAGCAAGGTCACTCAGGTTGAGGCGTCGCATTTCGACGACCAATCCGCCTACGCGTCCGTGAGCCGCTTCCGCATTGATGATTTGCACCCCTATATTTACCGCACTCACGATAGCGGCAAGACCTGGAAGCTGATTACAGGCGGACTTCCCGATGATGCCCCGGCGGATACCGTGCGTGAGGACCCGGTCCGCAAGGGCCTGCTATTTGCGGGCACTGAAAACAGCGTTTGGGTCTCATTTGACGACGGCGATCACTGGCAGTCCCTGCAATTAAACCTGCCCCACACTTCGATGCGGGACTTGGCGATTCACGAGAATGACTTGATCGTTGCCACTCACGGCCGATCGTTCTGGATACTCGACGACATCACTCCGTTACGGCAACTCGCCGAATCCATGGCGAAATCAGATGCTTATCTTTTCAAACCCGAAGCGGCCTACCGCGTCCGGCGCAGCACGAATCCCGACACTCCGATCCCGCCCGACGAACCGGCTGGCCAGAATCCTCCGGACGGCGCGATTCTTGACTACTTCCTGGCGCAGCCCGTATCTGGCGCGGTAACACTTGAGATCGTCGATGCGCATGGCAAGGTCGTGCGGCGATTTTCCAGTGCGGACAAGCCGGAAGTAAGCCAAGCTGAACTGGAGAAGCAACTGATTCCGTTGTACTGGATCCGGATGCCGAAAACTCTTTCAGCAAGCGTCGGAATACACCGCTGGGTATGGGATTTGCACTATCCCTCTCCTGCTTCCTTGCAACACCAGTATCCCATCTCAGCCGTACCTTCCGACACGCCCAGAACGCCGCAGGGGCCAATCGCACTGCCCGGAGAATACACAGCTCGACTCGCCGTGAACGGAAACACCTTCACCGCGTCGCTGACGGTCAAGATCGACCCTCGAGTAAATACGTCACCCGGCGACCTCGAAAAACAATTCAATCTGGAGATGCGCCTGGCCTCCGAGTTGACTACCAGCACAGAAGCGGTCACGCAGGCGCGCTCAGTCGTCGATCAACTTCACAAGCTTGGAAATCAGTCCAGCGCGATGGCGGAATCGATCAAAGCCCTCGATCAGAAAGTGGGGACAATTTTACGAGGGCCGATGCCGGCGGTTCCCGGAACTTCGGAACCAACTCTGACTCGTGCGAGTGCCGCGGTCGACGCGCTCTATACCAGCGTTGGACAGGCGGACGCCGCGCCGACCACAGCGCAAATAAACGCGGCAGTGGATACCGAACGTGACCTTTCCGCGTTAACGAAACGCTGGGAGGAAGTCAAGAATTCCGACTTGCCGGCCCTGAATCGACAACTCAAGAGTGCCAACTTACCTGAGATTCATCTCGAGTCAAAGGCTCCAACGGATGAAACCCAAGCCGATCTCGAGTAGACCCATGATCAGAGGTCATTCGGCAATTAACAGGTTTTCAGCGAATGGCCATTCTTCATCAATCCACTGCGCGTCACAGCGGAAGCCGGCCTGCTCGGCAATTCGAAACACTTCGGCGAGAGAATATTTGTGACTGCTCTCCGTCCAGATGGTTTCGCCTTCGAAGAACGTAACGGACAAGGAAGCAGCAGGGATGCTGACGACTTGTTTCTTGCGGGAACGAAGGTGCATCTCTACGCTGCCCGCACCCAGATTGAACCGAGCCACGTGCTCGAATTGCTCAAGGACGAAGTCGGCATCAAGTTCCCGATTGATTCGTCCTAGCAGGTTCACATTGAAGGCCGCCGTCACGCCGAGCGGATCATCATAGGCATCGAGCAGTTGATGAATCGGTTTCGCGAGATCGGTACCCAGGAGCAACGCGTCGCCCGCTCGCAGGATCTCCCGCATTTGACGCAGGAACTTTACGTCCGCAGGATGCTCAAAGTTGCCAATCGTGCTCCCCAGGAACAGCACCAGTAACTGCTCCCCGGCCTGGCGTTGAGCCGCCACCTCGAGCAAACCATCCAGATACCCACGCTCAAATCCGACGATGCTCACCGAATCAATGTCGCCGAGTTCGCGTTCACACATTGTGAGCGCAGCCCGCGAAATTTCGATTGGGCAATACGAAATGTGCTGATGCCGGCTCAGCGCTTCTAGCATCCAGCGCGTCTTCTTGCCGCTACCGCTGCCCAATTCGGCCACCACAGTCGGAGGAGTGAGTCTCGCCACGATGTCCTCTGAATGCCGGCGCAGCAGGCGCTCGTCAGCGCGAGTCAATCCGTACTCTGGAAGAACGCTGATGACCTCGAAAAGCGCGGACCCAACGCTGTCGTACAAGTATTTCGAAGGGAGTTCTTTCTGCCCGGACTTGGTCAAGCCCAGGCGCACATCGGTGATGAGATCGGAATTTGTGCCGGTAGTAAAAGCCTGCGTCAGCATGCGGTCCTCCGAAATCGATTAGTTGGTCACACAACGAAATCCCGCGTAAACATATTGGTAGCGGGGCTGGAACCAGTTGCGAAAAGAGCGGCGTAGCATGCACGCGCCGGTGCGCGCGGATGCACCTTTCATCACGTAGTGCTTGCCGTCAAAGAAGTCCGCAGAGTAGCCCGGATAAAATGAAAAACGCTGGAAGCCGGGAAACGGTTCGAACCGGCTCGACGTCCACTCCCATCCATTGCCCAGCAAATCAGCGACGCCAAAAGCGCTCTCGCCCTCGGGAAATTCCCCAACCGAGGTCGGATCCCAGCTGTGGAAATCAAAATTACCCCGGTTCGAGTTCGGAGCCTCAGGGCCCCATGGAAATGGTGTCTCAGTATCGGTCCCTGTTCCGTAGGCTGCTCGATGCCACTGCGCTTCGGTCGGCAGCGACTTCCCTGCCCAACGGGCGTACGCGCTAGCCTCGGCTTGGCTCACGTACACGGGCCAGTCCAGAGGCAAAGGGATCTCCTCGAACATGCTGCGGTAATACCAGCGGTCGCGAGTCCGGCTCCAAAACACAGGATGGAGAACGCCCTGCGCGGATCGCCAATTCCAATCTTCTTCTGTCCAGCAGGCAGGATTCTCGTAGCCACCTGCCGCCACGAAATCGAGGTACTGGCCGTTTGTCACTTTATACTTGTCGATTGCGAACGCCGTGACGCCGACGGTCTGCGCCTCATATTCGTTGTCCCAACCAAACGCGCTTTTATCGTCCCGGGAGAGTCCAAGCGTCACGCGCCCGGCGGGAATCTCCATCATTGTGGGTGAAATTGGGGGAACAATCAGTTTAGGTTTGCGTTGCTTTCGAACCTTCCGATCAAGCGGTAACTGGTGCAGCATGTAAGCCAGCGTTTCTGCATGCATCAGCCGATGCTCGATCGCCACGTCAAGCAATATCTCGGCAGAATAATCCGCGCCCACCGGGTTCGAGGTCCAATCAGCGGACGTTAATGCCGCCAGCCCTTCATCAATGCTGGCGCGGATTCGCTTGACGTAATGACGAGCATCCGCGACCGAAGGCCAATCGATCGGTTGGTCGGACGGAAGAGCTCCATTCACCGGATCAATCCCGAAGGCGAATAACCGGTCGAAGGCGGCATGGAAAGTGTTGAGGCCCAGAACCCGCTCGCGCAAAAGATTCCAATCGAAAGCTTCCAAATGCCCGAGATAAAAAATGATCCGATGTCTTTCTGGAATCGGCCGCTCGTACAGGGAGTCAGGTCGGACAATGTCAAAAATCTCATCCGTTCGAACCCGAGCCTCACACAGCCGCTCAAGCAGTTGGTGCGGAACTTCAACTTTCTTTTGCGCGACGAGCATCTTTGCCTCCAAAGTCGCTTGCTGACGCTAAGTTCACATTTGGCGCGCTTTCCGTCCGAATCAACGCGCAGCCTTCCCCAGCCAGCTCGTTCTGAGTGTTTACCCGCGCCATTCGGCGGGCTGTGATCCCGGACCTCTCGTCCTGCCATCCGGGTAAAATGCGCCTCAACCTTAGATGCCCACCGGAACAGGTAGGTACATTGATTTTGTGGCCATTGCGAATCTTTTCGAAATCGGCTGGCAAATGAGCAAGATACGCGGCGCTAATATAGCAAGGTTGGAGCCCATTTCCCCTCGTCACGGCTCGCAGCGCAGTAAAATATATACTGCTTTTGCACATCGTGTTTTCTCGTCAGGAGGCCGTATGAATGTCCAGACCATAGCTCCCGGCCTGTGGCCGGAATTACCACTTGACGCTTGGAAGGACACCTACGCAACCCTCCACATGTGGACCCAGATCGTCGGCAAAGTCCGCCTGGCGCTGTCTCCAAGACTTAATCATTGGTGGGAAGTACCGCTATACGTCACTTCACTCGGACTCACAACCTCTCCGATCCCTTACAACAATGAGATTTTTGAGATTCAGTTCGATTTCATCCACCACAATCTGGTCATTCGGACGAGTAGGGATGAGGAAAAAGTGATGGCGCTGGCGCCGCGATCCGTCGCTGATTTTTACAAGCAATTTATGGAGTGCCTGAACGCACTCGACATTCACGTAAAAGTTTGGAAGATGCCGTGCGAAGTTCCCGACCCGATTGCTTTTGACAAGGATACAAAACACGCTTCGTACCACCCGGAATACGCAAACCGGTTCTGGCGGATCCTTGTCCTCACCGATGAGATCTTTAAGGAATTTCGGTCCCGCTTTATCGGCAAGAGCAGCCCGGTCCATTTCTTCTGGGGAAGCTTCGATCTTGCAGTTACGCGCTTTTCCGGACGAAGGGCACCACAGCGAGAAGGGGCAGACTCGATCACACGAGAGGCATATTCCCACGAAGTAATCAGCGCCGGTTTCTGGCCTGGCGGTGGGGATATAAAGGGCCCTGCATTTTACGTCTACGCCTCTCCGGAAGCGGCGGCCTTCGCCGAAGCCCGCATCGCCCCGGCAAAAGCTTTCTATCATCCACAGATGCATGAATTCCTTCTGATGTACGACGACGTTCGGAAAGCGTCATCTCCGAAGGCCGCGCTCCTGGAATTCTTGCAGACCACCTACGACGCAGGCGCGAGCCTCGGGAAATGGAATCGCGAAGAACTGGAGCGGCCTGCGGCTTAAACGATGGTCACATAGGCCCGGATGCCCGTCCTATCCGAGAAAAACTCGGGGCAATCGAGTCGTGCTATGAGAACGTTTGGGTGGGATGGACGGTCGCTCCGCTTCTTGTAAACTCGAATCTCAGAATCCATTCGCTCGGAACACGCCGCCCATCGACCTGCGGCGGATTGAATTTCCACTGCCGCGCCGCCTCCAGAGTCCGCTCCGCAAAATACTTGCTCGGACCTCGAGAGTCGAACTTCGCTAGCACCACATTGCCGGATGAATCCACCGTGACCGTAACGCGGATCTTCACCTTGCCCTGAACGGTTCTCAAAGCACTCTTCGACACCTCGGGCATAACCTGGTGGGCCACCGTACCCTGACCACGAGCGCCGGCGGAATTCTTGGCAGCGGTAGGCGGAGCTTTCGCGGACGCAGGCGAACTGGAATCTTGATCCTTATTTTTTGAGTTCTGCCCCGGCGCGTTCTGCGCGGACTGTCCAACTTCAGCGTTCTGTTGAGATGCTGCCTGCTCGCCACTCGGATGATGATGCAACACCTTGGAGCCCAAAACTGCCAGCAACACGAGTCCGGCTGCGACCGCCGGCGCCACATAACCCCACTTCGTAAAAGAGCTCTTGGGCTGAACAATCTCTTTCTCCTGAGCTGCGAGCGGAAGCTGATTCAACCTTTCCGCGATCTCAGGAACCGTCCATCGCTGCTGCGGGTTCCGTCGCAAACAGTGACTGGCAATATCGAAAAACGGCAAAGTTTCTGGCAACACCAGTTCCGCCTGCTCGGCTCCCTTCCAGACCGGCGGATTCTGAGTCAAAGCTTCGACCAACGTTACGCCCAGCGACCAAACATCCGCAGCAGGCGCCATGCCGGCACCGTCCGCAATCTCAGGCGCCGCGTAGCCGTTCGTCGCGCCCAGAACCCGGCTCGATTCGCCAACTCCGCAAAGTCCGTCGCTCGAAACCTTGATCAGATCGCCCACCGCCATGACATTTGCCGGCTTGATGTGGCCATGCACGAAACCTTTCGCGTGAATGTAAGCGAGAACATCGAGAAGAGGCCGGAGCGTGTCCCGTGCCTCCTCGGGAGCGAGCGGTCGATAAGGAAGAATCTGCGACAGGCTTTCTTCGGCGTATTCGGTTACGGCGTAAAGCAGGTGCGTACCCTCGATCTCACAGTGGCCCGTTTGAAAGAGGCGAAGCAAGTGAGGATGGGATAGTTTCGCAGCGAGTTCCCACCAAGAGACCTGAAGTTCAGGATTCTCAGCATTGGCCAGAATGAGTTTGATCGCTACGTCCTGAGGTTCGCGATCCGCGCGCTTGGTGAGAAACACAGCGCTGCGCTCCGAGCCGCCCAGATACCGCAGCAACGGGAACTCTTCATTGACGACTTGGCCTTCCCACTTCTTCCAGGCCTCGGGCATTCTCCTCCACAGTCCACCGCTTGTGCGGGTGAAGGTATTGTAACCGAGCAGACGTGCCGCGCCCGGATCAGCGTGCTTGCGTCATTTTATTGGCGGGGAATGCCGGGCTTCATAAGCGGCGATATCAGATTCATGCTGCAGAGTGAGTCCGATGTCGTCCAGCCCGTCGAGCAGGCAATGGCGGGTGAACTCGTCGATTTGGAATGCAGCGGACAATCCGTGACCGTCGTGCACCTTGCATTGCTCGAGATCGACTGTAATGTCATAGTTGGGATGCTCTGCCGCTCGCCGAGCAATCTCGGCGACTTCGTCTTCGCTCAAAACCACGGTCAGCACACCGTTCTTCACACAATTGTTGGCGAAGATATCAGCGAACGATGGTGCGATGAGGACGCGGAAACCAAAATCTTCCAACGCCCAGACGGCATGTTCCCGCGAAGATCCACAACCGAAATTCTTTCCCCCCACCAGAACGCTCGCGCCCGCGTAGCGTGGTTGGTTCAGAACAAATGACGGATCGTGCTTGCCATCGCGGGTACGACGCCAATCGTACAATAGAAACTCGCCGAAACCGGTGCGCTCGATTCGTTTCAGAAACTGCTTGGGAATGATCTGGTCCGTGTCCACGTTAGCGCGATGGAGCGGGGCGACGCGACCTTTGTGGGTGTGAAAGGGTTTCATGTTTTACCTCAAAACTCTTCCCCTTAAGGGTTACTCGGCTCACTGCCGGCTTTCAGGTTCGCGACCTTCTTCCCTTGTGTACCTTTGTGTCCTTTGTGGTTGATGAAGTGCAAATGCTGTAACCACAAAGGACACAAAGGTACACAAAGGATGTTTATGAAAACTTCACGTCCTCGCCCGAACTCCTAATAATCAAATCTCCTCAACGAAAATGCCAATTGCGAATATCCGTAAAGTGTCCAGCGATCGCTGCCGCTGCAGCCATCATCGGACTTACCAGATGCGTCCGCCCCCCGCGTCCCTGGCGGCCTTCAAAATTGCGATTGCTGGTCGAAGCGCAGCGTTCGCCGGGCTGCAGAATATCCGGATTCATCCCCAGACACATCGAACACCCGGATTCTCTCCATTCGAACCCAGAATCCAGAAAAATCCTGTGCAGGCCTTCCTGCTCCGCCGCGTGCTTCACCGCTTGCGACCCTGGTACGACCATGGCCCGCACTTTGGGAGCAACGCGATGTCCCTTGGCGACGCGAGCCGCGGCCCGCAAGTCTTCCAGCCGCGAGTTGGTGCAAGAGCCGATAAAAACGCGATCAACAGAGATGTCTTGGATACGAGTGCCCGGTTCAAGTCCCATATATTCCAGCATGCGCTCGACCGCCGGACGGTCCGCAGGCATCTTCAAATCCCGCAATTCAGGAATACGTCCATCGATTGGCGCGATCATCCCCGGATTCGTACCCCAGGTAACAAACGGCGCCAACTGCGAAGCGTCAATTTCCGCGAAAGCGTCATATCGTGCCCCGTGATCGGAAACCAGGCCGCGCCAGCGGGCGACAGCTTCATCCCAATCCCGCGGGACAAAGCGTCGGCCCTTCATGTAAGCAAAGGTAGTCTCATCGGGCGCGATCATCGCGGCTCGAGCACCGGCCTCAATGCTCAGGTTGCACAAAGTCATCCGGCCTTCCATGGAAAGGCCGCGAACCGCCGCGCCCGCGTACTCGATCACGTGGCCAGTAGCGCCGTCGATTCCAATCTGTCCAATCACTCCCAGCGCGAGATCCTTTGCGCTCACTCCTTCTCCAAGCTTGCCACGAACTTCGATGCGCATGCTCCGCGGCTTGCGTTGGGGCAGACACTGCGTGGCCAGCACGTGCTCGACTTCCGAAGTCCCAATGCCGAAGGCCAGCGCGCCGAACGCACCGTGCGTACTGGTATGGCTGTCCCCGCAGACGATCGTCATCCCCGGCTGAGTTAATCCAAGTTCCGGACCGATCACGTGCACAATGCCCTGATCGGACGAATCCATGTCGAACAGACGCACGCCGAAATCCTTGCAATTCTGCTGCAAGGCCTGAATCTGCCGCGCCGCGATCGGATTAGTGAT
>Ga0210396_10002486_pt1 | contig 18786 bp, 14 predicted proteins | sample IncBWH17OmetaG_FD_155466 | JGI IMG/M metagenome (GOLD analysis project Ga0210396, IMG submission 155466) | Forest soil microbial communities from Barre Woods Harvard Forest LTER site, Petersham, Massachusetts, United States - Inc-BW-H-17-O ... | reverse complement strand
ACTGGAGTGGACGTAGAGGCCTCTGCCCGCGGCGCAGCCATCGTCGCATTTGGCTCCTCGCTCACGGATGGAGATGGAACTGAGTCCGACAGCAATGGGCGTTGGCCCGACGTGCTGGCGCAGCAGTTGCAGAAAAGTTCCGGCGGGAAAGTGGAATTGGGCGTGCTGAATGAAGGCATCATCGGGAATCGGCTATTGAATGATAGCCCTATGGAAGCTGCGGGCGGTCGATTTGGGTCAGTTCTCGGACAAGCGGGTCTGACACGTTTCGACCGCGACGTACTCGCGCAATCCGGTGTTAAGTATGTGATCGTTGGCCTAGGAATTAATGACATTGCGATGCCCGGCTCGCTAACACCTGCCACGGAGGGCATCCAGGTCGAAGGTATTATCGCCGGCTATCGGCAGCTCATTTCAAGAGCGCATCAAAAGGGAATTCGAGTCATTGGGACGACCAACCCACCCTTCGAAAACTCGTTTTTGGATTTGGGGCCCCCGGGGCCTCCGATCACTTTCTATACTCCGGAGAAAGAAAGGATGCGACAGAAGGTCAACGGCTGGATTCTCAGCAGCCAAGAATTCGACGGCGTGGTGGATCTCGATGCGGTTGTACGAGATCCGAATCACCCTGCGCAACTGCTCCCGAATTACGACAGTGGAGACCATCTGCATCCCAACAATGCAGGCTGTCGCGCCGAGGGAGATGCGATTCCTATCGCATTGTTCCAAAGCCATTAACTCGATTCAAGCACACCGGTCCGTCGCGCACCTCATGCCACCCATCGACGCTATCGACGCTATCGAAAACCCATAGCCACCGCACCCGACCGCACCGCCGGGCGGCTTCCTTCAAATCGTTGTATCAAAAGCGACCGCCGCAGATTCTGATGAGGCCACTAATTTCTCCTGCGGTCGCTTCTGATACAACACTAGGACTTCCTGGCGAGCCAGAACGAATAACGGAGCCCAGTCAACGTCTTGCAGTGGTGTTGGGTATTTCGCGAAATGGCTTCGGCGGAACGATGTATGCAGCAGGCTATGGCTGCTCTAGCTGGCGAAACCACAATCGCGGGCAACGACATGCTGTGCGTCAGCGAGTTTTGCATCCGTCGGCGTGCAATTTCGTGCGAAGGCACGGAAACGTTGGGCGGCAGCAGGCTTGCTCCTGGAAATCCTGTAGGAGTTCTTTGGCTTGTTTCTTAAGGTGTTCGAGGTTGGGCTTTGCGGGTAATCCGCGAGACATCATTCATCCTTCTTTGCCGTGTCCGCTGACGGGCAGAAGTGAGGTTGATGTTCGCACGGCGAACCGATCATGTGGGATCGTCCCTTCCCGCGGACGGGATGCGGGGCCGTGTCCGGCACCAGGCGCTGAGGTCGGTCTGACATCATCGTTGTTCTGAAACGTGACGCGATGTCTGCAGTCTCTGGAACTCGCGCATGTGTTCGGCAGCCTCCGCCATCTTCCCTTGTTTTCGATACTGAGTGGCCAAACCAAAGTGGGCCTGGGCGGCCAGAGAACCCTCTTTTTCAATGTTTAGCAACCCTGTCCAGGCTTTTTCCGCAGTGGCAGCATCACCCTCGAGTGCGGCCGCCTTGCCGAGCGAATAGAGAGTCTCGGGCATTTGCGACTGCAAATGGTCGGAACGCTCCAACTCGGCGCGCGCTTCGTGCGCCTTACCCTGTTGCAGGAGTGCATCTCCCAGCCGATATGCGGCCTCGGCACTGCCCGGCCGCAGCTTGACCTCGGCGCGAAACTGCTCTTCGGCTTGCGCCCAGTGGGAGGTCATCGCAAACACCTGTCCAAGTTCCAGGTGGAGATTAGGCGTATCGGAGCGCTGTTTGAGCGCTTCCCGGTACTGCTTCTCCGCCTCCGCCATTTGCCGCAGCACAAAATAGTTTTCGGCCATCGACTGGTGGGCGCGGGAGGAGTCTGGGTAAGCCGTGAGGAGCGTGTCCACCGATTGTTTCGAGAGTAGACCACTGGCGCGGCCGAGATAGTAGAGCAAGTCCGGATCATTCGGCCGCTTCAGCAGCGCGGCCTGCAGATTCTGAATCGCTTCGGCGAAACGTCCCACCTCGACCTGCGCAATCCCAAGAGCGGCCTGTTCGTGAGCGCGATCCAGGTGAGGAATTGCTTCTGCTGCGTAACCCTGCGCTAGCTGTGCATAGCCAAGAAGCTGATGCGCGGCGATGAGATTCGAATCCATTTCGAGCGCGTGTTTGAGTGGAACCAGAGCGGAACCAAAATCATGTTGTTCGATGAGAGCTTGCCCAAGACTTACAAAGCCTGCGGCGAACGCAGGTTCGAGTTCAGTTACCGTGCGGTACTCGCTCACGGCAACGTCGAAATGCTGTTGTTCCTCGGCTTGCCGGGCGGCATTCCAGTGCTGCGTCGCGGTTGGAGAGATGGTTTGCAATGCCATCCACAACGGAAGAATGGCTCGAATCAATGCCGCATGAATCATGGGCGCTCCGGTTCGCGAATTTCGAGAAATTGGTCTGCCGCCACACTGTTCAACACCTGATGTGTTCCCGAAGGCCACAGCACCTCGACCTTAGCTGTCTTGGCCGCCCCCAGGCCGAAGTGGAGGCGTTTGTCGTTCGCCGACTCATAGCTTCCGGCAGTCGTGGCAAAGCGAGTTTGCTCATTCACATGCACGCGAGCGCCAAGGCCGTCACGGTTGCTGCACCTGCCACGAAGAGTAATCGTGAGCCAATGGCCGCTGCCGCCGCGATTCATGAACACCTGCACAGGACCCCCAAGAATGGTGGCTACGACATCGATGGAGCCATCGTTGTTCAAATCGCCGAAGGCCGTGCCGCGAGCCGCAAACAGAGCGTGCGTTCCTGGATCGGCAGGCTCAAAGCGGCCGCCCCGATTCAACGCCAGCAGCGTCGGCTCCAGATAGTGCAACGACGGATCGATCTTTTCCACGTTGTCGAGAACGTGGCCTTGCGCCACAAACAAATCTTTTTGCCCGTCGTTGTCGAAGTCTTCCAAGCCCACGCCCCATCCCGCAGTTACGCCTGAAAGCATGGTAATGCCGGTCTGCAGTCCGCGATCACTGAACGAACCATGGCCATCGTTGTGAAACACCGCATAGGTTTGGCGCGGCAATGTCGTCACGATGACGTCGGGAAGGCCGTCGTTATCATAGTCCTGGAATACAACACCCATTCCGGAGAGCGGGCCGCCATCCGCATTCAACGCCGCGCCCGACTCCATGCCAACTTCCGTAAATGTGCCGTTGCCATTGTTATGAAACAAATATTGCTGCATACCATCGTTGGCAACATAGATGTCGGTAAATCCATCCCCATCGTAATCGGCAAAGGCGACACCCAGGCCGTGCCCCTTCTTTGCGGCAATGCCTGAGCGCTGGCTGACGTCCTCGAAAGTGCCGTCACCTCGGTTGTGGTAAAGAATGTTGGTCGTGCGAGGAAATTCACCTGGCGGACAGTAGGTATGAAAATTGCCGCCGCAGTCCTTGTTGTGTTGGGTGTCCCATTCCATGTAGCGCGTGACAAAGAGGTCCAGCTTGCCATCATTGTCGTAATCAAAAAAGCCGGCGGACACCGACCACCCTCCGCCTGCTACGCCAGCTTTCGCAGTTACGTCGGTGAAAGTTCCATCTCCGTTGTTGTGGTAGAGAATGTTTTTGCCGTAACTGGTGACATACAAATCAGGAAAACCATCGTTGTCGTAGTCGCCCACGGCGACCCCCATGCCGTAGTTACCATCGCCGGCATTCGCGAGACCAGCATGCTCGGTCACGTCGGTGAAACTGCCGTCGCGATTTTGCCGGTACAGCCGATTCCAGTAGCGAGGGTCGTGTCGCTCGAATGCATCCCGTAGCGGCATGGGATTGCTGACGTGACCGCCATTCACGACGAAGATATCGAGTAGTCCATCATTGTTGTAATCCAAGAGCGCAACTCCGCCGGGCATGGTTTCGACGAGATACTTCCGCGGCGTGGGTGAATTCTGCAAAGTGAAATCGATCCCGCGGGGTGAATTGACCTCGAATACAGGAGAGCCATCCGGAGCAGGTGCGGCGATCAAAGCAATGGCGCAGACAAGCTGGAAGAATCGGGCCAACATTCAGGAAAAGCCTAAACTTCGATACTATGCCACAAGCCTGCCGCGCGTTCGGACAATCTAGAAAAAAAACTTGAGAGCAAATTGGATCAATCGTGGATTAGTTCCCGGTGCAGTACTGGTCACGAATCCGAAATTCGCATTATTCGCGGTGCAACAAGTAGTGTTCGGTGGAGCAAACTGAGTGCGATTGAACAAGTTGAAAACCTCCACTCGAGCTTCAATCCCGGTCCGGTCGTCCGCGCCAAAGACGATCTTCTTGAAAATTGCGAAATCAGAGTTAATCACGCCATCCGAACGTAAGGTTGGATCAACGCGCGGTTCACTCCCGAAGGTGAAGTCCGCAGGAGCCGCAAAGCAAGCTGTATTGAACCATCCATTGACGCGGGATCGGGCGCTGCTGGATGTTTTTTTGCACCCCGTCACAACATTTGGACGCGAACCGGCTCCGAACAATGTCGCGTCGTTGGCCTGCCCGTTACTGAATACCAGGGGAAATCCTCTCTGAAATGTGGTCACACCGTCGATTCCCCAGCCATCCACAACGCTGTTCCAAGTTCGGCTAACATTCGAGAGGTATCGCTTGCCTTGTCCAAAAGGAAGGTCGAGCACATAGCTGATGACCAAACGCTGAGGTACATCCTGGGACGACAAGGAGCGTTCATTTCGCAGATTATTGTTGTCCTGAAGTGCGCCCACTCCGGTTTCCAGCCACGAGGTTAAGGTGTCAGTGTTGCTAATGAGTTTGGAATTGGTGTAGGCGACGAGGAGCGAGCCGGCCCCTGCAAAACGTTTTTGGACAGTGATTTGCAGGGAGTGATAGATGCTGGCGAACGAACCTTGTCCAGCGAGCTCTACGCTTGTGTATTGCGGGTAGGGTCGCAGAAGTTGACCAGTGGTTGTTGTGGGAGCGCCGAGCGCCAGCGCCTCCCCGTTCACGAAAAAAGGATTAGGCACGGACTGCAGCAGCGTGACCGCGGGTGTCCCCCCTGCGGCAAACTGCGCTGCCGCTTGGGATAGCAGTGCATCAGAAATCTGGTTCGTTTGCTGAGAATACTGTTCCAGATGTGTGCCCTTCGATCCCACGTAGGCAGCGGACAACAAGAATCCAGCCGGAAGTTGCCTTTCGATATTCAAGTGCCATTGCTGAACGTAGCCTTCCGGGTGATGAAAGCGGTTCACTTCGGTGATGGACTGCACGACTTGCGTCAAAAATTGCTGTGTGCCTGCGGTCCCGAGACTGCGGCCGGGCGGGGGAGAGATGCCATCCGGGAATGGAAGAGAGATGGAGCTAAAGGGATGAGTTCCGTCAACAGTCCCGGTGAACGTAGTGCCGGGCGCATTCACCATATCGTTGATGGGATTCAGAGCAAATGAGACGTCATTGGGAATCCAAAAAATTCCGTAACCTCCGCGAACAAGGATCTTGGACGTCAGACTGTAAGCCAGTCCAATGCGAGGCGCAAACCCGTTCGTTGCGAGCGGGATATTACTCCGCGTTCCGGGAGGCAGCAGGAAGACGTCGCCCATCACCCTTGGAGATCCTGCTGGAAGATATCGATTGATGTAGCTCGGCGCACTGGGGTCGAAATAGGAGAGTCGGTCGAAACGCTCCGACCACGGACTCTGGAGTTCGTAACGCAGGCCAAGGTTCAGCGCCAATCTCTCCACGGCGTGCCAGGTGTCATTGAAATACAAAGCGCGATATGCCTGTTTTCCGGCGGTAAACGCAGGGACCACCGCTTGCGCGAAGAAATGGTTCTCGAAGTTGCTGAAGTTGTCGGCATATCCCAGTAGAAAGTCAGCGAAAGGAAATCCACTGAAGCAGGGTTGACTGGAAGCGCAGAGATCAAAGGCTCCACTGGCCACATTGGTCTGGGCGTAGTTGTCGTAACCCACCTCGTATTGAAAGCCAAAATGGTAGCGGTGATGCCCGCGCATCAGGGTAAGGCTGGGAGAGACATTGTATTGCGTGTCACGATCCTGAATAAAACTTTGGCCCTGTGTGCACATGGCGTTGTCCGCAAAATTGGCGACGCAGGGAGTGGGTGGAGTGCGCATGATTGAGGGCACCGCCTGGTTGTAACTGGCAGGCCAGCCAATTGAGGTCAAGTCGAAGCCCGCATTCGTCGGTGAGCGGTTGTACTTAAAACGGCTGAGGCTCACGTTGAAGTCAAAGATCACAGCGGGGCTTACATTGTAGTCATAAGAGATCACCGCAGCATTGGTGGAGTACTTTTCCGAACATCGATCGGCGCATAGGCCGTCCTGCAACGGGTCGATCGGGAGGTCCATGACGTTCCAGTGGCTGAAGCGGACAAAAAGCCTCTGCCGGAGCGTGACATCCTGGTCAATGCGCGCGACGATCTGGTTTTGATCTCCGCCGGTACGAGTAACGGTGTTGAAGTTATTAACGGTACCCGACGGAGTTACCGTCCCCACGCTGTTGGCCGCGGGCCAAAGGTTGAGAAGAGCCTTAGAAGTAGGATTAATGCGTTCTGACGGAATCACGTTCCCGCGGAACGGTGTCGGCACCGCCGTGCTTCCTGGACATGCGCCCTGCGCATTCACCGTACCGGCACAGGGATCCATGATCGGAACACTGATCTCGGAGAAATTTCCTGCGCGTTCCAGAGGAGTAGGAACCGTGGCTGTGAACGGTTGCCCGGTCCGAAGCCGGAATCCTTCCCAGCTGGCGAACCAGAACGTACGATTGCGTCCGTTGTAATGTGGAAGATGCAAAGGTCCACCGGCTTCAGCGCCGAACTGGTTCTGTACCCACGGCGGGCGCGGTTTCCCCGCGGCATTTAGAAAGTAATCGTTCGCATTGAAGATGCGGTTGCGGAGATACTCATAGGCTTCGCCGTGAAGATAATTCGTTCCACCCTTCGTGCTGAGGTTGGTGACTCCGCCGGCAAAGCGTCCCCATTCCGCTCCCAAGTTGCTCGTCTGAACTCTGAATTCCTGAATCGAATCTTGCGTGGGGATCAAGACGGGCAGGTTGATGTAGCCGATGTTCAGCGGCTGGCCATCGAGATATTCAGCACTTTGATTTCCGAACGAACCACTCACTTGGTAGTTGTTCCATCCAAATGGATTCACGCCCACCGGCGTTCCCGTGGAGCTGCCTTGGGGTATGACGGAAGGAGCCAGAACGATGAGGTTAAAAACGTTGCGTCCATTCAGAGGCAGTTCATTTGCCTTTCGTTGTTCGACTACCGTTCCCACGGTGGAGGATTCGGTGTCGAGAGGTGATGATTCGCTGGCGACGGTCACGCTTTCAGAGGCAGATCCCAAAGTCATTTCAAAGTTCACTTCGACCGCGTCCTGCACGTGCAGCATTACTCCGGATTGAATGACCGCCTTAAATCCAAGCTTCTCCGCTTCAATGCGATATCTTCCGGGAGGCAGGTTGGAGACGTAATATTCACCGGTTTCATTGGTGAGGCCTTGGTAGCGAATTCCGGTGCGTGTGTTGATCACCGTGACGGTGGCCTCAACGATGACCGCCTTCTTCGGATCGGTAACTCTGCCGGTGAGCGACGCGTCGGTGGACTGGGCGTGAAGGATCACCGAAGAGGCCAGAACAAGAAGGAGAGTTGGAAACACCCTGGGCATGAACATCATGAGTTGAACTGCCACTTTCTCCACCCACATCGCCAAGTTTCGAAGAGAACAAGGAAAAGCTAGCACCGGCGAAGCCTCGGGCGAAGAAAAATCGCCTAACTCCATTCGATCAAATCTATACGCCGCCGCTCGCAAATGTGTACCAGCTCCGCCGGAATATTTTTCCGGACATCCCGAACACTTTTTGCTCTGGAAAGTCGCGTAGCGTCTGATGTATGTTCGCGTTGGGTTCTGATTCGCTGGCAGACAGTGCAAGGCGGTTGTCCCGGCTTGCTCGATAGTCGCCTGGCAAAACCTGCAAGACTGCCGCATTCAATAAATGAGCTCTCCTCCGAATGGGCGCGCATTGGCATTCCCCGTGTTGTGGGGAACTGCAAGGGAACGGTCGATTGCGGAGGCGCGCCCGCTCGACGTCGGATCGCCCAGCGACGAAGAGCTGATGGCTTGGATGCAGGCCAGAGATTCAAAAGGGCTCGACCTGCTTTATGGGCGGTACTCGAAGCTGGTATTCGGAATCGCGCTCCGGATCTTGAGCGATAAGAGCGAAGCCGAGGAAGTCGTCCAGGAAGTCTTCTTCAGCGTCTACCATAAGGCTCCGCTGTTTGACGCAGCGAAAGGCAGTGCCAAGGGCTGGCTGGTTCAGAACGCGTTCAGCCGAGCCCGCGATCGCAGAGCATATTTGTTGCGCAGAGGCTTCTACTCTGGTACAGATATCGAGTCCCTGGACGATACGTTAGCAGGGAAGGATGACATTGAGCGTGAGGTTGGTGTGAGAATTGATTTCTCCCATCTCCTAGCTGCGTTCCAAGACCTCACCCAAATACAGCGCAGGACGCTCGAGTTGTTTTACTTTCAGGATCTGGAATTGAGAGAGATCAGCGAACGGCTGAAGGAGCCGTTCGGGAATGTGCGGCACCACTTCTATAGGGGTCTCGAACGGTTGCGGAAGAGCCCGGCGGTAAAGAGGCTCCGGGAATCAAACCATGAATGAAAACGAACGACTGGATGATCACCAGAAGTTCAAAGAACTAGCGGCATTGGCGCAACGGGGAGCGCTCAGTGACCATGAGCGACTGCAACTGAATCGCCATCTGCGGGTCTGTGATTCCTGCCAGCAAGCGTACGCGGAATACGCGCTGATCAGCGCGAAAGGCATGCCCTTTCTAGCCGCGGCGTACCGCCAAGACGACGAAGCTCTGGACTGGGATGACCGCGCCGTGCGGAGCAAACTGCTGGCTCGCGTTCGGGGAGTGGAACAGTCCAGTTCTCCGGGCCCGAAGGCTTCTGAAGTGCTGCGCATGCGAGGTCCGTTCTTCCCCGGGACTATTGCTACGCGGTGGGCTGTTCCTATCGCAGCTTCCGTGCTGGTTGCGGCCGCACTGGGAGCTTACCGCCTGGGGGACCATACTCGCTTCGTTCGAGAGCAGGGGCAAGCTGCTTTGTCAGTGAGCCATTTCCGTCCTGTGTCTGAGAGGATGACGACGGATGACGTCGCAACGCAAGCGGCGCAGATCTCCCGTCTACAGCTGCAACTCTCGAGTGATCAGCAGGAAGTCGCACGACTGCGGGACGCACTGCGTGCCTCGGAGGTCCGTACTACCGCGCTGTCGACGGCTAAGACTTCCCAGGAAGAAGAATTCCAGCGGATGTCGGAACAGCGCGACAAACTGGCGAGCCAGTTACACGATGCAGAGCAGGCCTATCAAATCGTGCAGGCCGAGCTTACCACTCTTCGCGCTGAACATGATCGAGTCCTTTTGCGCACGACCTCCCTGCAGGGGAAGGTCGATGAACTTACTGTATCGGTGAACGATCAGGAACGCAGGCTCAAAGACGATGAGCAGTATCTTTCTTCCGACCGCGATATTCGTGAGCTGATGGGTGCACGAAAGCTTTACATAGCCGACGTCTTTGACGTCGACAGCGGCAGCCGCACCCGCAAGCCTTTCGGCCGTGTTTTCTACACGCAGAGCAAGTCCCTGATCTTTTACGCCTTTGATCTCGATCGACAACCCGGAGTTAAGACCGCAAGCGCTTTCCAGGTGTGGGGACAAAGAGACGCTGAATCGGACGAGAAGAACCGCGCCATGAATCTCGGAATTTTGTATATGGACAGCGAATCGAACCGTCGCTGGGTTCTTCGCCTGGATGATCCAAAACAACTGGCCGAAATTGATGCAGTCTTTGTTACGGTTGAACCCCATGGAGGCAGCCAGAATCCGACTGGCAAGCCATTCTTGTATGCCCTTTTGCGCAGGGAAGCGAATCATCCTTAGCGGCCAACCAGTAAGATTTCTGCTTTCCTTCCTTTGAGCGCTGGTATCTCCGAAGTCATCTCTCACCTAAACGAAGAGCGAATTGGTACACATTCTCTTCCGCTCGCGTAATTGTCATTGGGGACACCTCAATAGACTTATTGGGATTCGTGCGGCCCAACATGACTTTGCGGTGTCGATTTCTAATTTCACTCCAACTTGTGGGGGAGACTATGTTGTCTCGTCGATTCTGTGCTGCAGTATTCTCGCTCAGCGTTCTTCTCTCCGTGTCGACCATGCGCTTGCATGCACAATCCACCTACGGCTCGATTTCAGGCACGATCACCGATTCTTCCGGTGCCGCAGTTCCAGGCGCCGAAGTGACGCTGACAAACCTGAGCACTTCAGAAAAGCGTGTCCAAACTAGTGGAGACGATGGCCACTTCACCTTTGTAAACCTGTTCCAAGGGCAGTACCGCATTGACATCGAAAAAACGGGTTTCAAACATTCCTCTCACCCGAACGTGGTCGTGCAGGTGCAGCAGGACACGCATATTGACACCGCCCTGGCCGTGGGACAGGTAAGCGAGACAGTGGAAGTGACCAGCGAGACGCCGTTGCTGCAGACTGAATCGTCATCGCTGGGCCAAGTCGTGGAGCAACGCAAGGCGAACGAACTACCTTTGAATGGCCGCAACATCTTCAACCTGATTACGGTCTCTCCTGCCGCCGTGGCGCAAGGCGGATCCGGTGGATCGCCCGTCGGACAGAACCCGTTCAGCTGGGGCAACTACCAGATCGGCGGTTCCTTCGCCAACCAGGGCGCCGAGTATCTCGACGGTCAGCCGCTGAATATCGGCTACATTAACCTGCCAATCATTATCCCGACCCAGGACTCCGTCGGCGAGTTCAAAGTGCAATACAGCAACTTGGGCGCCGAGTGGGGCAAGTTCTCCGGCGGCGTAACCAACCTTAGCACCAAAGGTGGAACCAACAACTGGCACGGTTCGGCTTACGAGTACTTCCGCAACAAAGTTCTGAATGCCAACGAATACTTCAATAAGCAACACGAACTGGCCAATGGCCAGCCGAATGAAGCTCCGCCGTGGACCCAGAACCAGTATGGCCTCGAAGTCGGTGGCCCGGTAATCAAGAATAAGACGTTCTTCTACGTGAGCTGGGAGCAATACCGGCAGCGTACTGCATCTCCGTTCAATACCACCGTTCCCGCGACTGGAATGCTAAGCGGTGACTTTTCTGCCGTTTGCACTGCGCCCACCTCGCAAGGCGGTGCTGGAGGCACGTTCACTGGCCCTGGCGGCATATGCAGCAATCCGGCCGGCCAGATTTACAACCCGTTCTCCACCGGTCCCAGCGGCGCGAACGCCCGTGCGCCGTTCCTGACCGACGCGTCAGTGCCGGGCTGCCCGGGAAATTGTATTGGCACTCAGTACTTCAGCCCGGCCGCGACGACCATGTGGCAGAAGTATTACCCGGCTCAAAACGCAGCGGGCGTAATTGGAAATTATCAGAGTGTTGCGCCGGCTGGCGGTAATACGAACGAGTTCGTGGCACGTGGCGATCAAAACATCTCCAGCAACACGCGCTTATTCGGCAGATTCGCCTACTTCGGCTTGCTCGATCTCCCTGTGAATCCGCTGGGAACGGGCCTCTGCCTCGATCGCTGCGCAGAGAAGTATCACAGCAAGCTGCTTGTATTCGACATCAACCACACATTCAATCCCAACACCATTCTGGATGTCAATTTTGGAGGTACGCGGTTTGTTTATCTCAGGTCGCCCCTCCTCTCGGGCTACGATCTCACGGCGCTGGGCTGGCCCGCCAGTTATAACTCCCCGCCGAGCGCGATCCGTACTCCGCCAACGCCGGAATTCCCTTTCCCGAATGATGTTGGTCACTCGCAGGGCAACAGCGCCATTAGCGACGACAACACGCAATACAACATTACGCCCGCACTCACCTTGATCCGCGGCAAACACACCCTTCAGGTCGGCGGCCAGTTCGAGTACGGCTTGGATAACTACCTGCAAACCAATATCGCCAGCGGCGCATTCGGTTTCCAGGGAAACTGGACCTCGTCTTCTCCAACTGCTACCGACGGTTCTGGATTTCCAACCGCCGACTTTTTGTTGGGGGTAGGGCTGAACCAAGGCAGTTTCGCCGGCAACCAGACCGAAGGTGTAGCCCAAGTCCCTGCCCAGACCAAGGGTTTGCAAGTCTACCGGGCGTTGTACGCGGACGATACCTGGCACATTACACCCAAGTTCACACTCAACCTCGGCTTGCGTTATGAGCTGCAGGGAACATGGTCTGAGGCTTACAACCGGCTCAGCTATTTTGATCCCAGCGCGACCAACGCTACCGTTACCGGTTGCGGCGGGGTTGGAACGCCCTGTCCCGGCGATGCGTTCCTGGTTCGAACCGGACGCAACGGCAGCCACAACAACATCCCCATGGATAAGAAGGCTTTCTCTCCTCGCCTCGGCTTCGCCTATGGCTTGGATTCGAAAACCTCCATTCGCGGCGGGTATGGCATCTTCTACATCCCCAACTATGTTTCCTTCGGCCTGAATCCCGACAACGACGTGGTCAACCTCGCGAATACGGATTTCACGGCGACCAAGGACAGCTACCTTACCCCGTTCAGCACGTTGGACGGAACAATCTGCACACTTGGGGCCACACCGGGCGTTCCAACCTGCGCCCAGCCCGGCCCCTTCGGGTCCGGTGGCATCATCGCGCCTCCCGGCCGAAACTTCTCGGGGCTACCTCCTACCTCCGCCGGTGTCGCCACACCCAACGTTTCGAGCTTCGTTGCATCGCAAAACGGTCCAACCTTGGCTCCTTATTTTGGAACGACTGGGCATAGCGATCCACGATACGGATACGTCCAGCAGTGGAATTTCGACATCCAGCGTCAGTTGCCCGCCGGCTTCTTCGCGGATGTCGCGTATGCCGGTTCCCACGGTGTGCATCTGCAGCAGTACTCAACCAACATCAACCAGATCGGTGATTCCTTCGTTGCCCAGGCAGCAAGCCAATACAATGCTGCGGCTCCGGCTTGTGCCTCCAACCCGAACCCAATCGCCTGCGCGAACGCGGCTGTGACCATCAACCAACCGATCGCGAATCCGCTGGTCGGCAGCCCCAATCCCACTCTTAACAATACGACAACCCCGATGCTTACGAACCAAGGGCAACTCGACCGTCCGTATCCGGAATACCTCGGGATGAGCTTGGCGGGGTACGGTTGCTGCGGCAGCAGCTACCACTCCCTGCAAGTGTCCGTAACGCGCCGTTTCCAAGGTGGCGGCACCCTGCTGGTGGCTTATACCAACGCTAAACTGATGAGCAATACCGACACGCTCACCAGCTGGCTGGAAGGCCCAACCGGTGGTGTTCCGGGTGTTCAGGACTGGAACAACCTCAAGGGAGAAAGGTCCCTCTCGGCTCAGGACATCTCACAGCGCCTGGTCATCAGCTATGTTCTCGATTTTCCTTTCGGGAAAGGCAAGGCGTTCGCCAACAGCCTGAGCGGAGTTGCCAACGGCGTGGTCTCTGGCTGGGGCGTGGATGGCATCACCACTTTCCAGCGCGGCTTCCCGCTGAAGATTAGCTGGGCTGGCGCTTCAACTTCCTTGGAAAGCGGCAGTTTCGGGGTGGCCAACATCAGACCCGATGCCGTTCCCGGATGCGACAAGAAAGCTGGCGGCTCCAAGCTGACCGAATACTTCAACACGAGTTGTTTCGCACCACCGCCGCAGTGGGGCTATGGCTCTGAATCGCGAGTCGATGCAAGCCTCCGCGGCCCTGGCATCAACAACTTTGACTTCGCGATCTTCAAGCGAACCGACATTGGAGAAAGAATGGGGGTTGAGTTCCGCACGGAATTCTTCAACATCTTCAACCATCCGTATTTCTCGCAGCCCGCAACCGGTTACGCCGGCACAACAACCGGAAACGGTTTCGGCACAATCACATCAACCATCCAAGGCGGCGTTGCTTCGCCAGAGCGCCTGGTTCAGTTCGCGTTGAAGTTTGTGTTCTGACATAACCTCGCGAGAGCCGGATTGGGCCAATACGCTCAATCCGGTTTTTGGTGCTCAAATGTGCTGCTTGCCGAAGCGACAGTCCTTGCTACACTTGGGTTTCTGAAAATTATCTGGAGATCCTCTAACCTGCATGAGAACCATGAGCGTGATTGATAACGCCGAAGCCCAAAGGATCATCGACTTCATTGTCGAAAAGGCTGCCGAGGTACAAAAAGCAGTAGTGGTGGCCGTAACGGATGCGCACGGCGAACTCATCGCGTTCGCTCGCATGGATGGCGCGCCGCTGCCCTCAGTAACAATCGCCATAAACAAAGCATGGACGGCTGCCCGAACCGGCAAACCGACTCAGGAGGTTGGAGAAAAAGTCAGAGACCCTCAGAGAGGGCACGACATTAGTTATCGCCGATCATGGCGATCGCGTCTTGTGCTACAATAATGCTTGCACTGTGCTACAGAAAGCCGGTTCAGGGAGACAACCATGAAGCGTGCCGCCCAAGTGAGTTCCTCGCGACGAAAGACACGAGCAGGCGTACATGCGTCCAAGCTGCGCGACGTGATGGTCATCGCCGAACAGGAAGGCTTGTTGCGGGGGGAACGAACCCAGGTGGTCAGAGGAAGAATGCCTGAGGCCCTGGTGGCGCGGGCGAAGAAGCGCACTGGGATCAATTCTGACACGGACCTCATTGAACTGGCGCTCGCGAACATAGCCGTGGAAGACGATTACGCAGACTGGTTGCTCTCCCGCCGCGGCGCCGTGAGTCGCGAGGCCGAGCTTGACTTCTGAATTTCAGGCCACTCTCAGACGACTCAAACCGGAAAAGCGTCGAGCGCAGCTCAAGCCGCGAGGCGAATCAGAACTCGAGTTCATTGAGACCACCAGCAATAAGCCCCGAAAGCTGCTCTACGACACCACCGTTTACATCGACATCCTGCAGAACCGATTTCCGCAAACCGGCGAACTGATGCTCCGGGCAGCCGTAGCCTGGCATTCGCCTGTGACCGAAGCGGAACTGGCGGCGGCGATCGGTCTACTCGATCCGGCGCACTCAGAAACGCGTGAGATCGTCGAGCAGATTGCAGCCGTGATCGAACGGCGCCCCAGGTACAGAACAATCGTGCCAGACTCTGAGATATGGCGGGAAGCTGGAATCTTGTCAGGCATTCTCGCCCGCTTGCAAGGATATGGGGAAGACCATCGGCGCCGGGCCTTGAATGACGCCCTGCTCTTCGCAACCGCCCGGAAGCATGGATGCGTGGTGCTGACACGTAACGTGATTGATTTCGACCTGCTCGAACAGCTTGATCCCGCTGGCAGCGTTCTTTTCTATAAATAGCAGCGCCTTCGGTCGCCTGACCGCAATACCCCCTTAAGCCCCTTCCAGTTATCGCTGCACACGCCGCGGGTCACGCTGCGGCAATTCCCTCGATATAAAGCCCGTCCTTCTTCAGCTGGCCACAAGACAGCAAGTTAAAGAATCTGCGGCCCCTTGTGTCGCGGGTGCCCGACATTCGTCCATTGCAGGAGCCAACCAACGTGGCTTTGAGAATTCGTGTTACTACCAAGCGCGAAACGTTCGAACTGCGCAAACAGCAGCACACTGAGCTCGGTTACTGAATTGAAGACGAGCAACCCGTTCCGGTGAATGGTTTGGGTTCGTTCATCGCAGTGAAAGAAGACCTGTTCCGGAGATTCAGGTTGAAACCCTCGGTTTTCGCCACATCGGAATCGTCCATGACGAGTATGCAGTCTCGCCGGACGGCATGAAAGTGTTCGGCGTGCTCGATCTCGCCACCGAAATGGAAGGGTGTCGCTTCTCCATCGGCCTAAGGAATTCGCATGACAAGAGCATGCGTCTGGCCATGACCTGTGGCTATCGCGTGTTCGTGTGCTCGAACATGGCATTCAGTGGTGACTTCACTCCGGTGCTAGCGAAACACTCGAAGTCGTTCTCTCTCTTCGACTGCATTTCGGTTGGTGTGGATCGAATGCAACGAAACTTCGAGCCGATGCGCAAGCAAGTGGAATCCTGGCAGAGGAGTGAACTCACGGATGTTACAGCCAAGGTCGTCATCTACAAGGCATTCGTTGAGGGCAAGCTCGATGTACCCAAGCACCTTGCTCGCACAGTGCATGATCTCTATTTTGAACCGATCCCGCAGTTCAAGGCTACAGCCAAGCTCGGAGAGTTCCTGGAGACCCGATTCTCACAATCGTTCTAGGCTAGCAGGCGAGGGTATCGGTCCGCCGCCCCTTCTTATTACTATCCAGTGTTGCGCAAGCATCGACGCTCACTCCAACCAACTCCGGAGAGTTCGCAACACCGAATCGGGGCCGTCGTCGCCTGCGACGGTTTCTCTCGAACGACTGCCGAAGAGGGCTCCATGACAATGACTTGGCGGTGGTTAGGGTACTCACCGCTGATTTGCCAGTTAGCTCGCAGAAAATATCCCCTTAGCAGTTTCATTTCCAGCCCGTCGTGGTGGAGGTGATAGGCCGTCCAACACTGCGGGCACTCGATTCTCATGTAGTGTCGCACAAGCCCGGTTCGGCTAGGCGCGCCGTCTGTTCGAACAGCTTCGACGTGCATTGCTTCATTGCTCCAGCGTCAGTACTAGGCGCGATATGGTTCCCATGGCATATACCTTCCTATCAGAGCCAACGATGCGACCCTGGGCGGTACAGTGCGGTTTCCAGCGTGCATTACATGTGCCTCCGTTCGCAATCGAGATACTTCCTCGGTTACGGCGCGCACGAACCGAACATGCAAATCGAGGGTGGTCAAGCCTCGACCTGCGAGCAGCGCGCTTTGGAACCGCGTACCCGAGGGCTTAGTCGAGTAGCGCGGAGAGCCATCCTCCTTGCACGGGTGCGCGCTGATTGTATTGCCACTCGGCCGGCGAACTTTCGAAGGCCGCGCGGCCCTCGGCCGCCTCTACGGGCGAGATGCCCAACGTGCCGGTGATCGATGGAGTCGGTAGCTTACCCTCCAATGTAGGCTGTACCGTCTCAAGGCCGCTCGTCGTTACAACTGCGGCGGGGCGTACACGTTGATACTCGTAAGCACGGGTGACGACATCAGGAACTTCATCCACGTCTACTCTCCAAATCTTCTGTCTAACGCCAGCTCGGGGCTGCCCCATCCGATTCCCGTTGAAACTCCAGTTACGACTACACTCTGTTCGCCCCTCATATACCCCGCTCCTTACCCATCAGATCGTCGGTTGGACGAGGTACCCTTTTGTATTTCTTCATGGGGTACAATCTTCGCTCCAGAGTGAATTTTTTCTCTCCCGTGGCCGTGCTCTGCGGCTCTCAACCACATCAACACAAAACTTGCCGCCCATCACGCCGAGCGCATGAGCACCCGCGGTCTCCGTGCCGCCTTCCTCATCGTTTCTGCGATCTGGTTGGACAGAATAGTCTCGCCCATGTTCCATCCAACCGAGATGATTTATTGCGACTAACAAGCGCGGGTTGATCACCGCACCTCTGTAGGCTCGTTCGCGAGCAGAATGTCCGCTGCCTTCTCCGCGATTGCGATGACGGCGGCGTTGGTGTTGCCGCGAACGACGGAGGGCATCACAGATGCATCGACGACACGCAGACCTTCGATGCCGAAAACTCGAAGATCGGAGTCAACGACGCGTCCGATTGCACAAGTGCACGTTGGATGATAGTTGGTGCCCATCTGCTGCTCCATAAACGAGACGATGTCTGCTTTCGCATCGGATGCTGGAACGGAGAAGGGTTGGCGCTGCAACTTCGATAGAACGGGCTGACGGAAGATATCCATCGCCATCCGTACGCTATCGATGATCGTCTCCCGATCTTGCACGGTCGTCAGATAATTGTGGTAGATTCGCGGTTTCGCGTCTGGACGGGCCGACCGCAACGTTACCTTGCCACGGCTTGTCGGCTTGAGCAGTGTTGTTGTCATAGTGAAAGCGTGATCGGAAGGCGCGGACAGTCCTTCATTGAAGTACATCGCGGGAGCCATTTCGAATTGGCAGTCCGGAACGCTCTCATCGCCACACGTTGACAAGAACACTCCACCCTCGGCGATGTTAGAGGTCAAAGGGCCGCGCCCATCTTTGTAGAGCGCCATATCTTCAGATGATCCAGCACCGAAGAGCGATCTCTTGTCAGTGAGATAGCTTATCGGCAGTAGGGGATGATCTTGAAGATTTGTTCCAACAGGAAGATCGACAACCGCAGGAATCCCAAACGGGCTCAGTTCGTCGGCTGGCCCAATGCCTGACAGCATGAGGATTTGAGGTGAGCCGTAGGCTCCAGCCGCAAGGATGATTTCCCTGGTGGAAAATAGAGTTTTTTCCTGGCCGTCCCGATGGATTGACACACCGGTTGCCCGGTCCCCCTGCAGGAGCAACCGCAGCACGAGGTTGTCCGTGAAAACTTCGAGGTTCGCCCGTTCGCGCGCGGGGTGGAGATACGCAGAAGCGCTACTGCATCGCACTCCATTGCGTTGAGTGAGCTGAAAGCGTCCGATCCCCATTTGAGAGGCCCCGTTGAAATCGTCATTGGAGCGATAGCCCGAATTCGCACCCGCCTCAAGCAGTTGATCGACGAGCGGATGCATGGACCGGCTGTCCTGCACAGCCAGAGGTCCCGAGTGGCCGTGATAGCGTGGGTCGCCCCTCTCGTTGCACTCTGACCTGATGAAGGAGGGCAGCATCTCGCGGTACGACCATCCCGGTGCTCCTTCGTCCGCCC
>Ga0210396_10002485_pt1 | contig 18787 bp, 21 predicted proteins | sample IncBWH17OmetaG_FD_155466 | JGI IMG/M metagenome (GOLD analysis project Ga0210396, IMG submission 155466) | Forest soil microbial communities from Barre Woods Harvard Forest LTER site, Petersham, Massachusetts, United States - Inc-BW-H-17-O ... | reverse complement strand
CCAATTCCCGAGGCGTGCGAAGGATGAGCTCGAAGTCCTCGTCGGCCCAGAATTCGTCGGGTCGAGGCTGATCGAACCGCATGGCCCGAGGCCGCAGTCGATCCGGGCCGCACCGCTCGATCCCGGGCCGCGGCGTACCCTTGCGATGAGGCGAACTAGCCATCTTCCAGCGATGGATCAGATCGCCCAATGGCCAGGCTGGACCCGCTTCGAGGAGCACATGGACGTGATTTGGAAGCACGCGGAATCCCAGAAGCCGATAGTCCTTGTTGTCCCGCGCGCGTAGCGCGCCCTCGACGGACTTTGCATTCCATGGGAACGCCAGAGCTCCGCTCCCTTCGAACCGGCATAGGGCGACGAGAGTCTCGGCCAAAGTCACCTTCTCGGGCGCGCGCTCCATGCGGACGAGAAGGTCCTCGCCAAGCGCGTCATTGAGGAAGAAAACGATGTGCCGGACCTCGACGAATGCGTCCACGCGCGGTCTGGGGGGGCGCGGCCGATCGGCCAGAGCGGGTTGGGCGACGGGTTCAATTTCGGCGAGCTGCATTCGCAAACTGTAAACATACAATTTGCAAATGGTAAAGCTCGCCGCGCATCAGCAGGCGCGGATTCCGTGCAATCAGTCGGAGACGGGGCTGTTGCGCCAGCAGACGAAATCCTCGCCTCGCGAGTGGGAAACGCGTTCCCACGCGATCCCCGCGACGTTGGCCTTGGCGGCGGCTTTCAGTCTGGCGAAGGTCGAGTCGAGTGCGACCTGTGCAGGCGAGCCGGCGCCCGCCGGCACCTCCTTCGGACTCAATCCATCCCCGGACGCGTTCCTCCTCATCGTACAGCCCAGCCACCGTGTCGGAAAACTCGAAGAGAAGATTGCGAAGGAGGCGGCGCAGGCCGTCCGAGTCCTGGTCCGACAGTGTGCAGACGAAGTCATCTCCGCCGAGATGGCCGACGAACGATCCCGGGAGCGCGCCCAGATGTCGCTGCATCGCTTCGGCGAACAGCACGATCACGCGGTCGCCGAGCCGGAAGCCCTTGCAGTCGTTGAACGGCTTGAAGTGGTCGAAGTCGAAATAACAGATGTGGCGGACCGGCTGGGGCGCGCAGCCTTGCGCCACGATCTCCGAGATACGCGAAGCCACGGCCGTATTACCGGGAAGTCTGGTCAGCGGATTTCGGTTCAGCGCCTCGGTCAGCCGCCGCTCATTGACCATCGCCAGCAGGGCGTCGGCCGTCAGCAGCCCCACATACTTGCCCGCCTCTGTGACGATGACGCCGCGCGCGCCGGGATGGGCCATGAAGACATCGAGCACTTCCCGGCGCTGCATTGGATTTCCACGCTTGGGCAGGGCCTGATGAAGCGCGCCAGGGAGCGCTGCTGTCCCTCGTTGCGCAGCAGATCACGGCCAAGCGGTTGTAGGCGAAGGGTCGCAGGCTCAGCTGCGAGATCAGCCCGCGCGGCTCCCTCGCCTCGTCGACGACGGCGCAGTGATCCATTTCCGGATACTGCCGGAAGTGCTCGAAGACGGCCTCTATCGGGTCGGTGTCGCGGACCGGCTCGTTGTTGATCATGGCGCCGGCGATCGGGCTCTCACGGCCGGACTTCGCATGCTGGAGTCGGAGCTTCATGCCGATTTCAGCGATGTGGGGATAGGCGGAGGGTATCACCCGCAGGTCGACCTGCGGGAAGTCCACGAACCAGCCCTGCACAAGATCACATCCCAGATCTCGGCAAATCGCGAACTCCGCCTCGGTCTCCACGCCTTCTGCGATCACACGCACACCCAGCAGGTGCGCGAAGCGACAGACACTGGACAGGAAGACCTTCTGACGTTCCGAATCGAAGATTCCCTTGATGAAGTATTTGTCTATCTTCACAAACTCGATGGCGCCGTCGTACATCAGCTTCAGATCGGCATGGCCTAGACCAAAATCGTCAGCGGCAAAGCGAACGCCGCGACTCCGAAGATTTTGGAGACGCGCCTCCACGTGTTTCGCTGCGTACCGCTCGCTGCGTTCGGACAGCTCCACGCAGAGCCGGGCTGGCGCCAGTCCCTTGGCGGAGAACATCTCGATCGTCCGTTCCAGGACGTCGTAACCTTTGTCGAGCAAGGCTCGGCCGTCGATGTTCAGGAAAAGCCTGACCTCGTCATCCAGGGCGTGCGCGGCGAAAGCGTCGATGGCTCTTTGGTGAAGGAGTTCTTCAAGGGCCACGACCGCTTCCGCATAGACGAACCGATCGAATAGCTCGAGCGGGTCCGCACAGCCGAATTCCTCATAGCCCCGCGAAGGCTTCGACGCCGTAGACCACGCCATTGTGCACGTCCACGATCGGCTGGAAGGCGCAATGCAGGACGCCCTCGGCGCGCGCAAACAGGCTGGCGCCCCCATCTCCGCCACGCGGCGGACTTCGCTCACCCGCGGCCGACGCGGTCATGACCGACCGCGCCTCGGCGCCGACGGCGACACGAAGGTCCATGAGCCGGACTTATCGCAACGGTCGACGACGGCAGGCAATTTAAGCGCCCTGAAACTTTCGAGGGGATAGTTCGCGCGCTGTCGTTCAACTTCGCGCAGTTCGAGTTCTATAGACGACAATTGAAACAGCAATGCGTCACAGTTGGATAATATTTAAAGTTTGATACGACAATCTTTTGTCGTCGGCGCGCCAACGTCGACTGGATGGCGCGCGGGGTGGTAGGCCGGGTGGGGATCGAACCCACGACCACTCGATTAAAAGTCGGGTGCTCTACCTCTGAGCTACCGGCCCATACCCTTACGGCGGCGGGACCATAGTCAAACTCGCGCCCGCGGCAAGCCGCGCGCCTTGCGCTATAGACACCGAATCCCCCCAATCTCGCCCAGGATCATGCCCCGTACGCTCGTCACCCTCACTTCGCTCGTCGTCGCCGGAGCCGCCATCGCCGGCTCCGTCCTCGCCCAAAGCGCGCCTCCGAACACCCCTCCCCCAGGCTCGCCAAGCGGCGCCGAAGGAGAGCTCCAGACACCCGATCGCGCACAGACCTCCAGCATCGGCGCCGCGGCCACCGCTCCGCTGCACGACCTGAATATCACCCGTCAGGGCATCCCGCCGGTATTGCTGGCGGCGATCACGAATCCCTACGATGCGCCCCGCCCGCTCGACTGCGCGGTCGTCGGTCGCGAGGTGGCCCAGCTCGACGCGATCCTCGGCGCCGACTTCGATCAGCCCGACACGCCGCAGCAGCCGAGCCTGACGCTGCACAATGGTCGCGTGGCGCTCGCGCTGGTGAAGGGAGCTTCGGAGATGCTCCTTCCTTTCGCCGGCTTCGTGCGCACTCTGTCTGGCGCCGGTCACCACGATCAGCTCGTCATTGAGGCGATCACCGCCGGAAGCGTGAGGCGCGGATACCTGAAGGGGTTGGGGGAATCCCTTCACTGCCCTCCGCCTAGCAGCCCCATTCACTTCCGCGCGCCGCCGCCGCCGGCGCGGGAGGACGGACCGGCGCCCAAGTACCCGATCTGGTGAAGGAAGGCCTTCTCCGCTCCCGTCCGCGAAGTCATGCCCTCCACGCCAGCTCGAGAATCTCCACGATATCCGAAGCGCCCGTGATGGGTCGTGGATTGGACCTTACCCCGCGGTCATGCAGGGTATGCTCGGCGATCGCGGCGAAGTCCTCACGCGACACGCCCGCCTCGGAGAGGCTCGTGGGGAGGCCGAGCGACGCGATGAGGCCGACAAGCGCGTCGGCGGCTGCGCGGCCTGGAGCGCCGAGACGCTCGGCTACCAGAGCCTGACGATCGGCCGACGCCGGGAGATTCCAGCGCAGCACCGCGGGCAGGATGACGCATGAGGTGATCCCGTGCGGCACGCCGTAGGTCCCGCCGAGGGTGTGGCCGATCGCGTGGCTGACGCCGAGACCATGCCCAGCGCTCGCCCCCGACATCGCCAGCCACATGCCAATCTGACATTCGAGACGCGCTTCGAGATCGCTCGGGCGAGCGTACGAAGCCGGCAGGCCGACCGCCAGGCGCGCCAAACCCGCCTCGGCCAAGGCGTCAGCGAAGGGAGCACGCACCGGCGCGCAAAGCTGCTCGACCGCATGATCGACCGCCTTGATCCCGGTCGAGCCCCATAGGCGCGCCGGTGTTCCGAGGGTCATTTCTGGATCGAGCACGACGGCCTTCGGCGCCAGCGCCTGATGGGCATAGCCCTCCTTGGACTTGCGGGTGGTGTCGGTGACGCCCGCAAAGGGCGTGAACTCGGCGGCGGAAAGCGTCGTAGGGACCGCGATCATCCGCACGCCCGGCGTCAACGCCACCGCGCGCTCGGCCCCTGCCCGCACCGCATCCAGGCCTTCCGGCCGGTCTATGCCCGCCCATAGCGCCAACTGCATTACCTTCGCGGCGTCAATGGCGGAGCCGCCGCCCACCGCCACGAGAAGGTCCGCGCCCAAGCGCCGCGCCTCGGCTGCCCCCGCGATCACGCTCTCGCGGGGCGAGTGAGCGGTGACGCCGGAGAAGACGCCGACGCAGAGAGGTCCAAGCCCACCGGCGAGACGACGCCGATAGCCGTCCTGACCCGCCAGTGAGGCGGTGGTGATGACCAAGAGGCGAGACGCGCCAACCTGGCCTGCAAGGCCCCGAACGGCGTCCACGGCGGGGCGACCGTAGACAACCTGTTCCTGGGCGGAATTGCGGTGCGTTCCGTTGAGCATGGTGACCTCTCCTCAGGTTGAACCCGATTGCGCCAGCCGAGCGCCGGATGCACCCCCGAACTCAGGCGGCGGCCTCCTCGGCGAAAGCGCGTCGGAACGCGGCGAGACGCCCTTGGGCGATGGCGGCCCGCAGATCGCGCATCAAAGCCTGGTAGACGGCCAGATTGTGCCAGGAGAGTAGCACCTGGCCCAGAATTTCGCCGGCCTTCACCAAGTGATGAAGGTACGCCCGCGAGTAGTCGCGGCTCGCGGGGCAATCGAGCGAGGCGTCCAATGGCTCGTCATCCTCGGCGTACCGTGCATTTTTCAGGTTGATCGAGCCACCGCGGGTCCATGCCTGTCCATGGCGGCCTGCCCGTGTCGGCAGCACGCAATCGAACATGTCCACGCCGCGGCTGACCGCTTCGACGATATCGGCCGGCTTGCCCACCCCCATGAGATAGCGAGGCCGGTCGGCCGGCAGCATGCCCGGCGCGTAGTCGAGCACCTCGCACATGGCCGCATGGCCCTCACCAACCGCGAGGCCGCCGATGGCGTAGCCGTCGAACCCAATCTCGACCAGGCGCTCGGCCGACTCACGGCGCAGAGCTTCGAGAGTCGAACCCTGCTGGATGCCGAAAAGCGCCTGGCCCTCGCGCTCCCCGAAGGCCGCCTTGCACCTGGCCCCCCAGCGCGCCGACAACCGCAAGGCCTCGGAGGCCCGCGTCTCGCTCGCCGGGAAGGCCACGCACTCGTCGAGCTGCATGACGATGTCCGAGGCGAGCAGGTCGGCCTGGATCTCGATCGACCGTTCGGGCGAGAGCACGTGGCGCGAGCCATCTATTGGGCTGGCGAAGATCGCCGCTTCCTCTTTGACCTTTGTCAGGGCCGCCAGGGACATCACCTGGAATCCGCCGGAGTCAGTGAGGATCGGACCGCTCCACCCGCTGAACCGATGCAGCCCGCCCAGGCGCGCGACGCGCTCGGCGGTCGGTCGCAGCATCAGATGTACCGTATTGCCAAGGATGACCTGGGCGCCCGTGGCGCGGACCTGATCCATCGTGAGCGCCTTCACCGTTGCGGCGGTGCCGACCGGCATGAAGGCCGGCGTTTCAATATCGCCGCGCGAGGTCCGCAAAACCCCGGTTCGCGCGGCGCCGTCCGTCGCGCGGATCTCGAAAGGGAACGCAGCCATCAGCGAGCGCGCCACAGCAGGCTGGCGTCGCCGTACGAGTAGAACCGGTAATCCGAGGCGATGGCGTGGGCGTAGGCGCGGCGCATGACTTCCGGTCCGCTGAAGGCGCTCACCAGCATGAAAAGAGTGGAGCGCGGCAGATGGAAATTGGTGACCAGGCCATCGGCGGCCCGGAACGCATAGCCCGGCGTGATGAAGATGTCCGTATCACCCTCGAACGGCAGAATTCGACCGGCGGCCGCCGCCGTCTCGAGCAGGCGCAGCGATGTCGTTCCGACGCATACGATACGGCCGCCCGCGGCGCGCACACCTTCCAGCGCGGCCGCGGTCTCCGCTGTGAGGGTCGCGCGCTCGGCATGCATCCGGTGTTCCGCCAGTTTCTCCGTCTTTACCGGCAGGAAGGTGCCCGCTCCCACCTCGAGCGTCACAAAGTGCAGGCCGATTCCCTTTTCGGCGACGCGCGCAAGAAGCTCCGACGTGAAATGCAGGCCGGCCGTCGGCGCGGCGACGGAACCGGGCTCGCGGGCGAACACCGTCTGGTAGTCCTCTCGATCGGGGTCGTCCTCGGCCCGCCGCGAGGCGATGTAGGGAGGTAGGGGCATGGCGCCGTGTAGAGTGATCGCCTCGTCCAGCGCCCTGCCCGCCCGATCGAAGGTGAGCGTGACCTCGCCAGCCTCTCCACGAGCGCTGACGGTCGCGTGAAGCTCCGGCGTCCGATCGCTGAAAACGACGACGTCGCCCGGGCGCAGGCGCTTGGCGGGCCGGGCGAACGCTTCCCAGGCGCAGGCGGAGACCCGGCGGTGCAGAGTAGCGGAGATCGCCGCGCTTCCCGCCTCGCGCTCGCGCCGGCCGAAGAGTCGGGCGGCGATGACGCGCGTGTCGTTGAGGACGAGGGCGTCGCCGGGACGAAGCAGGTCCGGCAGCTCGCGAAACCGCCTGTCGTCAAGCTTGCCGGACTCATCCACCACGAGGAGGCGGGCTGCGTCGCGGGGCTCGGCCGGCCGCAGGGCGATCAGGGACTGCGGAAGGTCGAAGTCGAAGTCGGAAACGCGCATCGCCCGGGGCTCTGGACCTTTTCAGGCCCCTTTTGAAGTCGGGACGTCGAACCCGATCTCGATCGTCGCGGCCTCGCCGATGCGGGCGAACACCGTCTTCAGATCATCCTTACGGAGCGCGACACAGCCTTCTGTCGGCTCGAGACCCGCGCCGCCTTCATGCGCCACATGCAAGAAAATCGCGCTCCCCAATCCAGCGGCGGGTGGGTCGTCGTTCCAGCCGATCACCGCCAGCAGATCGTAAAGGCCATCGTCCCGCCAAAGGGTCTCGCACCGCCCCGCATGGGGCATTCGCACCGGCCGGTTATACTGAGGGTCCGCCGCGTCGTCGCACCAGCCGTCGTCCGGGCGGATTGGCGAGACGCGAAGTCCCGTCGCCGGGACGCCCTCGCGGTCGGGCCGGTAGAAAGCCTCACGCAGCGCGAACGCTCCCGCCGGCGTCCCGCCGTCCCCTTCGCGCTTGTCCGTCACGACGCCGCCCCAGCCGATAGCGCACGGGAACGCCTGGTCGCCGACGCTAAGCCAGCCCGACGTGGCGCCGGGTAGGGCGCGCACTTTGATCACGAGCGGCGGATTGGCCATGAAACGAGCGATAGCACGACCTGCGTCAGTGCTCTTCCCCCTCGCCTTCCCGCAAAGGTAAGGAGGCGGATGCATTTCTTCGCCGTCGCGGTGCTGGTCCTGGCGCTCGTGTCCGCGACGGGAGCGCTGGCGTCCCTCGGCGGGAGTATCAGCCAGTCCCTCGATGTCGCGGCCCACTTCACGCCCCTCTGGGCGCTCGGCGCCATTGTGGCGACCGGCGCCGGACTGGCGCTTGGCGCTTCGGGGCGCGAGTCCGCGGCGTTGGGCCTTGCCGGGATCGTCATCTGCGCGTGGCTGATCGCCCCAGACCTGATTGCGCTCGGGCGTCGTCGGGTCCCCGCTCAGCCAGGGCGCACGATCAGGTTGATACAGCTGAACCTTTGGCGTTTGAACGTGGACGCCGACGGGACAATCGCCTGGCTCGCATCCGAGGATGCCGAGGTGGTCGTCGTACAGGAGGTGACGGAGTGGGCCGCCGGCATACCCGCCGCTCTGGCGCAACATTATCCGCACCAGGTTGAGATCCGCACCGGCACGCAGATTCTCTCGCGACTGCCGATCCTCGAACATGGCGCCTACCGCGCCCGTTCGACACGCACCCACAGCACGGGCGCCTGGGCGCGCCTCGACCATCCCTCCGGTCCCGTCGTCGTCGTCGGATTCCAGGCCACCTGGCCCATACCGCCGGGGCTACAACAACGGGACAGCGCCGACCTTTCCGCCTTGCTCGATCGTTTCGACCGCCGCAGCCTGATCGTCTGCGGCGACTTCAACTCCACGCCGTGGTCGGCCGCCCTGCGTCGACAGGACCGCCTGTTCGCGATCGAGCGGCGCTCACGCGCACTGATGACCTGGCCTGTGCGGCCCTACACTCAGCTTCGGCTGAGCAGCCCCCTACCCTTTCTGGCGCTCGACCACATCTACGCCGGGCCGGATTGGAAGACCGTCGACGTCCGGCTCGGTCCGCGCCTTGGCTCTGACCACCTCCCGGTGATCGCCGTCCTGACAAGATGAGGGGATCAGACCCCCAGAGGTGCGTGCTCCAGGCGAGTGAGGACGTGGCGTGCGAAGAGGTCGGCTTCGGCGGCGTGCGGGTAGCCAGAGAGGATAAAAGCCTCGATACCAAGCGCCCGGTAGGCGTTCAGCTTGGCGAGCACCTGGTTCGGATCGCCGACGATTGCCGCGCCACAGCCCGAACGGGCGCGACCGATCCCCGTCCACAGGTTGTCCTCCACGAACCCGTCGCCGGAGGAGGCCTCGCGCAGTTCCGCCTGTCTGCGCACGCCCACCGACGTGCTGTCGAGCGAGCGGTTGCGGATCGCCTCGCCCTCCGCGTCGTCAAGGTGCGAGAGAAGCCGGTCCGCAGCCGCCCGCGCCTTCGCCTCTGTCTCGCGCACGATCACGTGCACGCGATAGCCGAACTTCAACGTGCGCCCGAGGCGCGCCGCGCGAGCCTTCAGGTCCTCCACGATGGCCGAGACTGCGCCGATGCGGTCGGGCCACATGAGATAGACATCGGCCTCGCGGGCGGCCGCCTCGCGGGCGTCTTCCGACAGGCCGCCGAAATAGAGCGGGGGCGCGGGATGACCTACGGTGGCGATGCGCGGCGGTGCGAGGTTGACCTTGTAGAACTCGCCCTCGTGAGCAACCGGTTGACCGGCCAGCAGGGTCTTGAGGATCTGCATCACCTCGACGGTCCGGGCGTAGCGGGGCGCGCTCGCCAGGGTCTCGCCGGGCAGGTCGCTGGAGATGATGTTCACCGTCAGCCGCCCGCCGAGCATCTGGTTCACAGTCGCGATCTGCCGCGCAAGCTGGGCCGGATGCATCTCGCCACACCTGACGGCCACGAGCAGTCGCAGACGCCTGAGCATCGGCGCCATCGCCGCGGCGAAGGCCATGGAGTCGATTCCAAGCGCGTAGCCTGAGGGAAGCAGCAGGTTGTCGAATCCGCTCGCCTCCGCCGCGAGGGCGATGGTGCGGCAGTGCTCGAAGCTGGATTGAAGCGCCGGATCGGGGACGCCGAGGAATTCGTAGTCGTCGTCGCAGAGGGCGCTGAACCAGGCGACTTCACAGGGCGGCAGGCTCACGGAAGCGGCTCTCCTCTGGCGGCGACGAATGGTTCGCGATTGTCCGGCCCATAGACGTCCGCGATTTCGAACAGATTGACACCCGCCACGAGCTCCGCCTCGACCCGCGCCTGCCCAGCGGTTAGGTCGTCGCCCTTGAAGCGCCACATGCCCCAGGCCAGCGGCGTGACGAGAAGTGAGCTGCGCCCCAGCGACCTTGGGGCGGTTGACGTGGAGGCTGACGAGTCGGGCATGGCGGAGCGGATTCGGTTCGGGCTGGTGGGCGCCGGCATGATGGGGCGCGAACATATCCGCAACCTCAAACTGTTCCCCCAGGCGGAGATCACCGCCTTGGCCGACCCGGTCGAGAAGTCGCTCGCCTCGGCCTTGAAGACCATCGGCGAGCGCGCGGAAGGCGTGCAGACCTTTGCCGACTCGGCGGCCCTGGCGCGCTCAGATCGCATCGACGCCGTGATCATCGCCTCGCCGAATTTCACCCATCGGCAGGTTCTCGAACCGCTGTTGCAGACCGACCTGCCGATCCTCTGCGAAAAGCCGCTCTGCACCACCCTCGAAGACGCCCGCTGGGTCCGCGACCAGGCGAACGGGCGTGCAGCGCCGTTCTGGACCGGCATGGAGTATCGATACATGCCGCCGGTTACGCGGTTCATCGATCGCGTGCGCGGCGGCGACGTCGGCCGCCTCGTTATGCTCTCGATCCGCGAGCACCGTTTTCCCTTCCTGCCGAAGGTCGGGGACTGGAACCGCTTCTCCGCCAACACCGGCGGCACCATGGTCGAAAAGTGCTGCCACTTCTTCGATCTGATGCGCCTGATCGTCGGGGCGGAGGCGGTGCGGGTGTTCTGTTCCGGCGCGATGGACGTGAACCATCTGGACGAGCGCTATGATGGCCGCACGCCGGATATCATCGACAACAGCTATACCGTCGTGGAGTTCGACAATGGCGTGCGCGCGATGCTCGACCTGTGCATGTTCGCCGAGGGGGAAGAGCAGCAGGAGGCGATCGCTGGCGTCGGGGACAAGGCTAAACTCGAGGTGACCATCCCCGCCGGAGACCTGGTCTTCTCTCCACGCACGCCGCTGGGGGCGCCGAAGGCCCTCGTCCGCGAGCACGTGGCCGTGGACGCGGCGGCGCTCAAGGCGGGCACTCACCACGGCGCGACCTACCACCAGCTCGCCGCATTCCTCGACGCGGCCATCGGCGTCACGCCTGTGGCGGTGACCGCCGAGGATGGCCTGAAGGCCGTGGCGATCGGCGCCGCCGCGGAGCTCAGCGCCCGTGAGGGCCGCACCGTCCGCCTCACCGAGCTGGCCTGAACCCGCCATGGCCGGCGCGCAGAACATTTACGACCGGTCCGACTTCTTCGAAGCCTATGCGCGCCTGCGGCGGTCGATCGAGGGCCTGGCGGGCATGCCGGAGTGGCCAACCCTCGAGGCCCTGCTTCCGCCCCTCGCCGGCGCGCGCGTCGTGGACCTCGGCTGTGGCTACGGCTGGTTCTCCGCCCACGCCGCCGACTCGGGCGCAGCAAGCGTCCTGGCGCTCGACGTTTCTGAGCGGATGCTGGAGCGGGCGCGGGAACTCAACGCCCGCGCAACCGTGACCTACCGACGCGCCGATCTGGAAACGGAGGCCTTTCCTGCCGAAGCGTTCGACCTGGCCTTCAGCGCCCTTACCTTGCACTACGTGGCCGACCTGCCACGTCTGCTGAACGAGATCGCTCGCGCCCTGATCCCAGGTGGCGTCCTGGTCGCATCACTCGAACACCCGATCCTAACGGCGCCTCGCCACCCGGGTTGGAGCGAGGCGCCGCACGGCGGGAAAGTCTGGCCCGTCGACGGCTATTTCCACGAGGGGCGGCGCGAGATCGAGTGGCTGGCCAAGGGGGTGGTGAAGCACCACAGGACACTCGAAAGTCTCCTGACGGGACTGGCCGAGGCCGGACTGGGGTTGGAGCGCCTGGTGGAATTCCGCCCCTCGCTCGAACTGCTCGCGGAGCGTCCGGAACTGGCGGTCGAGCTGGAGCGGCCCATGTTCCTGCTGATAAGGGCGCGCACGACGCCCGTGGAAGGGAGACAAGGATGAAGTTCGAGGCCCATGCGCGCCAGTTCGCCGAGGAAGGCTATGCGGTGTTCAGCGGCGCCCTGGTCGGCGAGGCCCTGGAGATCCTGCGCGCCGAGTGCGCCGACTTCATCGCCCGTGAGGATGCGCGCATGGACGCCAAGGGCGTCGACGCCCTGGGGCTCAGCCACCGCGGCAGGCGCTACTTCGCCAACGAGTGCCAGCGCGCGGCGCCGACCCTGCGCAAGGTGTTGTTTTCGGAAGCCATGGCGGGTGTCTGCCGCGCAACCCTTGGCCCCGACGCCTATTTCTTCTTCGACCAGTACGTCGTGAAGGGACCCGAGGGTGGGCTGCCGTTCAGTTGGCATCAGGACAGCGGTTACGTTGTAGGCAACGGCGGACCGGCCGATCATGCGCCCTACCTCACCTGCTGGTGTCCCTTGGACGACGCAACCGAAGCGAACGGCACGGTGCGCCTGATCCCCTTCTCGCGCGCGCCCGCAAGCCGCGCCGGCATCGTGCCCCACGAGTGGGACCCGCAGACGCGGGATCTGAAGGCGCAAGCGGACGAGCGCGAGGCGATCACCATCGAGGCCAAGGCCGGCGACGTGGTCGCCTTCTCTAGCCTCGCGCTCCACGCAACGGGAGCGAACCGGACGTCGAGCCTTCGCCGGGTCTATCTCGCCCAATACACGGTCGAGGCCATGCTCGACCCGGGCACCCGACATCTGCGGCGCAATGCGACGCCCCTTCTACGCCAGGGCCGTCAGGTCACCTTCGCCTGAACCGACGCCTCAGGATCCCCCGCGCAGAGCCTTCACCTGCTCCGGCGTGACGGGGTCCTTGTATTTATTGCCGAAGTGGGTGCGCAGGTAGTTCACGACCTCGGCCACCTGCGCGTCGCTGAAGTTTGCGCCGAAGGACGGCATCGCCCTCTGCCCGTTCAGGACGATCATGACCGGATACACGTTTGCGGCAAGGCGTGGGTCTCCGGCCAGCTTGGGATAGGCCCCTGCCCCGACCGCCCCCTGGGCGTTGGGCATGTGGCAACCTTGGCAAATCCCCTCCCAGATGGCCTGACCGGTCTGTTCGTCGAAGTGACCGACCGGATAATCCTGGGCCGTAGCCATGCTCCCGGCGAGAGTGGCGGCGGAGACGAGCGCAAGCGCGACGGAAAGACGGTGTTGGGCTTTCATCGGTCAGCTCGCCAGGACGCGTTGATGGAGACGGCGAATGGCGTCGAGGGACGAGAGTAGCGCGCCCTCCTGCCAGGCAGGGAGCCGCGATGCGTGCTCCCCGGCCAATACGATTCGTCCGTCGATGGCGCACAGGTCGTCGTAGTGCTTAGCGCGTAGTTCCTCGGTCCAGTGCGCCGCGCAACCCATCGTCCAGGGAACGCGGTGCCAGGCGACCCCCACGCCATTCTCGAACTCCTCACGATATTGCGGATGGATGTTCGCCCCGTATTCCACCGACTTGGCGACCCGCTCGGCAGGAGACAGCGCGGCATATTCGAAAGCCGACGGTCCGAAGGAGTAGGCCCCGAGAAGGACGCCTTTGCCTGAGCTGAAGTAGTCCGTGCTCGGGTAGCCGATCAGAGAGTTGGGCTGGTCGGTATAGGAGATGCCGCCAAAGATGGCCTCATCCTGTTCCCAGAACCGGCGTTTGAACTGCAGCCCGACCTTGACCGAGGCGTCATAGTAGAGGGCGTCGATCGCCGCCTTCATCGGACCGCCGACGTTGATCGGGATCTGGCTGAGGACCGAGGCCGGGATGGTGCACACGCACCAGTCGGCGTGCGCCTGCCGGGGCGCTCCGCCGGCCTTGGCGTCAATCCAGGTCGCCGTCACCCCGCGATCGTCCTGGTGGATGTCTGTGACCTTGGCGCCGTACTGGATGACCCCGTCCAACTCGCGGCCAAAAGCCTTGCCGATCATTCCCATGCCGCCCTTGGGCTGGAAGATCACGCTTTGGAATTCGTAGATCATGCCGGCGCCGATGGCGCTCCACAGACCCGACTTCAACAGATCGCCCATGGCCATGGGTTCGGAGGGCGTGGGAACAGACGTCAGGCCGCCCCCGGGATCGGAGAGCCAGCCCCGCCGCTCGCTGCTGAGCACGCCCTTCTTGTACTCATAGCTCTTGTCGAGGGCGCCCCATTCGCGCATCGCCCCGAGCAGGAGCTCCTTGTCCTCCTGCGTGACGGCCTCGTCGAGTCGGCCCTGCTGGGTGCATTTCGCCAGCAGCTCGGCGACGTAGCCGTTGAAGTCGGCCTGGACCTCCCGAAAAGGCTTGGGCTTGCCGCCGAACGCCTTGGTGGAGTGGACAAGAGCCGCGTTATTGACCTGGGTGAACGGCTCCAGAGCGACGTTCAGCAGCTTGCAGTAATGCAGGACGGCGTGGTGGTGATACGGCAGACGCCACGGGCCAGGATTCAGGTAGAGGCCTTTGTCGAATTCCACCTTCTGGGTGAACCCGCCCATCTCCGTATAGGTGTCGCCGCCGTAGAGCGACCAGTTACGGCCCCCGGGGCGGTCGTTGTATTCCAGGATCTGGACCTTGTATCCGGCCTTGCGGAGCTCGTACGCCGCGCACATCCCGGCCAGGCCAGCCCCGAGAATCAGAACCGACGCGCCCTTGGGATCCCCCGGTAACTGAATCGGCCCGGAAAAGCCCGACTCACCGGCAAAGGCCATGGCGGTCATGGCGTGGTACATCGCGGCAGACCCTCCGGCGACGCCGATCAGGGTCAGTAGAGAGCGCCGACTCATCGGCGCAGCTTGCGGTTCAGCCAACAGTTCCCCCTTGCGCTTTTCTCTCACGGCGCGAACGCCGCATGCCTCGTTCGGGCCTTGGCTGGAAGAGGCGCACGCCCGGTCCTCGCTGGTCAAGTCGCCGTGCGTATTCGAAGGGCGCCGGGAGGGCAGAAATCAGGCGTAGTTGCCGGCGCTCGCCGAAGCGAGGCCGCGCCTTCACCAGGCGATCGTTTCACCCCGGTGGTTGAGGAAGGCGCAGCCGCTCTTGCCCCGTCGTTCCTCCAGGACGTCCGCTACGCCGCGGCAACTCGTCTCCACGTCCAGCGGCGCCGTCGGGCCGCCCATGTCCGTCCGCACCCAGCCCGGATCGACAGCGGTGATCGACCAGGGCGCATCGGCGTGCCCAGCGGCGAAGCTGCGCAGGGACTGGTTGAGAGCGGCCTTACTGGCGCGGTAGGGCTCCCATCCGCCGCTGGTGTTGTTCGCGACACTGCCGAGGCCCGAAGACATCACCGCCAGCGCGCCCTTGTCGGCCATCAGGTCGCACAGAGTCCGCACGACATTCATCACACCCAGGACGTTAACCGTCATGGTGCGGAAGAACGCCGCCTCGAAATCAGGGACGTCGGTTCCGGCAACCCCCGAGCTGACGATCAGGACGTCGAGGCGGCGGCCATCGAGCCGTCGGCGCAGGGCGGCGATCCCCTCGGCGTCGGTGACGTCTGCGGCCTCGATCTCGAGGCGGCCGTCGGCGGGTCCCACGAGGGCGTGGAGACCCGACCCGCCAGCCGGCTCGCGCACTGTCCCGATAACCTGTGCGCCGCGGCGCAAAAACTCCGCGGCGAGACCGAGACCAAGTCCGCGACTGGCGCCGACGATGGCGACGGTGCGCTCAGCCCCTGGCATGACTCAGGCTCCTGCCTGAGCCACCGTACGCATGGAAACGATCTTACCCGGAGTCCGCGGGGGCTCGCCCTTCGGAAGGGCGTCCACATGCTCCATGCCGTCGATGACCTCGCCCCACACGGTGTACTGGTTGTCGAGGAAGTTGCTGTCGGCCAAACAGATGAAGAACTGGCTGTTTGCCGAATTGGGGTTCGACGTCCGCGCCATCGAGCAGGCGCCGCGGCTGTGCGGAGCGCTGGAGAACTCGGCCTTGAGGTTCGACCTTTTGGAGCCGCCCGATCCCGTACCGGTCGGATCGCCCCCCTGAGCCATGAAGCCGGCGATGACCCGGTGGAAGGTCACCCCGTCGTAAAAGCCTTCATTCGCCAATTCGGAGATCTGCTGGACGTGGTCCGGCGCGAGGTCCGGGCGCAGGCGGATCGTCACCGGCCCCGTCTCGAGGGTCATGATGAGGGTCTGGTCAGTCATCGTTCAAGCCTCACTTGATGTCGGAGGGAAGTTCCAGGTCGCAGACTGTAAAGCCGTCTCCCTTGTCGGCGCGAACCCTGGCCACATAGGCGGCGAACCAGGGACTCGCCGCATCGATCACCCGAACGTGCGGGCGGCTTGAGGGTGGCAGGTCGGAAAGGAGTCGGACGGTGTCCATGTGATCTACGGGCGCTTCGGGGGGCTCGCCGACCTTTATCGCACGGACTACGTCTTGGCCGCCGATCACCCGACCCCAGGGCGTATAGTCGTGGTCGAGCTTGGTCTCCGTCCCCCGCATCAGGAAGAACTGGCTGTTGCCGCTGTCCGGCGTTCCCGCGCGAGCCATGCCGGCCACGCCGGGGCAGAAGGTCCCGTAGGCGTTCACGCGATTGTCGGCCATCATGGCGGCCAAGGCGATCGGCTGGCTGATCACGGGCGCGGATCCCAGCAGCCCGGCCTCCTGGCCATCGAGGTGATCAACGACCGTGAAGGGCGCGTCGGCCCCACGACGGAAGGTGAATTCCGGACCCACATTGGGCAGGCTCGAACCGCCCGTGCCGTTGTTCTTCGGATCGCCCGTCTGATCCATGAAGTCTTCGATGACCCTGAAGAACGTCTGACCATCGTAGAAGTGCTGGCGAACCAGCGCTCGGATGCGCTCGACGGTCTGCGGCGCGACCTGGGGCGCCATCTCGACGAAGATGCGCCCCTTGTTGGTGTCGATGACCAGAACGTCCTGTGGATCCGGGGTCCGCCAGTCCGATGGGCCGGGCGTCGCCGAAGCCGCCGAACCGGCGGCTTTAGTCGGGGCCGCCGGCTTGCGAGGCGCGGCGACTGCGGTCGAAATGGACAGGATGGCGAATCCGGCGAGAGCAGCCGGCAAGGGTCGAAACGGCATGACGCCCCGTATCTTCATGCCTGCGCCGCGACAAGCGCGCCGATGGGCGCGGAGCGGCAGGGTCAGGCGGTTTTCTCCAGCAGGCGTTCGCGAACCCAAGGAGAGACGAACGGACCGACTTCGCCGCCGAGGATGGCGATCTCCTTGACCAGGCGCGATGCGACCGCCTGGTGGCGCGGATCGGCCATCAGGAACACGGTCTCGATGTCCCGATCCAGCTGCTGATTCATGGCGGTCATCTGAAACTCGACCTCGAAGTCCCCGACGGCGCGAAGACCCCGGAGGATGACGCTGGCGCCAACCTCGCGAGCCGCGCCGAGGGTGAGACCGGTGTAGGCGTGGACCACCACCTCGGTTTCGGTGATCTTGGAGGTTTCGTGCTCGAGGATGGCGGCCCGTTCCTCGAGCGTGAACATCGGGCCCTTCCCGGGATTGATCGCCACGCCGATCACCAGCCGGTCGACCAGCTTGGCGGCCCGCTGGATGATGTCCATGTGGCCGTTGTGAATCGGATCGAAGGTGCCCGGATAGAGGCCGATTCTCATGTCGTCTCCCCCTGCTCCTCGGGCGCGTCGCCATTCTGACTCTCGCCTTCCAGGCGCTCGACGCTGACGACGTGCTCACCATCGCCCGTGCGGATGATGGTGACGCCCTGGGTATTGCGTCCGGCGATTCGGACCTGGGCGACCGGCGTGCGGATCAGCTGACCCTGGTCGGTCACCAACAGGATCTCGTCCTGGTCCTCGACCGGGAATGACGCGACCAGACGGCCGCCACGTTGCGAAAGATCCTGGGCCGCAAACCCCTGCCCGCCCCGCCCTGTGCGGCGATAGCGATAGGCCGACGTCCGCTTGCCAAATCCTTCGGAAGAAACGGTGAGGACGAGCTGCTCGGCGGCGCCGAGCTGGGCGATCCGTTCGAGCGAGAGGCTTGCGGCTTCCGATGCGGCCTCGTCCTCCTCGTCGGTGGCTCCGTTGGTCTCGCCGTCCTCGCCGTTGACCGCGGATCGCATCGCGGCTGCGTGGCGCAGATACGCCTCCCGCTCGGCAGCCGTGGCGTCGATGCCATGCAGCACCGCCATGGAGATCACGCTATCGCCCTCGGCAAGGCGGATCCCGCGCACGCCGGTCGATTCCCTCCCCGCGAAGACACGGACGTCGTCGGCCCCGAAGCGGATGCAGCGACCCTGGTGGCTCGTCAGCAGGATGTCGTCACTGGCGGTGCACAAGGCCACGCCGATGATGGCGTCGCCGTCGTCGAGCTTCATGGCGATCTTGCCGTTGCGGTTGATCTGGACGAAGTCCGACAGTTTGTTGCGGCGCGCACGCCCGGAGCGGGTCGCGAACATCACGTCCAGCGAGCCCCAGGTCGCCTCGTCCTCCGGCAGGGCCAGGATCGAGGTCATCGTCTCGCCCGGCTCGATTGGGAAGAGGTTCACGAAGGCCTTGCCGCGGGAGTTTGCGGCGCCAAGGGGCAGGCGCCACACCTTCAGCTTATAGGCCTTGCCGTTCGAGGCGAAGAACAGCAGCGGCGCGTGGGTGGAGGCTGAGAAGACGCGTGTCACCGCATCTTCTTCCTTGGTCTGCATTCCCGAGCGCCCGCGGCCACCCCGATGCTGGGTGCGGTAGGTGGTCAGGGGCGTGCGCTTCACATAGCCGCCATGGGTGACGGTGATCACCATCTCCTCGCGGGCGATGAGATCCTCGTCCTCGACGTCCGAGTCGCCCTCGACGATGGCGGTTCGGCGCGGGACCGCGAACGCTTCCTTCACCTCCAGGAGCTCGGCGCGGACCACGCCCATGATCGCCTCGCGCGAGGCCAGCAGGTCTAGGTAGCCCTGGATCGAGGCGGCGAGTTCGCGCGCCTCGTTCATGATCTCCTCGCGCCCGAGCCCCGTGAGTCGGGCCAGAGTGAGGGCCAGGATCGCCCGGGCCTGCTCGTCAGTCAGGCGGACCTGGTCCTCTCCCACCATCCGCGTCCGCGGATCGGCGATCAGATCGATCAGGGGGCGCATGTCGCCAACCGGCCAGTCGCGCCCTGTAAGCCGTTCGCGGGCCTCGGCTGGGTCCTTCGACGAGCGGATGATGGCGATGACTTCGTCGATGTTGGCC
>Ga0210396_10002484_pt1 | contig 18790 bp, 16 predicted proteins | sample IncBWH17OmetaG_FD_155466 | JGI IMG/M metagenome (GOLD analysis project Ga0210396, IMG submission 155466) | Forest soil microbial communities from Barre Woods Harvard Forest LTER site, Petersham, Massachusetts, United States - Inc-BW-H-17-O ... | reverse complement strand
GTCCAACGCGCGCGGCGCCGGCGCGGGAAGTTGTGCTTGCGGAAGCGGCGCGATCACGACGGCGCGCGAATCCTGCGTCGGATAGACGGCGGCAAGGAACGTTTCGACGTAGAGCTCCAATTCATCGGCCATTTCGCGCAGGCGGATCGCCGGCTCGATGGAGCCCCAGCCGGCGACGAGCAGTTGGCCGTGCGGGTAATGGCCGAGAATGTGGCGCGGGTCGAGATTGTCGGTTGGGCCGGTGGCCAGGAGATCGAGGCAGACGATGCCCTCGCCGCAGCGCTGGCGGCGCTGCCGGCGGGCTTCCTGGAGGGGCATGTAGAGTCGGGCGAGCAAGTCCCAGTCGCGCTGGGCGAAAGCTTCCTGTTCGGCGCGGGCGAGCGTTTCCTCGGCATGGAGGTATTCCATCCGCATCAACTGTTCCTGGCCGAGCTCGCAGAGGTCGGTGGGGGTTGTGGGCATGTTTGTTCCGAGTAAGTTGAGCAGATGGACGTGGCAATCAAGTGTCGCCGGTGCCCTCACCGGCGGAATCCGCAGCGCGCCCGCGCGTAAAGACCGCCGGTGAGGGCACCGGCGGCACTGGAAAGCCTGCACGACAATGTGCTACGTTAATCGTGGCGCGGTCCGCCGCGATGGCCTCCGCCGCCACCGCCACCGCGATGACCGCCACCACCGCCACCACCGCCACCACCGCGACCGCCCTGTCCGCGGGGTCCGCGGTCGCCGCGACCGCGGTCGCCGCCGTGACCGCGATCGCCACCGCTGCGGGGACCGCGATCGCCCTCGCCGCGATGCTGATCGCGCTCATCACCACGATCGTCTCCCGCCGCGGCGCCGACCGGCTCGGGTTCTTCGATGCCGAGTTCCTTGAGGGCGGCCTTGCGAGACAGCTTGATGCGGCCCTGGTCGTCGATGAGGATCACCTTGACTTGCACGTCGTCGCCGACGTTGACGATGTCGGTGACACGGTCGACGTAGTGGTTGGATAGCTCGCTGACATGGACCAGTCCATCGGTCTCGGGTGCGATTTCGACGAACGCGCCGAAATCCTTGATGCTGACAACCTTCCCGTTGTAGATCTTTCCGATCTTCACCTCGGCGGTCATGGCCTCGACGATGTCGCGGCATTTCTCGGCGGCCGCGCCGTCGACCGCGCTGATGTAAACCGTGCCGTCGTCCTCGATGTCGATCTGGGCGCCGGTTTCTTCCTGAATGGCCTTGATGGTCTTGCCGCCGGGGCCGATGAGCTTGCCGATCTTCTGCGGATCGATCTTGACGGTGAGCAGGCGCGGCGCCCACTTGCTGATTTCCGGCCGCGGCTCGGCAAGCGTCTCGGCCATCTTGTCGAGGATCACGAGGCGCGCTTCCTTCGCGCGGTGCAGCGTCTGGCGAATAATGGCGTGGTCGATGCCCTCGGTCTTGATATCGAGCTGGATGGCGGTGATGCCTTCGCGCGTGCCGCAGACTTTGAAGTCCATGTCGCCGAAGTGATCTTCCTCGCCGATGATGTCGGTGAGCAGGGCCTGCTTGTCACCCTCCTTCACGAGGCCGATCGAGATGCCGGCGACGGGGCGTGTGATTGGCACGCCGGCGTCCATAAGGGCGAGCGTTCCGCCGCAGCTTGAGGCCATCGAGCTGGAGCCGTTGCTCTCGAGAATGTCGCTGATGACGCGAACGGTGTAGGGGAACTGCTCGACGCCGGGCAGCACCGCGACCAGGCTCCGCTCGGCAAGCGCTCCGTGGCCGATCTCGCGACGGCCCGGACCTCGAATCGGCCGCACTTCACCCACGCTGTAGCTGGGGAAGTTGTAGTGGAGCATGAACTTCTGGCTGTACTCCTCGATGAGGCCGTCGACGAGCTGCTCGTCGGAGCTGGTGCCGAGGGTGACGGTGCACATGGCCTGGGTTTCGCCGCGGGTGAAAATGGCCGAGCCGTGAACGCGGGGGAGCACGCCAACCGAACTGGAAATGGACCGAATGGTTTTGTAGTCGCGGCCGTCGGGGCGGACGCCGGCCAGGATCGCCTCGCGCGTCACCTGCTCTTCGACTTCGACGAAGACATTGCGAATCTGCTTCTGCTTCTCGCGGGTGGCGAGGATCTGCGGATAGCTGGCGTTGGGATCGGTGACCGGCGGGGCCATTTCCGCCAGCAAATCGCTGAGGATCTGGGAGATGGCGTCGGCGCGATCGTGCTTGCCGGGCTTGCCTTTGACTTCGCGGATTTTGTCGGTGACGCGGGCGCGGATGGCGTCGACGAAGCCGGGATCAGGCTGCTTGATGTCGCCGACCTTGGGCTTGCCGGCCTTCTGCTGGAGTTCCTCGATCATGCCGACGATTTCGACGACGGCCTTGTGGCCGAACTCGATGGCGTCGGCCATGTCGTCTTCCTTCACTTCGCGGCTGCCGACTTCGATCATGTTGACATAGTGCCTGGTGCCGGCGACGACCAGATCGAAATCGCTGTATTCGAGCTGTTCGGTGGTCGGATTGAGGACCAGCTCGCCATTGATCCGCCCGACGCGAACGTGGGCGGTGGGGTGGGTGAAGGGGATATCGCTGATGCCGACGGCGGCGCTGGCGGCGATGCCGGAGAGCACGTCGGGGTCGTTCTGCTGATCGGCGGCGAGCACGTTCAGGTGAATCTGCACCTCGTCCATGAAGCCCTTGGGAAACAGCGGCCGCAGCGGTCGGTCGACCAGGCGGGCGGTCAGGATTTCCTTGGTGGTGGGCCGGCCTTCGCGCTTCATGAACCCGCCGGGGAATTTGCCCGCGGCGGCGCGGCGCTCGCGGTAATCCACCTGAAGCGGGAAGAAATCGATTCCTTCGCGGGGGGCGGCTCGGACGACGGCGCCGAACACGACGGTGTCGGCGTACTGCACGCTGACAGCGCCGTCCGCCAGCTTCGCCAGCGTCCCGGTCTCGATGGAGAGCGTGCGCCCGCCGATCTGGCGTTCAACTCGAATAGATTGCATGGAACAATATCCTTTAGCGGCCCCGGCGATGAAAACTAATCGCGGCCGTGTTTCGCTGGATGCGGGATACGGCAGGGTGAGGGGTGAGGATTCCGGGGCCTGAGCCCTATTGGGCAGGCCCGGGAGCCCTGATCCCTCAGCCTCTGTTGTATCCGGTTGGCATCGCGATGAGCGGCCTTAACGGTGCGCCCCGCTGGAAAGCCGCGGGAGCCGAATGCTTGGCGGGGCGCTTTGAAACAAAACGGCACGGGCCGACGCCCGTGCCAAGTACTACTTTCTCAATCCAAGACGCTTGATGATCTGCTGGTATCGCGTTCGATCCTCGCGCGTCAGATATTTCAACAGGTTATTTCGCCGGCCGACCATCTTGAGCAACCCGCGGCGCGAGGAGTGGTCCTTCTTGTGCGCCTTGAGGTGCTCGGTCAACTCGGTAATTCGCCTGGTCAGCAAGGCAATCTGAACTTCCGGCGAGCCGGTGTCATTATCGTGGGTTTTATAATCGCTGACGATCTGCTTTTTTTCTTCTACGGTAACGGACATCTTAAACCAACTCCCAGACACCAAACCCCCAGCCGCCAAACCATTTGGCAGCCAGCGAGTCGGTCATTTTAGGGCCGGTGCCGCACCCGCGGCAATCCGGAGCAGATCGGGAAGCTAGTCGAATCCTGCTTGGAATGCAAGCGAAGCGACATGAGCCTATCCTGATGGACAGTTCCGGCGGCAGATGAGATAAGGCCGTCGAAGTCGGCGTCAACAGGGAAGGATTCATGTCGCTTTGTGAAGTTCATTGGCAGAGCGAGGTTCTGAAGCTGAAGCTCTCGATGAGCGTGATTTTGCCCGACGTGGGGAGCGGGCCGTTTCATACCTTTTATCTGCTGCACGGACTGTCCGACGATCACACGACCTGGGTTCGTCGGACGCGCATCGAGTGGTATGTGAAGGATTTACCGCTGATCGTGGTCATGCCGGACGGGTTTCGGGGGTGGTACACGGACAACGACGCCGGGCCGGCGTATGGGCGGTACATCGGAGAGGAAGTCGTCCGCTTCGTCGAGCGAAATTTCCCCGCGGACGCCCGCCGCGAGGCGCGGCACATCGGCGGACTATCCATGGGCGGGTACGGGGCGTTGCGGGCCGCGTTTCGCTACCCGGACATTTTCGTCAGCGCCAACAGCCATTCGGGCGCGCTGGTGCACGGGTCGGCGGATTGGTCGCTTCCGGAAGGCCGCGAAGACCTCCGGGCCTATTCCCAGGAGATGCGCCACGTTTTCGGCATTCGCCCCGAGGGCTCGACTCACGACATTCTGGCACTGGCGCGGTCGGCGCAGGTTGCAGGGCTGGTTCCCCGGCTGCTTCTGGATTGCGGCGCCGAGGACTTTCTGCTCGATGCCAATCGCCGGTTTCATCGGGAGTTGACGCATCTGGACATCCCGCATGAGTACCACGAGTATACCGGCTCGCATGAATGGGGTTACTGGGACCTGCACGTGCAGGAGGCGATCCGGTTTCACCTGGCCGGCGCGAGCATTCTCTTGCCGTCCGCATCCGAGGCCGTAGACTGACAGGGAGGGCGAGGCTCCTGCCGAGCCGCCGCTTTCCTGCGCGGGGAGGTTCGGCTCGGCAGGAGCCTCGCCCTCCCGATCTGTCAACGGAGCTTCTTTATGCGGCACGTGATTTCGGCGCTGGTGATGAACGAGCCGGGTGTGCTGGCGAACGTGGCCGGCATGTTCGCGGCCCGCGGGTTCAACATCGACTCGCTGGTGGTCGGACGGACCGAGAACCCGGACCTTTCGCGCATGACGATCGTCGTGAACGCCGACGACAACACCGTCGAGCAGGTGCGCAAGCAGCTTGCCAAGCTCGTGCCCGTGGTCGGCGTCCATGATTTCCGGGGGACCAGCTACGTCGAATCCGACCTGATGCTCCTGACGGTCACCGCCACTCCGGAAAAGCGCACCGACATTATCGGTCTGGTTGAAGTCTTTGAGGGCAAAGTGACGGATGTTTCCCCGATCACGATGATGATCGAGTTGTCGGGGAGCGAAGAGAAACTCGAGCGTTTCATCGAGTTGATGCGGCCCTACGGCATTGAGGAGCTGGCGCGAACGGGCGTCATCGCCATGGCCCGCGGCACTCAGCCGACCCGTCAAAGTACAGCGCCCGCCAGGCAGGCGCGGGAGCGAAAGCTGGATGCCCCCGCTTCCGTCGCCCTCCCTCCCAGTTGACTGGCCCGTTAAGCCTCGCCTTTATCGGTTCGATATGTCAATGGCGGCCCCGCGCGGACGCCATCGGCTTATCGGCCGGACGGGATGGGCGAGCACTATGACCACCGGCTTTGCGGTCCTTCGAGAGGCCATCCACAATCGCACCCAGGTGATGGTCTGCCATGGTCCCGACATGAACGTCGGGCGATACCTGATCCAGCTCGATTCCGCAGTCGGGGGCGAAGAATCGTTCTGGTGCCGGCTGCTGGAGGGGGATGCGGCGGAACTGGACAAGTTGATTCAGTCCAAAGCAGAAGTCGAAGTTTCCTTCGCCACCATCAATTCACACGTGTTCTTCAACAGCGTGGTGTTGCAGCGCAAGTGGTGGGGCAGCCGCGTGCGGCTTCAATGGCCGTTCAGGATGCAGATTGTGGAGCGCCGCGAATCGTCGCGGGAGCCGATTCCCGATGACGTGGTGGTGACGGCGATGCTCGCCGACGCCGCGGGGCGGGTTCGTGTTCAGGCCCGGCTGGGCGACATCAGCCTGACCGGTGCCAGCTTCCTGTGCGAAACCAGCGAGCCGCTCTCGGCGCTTCAGAACGGGCAGGCGATCCGGATCGAAGTCGCGTACGGCGGACATCAGCATCGGGTGGACGCCCTCTGCCGCTACGCTCGCCCGATTTCGCCGAGCCTGGTGCGGATCGGCGCACAGTTCGATGCCGAGAGAGCATTGGCGGCCGGGCCGCTGGCGCGATTCCGCATGATGCTCGAGGAGCTCGAGCGGATGCGCATCCGCCGAACCTTCCGCACCCAATTGACCAAGGGAACGTTCGAAGCAGCGTGAGCTGCCCAAAAGCCGTGGCTGCTCGCAGCCACGGCTTTCCGACAACGCTTAACCTACGGCGAATCCTTCAGCGGCGTCACCGTAAGCGGCAGCGTGGCGGGCGTCACCTCCTCGGGGTTGACCGTCACCTGCGCACTCCCCGCGATCGTCCGCTTGCCGGTCACCACGCTGTAAACCGACAGCTCATAGCGTCCCGGCTTGATGTGGCTGAGGATGAATGTCGCCTTCTCCTTGTCGGGGAACGTCGCCGCCGCGACCCCGCGGGCGGGGCTGAGCAGCTCGATCTCGATGCCTTTTGCGCCGCTGTCTCCGGCCAGCGAGACGTCGAAGGGTTCGTCGTCGGAGTCGACCAGCTTCCCGGAAATGGCACCCTCGCCGGGATCGAACTCCGGCTTGGGCGCCGGCGGATGGTTGGAGCCGCATCCAATCAGGATTAGCATCGCCAGCGGCGCGACCGCCCAGGCGGCCAGTGCTCGGGTTGGGTAGGTCATAATAGTTACCCTCCTTATCGGACGGTCGCTGAATGTCACTTCACCCGTTCATTTGAACTTCGCGATGATCGCGTCGGCAAACTCGTTGGTGCCGGCCTTTCCGCCCAGGTCGGCGGTCAACGTCCTGCCCTCGGTCAGCACCTGCGTGTAGGCCCGCTCGATTTTGGCCGCAATATCGCCCTCGTGAATGTGGCGGAGCATCAGCACGCCGCTCATCAGCAGGGCGAGCGGATTGGCGATGCCCTTTCCGGCGATGTCGGGGGCGCTGCCATGCACGGCCTCGAAGACCGCCGCGTCTTCCCCGAAATTGCACCCGGGAACCACCCCCAGCCCGCCGATCAGTCCCGCGCACAAGTCGCTGAGCAGATCGCCGTACAGGTTCTCTGTCAGCAGGATGTCGAAGCGCGACGGGTCCTGCACGAGCCGCATGCAGCCGGCGTCGATGATCAGCTCGTCGTACGCAATGTTCGGATACTCCTCCTCGTGGATCCGCCGGGCGCAGTCCAGAAACAGCCCGTCCGACATCTTCATGATGTTGGCCTTGTGGAAGACAGTGATCCTCTTCCGCTGGTTTCTGGTGGCGAAGCGAAAAGCAAAACGTGCGATGCGCGTGCAGGCGACCTCGGTCGCGACTTTGAGGCTCGTTACCACGCCGGGCACGACTTCCTGCTCAAGACCGCTGTAAAGGCCCTCGGTGTTCTCGCGGATGACGATGATGTCGACGTTTTCAAACCGCGTCTTGACGCCAGGCATGCTGTGCGCGGGGCGGACGGCGGCATACAAATTGAGCTTCTTGCGAAGCTGCACGTTGACAGACGTGAATCCTTTGCCGACCGGCGTCGTCACCGGTCCCTTGAGCGCCACCTTGTGCGCCGCAATGGCCGCCAGCGTGCGCTGTGGGAGGACGTTCTCGAACCCCTGCTCGATGGCCGATGCCCCGGCGGGAAGCTCGACCCATTCCACCGACAATCCCGCCGCCTCGATGATCCGCCGGGTCGCGCCGCTGACTTCCGGCCCGATCCCGTCGCCGGGAATCAGTACGATCGTGTGCTTGGCCATGATCCAGTCAACGTAACGCGACCGCTTTTAAAGGTAAACCGCCGCCGGGGAAGAACATTGCTGAATGCTGAATGAAATGCGGGTGCGCTGGATTCTTTATTCTGCGGCTTTCTCCAATGCGGGAGCAGGCATCAACCGGCCGAGGCCGAACTGGTCGCCGGCGTGAATCGGTTTTCCGCCGAAGAAGTCGATCTCCAGCAGCTTTTCGCTCTGGACGTCCTGACCGTGCTCGTCCTTGAGGGTCGCGACGATCTTCCGCGACGCGACGTCGATCACTTCCCCGGTCGACGGGTAGGCGAATCGGCCATCGATGCTGAAGGTGATCCAGCCGGGCTGGTCGCGCAGCTCGATGCTCTGGGTTTGCCGCGGCGGCATCACCGTGTTGTCGAAAACGTGAATCCGGCTGTTGTGGGCGTCGGTTACCCAAAGCTCCTTTTCATCGGGCGTGAGTCCGATGCCGTGCGATGGGCAGCCGTGCCGCTTGGTTTCGCCGGTGGGGAAACCCTGCACCTCGACGCGAAAGAGCTTTTTCCCGCTGACCAGATCGCCGATTTCAAAGCCCAGCAGGCCATCGACGTTCACATAGCAGAGCGTTCCCGCGCCGTTGACGGTGAACGGGCGGATCGGCGCCGCAAACGGTCCGGCCGTCCCCTGCGCCGTCCGCGTTTTGGCGTCGGCGATCGTCAGCATCGGCGAATGCAACGCCGCCAGATACGCGTGCTTTCCGTCGAGGCTGAAGATGGTGTTGTGGGCGCCGGCGCTGGTGGGGATGCGGGCGATCTCTTGGCCGTCCTCCCCGCTGATCACGTGCCAGAATTTTCCTTCCAGGGTCGGCTCGTAAATGGTGGTCCCGTCCGGCGAGATGGACATGCGGTCGCAGCCGGACTCGTAGGTCTTTTCCCAGACAACGGCGTTGGTCCTGAGATCGAGGCACGTGAGCGACCGGGTATTGCTGACGTAGAGCCGGCCGGTCGCGCTGCTGGCGCAGATTCCCTTGGCGGCTTCGGTGTGAGCGTTGGTGCCCATCGCCGGCACGAGAATCCGGCGGACGAATTTGTGCCCCTGATCGATATCGAACACGAGAATCCCGTGTCCCCCGTACTGTGAATAGTCGCGGATTCCGGGGACCGCGACGTAGAGCAGATGCCGCACCTCGCTCACGCCAGCGGCGGGGGCCTTCGGTGTCTCCTGAGCGAAGGAGACTGAAGTGGAAATCGAGAGAACCAGGAGTAGCAGGACGGTGCGCATGCGTTGAGGATACCACTTTGCGCGTTGCGCGTTCAACGATTACTTTGCCGCGCGTCGTGCAGAGATTGGCCAATCGAGGCTGAATCCTTCTCGCAGCAGTGACTCTCGCAATGCCACCCGCATCGGATCGTTGATCGCCAATACCACGATGGTCGCTCGCCCGATCGCGGTTCGTCCTGCCAGCACAGGACCATCCCAGTGAAAATGGGTAGACCACTTGTGCCTGCGCGGATGGAACAACCGAACCAACTTTCCTGATTTCGGGTCGATTCCAGCGATGTTCGGTCCTTTGGATCGGTTGCAGCGGCCGCAGCAAACCGCCAGGTTTTTCTTATCGTCGCCGCCGCCATGCTGGCGCGCAATGATGTGATCCGTGACGTGTTTTAGTCGGACGAATTCCTCCGGAAGATGGCAGTACTCACATCGACCTCCAGCGAGCCTGCGCAACTCCTCTTCGATCCGATTGTCCATTGAAGGCGCGTCGCAGAGATTAAGCCGCTGGATTGTGCCGCTTCAGAGACGCGCGCGCCTTGGATTGCAGGATGCTCAGCACGTCATTGGCGATGAGCAGTGCGTCCAGTTCCTCGGCGTCCGCCTTGCTAAGCACCCCCCGTTGAGCCATCTCGCAGAGTTGCTGGTATCGGGCGTGATCGTCCGGCGGGAAATCCAGCTTCAGCAGGTAAGAGGCCAGCTCGGCGGGAAGGTCGCCATGCGCTGACCTGAAAATTCGCTCCAAAGCGGAAGCTGCAGTGACCATGACCCTGGATTATATCATTGCGCCGATTGGTGCCAACGCGAGAGGTTTGCTCAAACCGTTGGGATCGGAAACATCCGTTGGAATGACCAGCCCGCGACCGGCCAGGGCGGCGGTTTCCTTCAATTCAACTTCAGTTCGAGCGAGCAGCACAAGCTGATACCCCCCGGCGGCCAGCTCGACCGCCGTCGCCCGGCCGATCCCGCGTCCCGCCCCGGTGATGAGCGCCGCCGATGAATCCATGCGTTGCGATGCTAACGATGGGCGCTGTGCGCGTCACGGTAACTGTCCGCTCAATTGCAATTCCACCACATCCAGCAACTGATTGGTATCGATCGGCTTGAGAAGCAACGGCGGCAATTCCTTCTCTGGCAGCACATGCATCTTGTGCTGGATCGCATCCAGCGGCATGCCGGACAGGAGAATGACCGGCAGCGCCCGGCGGTGTTGTTGCATGTAAGCCAATACGTCAAACCCGTCGACTCCCGGCATCTGCAAATCCAGCAGGATCAGATCGACCAGGCGGTTCTTCAGGTGCAGGATCGCGGATTGTCCATCACCCGCCTCGTCAACCGCGTAGCCCGAGCGGCGCAGGAAGTGCGCCAGGGCGAGCCGCTCGACCGGCGAGTCATCGCACAAAAGGATTCGCGCGGAAGGGGCAGCCGTCTCAGATTGCATCGATCACCTTCGAAGCTCAGATTCTCGCCGAAAGTGTTGAAATTGGAGAACCCCCATTTTGCGCGGGAATCTCTTTTTTCCCTTCTGCAATCGGTCGTTAGAACAACTCTCGAAGTGCCATCGGAAGTATCAACGTTTTTAGAACTTCCGATCCAGTAATCGGTATTGCACCGCCTCTGCGATGTGGTCTTCGCCGATGCGCTCGGCGCCGGAGAGATCCGCGATCGTGCGGGCGACTCTTCTTACCTTGTCGTAGGCGCGGGCGCTGAGTCCCATTTCGTCCATCGCCTGCTTCATCAGCAGGAGACACCCGTCGCTCAATTCACAGAACGAGCGAAGCTGCCTGCTGTCCATGCGGGCGTTGGTTGTGCCGTCGGGGAAACGCTTTTCCTGGACGGACCGCGCGGCCAGGACCTGCTTGCGCATGGCGGCGGTGTCGGTGCCGGACTGGCGGCCGGTCAATTCGCGATACGGGACGGCGGGGACTTCGACGTGCAGATCGATGCGATCCAGCAACGGCCCGGAAAGCTTGGCGAGGTATTTGTCGCGGGCGCGGTTGTCGGTGGAGGCGTAGCCGCTGGCGGTCGGGTTCATGGCCGCGACCAGCATGAACTTGGCGGGGAACTTGATCGACCCGTGCACGCGGGCGACGGTGACCTCGCCGCTCTCGAGCGGCTGGCGCAGGGTTTCCAGCACGTGCCGGCTGAACTCGGGAAGCTCGTCGAGAAAGAGGATGCCGTGATGGGCGAGGGAGACTTCGCCGGGCTTGGGCATCGTGCCGCCGCCCACCAGGGCTTGCGCGGTGGCGGAGTGGTGTGGCGTGCGGACGGGCCGCTCGTCCATCAATGCGATCCCGTCGGGCAGCAAACCCATCGCCGAATAAATCCGCGTGGTTTCCAGCGATTCGCGCCGGGTAAGCGGCGGCAGGATCGCCGGCATCCGCTGCGCCAGCATCGACTTGCCCGTGCCCGGCGGGCCGACCATCAGGATGTTGTGCCCGCCCGCGCAGGCGATCGTGATCGCCCGCTTCACCGCCTCCTGCCCGCGAACGTCGACAAAGTCGAGCGCCGCGGAAAGCTGCGACTGCTGGTATGGCTCCCCATCCAATTCGTACGGCTCCAGCGGGAGAAGCTCGTTGAGGAACGAAACCGCCTGCGAAAGAGTCTTGACCGGATAGACTTCGATTCCTTCGACGACGGCGGCCTCGCGGGCGTTTTCCTCGGGCAGGATGACGCCGCGGAAGTGTTTTTCCCTGGCCAGGAGGGCCAGTGACAGCCCGCCCTTGATCTTGCGCACCCGGCCGTCCAGCGCCAGTTCCCCGGCGACGAGAAAATCCTTGTGCCGGTCGCCCTTGATGCAGTTGGTCCCGCGGAGCACGCCGATCGCGATCGGCAGATCGAGCGCCGTCGCCTCCTTCTTCACATCCGCGGGAGCGAGGTTGATCAGCAGCGCATGCGGCGTGAACGGATACCCGCAGTTGATCACCGCCCGATGCACCCGCTCGATGGACTCTTTCACGGCGGTTTGGGCAAGGCCGACAACGGTTGTCTTCTCCAGCCCATGCACCGCCACGTCCACCTCGACCTCGCACAGCAGCGCGTCGATGCCGAACAGAATGAAGGAGTGAACGCGGCAGAGCACGCTCCGAGTTTACCGCGCGGCAGTTGGGCGGGGAAAGAAGCGCTTTACCGTTCCCGTGACACGGCTTTTTTAGCGATTTTTAAGCAGTGCTGGCGGCGCGAAACGGAAAAACCGCGGATTTCGGAGGTTGCCAGCTCCAGGCGCCGTCAGCACGGGTTAAAAACCGGTTAAAAACCCGCGTCACGTTAAACGTGAACCTGCCGTGCCTTGGGGGTAAACTCCACGCGCTGCGCCCGCGCACCCAAGCCAAAGGAGATACGCGTGACTCCGGAAGACGACGCCGCGAAAGTCGCTCGATTCGAAGCCGCACTCAAGCAGTTGATCGACCGGGTGGCGGAGGACCGCTACGTCCTTGCCGTCGTCCTGGTCGGCAGCCTGTCGACCGAAACCATCTGGCAGCGCGAAACAATCGGACTGTGGATCATCGAAGCAGACGGTGTCAGCCGGCGACTCCCCAGCGACGGCGAAGACGAACGCATCTTCCGCATCCTGGTCGAAGACGGCATCAACATCCACGCCGAGATCATCCCGCGCTCCCGGTTCAAGAAGATGGTCGAAGGGGCATCGAGGACGGCTTTCTCCTGCAATTTCTTCGAGCACCGTCGAATGGTTTACAGCAAGGACCCGTCGATCGAGAGCTGGTTCAAAAAGGCGAACTCGGTGGCGATCAAGGACCAGGAACGCGAGTTGCTCGTGTTCTCGACCTGGACGATCCACGCCCACCGTCACGCCCGCAAGCGCCTTGAGATCAAGGGCGACCTGGAGCTGGCGGCGCAGGGAACCATCTCGGCCGCGCACAGCATCGCCCACATCGAGATCATCCGCCGGGGCGAGATCTGCGAACAGGACGTCATCTACCGGGCGATCGAAGGGGACCCAAAGCTCTTCCAGACGATTTACCTCGACGTGCTCGCCAAACGCAAAAACAAGCGCGTGATCGCGACCGCCCTCGAGGCGATCGGCGAGTATCTGGACAACCACTACCAGGCTCACCTGCGGCCGCTCCTGAGTTACCTCAAAAAGCAAAGCCGCGTTCTGCCGCTGTCGGAGATCGGCGATGCATTCGCCTTCTCCCAGATCCACCCGTGGCACCTGGAGTCGGCCTGTGAGTGGCTGGAGCGCAAGGGGCGCCTGCAAAAAGTCTCCGCCCCCTTCAAGCTGACCAAACGAAGCGCCCAGCGGCTCGAAGAGCCGGCGTATTTCCTCGACGCCTGATCATGCGAACGACGATTCAAATCCGGGGCGCCCGCGAGCACAACCTGCAAAACGTCGACCTGGAGATTCCGCGCGACAAGGTGGTCGTGGTCACCGGGATGAGCGGGTCCGGGAAGTCGTCGCTGGCCTTCGACACGATCTACGCCGAGGGACAGCGGCGACTGCTGGCGTCGATGTCGACATTCGCCAAGCGGTTCGTCGGCCAGTTGAAAAAGCCCGACGTGGACTTCGTCAACGGGCTCTCGCCGGTCGTGTCGATCGACCAGAAGACGGTCGGATCGAATCCCCGCTCGACGGTCGGCACGATGACCGATATTTCCGACTACCTGCGGATGCTCTTCGCGACGATGGGGACGCCGCACTGCCCGATGTGCTCCGAACCGCTGGCGATCCGCACGCCGCATCAGATGACCGAGCATTTGCTCTCTCTGCCCAAAGGCACAGAAGTGGAAGTGCGGGCGCCGGTCTACAAGATCCACGGCGAGGATTACGAGTATCTGTTCGACCAGATTCGCGTGAACGGCTACCGCCGGGCGCGAATCGACGGCAAGCCGCGCGACTTGGGGGACCACATCGAACTCGACGAGGCCCAGGCACACACGGTCGAAGCGGTGATCGATTCGTTTGTCGTCGGCCCAGGCATCGACCATCAGGTTGTGACTTCGCTCGAACACGGACTCAAGCTGGGTGACGGCTTGCTCGGCTTTCACATCACCAGGCCGAAACAGGCGGGTCCGGCTCATAAAAAGTTCTACCACGACTTCGGCTGCGGCAAGCACCGGCTGATCGCGGGCCAGATGAACCAGGCCCAGTTCACGTTCAACGACCCGCTGGGCGCGTGCGCCACCTGCGCCGGCATCGGCACAGCCATGCGGGTGCATCCCTCGCTGCTGGTGCCGGACCCGAAGCGGTCGCTCAATGACGGCGCTTTCGTGACCGCCGCGTTGAGCAACAGCCGCGACAGTTGGGGCGGCCGCATGCTCCACAGCCTGGCCGCCCATTATGGCTTCAGCCTTGATACGCCTTTCAAAGATCTGGACAAGCGGCATGTCCAGGTGCTGCTCTACGGCACCAGGGGGGAGCAGTTTGAGGTCATCGTGCCGCCGGGCGCGAAGGTTGGGCACCAGCACGCCGGCAAGAAGATCAAGTTCAACGGCGTCGTCAATCAACTGGAGCATCACTACCGCCAGTACCGCAAGCAGGGGACATCCAACGCCGGCATGGATGAATACCTGAAGAAGGTCATGGTCGAATACGACTGTCCCGAGTGCGGTGGCGCCCGCCTCAAGCGCACGCGCAGGCTCGTCAGCGTCGCTGGGCGCAATCTCTACGAGGTTGGCCAGATGCACCTGGTCGAATTGCTCGATTTTCTCGATTCGATCAAACCGACGGCCCGGCAGAGAGCCATCGCCGAAACGATCGTGCGCGAGGTTCGCACGCGGCTGGAACTACTGATCGCGATCGGGCTCGACTACCTCAACCTGAACCGCCGCTCGGCCACGCTTTCGGGAGGAGAGTCGCAGCGCATCCGGCTTTCCTCGCAGATCGGCTCCGGCCTGATGGGCATGCTGTACGTGCTGGATGAGCCGAGCATCGGCCTGCATCCCAAAGACAACGTCAAGATGATCGAGACGCTCAAACGCCTGCGCGACCTGGGCAACTCGGTGATCGTCGTCGAGCACGATGCCGACACGATTCGCGCCGCCGATCACGTTGTCGAGCTTGGCCCCGGCCCCGGAATCCACGGCGGCAAAATCGTGGCAGAGGGGACCGTCGCAAAAATCCTGGGCGATCCCAAGTCGCTCACCGGCGAGTATCTGAGCGGCCGCAAGTCGATCAAAATCCCCCAGGCGCGCCGGCCGGGCAGCGGCAAGTCGATCGTCGTCCGGGGCGCCCGGCAGAATAACCTCCAGAACCTTCGCGTCGAAATTCCGCTCGGGCAGTTTGTCTGCGTCACCGGCGCATCGGGGTCGGGAAAAAGCTCGCTCATTCACGACATCGTCTTCAAGCGGCTCTATTCCCTGCTCTACGACAGCCGGGTCTTCGCCGGCGCGCACGATGAACTCACGGGTAGCGAGCACGTCAACGATGTTGTCGACGTCGATCAGTCGCCGATCGGCCGCTCATCCCGTTCCAACCCGGCGACTTACATCGGTTTCTATGACGCAATTCGCACCCTGTTCGCCGAAACCGACCAGGCCAAAAAGCGCGGCTTCACCGCCTCGACCTTCAGCTTCAACGTGAAAGGTGGCCGCTGCGAGGAATGCAGCGGCGAAGGCACGATCACCACCCAACTCTCGTTCATGCCCGACGTCGAGGTCCTCTGCCCAACCTGCAAGGGAGCGCGCTACAACCAGGACACGCTCGAGGTCGAGTATCGCGGCAAGAACATCGCCCAGGTCCTCGATCTGTCGATCGAAGAAAGCGTCGAGTTCTTCAAGGATCAACCGGCGATCGCCCGCAAGATCAGCGTCCTGGACGAACTCGGATTGGGGTACCTCACGATCGGTCACCCCTCGACGATTCTGTCCGGCGGAGAAGCGCAACGCGTCAAGCTCGCCGGGGAGCTGGCCAAGCTGAAACGCGGCAGGCACAACCTCTACATTCTCGATGAGCCGACGACCGGCCTGCACTTTGCCGACATCGACAGGCTCCTCCAAAGCCTGAACCGGCTCGTCGACCACGGGCATTCCGTGGTGGTGATCGAGCACAACCTCGACGTGATCAAAACCGCCGACTACGTCATCGACCTCGGCCCCGAGGGTGGACACAGGGGCGGCGAGCTGATCGTGGCGGGAACTCCCGAGCAGGTCGCTGCCTGCAAGGCATCGCACACCGGACGATTCCTGGCCGGGGTGATGCGAAAATGACGCCATGCCGCTGATTGCCGATTGCCGAATGCCTGAGCGAAGAGGAGATCCCGACTCGCGAGATCTGTCGCTCGGGTCAGGCCGGCACGGCGAACAACTCCGTCTCTTCGCGGACGCGGCGTTTGGCGCGGCCGCTGAGGAACGGTCGCTCGGCGACAAGGAAGAACAGAAACGCGACGCCGATACAGAAGGGCATTCCGATCAGCAACATCGCCGCAAACGTCGCCGCGTCGCCCAGCCGCATCGGATGCACATAGTATTGCCATACGATTTGCAGCAGTGGCGCGTGGATCAGATACAGGGAATAGGAGAACGTCCCGATCCAAACCAGCGGCGTGAATTCCAGCGTGCGCGTGACGAGGCTCTGACGGCAGGTTCCGCAGTGAATCAATACCGGCAGCACCGCCACCGCCGCCAGCGGGTCGAGCACAACGAAGCGGTTGGTTGCCTGGACGAAGCTCCATCGCCGGCACAGCACGACGATCGCGATCGCGCTGATCGTAGAAGCGATTGCCAGCAGCCGTTTCTCCATCGCGGGCAATTTGCCCGAAAGCGAAATTTGTGCGGCAAGCGCGCCCAGGGCAAAAAGCCCAATGTATTGGATCGTCAAATCGGCAAGCTGTGTTTGATGCCGCACGGCCACCGCGATGGCGCTGCTCGCCATGACCACGCCGATCGTCGTGAGCCGCGGCCCGAACCTTGCGAACGCGAGCACCAGCAGCGGGAACAGAAAATAGATTTTCCATTCCACGGCGATCGACCAGAACGTGTGATTGATATTGCCGCGATAGAGGAAATCCTGGAGCAGCAGGAGGTTTGCCGCGATCCCGGCGCCCGTAAGCGGCAGCGAATTGTCCCAGTGCGTTCCCGTCGGCTTGCCGACGAGCACCACGATCAGCACGACTGAGAAGGCGAGGGCCGCGTAGAACGGGGGCAGGATCCGGCGGGCCCGCCGAAGATAGAACCGCAAGGCACCGCCGCGAAGGGTCCCGTCGGTGCCCGCGACCGGCAGCATCAGGCAATACCCCGAGACCATGATGAATACGTCGACCGCAAACCGCGCGTAGAGCAGCCATCCCGTCAACGCCGCGGTAACCCCTGTCGGTTGTCTTCCCAACCCGACCGGCCAAACCTCCAGCCATGCATGAGCCGCCACAACGACCAACGCGCAAGCCGCCCGGATGCCATCGAGAAACTTCAGATGCTGGCGATCCATCGCCGCATGCTAGCACCGGCCGTCCAACCGGGGTACGTCCTCTACCCGAATCGGTGACAGTTTCACCGGACCGAGTTCCTGTATTTCAATGCGCTGGCGTGCGCCTGCTGCTTGCGATTGGCGAGCGCCCGACGGCGATCATGCTGCTGGAAGGAATGCAACAGATCGACCCCGACGCTAATTAAGGTTGCCCGCCAAACCTGGCGGGAGGTTTATTCCGCGCTGAGGAGATTGCGGCGCTGGGTCGAGGCTTTCGCCAAGGCGGGGGTGGCGCCGGAAGAGGCAAAATGCTGAGTGCTGAAGGTGGATGTCAAATTACTGCTTTGTTGGGTGCTTCGTGGGTAAGACGTAGTGACGTAGAACATAACAAATCCCCCGTTCTACATGCCTCAACGATTGCGAACCTACGTCGATCCGACAACAAACTGCGAGCTGGTAAACAGGTTGGTCTTGGCAGGGGCCCCGATGAGCTGAGCGATGTGGGCGACGCCGTCGCCGGTGGCGGACTGTTTCACCGTTCCGGTCAGCACCGATTTGGCTTTGGTGTTGGCGACGAAGATGGTCGGGGCGGGATCGCCGGTCCGGCGGTAGAAGGCGTAAATGTGGCCGGGGCCCTTGAGGGAGAGGGTGATGTGATCGCCGTCGGAATCAGTGTAGCGCAGGGTCTGGCCGTTGTGGTAGGACCAGTGGATGAGGGTGTCGGCGCCGCCGTTGAGGACATCGCCCTGCGGGTCTTTCACGGCATAGTTTCCGGTTCCTTTGACCCGCAAGAGCCGGAAATAGGTGGTGGCCCTGAACGGCTTGATCGCGGTGAGGGTGACGGTGTGATTGGCATCGTTGTAGACGGCCGAAGACCACTGGATTTTCCCATCCTTAATTGCTCTGGGCTTTGGCTGGGCGAGGAATCCGAGCACCTGGCCGACCGTGATTCCGTTGTTTGCGGGGCTGGGCGGAATGCGCCCGAAGATGAAGCTCTGGGGCTGCTGGGCGGTCGTGGGATCGAGCGATTCGTTGAAGCTCAGGATCACCTGGTCCACGCCTTTGACGCCGCCAGCGAGCTCCATTCCGGTCAATGCCGGCACGGTGCTCAACAGGCGACGGGGCTCGAGTCGCTCGACGGCAGAAATGTGGCTCGCGATCTGACCGCAAGCCGAAGGCTTAGAACAATACATCAATATCCTCGCAAACTGTCGCACAGCCCCATTTGGAATTCAGGTGGACACGCGTCGTGGCACCGAGGGGAGAATCTTAACCTGCCTTCGGTCTGTACGAAACCAGGGTGGCGTCGGATCGTTAGGGTAATCTATTTCGCTGGCATTGGCATCGGAGGTATGATTCAGGCACCATGAAACTCATCTTCACCGCCGTGGCGGCACTCTCGCTGCTCATCTGTCTGTTTTTCGTGGTGGCGACGGTCGCCACGTTCAATTCCTCCTGCGAGTGTTCGCTGGGTCACACGGGCCAGAGAACGCGATCAGTTGCGGCGGGGTACGGGGAGCTGCGCTATAGCGACGAGTTGGCCGATTTCGGCCGGTTGGGCGGGACCAAGAGCACGGAGGAGCATCTAGGCTACGAATTGCAGAAGGAGACGCGACCCG
>Ga0210396_10002481_pt1 | contig 18811 bp, 17 predicted proteins | sample IncBWH17OmetaG_FD_155466 | JGI IMG/M metagenome (GOLD analysis project Ga0210396, IMG submission 155466) | Forest soil microbial communities from Barre Woods Harvard Forest LTER site, Petersham, Massachusetts, United States - Inc-BW-H-17-O ... | reverse complement strand
AGCCGATGTCGGAACTCTGCCAGGAGTTTGGCATTTCCCGTAAGACCGGTTACAAGATCTTTGATCGCTATCAGGACTACGGCGTGCAGGGTTTGACGGACAGAAGCCGTCGTCCGCATCACTACGCTCACAAGCTACCTTTCCAGGTGGAGAACTACATCCTGAACCTGAAACGCGAGTACCCCAGCTGGGGTGCTCGCAAGATTCGCGAGCGCTTGACCCGACGATTTTCTGACATAAAAATCCCAGCCAAGAGCACCGTCCACGCACTGCTCGATCGCCACGGCTTTGTCGAGCGTCGCGGCCGCGCCCGGCGCCGTGCACAGGGAACCCCGCTGTCGGCAGGTCAACGCCCCAATGAACTATGGTGTACCGACTATAAGGGCGAGTTCTTGCTAGGCAACCGTCAGTACTGCTACCCGCTGACGGTCACCGATCACGCCAGCCGTTTTCTGCTCACTTGTGAGGCGCTTTCCTCAACCCGTGAGGATTACGCTTTTGCTGTATTTGAAAGGCTTTTTCGCGAACGCGGTCTGCCCGCCAACATGCGCAGTGACAACGGTGTGCCCTTCGCCTCTGCGCATGCTTTGTTCAACTTGAGCAAGCTCGCCGTCTGGTGGCTCCGTCTGGGCATCGGCATCGAGCGCATCCAGCCTGGCCATCCGCAGCAAAATGGCCGTCACGAACGCATGCATCTGACGCTGAAAAAAGAGGCTACCAAACCGGCGGCTCGCAACTTCCTGCAGCAACAGGCACGCTTCGATGACTTCATCGAGGTCTTCAACAACCAGCGGCCACATGAAGCCTTGGACATGAAGTGTCCGGCGGAAGTCTACCAGGCTTCGCAGCGTCCCTACCGGGGACTGCCGGACATCGACTACCCGTTTCACGACCGCACCATCGTCGTCACACACTGTGGCCGCATTTGTCTCGGCCGCAAGAAAATCAATTTCAGCACGGTCTTTGCCGGTCAGGCTGTCGGCATCAAGGAATCCACGACGATATCTGGCTGGTTAGTTTTATGGATTATGATCTGGGATACTTCGATCTGGAGACTCGAGTGCTCGAACCACTCGAAAACCCGTTCGGCCCAAAACTGTTACCTATGTAGCCGGTACATTCTGTTACCTATGTCCTCGGTCTGGACCCCTTGAGATTATGGTGGGCCTGGGTGGACTTGAACCACCGACCTCGCCCTTATCAGGGGCGCGCTCTAGCCACCTGAGCTACAGGCCCAAAATTCGTAGCAACGACTCCTCTTACTTTATCGTACAAGCTGCGGCATGGCAATTTCCGCGATGCAATTTTTGCGGCTGGCGGCCAAGTTGCTAACTTGCGCGGTCGCGAAGTGGTTTCAGCATAATCCCGGCTGCCCGCAGCGCAGAATGCACCGCTTCGGCGATTTGCAGGGCTCCCGGCGTGTCGCTGTGGATGCACAGCGTGCTCGCTTCGATCGGAATTGGCTGACCGTTGGAGGCCAGCACTTCGCCAAGGGTCACGATGCGCACGGCCTGGGCGGCGGCATCCGCGGGCACAGCGAGAAGCGCGTCGCGAAATCTGCGCGGGCGCAGACTTCCATCGGCGTCATAGCGGCGATCGGCGAATCCTTCCGCGGCAATCGTAAAGCCCGCTTCGCGAAATTCGTCGAGCATCACCGAGCCTGCCAGGCCCACGAGCACAACCGATGCGCTCCAGCGCCGTACGCCTTGCGCAATTGCTCGCGCCACCTGCGGATCGCGCGCTGCCTGATTGTAAAGCGCGCCATGCGGCTTCACGTGCGCCACGTCCGCGCCGCATTCTTCCGCCACTTTCGTAAAGGTTACAAGCTGGCGGTACACGGAGTCGGCGATTTCGTCGCCGGTCAGCGACAATTCCACGCGTCCGAAATTCGCGCGATCTTCATAACCGGGATGCGCGCCGACCGCGGTGTTCCAGCGTTGCGCCTGCTCGATCGTGGCTCGGATGGTTTGCTCATCGCCGGCGTGCGCGCCGCACGCAATATTTGCCGAAGTGATGAATTGCATCAGCGCTTCCTGCGAGCCGTCCGCCAGCGCCTCCGGCAATTCGCCCATATCCGAGTTGATGTCGATGACGATCATGCGAAGAGTGTATCTCCGGAATTAAGGAGTTGTTGCAATTCCAGCCACGCGGCCCGGGCCTGCGCAAACGAGACGCGTTGGAAATGGATGTTGTCGCGAGGGCGCAATTGCCCAATGCGAAACAGGTCCGCGCCAATGACGTTGGCAATCTTTGGGTAGCCGCCGGTAGTTTGCTGCTCCACGAAAAGAACGATAGGTTGGCCGGAGGGCGTGATCTGGATCGCACCAAGCGTCACGCCTTCGGTGATCATTTCTTGCTGCAAGGTCGATTTCAGCGCGAGGCCCGCGAGACGCAAACCCAAGCGATTAGATTCTTCCGTCACACGAAACTCACCGTCGTAAAATGACCGGACCGTCTCCGCTGAGAATAAATCGCATTGTGGGCCATCGGTAACGCGGAGCACCGCGTTGCGCGGCTGCAATATCCGCAGAGCTGTAGACGAAAGTGTGCGCTCGACAAATTTTGTTTGGGTCATACCTATCCTCAGCACGTCGCCCTTGCGCAGTCTGCGCCCAGCAAATCCGCCAAGACCGCTGACCAGATGAGTGGAAGCGCTGCCTAGAAATGGTTTAACTAGTAGCCCGCCGGCCACGCACAAGTAGCAGCGCGCGCCGCTTCGAGTCGTACCGATCGGCAGTTTCTCACCAGCGGCGACAGAATAACTACGCCAACTGTCCAGCGCTTGTGCATTGAGCGTGGCGCCAAAATCTGAGCCCGCCAACGCAATCGCAGCCGGCTCACTGAAAATGAAATTTCCGCCCATCAAAGTCATTTCCAGTGCTGCGGCGCCGAGCGCATTCCCCACCAGCAAGTTTCCCAATTGCAACGCGACCGGATCGGCGGCGCCCGAAGGCGAAATTCCGCGCGCACCGAAGCCGGACCGGCCAAGGTCCTGTACCGTGGTCAGTAAACCAGGACTCTCCACCAACAAAGACGTCATGGCGACTCCAGCGCGCGAAATTCTTCCGCAGAGATCGCCCGGAAACGAACTTCGTCTCCAATCGCAATCATCTCCATTGGTTCGCGTTCCGGCGAAAAGACGCGCAGTGGTGTGCGCCCGATCAGCCGCCAGCCGCCTGGAGTTGCGAACGGATACACCGCGGTCTGCTTGCCGGCAATGCCCACGCTCCTCGCCGGCACGATTTTCCGTGGCGTCGCCAACCGCGGTGTGGCGATTTCGTCTGCCAAGTCGCCGAGATACGCGAAGCCGGGCGCAAAGCCGAGGAAGTAGGCGTGATACGTCCGCGAGGAATGCAGTTCAATAATGCGCTGCGCCGGTAAACCGTGAAGAACAGCAACTTCCTGCAAGTCCGGCCCAAACTCGCCACCATAGCACACCGGAATTTCGACCATGCGGGCCGCGGGCAATCGCGTTTCCGGCAAGTGCGACGCAAATTTGCGCACTGCCGCTTCCACTTCAGAGTGATCAATTTGCAGAGGATCAAACGTGACCAGCAACGAACAATACGCAGGCTGCAGATTTATGAGCCACCCGGGCCGCTCCTGCTGCAAAATCTGCAAAAGTGCCAGCACGCGTCGGTGCACCTGCAGCGAAATCTCGTCGCCAAGATACACGAGAAGCGCCGAATCGCTGGCCGCGCGAAATCGCAATCTGCTCTCCGTCCCGCCTACTGCACGAAGCCGATGTTAGCGCCTGGGGTGCCTTCCGGACTTTCTTTGATCGGGCCGTACTGCGCCTCGTAGCGTGAAACATTTTCGCCCAGCGCGCGCCAGATGCGTTTCGCGTGGCCGGGACTGACGATTACGCTGGTGAGCAACTTGCCCTGCGTGCCGTTGGGAAACACATAAACAAAATTCAGCGTAAATTCCTCGGCGTGGTGATGAACCATCACCAGGTTGCTGTACAGTCCCTGCAACTCTTTTTCGTCGGCCTTGATTTGTACTTGTCCTGGTTGCGGTGCTGCTTGCTTTTCATCCATTTGCGATTCTCCCGAGATTCCATTCCACGGTACCACAGCAAAGCCTTCCCTTTGCTGCGGAGCGGCCGCATCAACGGGAAACCAACTTGTGGCGTGCGACTTCCCGGCGATAAGGAACCGCGGGCATTTCATGAACATCTAATTTTCCGCATGGACGAATCGCTTTATTGCTGTGCGCTTCAGGCGAGCTGCGGCGAACTACCTATTGACACCGAGGCTAGTTAAGTCTAGTTTAGATAAAGAGTTTACTATAGTTAATACGAAAGCGAATGGCGGATCAGGTACAATCGGAATTCACTGTAGATGGGGCACTGGCGGCCGGAGCCTCTCCGGCCTCTGGCTGGCGTCGCCCGCTAACTCTTCCATCGCTTCCTGAATCGCATCGCAGCGTCCCAATACTCCCGAACTCCTCGTGGTTCCGTAAGATTCTGGCCTTCGCCGGCCCCGGCTACCTGATTGCCGTCGGCTACATGGATCCCGGGAACTGGGCCACGGACATTGGCGGCGGCTCGAAATTCGGCTACACGCTGCTCAGCGTTATCCTCATTAGCAATTTGCTGGCGATGTTTTTGCAGGCGCTTTCCGCGAAGCTGGGTATCGCTACCGGTCGCGATTTGGCGCAGGCGTGCCGTGATCACTACTCCCGCCGCACATCTATATTTCTGTGGGTGGTGTGCGAACTGGCAATTGCCGCGTGCGATTTAGCGGAAGTGCTGGGCTCCGCGGTCGCTCTTAAGCTGCTCTTTGGAATTCCACTGCTGCTTGGCGTAATCCTGACGGCACTGGATGTCCTGGTGGTCCTGGCGTTGCAAGGGCGCGGGTTCCGCTGGATAGAAGCATTTGTGGTAACGCTGATCGCCACCATCGCTGTTTGCTTCGCCTACGAAATCTTTTTCGCTCGGCCGCTATGGCTCGAAGCGGCGCAGGGCTTCATCCCACGCGCCGAAATTCTGCGCAATCGCGAGATGCTGTACATCGCCATCGGCATCCTTGGCGCCACGGTGATGCCGCACAATTTATATCTGCACTCCAGCATTGTGCAGACCCGCGCGTTTCGCCAGAGCAGCATGGGCCGCCGCGAAGCCATTCGCTACGCCATCATCGATTCCACGGTGGCGCTCTTTTTTGCATTGTTCATCAACGCGGCGATTCTGGTGCTTGGCGCGGCCGCGTTCCACACGCACGGTCTGCATGAAGTTGCGGAGATCGGCGACGCTTACAAATTGCTGAGTCCGATACTCGGCGCCAGCCTGGCCAGCACGCTCTTCGCGTGTGCGTTGCTTGCCTCGGGCCAGAATTCCACGCTCACCGGCACGCTCGCTGGGCAGATCGTCATGGAAGGCTTCCTCGACATTCGTCTCAAGCCCTGGCTTCGCCGCTTGATCACCCGCTCGATCGCCATCATTCCCGCAATTCTCGTTATCGGCATCGCGGGCGAAGGCAAACTCACTTCGCTACTGATCCTCAGCCAGGTGGTGCTGAGTTTCCAGCTTCCGTTCGCAGTGATTCCGCTAGTGAAGTTCACTAGCCAGCGCTCCAAGATGGGCGAGTTCGTCAATTCGCCGTTCACCACAGTCACCGCGTGGCTCGTCGCTGCGGGCATCCTCTTCTTTAACGGCGAACTCCTCTGGCTCATCTTCAAAGGCGCGTAAACTTTCGTAGCGCCGCTGTGATTTCGATTGATCCTACTCAGGTAGGTCTTTCAGCTTTTTCTGCAGGTCGGCGATCCAGCCAGTGCGAAACTCCGGCTCGGTGGTCTTTGCCAGGTGCAACGCACGTTCGTAACTTGCGCGCGCCTCGCTGTTGCGATTCAACTTGACCAGCACATCTCCAAGGATGGAATTTGCCTTTACGTCTTGTGGCGCCAGTGCCACCGCTTGCTCCGCCTCGTTCAACGCGGCAGGGAAATTGTTCGCTGTTAGCAAGTCGCCCGCCTTCTGCGAATGGGTTAGCGATGCCGCCAGCGGAATTTCGAAGTGGCCATCGTAAACGAACACGCCGTATTGAATGACCGCGGTAGGCTGCAACGTTTTGAACTGTTCATAAGGATTCAATGTGCCTGGACCGAACTCGAAGCCAGAGAGATCGCCGCCGCTAATCAACACCGGTCCATCAATCGCCGCCGGCACATCCATGCGCTCGTTGGTCCACAACGAATCGGCCGTCGGCAATGGCTTGCACGGGATGCCGTAATAGTGCGCGTCCACAACTCCTTCGGCAAAATAAACGAACCAGCAATCTTTTACGCCGTGCTGGTCAAGATATCTTTTCGTGCCCTTGAGCTGCTGCCCCCAATCCGTATTCGAATCGCTCAGCAATTTGTACGACTGCGAGGGCCCTCCCCACAATTCGTTGGCATACGCTAGATACGCGGGATAACTGCGTAGCGTGGAAACTGCCTGAAACAGCAGCAGTGCAACAATTACGTAAGCCCAGCGACGATTTTGCCCGATCAGCTTCCAGCTCGCGCCAGCAATGAGCACGCTCAAGAAAACATACACCGGCAGAATGTGGCGAACTCCAATGTTCATGCCTGCACCCATCGCCACCAGTAAATGGAATACCGGCGGAATTGTGAGGAACAGAATTTCCCGCCGGCCGGTAAGCCGCCTCGTGGCGATCGCCCAGATGGTCAGCGCCAGCAGCAGAAGAAACGTCAGCGTCGACTTGATCGCGATGGCGGCGGGAAAGTAGAACCACACTCCGTGTGGATAAGTCGTGCCAAGAAGGTAGCTGGAATAAAAGTCCGACATGATACGCACGTCGGCCAAGCCGTAGAGATACGACTCCGGCAAAAGACGCCAGTGGCCCACGGCGGAAAGCAGATGGATGTCGCGGGGCCGCGAGAGGCCATTCAGAAAGCTCGCGAATGGCGGATTGATTTGCAGATGATCGGCGCGCGCCTCGTAACGGAATCCATAAAATGCCCACAGAATGCCTACGGAAATGACCGCGATAATCACCAGCGCACCTGCAAATTTCCACAACCGGTTGCGTTTGAGCGCCGCCGCCGGACCTCCTGGTGCTTGATCGCGTCTCGCGATCTCGGCGAGCGCCAACAATATCAGCATGGGGAACACCAGGATTCCGGTGTGCTTCGACGCGAGCGCCAAGCCTGCCGCGATTCCGACCACGACGATTCGCCATGCTGACGGCGCCTTTACGTAACGATAAAACGCGTACACCGACGCGAACATGAAGCAGGAGAGCCCCATGTCCGTTCCCACTACCGCGCCATGGGCAATATAGTTGGGATCAAACGCCAACAGAGCCAGGGCAATGAATCCCGCGCCGAGCCCAATCATTTCGCGCGCGGCAAGGAAAACCAGCACCGCCAAAAACAAAGTGAATAGTGATGCAGCCAGGCGGGCTCGCAACAACATCTGATTCGCATCATTCTGGAAAAGAAAATCTTTGCCGCCAAGAAACGCTTCCAATTTGAAGAAGCGATTCTGCAACGCAGGCATTTTCAACGGAAGATTCAGCAGCGGTAGCGCCGCAACCAGTTTTACCAGCGGAGGGTGCTCAGGATTAAGCCCAAAATCCGCGTGCTTCCAGGACATGTAGCCGGCATAAATATGGTCATCCTCGTCCCAGGTAATGGAATTGTCGCGTGCCGAGAACGCCAATTGCAGAAATAGCAACGCCAGCAAGCCAGCCACTCCACCAACAATCCAAGCGCGCTCCCGCCGAGTATGAGGGTCCATCTGTGCCTTTGCTGTATCGATGCCGTCGAACTGCGCAGTGTTGCGTCATACTCTACCGCTGCCTCTTTGCCAGCGTCAACGACAGCGGTCACATTTTTTGTGTAATTCGGGCCAGCATTTGGCCATTCGATTGGCTTTATAATCACCGCCATGAGCTTACCGGAATCACGCCCTGGTCTTGATCCTCGTTCCTCCGGCCCGTCGCCGTCACGCACGCGGCCGTACTTGCGTCTTCAGCAGGTCACCGTCTATGTGCGTGATTACGAGCAGAGTCTCAATTTCTACGTAAGCCAGCTCGGCTTTAACGTAGCGTTCGATGCCCGGCTTCAGCAGGGTGATCGTTGGGTGGCTGTCGCTCCTCCCGACGGCTCTGCGCTGCTGATCCTGACTGTCCCGAAACCTGGCTCATGGGAAGCGCAGTTCATTGGCCGGCCGACCCACGTGGCTTTCATTACCGAAGATGTCACCGCGCAATTCCAGGAATGGATTCGGCGCGGTGTTCACTTTCTTAATACGCCACGTCTGCGGCGCATTAAGTATGACCGTCATTCGACGGCGGCCTCTGCTTCCGGTCAGGATTCTGCGGAGGAACACTCACGTGATCCCGTTTGGGGCGGTATTTTCGCCCGATTCAAGGATGTGGACGGAAACACATTTTCGCTCGTTGGCTTCGACGAATTGAGTCGCGAGATTGAAGCGCAACGCCGCGAAGCAGCTGAGAAGCGTGATACGGAACAGCGCGCGGCCCATGAGTTGGAAATCGCCCAGCAGGTGCAAGCCCGCCTGTTTCCGCAGTCACCGCCGCCCTGCGCTGGCCTGGAATACGCTGGCGTCTGCGTTCAGGCGCGTCAAGTGGGCGGTGACTACTATGATTTTCTGAACCTGGGGGACCGCCGCCTCGGCTTGGTCATCGGCGACATTTCGGGGAAGGGCATTGCCGCTGCTTTATTGATGGCGAATTTGCAGGCCATTCTGCGTAGCCAGTGCGCGATTGCGGTGGATCAGCCGCAGCGCCTATTGCGCGCCGTGAACCACCTGTTTTGCGACAGCACTGTGGACAGCGCGTATGCCACGCTGTTTTTCTCCGAGTACGATGAAGCGACGCGACGATTGCGCTACATCAATTGCGGACATTTGCCGGCCCTGCTGCTCCACCGAGACGGTTCGCTCGATCACCTGCACTCCACCTGCACCGTGTTGGGCTTGTATAAGGACTGGGATTGCCCCATCGCCGAGCGCCTGCTGACTCCAGGAGACACTCTGGTTCTTTACACCGACGGAATCACGGAGGCGATGAACGCTGCAGGTGAAGAATTTGGCGAACAAGCTCTGGTCGATGAAATGCTTCTCCATCTCGCGGAATGCCCGGAGACCTTGGTTCGATCGGTGGTCGGTGCTGTTCGCCGCTACAGCACCGGTGAGCAGCACGACGACATCACCATGATTGCGGCGAAGTGCCTGGCCCCCTAACTTTCCGAATATCTGCAACCTGCGAGCCCCGGAATTCATAGGATGGCAGGTGCCAGTCTCGAGACTTCCCGCATCATATACAAACAGCTTTCTCGCGAGTGCACGCTTTGATTCGGGCCAGCCTTCCAGTTTGGAGGTACAAATCGGATGGAATCCTCAGCAGCAAAATTGCAAACTATACCAGGGGAAACGATGGCTGCAACCGCTGGAAACACTTACCTGGGAACGGAACTCGAACGACGCCGCGAACGTCTGTTGGCCGCGTCGCAACTTACCGGAGATGATCCTGGCATCCGCTCGCTTCTGGCTAGCGTTGATGCGGCTTTGGGTCGCTTGCAACAAGGCACGTTTGGCATTTGCGAAGTTTGTCACGAATCCATTGAGCCGGAGCGCTTACTCTGCGATCCTCTCGTGCGCGTCTGTTTGGACCACCTTTCGCACGACGAACAACGCGCCTTGGAACACGATCTGTCGCTGGCCGCGAGTATGCAGCGCGGCTTGCTGCCGCGGCAAGATTGGTCAGTGAAAAATTGGCTGGCTCGCTATCACTATCAACCGGCCAGTTTGGTGAGCGGCGATTACTGCGATCTGATCGAAATTGAATCAGATGGCGCGTTTCTCTTTTTGCTGGGCGACGTTGCGGGCAAAGGCGTAGCCGCGTCGATGCTGATGAGCCACCTGCATGCCACGTTTCGCGCGCTCGCTGGGCAGAATCTTCCGTTGCAAACGATGGTCGCGCACGCCAATCGGTTGTTTTGCGAGAGCACCACAGCCGGACAATTCGCTACGCTGATTGTTGGCCGGGCGTGGCCTGACGGTAGAGTGGAATACGCCAGCGCCGGACATCTGCCGCTTCTGCATGTCTCGTCGAACGGGGTCACTTCCAAAGAGGCTACTGGCATGCCGCTCGGTATGTTCTGCGGCAGTGAGTTTCCGGTTTGCCATTTGGATCTGGCCGCCGGCGACAGCTTGATCCTGTACACGGATGGCCTCACCGAGATCTTCAATGACGCTGGCGATGAATATGGCATCAACCGGGTGAGGACTCTCGCCACAACGTTTTGCTGCGAAAATCCTGACGAGATGCTGGCCGGCTATCTCGAAGCGGTTCGGGAATTTTCTCACGCCACAAAGCGCGCCGACGATATGACCCTGCTGGTGCTGCGCCGGACAAATTGAGGAACTTGCTAACAAGGCCGCAGTCCCTGCCGTTTCCGTTTTCAGCAGAATGTCGCGCCGGCTTCACTCTTTAAGCGCATCTATGCGAAACTCCTGTATACGTTATGGACGATAAAAAACAGCGGAGCTTACGGATGCGCAAAATTCTGCTGGCTTGCACCCTGATCTTGATTTTTATCTCCATCGGCCTCGGTGCGTTTCACAAGACGCAATGGTTCGTGCCGCCCGAAGAGAAAGCGCGCAAGAATCCGCTGACGACCTCAGAAGCCAATATCACCGCCGCCAAAAAGATCTATGAAGATCGCTGCGTGAATTGCCATGGCGATACCGGCAAGGGCGATGGCTCCGAAGCGATGATGTACGACCCCGCGCCCGCCGACCTGACCGACGCCGCGCAGATGAGCAAAGTGACCGATGGCGAGATTTATTACCAGATCACCCAGGGCCGCAAGCCCATGCCTTCTTTCAAAAATCGCCTAACCGAAAACGAACGCTGGCAGTTGGTGCTTCTGGTCCGCTCCTTCGCCGCAAATCCCGCGCCGCCGCCACCCGCGAAGAGTTCCGAAGCGCCAACGGAGAAAAAGCCCGCATCGCCACCCTCCAGTCACAGATAAAAACGGCGAGCCTCTTTAGGCGCCCGCCGTAATTCCCATTTCGAATTTAGCTGCTGCTACAGCTCACTGTTTGCGAGTTACTTCACCTGGCTCAGCGCCGTTGCGACTTCCTTCACATCCGGCACTTCCGGGATGCCGTAATCCTTGGCCCACGCCACTTTTCCCTGCTTGTTGATAATGATGATGGAGCGCCCGGTGATGCCCTTATCGGCCAGAAACACGCCGTATTTCTCGCTCATCGCGCCGCGCGGCTGAAAATCCGCCAGCAGCGAATACTTAATATTCATTTTATCGGCGTACGCTTTGTGCGACCACACGCTATCCACGCTCACGCCCAGAACTTCCGCGTCCAACGCGTCGAAATCCTTCATACCGCCCACGAAGCAGGCATGCTCGTTGGTGCAAGTGGGGCTCCAGTCCAGCGGATAAAATACCAACACCACATTTTTCTTGCCCGCGAAGTCCGAAAGCTTGACTTCCTTCTGGCTCTGATCTTTCAACGTGAATTCCGGCGCGGTCTGTCCGACGGCAATGCTCATTTTGACTTCCTCCCTGAATAATAGCGACGCCAGCATCTTACCGAATCCGGGCGGCCTCGCCAAATTCTGCCTTTTCGCCGCGCGCCGGTCGCGCTACACTCCGCCACGGGAATTTATGAACGAGGAAGCCGCCAAGCGAGCGCCTATGCTGACTCTGCAACAAGTCGTGGATCGCTACCATGCGCTCTCGCCCGGATTTACACCCGTGGCGCTCTCCGCCTTCGGGTTCACGCAGGACGAAACGCAGAATCTCTTTAACACGCTGGACGAGGACTACCACATTAGCCGTTTTCTGCATTTTTCCAACAAGGAAGGGAAGTCCTACCTGATCAGCGGTACCGAAGTTACCCATGTTTCCATCGACGCCACAATTCAATCAATACTGTAGATAGGCGTTCGGTCAGATCGGGCGCATCCGCAAAAATCGAATTACGCCTTGGCTTGTTGCAGATCGCTTTTCTTCATGCTCGGCAGGAAAATCGCCAGCATGCCCAGCGCCGGAAGATACGCGCACACTTTATAGACGAAAATGATGCTGGTCCAGTCCGCCAGCTTGCCCAGCACCGCGGCGCCAATTCCGCCCATGCCAAACGCAAATCCAAAAAACAGTCCGGAGATTAATCCTACTTTTCCCGGTACCAGTTCCTGCGCGTAAACCAGAATCGCCGAGAACGCCGAAGCAATCACAAATCCGATGATCACGCTCAACACGCCTGTCCAGAACAGATTCGCATACGGCAAAACCAAGCTAAACGGCAAGACACCAAGGATCGAACACCAGATCACCAGTTTGCGCCCCAACTTGTCGCCAACCGGCCCGCCAATTAGCGTTCCCGCCGCCACTGCCCCCAAAAAGATGAACAAGTGAATTTGCGAACTGCGCACCGACACGTTGAATTTGTTCATCAGGTAAAAGGTGTAATATGTGGAAAAGCTCGCCAGATAAAAATACTTCGAAAAGATCAGTGCAATCAGCACGGTCATCGCCGACGCTATTTTCTTCCGCGAAAGTCCCGACGTTTCCTGAACGTGCGATGCGGGCCGGCTACGAAACAGTGCCAGCCTCGCCTTGTACCACTGCCCCACCTTCATCAGCACCACAATGCCCAACAGCGCCGCCACGGAAAACCATGCCGCCCCCACTTGCCCGCGTGGCAGCACGATAAACGCGGCCAGCAGTGGACCAATCGCCGATCCGGTGTTTCCTCCCACCTGAAAAAACGCTTGCGCGGTTCCATGTTTTCCGCCCGAAGCCAGGCGCGCCACTCGCGACGACTCCGGGTGAAACACTGCCGACCCCACACCAATTAGTGACGAGGCAAGCAGCAGCAGTATGAAATTCGGGGCAATGGCCAGGGACAGCAGACCCACGAGCGTCACGAACATTCCTACGGCCAGCGAATACGGCATCGGCTTGCGATCCGTCACATACCCGATCACCGGTTGCAGCAGCGACGCGGTGATCTGATACGTCAGCGTAATCATTCCGATTCGCGCAAAGTCCAAATGGAACGAAGTTTTCAGGATCGGGTACATCGAGGGCAGCAGCGACTGCACCATGTCGTTCAGCAAATGGCAGAAGCTTACCGCGGTCAGCACGCGAAACAACGTGCCTTCTTCCAATATGCTGCTTGCCCCGAATTTTTCGTTGGCTATCGCCTGCGTACTCATATCGTTCTAAAAGAATCCCCAAGCTGCAAAAAAGCCGCCGCTGTTTATGATGACACGAGCGGCATTCGTGCTCGCAACGATTGCTGTAATTTGTTTTTAGATTCGCGAAGAGCTGAATTTGGTGCGGCCAACTAGGGCGCAGGTACGGATTTCGTAAAGCGGCGAGCCAGTTTCTCGTGCTCGTCCAGCAGTTCCTTGGGCAGTCGATTGCCAAACTTGGCAAAAAATCGCTTGCTGTCTTCCAGATCCGCCTCCCAATCTTCGGGATTCACGCGGAATAATTCATCCAGCGCTTCCGGAGCAATGTTCAATCCATCCAACGTCAATCCGTTGCGCGTCGGCACATAGCCAATCGCCGTTTCCTGTGCCTCGCCGCGCCCTTCGACGCGCTCCAGAATCCACTTCAACACGCGGACATTTTCTCCGTAGCCCGGCCACAGAAATTTTCCATCGGCTCCTTTGCGGAACCAGTTCACATGGAAAATTTTCGGCGGCTTGGGAATCCGCGTGCCCATAGTCAGCCAGTGCTCGAAATAATCTGCCATGTTGTATCCGCAGAAGGGCAGCATCGCCATCGGATCGCGCCGCGTAATCCCCACGTCACCAGTGGCTGCAGCGGTCGTCTCGGACGCCATCGTCGCGCCCACAAACACGCCATGCCGCCAATCAAACGACTGGTATACCAGCGGCGCCAATCGCGCACGGCGTCCGCCAAAAATAAACGCCGAAATCGGCACGCCCTCTGGCGAATTCCACAATTTCGAAATGCTCGGTGACTGGTCGGCAGGCACGGTATAGCGCGCATTAGGATGCGCCGCCGGCCCTTTCGACTTGTCCCATTTCTCGCCGCGCCAAGTGGTTAGGCTGGCTGGTGGCGGCCCACCGATTCCTTCCCACCACGGTTCATTCTTTTCCGTAACCGCCACGTTGGTGAAAATCGTGTTGCGGTTCAGCGCTTCCATCACGTTGGGATTGGTCTGAAATCCCGTCCCGGGCGCTACGCCAAAGAATCCTGCTTCCGGGTTAATCGCGCGCAAATATCCGTCGGGACCGATATGCATCCAGGCAATGTCGTCGCCAATGGTCCAAACTTTGTAGCCCTGATCTTCCAGCGTGGACACCATCATGGCCAGATTCGTTTTCCCGCAGGCGCTGGGAAACGCACAGGCCATGTACGTCACCTTGCCGCCCGGCGCCTCTAAACCCAAAATCAACATGTGCTCGGCCATCCAGCCTTGCTGCCGCGCCATGTAACTCGCAATGCGCAACGCAAAACACTTTTTTCCCAGCAGCGCGTTTCCGCCGTAGCCCGAACCCACACTCCAGATCAGCCGCTCCTCGGGAAAATGCACGATGTAGCGTCGCATCGGGTCCAGATCACCTACGGAATGCAGTCCCGGCACAAAATCGCTGGAGTTGCCCAGAAGATCGGTGGCCACTTTCCCCATTCGCGACATGATCCGCATGCTCGCCACCACGTACGGGCTGTCCGTCACTTCCACGCCGATCTTGCTGAACGGCGAATCGGCCGGGCCCATGATGTACGGCACCACATACATGGTGCGGCCGCGCATCGCCCCATTCAGCAGCGCGCCCACTTTGTGTTTCGCGGCTTGCGGATCCATCCAGTTATTGGTCGGCCCTACATCTTCTTTGGTTGGGGAGCAGATAAATGTGAGGTGCTCGGTGCGCGCTACGTCGCTGGGATTGCTGCGGTGTAATTGACAATTCGGGTAAGTCTGCTCGTTCAGGACAAACGAATCTCCCTGTGCCAACATCTCCCTAATGATTCGCTGGTTTTCTGTTTCCGATCCGTCGCAGAAGACGATTTTCTCTGGCTTGGTGAGCTGGGCTGCCTCGGCTACCCATGCTTCCATTGGCGTGGCCACAATCTACCCCCGAAAAATCGAACCGCAAAAACTCGAATAACGAGCATCGGATTATTGCATCGATGCGCCCGACCATCCGCCAGCTACACATCAACAAGCGGATCTCCCAGACCTTCAGGCTGGTATGGCTTTCATATAACTTTCTCAGTGTATGTTAGTGCGGAGTCGAGACGCAAGGTCATACAACCATACCACGCCCACCACGATCAGAAGGTTGGCTCGCTCTCAGCCTGTGCTGCTCGCGAATGCTATGCTATTCGCATGTACGCCCAGACATTTCACGTGGATGTTTTGATTCGCGGCCAGCGTAAGCCTTGTCCGCTGGAATGGCTGGATCAATTCTGCATGCGCAATTTCACGAACGCCGCGGAATTTGACGACACGCTGCCACTGGCCGACGGCTCGATCGAGGCAAGTTTCCGGTTAACTCCAGAGCGCTTTGGTCAGGGCTTGGCGGCTTGGCTCACACAGCGCGGTAAAGGCGAAGGCCAACCGGTACAAGTAGAAGTTCATCGCATGGAAGCAACGCATCTCACCACAGCAGCGCAGTCCACCACACCTGCGACGTCCACCGCCGCCGATCAGTAGCGCCGGCTGCCAGCCGGCCCAAGATCGACTACACCGCATCGGTGCAGGTGTATACTCGCACGCGATCCTGAAGAGGGCTGAGGACTACGGCCCTTAACTCCTGCCCATGATCCCAGCTATTCCAGACGTTGGCGCACGGACACGGCGACGAATCGCCTGGCGGTTGCTGCCGTTCGTCTTCCTCCTTTATCTGGTTGCCTACCTGGACCGTGCCGATGTGTCCTTCGCCGCCTTGAAAATGAATCTTGATCTTGGATTCAGTGATCGAGTTTACGGTCTGGGAGTGGCGATGTTCTTCGTCGGCTATGTCCTGTTCGAGGTACCCGGCGCCATCATCGTAGAGCGCTGGAGCGCAAGAAAATGGACCGCGCGAATCATGATTTCCTGGGGACTGGCAACTATTCTTTCCGGTTTGGTGCGCAGCCCCGGACAGTTCTATGCGGCCCGTTTTTTTCTTGGGATGGCAGAGGCAAGTTTTTTTCCAGGAATGATCGTTTACCTGACCCATTGGATCCGGCTATCAGAACGAGGAAGGGCCGTTGCTGTCTTGTACGCCGCAATCCCTTCGTCGGCCATACTAGGGTCGCCACTGGCTGCGTGGCTGTTGGGAGTCGGCTGGCGCGGGATGGCCGGGTGGCGTTGGCTTTTTCTTCTAGAAGGTGTTCCCGCCATCGTTTTGGGGATTGTCACGCTTTTTTATCTCACGGATTGGCCGAGAGAAGCGACGTGGCTCGCTACGGATGAACGAGAGTGGATAACGCGCGAGTTGGAATTGGAAAAGCAGGCGAAGAAGGAAACTGCGCACTATACCATCTGGAAAGCATTTCGCGACCGGCGCGTTCTATTGCTCCTGTTTCCTTACCTGTTGGCCAACACAAGTAATGCGTCTGTGGTGTTCTGGTTGCCGACCTTTATTAAGCGCCTTTCGGCGCTTCCCAGTAGCAGGGTAGCATTTCTCGTTCTGTTGCCGGCCATCGCGGGCCTGTTCGGACTGCTCTTCAATGGATGGCATTCCGACAAGACCGGCGAGCGACGCTGGCACACCGTTATCCCGCTGGCATGCGTGGGCATTTCATATTTGTTGTTGATTCCCGCGAGCACACATTTTCCGCTGGCCATGACGTTATTTGCGATGGGAGGCGGTTTTGTCTTCGCGTACTACCCGGCGTTCTGGTCCATGCCCACCATGATTCTTAGCGAGTCGGCCGCAGCCGCGACCTTTGGTCTAATCAACTCCGTCGGCCATGCCGGTGGTTTTTTCGGGCCTTACATCATCGGTGATTTGAGCACGCGAACCGGTAGCCTTCTGCCGGGTTTCGCGTTCATCGCTTGCTGCTACTTGCTGGCTGCTTTTTTCGTCTCGCGACTGAAGATTCAAAACTCGGTGCTCGAATCCGCGATAACAGTGCCAATTCCCCGTGCTTCCGCGACGGATTGACGAGGTGCAAATGGCCTTTCCTGTAGAACCCGAGGGTCGAGGCTATGACAATCTCTATGAAGATTTTAATTCGCCCTTGGGGCAGCAACTCAGGCGCGAAGCCTACGGAGAAGATATCGGCCAACACTCGTGGGTGACCGCACACGAACTCCAGGAAGATATTTCCCGGCTGCTGCTGTCGCGCGCGAGCCATTTCCTTGACCTCGGTTGTGGGCCAGGTGGGCCGCTGACCTTCGTTGTACGTCACGTCGGGTGTCAAGGTAGCGGCATTGACGTGAGCGCCAAGGCAATCGCGGCGGGGCGTGCCCGTGCTGCTTCTCAAGGTGTAGACGGGCTCGTGAGTCTTCGCGACGCTGACCTGAATCAGCCGATACCATTCGAGAGCGGCTCCTTTGATGTAGTCATGTCACTGGACGTGATTCTTCATCTTCGCGACCGCTTGTCAGTGTTCCGAGAAGTGGCACGAGTACTCATTCCTGCGGGAAAGTTCCTGTTCACCGATGCCGGAGTCATCACCGGTGCAATTTCCAATGAGGAAGTCCGATTGAGGGCCGTGCATGGACATACGCAATTTGTGCCCCCTGGCTTCAACGAAAACATGCTGGAACTTGCTGGGTTTCGGGTGGTCGATCGCATTGACCGGACGGCAAGTCTGCTCAAGACCGCCACTGGACGACTAAGTGCTCGGTTAGGCCATCGAGGGGAGCTTGAACAGCTTGAGGGTAGTAACTGCTTTGAGCAACAACACCGGTATCTCGAAACTGTAATCGATCTCTCGCAACGAGGTGCAGTGTCAAGATGGATGTACCTAGCTGAATCTCGTGCGAAATAGCCGTGACATGCGACGGTGAGCTGGCGAAATGGAAAAAGTGACGAGGATTGGAGGAGTGTTCTCCCGCGGTGAAACCTCCTCGCCGTCTCCGTTATACTTCTTCACACCCCATCATGAAGCGCCACGTCCTCATCTTCGGTCTCGTCGGTGGCCTGCTCATCGCCATCCTCCAATACACCGAATACCGCTTCGTCGTCATCGAGCACTCCATCGAGCTCTACAGCGCGCTGGTCGCCATCCTCTTTGCGACCTTCGGCATCTGGCTCGGCCTGCGCATCACGCGCAAGCGCGAAACCATCCGCGAAACGGTCGTGGTGAAGGAAGTGCATGTCCCCGCGGAAGCCACCGCCCTCAAACCCTTCGCCCCCAATACGGCCCGCCAGCAGACCCTCGGCATCACGGCACGCGAGCTCGAAATCCTTACCCTGATCGCTCGCGGCTTCAGCAATCGCGAGATCGCCACGCAGCTTTTCGTTTCCGAAAACACCGTCAAGACACACTGTGCCCGCGCCTTCGACAAGCTCGGAGCCGCCCGCCGCACCCAGGCCGTCCAGCGCGGCAAAGAACTAGGCCTCCTGCCATGACCGCGTCACCCGAAAGCACGATTTCCGCTCCATTCTTGCAAAATCATCCGAAAGGATGACGACATCCGGCCCCGTTACACCGTATCGTGACCGCATCCTCACTCGCACCAGGAGCCTCACATGAAGAAAACCGTGCTCACCTTCGGCCTCATCTCCGGCCTCATCATCTCCGTCCTTATGGGCGGCTCGCTTCTCCTCGCCGACAAGATCGGCTCCGGCCACAGCATGGCTCTCGGCTACACCATCATGGTGGCGTCGTT
>Ga0210396_10002480_pt1 | contig 18814 bp, 16 predicted proteins | sample IncBWH17OmetaG_FD_155466 | JGI IMG/M metagenome (GOLD analysis project Ga0210396, IMG submission 155466) | Forest soil microbial communities from Barre Woods Harvard Forest LTER site, Petersham, Massachusetts, United States - Inc-BW-H-17-O ... | reverse complement strand
GCCCATCTCGCGCATCGCCCCGTCCAGGTGGCTGATGAAGACGTCGAACAGGCTCTGCCTCGTCTCTGCGAGAGGTTCTCCCGCCCCTTTCAACCGATCCAGCAGCAGGATCACGTGGGCGCAGAGCAGTTCGAATCGGCCCTCGACCGTGTCCGGCGCGCCCATCCCGGCGTAGAGCGCGGGACTGCGGGCCTGTGCCACCGCGGCGGCGTGCAGACGGTCGGCGGCCAGCCGCGAGGTCGAGGGTCGGCGTACGAGCTTCAGCATGGGCGCGAAGCCTCGATTCCGCCTTGAGGGGATAGTCTCATCGAACCGATTGAAATAGGTGTGGCCTGGACGTAGGTCAAAGGCGAACGGGGGAACAACCTCTCCTTGTCCATTCGAGTGAACGCATGACGGTAAAGCCGCTCGCCGGCCTCGCGGCGCTGAGTCTCCTGGGAGTCGCAGCCTGCACCCCGGTCAATAGTTTTCAGGGGTTTCAGGCGATCGATCACTCGCCGTCGGAAATCAAGGTCGGCGAAGACTCTCGCGCCACGGTCCAATCGAAGCTGGGCTCGCCCACCGCCGTGTCGACATTCGACAAGAACACTTGGTTCTATCTGTCCCAGACGTCTGAGACGACGGGGTTCTATCGTCCACGCGTGACGCGTCGCGACGTCACGGCGATTGTCTTCGACAAGAGCGGCGACAAGGTCACCAACATCCGCAACTACACTCTGAGGGACGGCCGGGTGATCTCCTACAATGACAGGGAGACGCCGACCCGCGGCCGCGAAATGACCGTGCTCGAGCAGTTGCTGGGCAGCATCAGCGCCGCAGGCGCATTGCCGCCTCAGGACGTCAATCCGGGCACCCACGGCGGCGGGCCCGCGGGACCCGGCGGCCCCTGAGGACTTCGGGCCCGATCGTCCCCTCCACGCCACGCGACGCAGGAAGAGGCGCGGACGCAGCCTGATTCGCCGACCGCGCCGCGCCTGCGCCTTGCCCGTAGAAGACAGGACGCTCCCCCTTCCCGCGAGCGGGAGAGGGGAGCTCATCCACATCAACCGTGGTGGGCGAGGACCGCCAGGAGCAGGAGCGCCACGATGTTGGTAATCTTGATCATCGGGTTCACGGCCGGGCCGGCCGTGTCCTTGTAGGGATCGCCGACAGTGTCGCCGGTCACCGCGGCCTTGTGCGCCTCGGACCCCTTGCCCCCGTAGTTGCCCTCTTCGATCAGCTTCTTGGCGTTGTCCCAGGCGCCGCCTCCCGAGGTCATCGAGATGGCCACGAAGAGGCCGGTGACGATCACGCCCATCAGCATGGCGCCCAGGGCCGAGAAAGCGTTCGACTTGCCCGCGATCGCCCGGATGATGAAGAACAACAGGACGGGCGAGACGACCGGCAGGAGCGAGGGCACGATCATCTCGCGGATCGCAGAGCGCGTGAGGATGTCCACGGCGCGCCCGTACTCCGGCTTGACCTCGTAGGTCATGATGCCGGGGTTCTCCTTGAACTGCCGACGGACCTCGGCGACCACCGACTCGGCGGCCCGCCCCACCGCAGTCATCGACAGACCCCCGAACAGGAACGGCAGCAGACCGCCAAACAGCAGGCCGACCACGACGTAAGGGTTTGAGAGGTCGAAGGCGACATCGCCCATGCCCGCGAAATAAGGCGAGGCGTCGGAGTTCGCCGCGAAGAACTTTAGGTCCTGTGTGTAGGCGGCGAAGAGCACGAGGGCGCCAAGCCCCGCCGAGCCGATGGCGTATCCCTTCGTGACCGCCTTGGTGGTGTTTCCGACGGCGTCGAGGGCGTCGGTGGAGACACGCACCTCGCGGGGCAGCCCCGCCATCTCGGCGATACCGCCGGCATTGTCAGTGACGGGCCCGAAGGCGTCGAGAGCCACGATGAAGCCCGCCAGGGACAGCATGGTGGTGGTGGCGATGGCGATGCCGAACAGGCCCGCCAGCTGATAGGTCAGGATGATCCCGACGATGATCACCAGCGCAGGCGCCGCCGTGGCTTCCAGGGACATGGCGAGCCCCTGGATGACATTGGTTCCGTGGCCGGAGACCGAGGCCTTGGCGATCGACTTCACCGGCCGGAAGTTGGTGCCGGTGTAGTACTCGGTGATGACGACGATGAGCGCGGTCACGCCCAGACCGACCAGTCCGCAGAGGAACAGCGCCATGGGCGTGACCAGCTTCTCGCCCACCTGAACGCCGTCATGGGGCACGAGGGACTGCATCACCCACCAGACCGCTCCGATCGAGAGCACGCCGGTGACAATCAGGCCCTGATAGAGGGCGCCCATGATGTTGTTGTTGCGTCCCAGCCGGACGGCGAAGGAGCCGATGATCGAGGTGACGATGCAGACGCCGCAGACCGCGAGCGGCAGCAGCATCATGTTCACGACAGCCTCGGAGTTGCGGAAGAAGATCGCGGCCAGGACCATGGTGGCGACGGTCGTCACCGCATAGGTCTCGAAGAGGTCGGCCGCCATGCCGGCGCAGTCGCCGACATTGTCGCCCACGTTGTCCGCGATGGTGGCGGCGTTGCGCGGGTCATCCTCGGGGATCCCCGCCTCGACCTTGCCGACCATGTCCCCGCCCACGTCGGCGCCCTTGGTGAAGATGCCGCCGCCCAGTCGGGCGAAGATGGAGATGAGCGAGGCGCCGAAGCCGAGGGCGACCAGCGAATCGATGACGTCTCGGCTGGTGTCTTCCAGGCCCATCGGGCCGGTGAGGATCATGAAATAGCCCGTGACGCCCAGAAGGGCGAAGCCGGCCACCAGCATCCCGGTGACTGCGCCCGACCGGAACGCCAGGGAAAGTCCCTTGGCCAAGCCCTCGGAAGCCGCCTGGGCAGTACGGACGTTGGCCCGCACGCTGATGAGCATGCCCGCAAAGCCCGCCGCGCCCGAAAGGATAGCGCCGATCAGGAAGCCGAGCGCCTCGCGCCACCCGATCAGGAAAAAGATGATCAGCAGGATGACGACGCCGACCATTGCGATGGTCGCGTATTGGCGGCGCAGATAGGCCTGAGCGCCTTCCTGGATCGCGGCGGCGATCTCCTGCATCTTCGCATTCCCCGCTGGGGCGCGAAGTAGCGTCGCCGTTTGCACGATCCCGTACAACACGGCCAGGAGTCCGGCGACGATCACCAACCCCAGTACGAGACTCGTATTCAAACCCATCCCATCTCCCCCGGGCTGCGGCCCGACCTCCCTTAACGCCTCTCCCGGCGACCGGAGGTCGGCGGCGCAGCCGCTCATCGGCTGTCTGGATCGCTCGCAGGGTGAGTCCTGCTACGCGTCGATGGCCGGGCAATGCCGTCAAAACCAGGGCGCGTCAACGCACCACATGCGTGAGGTCAGTGGGCCCAACCCAGCGAACCGCCGTGAATTTGGCCGCCATGGAAGGTCGTCTCGACGCCCTGCCCCTCGATCAGATCTCCTACGGTCGCGACGGGAGCGCCGGCAGACATCGCGGCCGTTCTGAAGGCTTCCTCATCCTCCGGAGAGACTGCGCAAACAATGGCGTAGTCGTCTCCGCCGGATGCGAGATCCCGTCGGGCGTGGGCCTCGTCTTCCTCTTCGGAGAGCCAGGCCGCGGCGCCGATGGAAAGCGGCAAAGCCTCGAGCCGGATGAGGGCCTTCACTTTGCTCGCCTTCGCAATATGCCCTGCGTCCGCCAGCAGACCGTCCGATACGTCGGCGGCGGCTCTGGCGTACCGCCCAAGCGGTTCGCGAAGGGCCAGCCAGGGCCGCGGCGTTCGATAGTGGGCGGCGAGCCGGCCGCCCGGATCGGCGATCTCGCCCCGCGCCGCGCGCAGCCCCAGCAGTCCATCCCCGATCACGCCGCACACGATGAGCCGATCCCCAACCCGGGCGCCTGAACGCAACACCGCAGCCCCTGCCCTCGCCCAGCCCAGCACCGTCGCGCTCAGGACCAGCGGCCCCCCCGTGGCGACGGTGTCGCCGCCCAGAAGGGCGACGCCAAACTCGTCGCCGTCCTCTCGAAGGCCCTCTGCGAACGCCGTCTTCCAACCCATCGGGCGACCCTCTGGCCAGGCCGTGGTCAGGAAATAGCCGAAGGGTTTGGCCGCCTTGGCGGCCAAATCGGAGAGGCTGGTGCGGAGCAGGCGTTTGGCGATTATCGCCGGCCGTTCGTCGGCCAGGAAATGGACGCCCTCGACCATGGCGTCGGCGGAAACGACGAGTTCGAACCCGTTGCGCCCCGGCACGATCGCGACGTCGTCCAATAGATCGAGCGCCCGTGGATCAGCGCGCGTGAGCGGCCTGATCAGATCGATCCAGGCGAACTCGTCAGGGGGCGCGGGCATGGCGCGCGGTCTGATCGAGCACGGCGTTCACGAAAGCCGTCTCGGGTCCCACGCCGAAGAACGACTTCGCGATCTCGACATACTCGTCAATGGCTACCTGCGGCGGCGTCGCGGCGCCGGTCAGCTCATAGACGCCGCAGCGCAGGATCGCCCGCGCCGTCGCGTCGAGCCGGTCCAGGCGCCATCCCTCGGCGAGCCGTTCGGCGATCAATTCGTCGATCTTCACACGACGCTCCACCGCGCCACGCAGCAACTCGGCGAAGAAAGCCTCGTCCGCCGCGGCCAGTCGCTGGCCTTCCATGTCACGCTCGAAGCGGTGGGCGTCGAACTCACGCACCACGGTCTCCACGCCCGCGCCCGAGATCTCCATCTGGTAGAGCGCCTGGACGGCAGCCAGCCTGGCGACCGATCGGGCCTGATGAACAGGCCTGCTCACCGGGCGCCATCCGCCGTCGTCACCGCTTCGGCGTCGTCGGGTCCGGCCTCCTCGGAGAGGCCCTCGTCGCTGAGGAAGCGCGCGAAATCCTCGCTTTGGCGGAAATCACGGTAGACCGATGCGTAGCGAACATAGGCGACCTCATCGAGGGCCTTGAGCGCCTTCATCACCATCTCGCCAACCACATGCGAAGGCAGTTCGGTTTCGCCCAGGCTCTCGAGCCGGCGCACGATACCGCTCACCATGCGCTCGATGCGATCGGGATCGATCGGGCGTTTGCGCGTGGCCACAGTGATGGAGCGCACGAGCTTCTCGCGGTCGAAAGGCGTCCGGCGCCCCGAACGTTTGAGGATCGTCAGCTCTCGCAACTGCACACGTTCGAAGGTGGTGAACCGGCCTCCGCACTGGGGACAGAGGCGCCGGCGTCGGATCGCCGCCCCATCCTCGGTGGGTCGGCTGTCCTTGACCTGACTTTCCGGCTCGCCACAGAACGGACAGCGCAATTGGGTTCCTGCCTTCCTCGTCGCCGAAAAGACGGCTCAGTCGGCGTAGATGGGGAATCGGGCCGTGAGGTCCAGCACCTCGCGCCGCACCCGCGCCTCGACCTCAGGATCGCCCGCCTCGCCGGCGCGCGCCAGCGCTTCCACGACGTCGACGATGAGGAGACCGACCTTGCGGAACTCGCCGGGCCCGAAACCTCGCGTGGTGCACGCCGGCGATCCCAGCCTCAGCCCGGAGGTCACCGCGGGCGGGGCGGGATCGAAGGGAATGCCGTTCTTGTTGCAGGTGATTCCGGCGCGCTCGAGCGCCTCCTCAGCCGCCTTGCCAGTGACGCCCTTCGGCCGGAGGTCTACAAGCATCAGGTGGCTGTCTGTGCCGCCCGAGACGATCGCCAGTCCCCGGCTGGCGAGCGTGTCGGCAAGCGCCCTGGCGTTTTCCACCACCTGCCGGGCGTAGGTCTTGAACTCCGGCTTCAGCGCTTCGCCAAAAGCCACGGCCTTCGCAGCGATCACGTGCATCAGCGGGCCGCCCTGGAGGCCGGGGAAAACCGCCGAGTCGATCTTCTTGCCAAGCTTCAGGTCGTTGGAAAGGATCATGCCTCCGCGCGGACCGCGAAGGGTCTTGTGGGTCGTCGTCGTCACGACGTGCGCGTGCGGCAGCGGGTCCGGAAACACGCCTGCCGCCACCAGGCCGGCGAAGTGGGCCATATCGACCATCAGCTTGGCGCCCACGCTGTCGGCCGCGGCGCGGAATTTCGCGAAATCAATCGTCCGGCTGTAGGCGGAGCCGCCGGCGATGATCACCTTTGGCCGGCAGGAGAGCGCCGTCTCGGCCATGGCCTCATAGTCGATCAGGTTGTCCTGGGTCCGCACGCTATAGGCGACGGGATTGAACCACTTGCCGGACTGATTGACCGACTTGCCGTGCGTGAGGTGCCCCCCTGCCGCGAGGTCCATGCCCATAAACGTGTCGCCCGGCGACATCAGGGCCATGAAGACCGCTTGGTTGGCCTGCGAGCCCGAGTGCGACTGAACGTTGGCCCAGGCGGCGCCGAACAACGCCTTCGCCCTCTCGATAGCCAGGGTCTCGACCTCGTCGACATACTCGCAGCCGCCGTAGTATCGACGGCCTGGATAGCCCTCGGCGTACTTGTTCGTGAGGATCGAACCCTGCGCCTCGAGCACGGCGCGCGAGACGATGTTCTCCGAGGCGATCAGCTCGATCTGCTCCTGCTGGCGACGCAGTTCGCGACCGATGGCTCCGAATACCTCCGGATCCAGTCCCGACGCCTTTTGGGCCGCCGCCGCGTCGGCGCCAGCCTTCGTCATTACGTTCAATCTGTGCTCCCTTCAGTCAGGACGGCGCCCCACGCCGTCCCCCGCTCTCGTCTAGACTTCGGTCTGACTTCAGGCCGCCTGGCCGCCCAGCCGCTGCACGTTGCACCGCGTCCAGAGCCCCTCCATCGCGCTCACCAGCCGATCCATCATCTCGTCTGTGTGGAAGGGAGAGGGCGTGAAGCGAAGGCGCTCGGTTCCACGGGGCACCGTGGGATAGTTGATGGGCTGCACGTAGATGGCGTGTTCGCTCAGAAGGAGGTCCGAAACCAGCTTGCAGTGCACCGGATCGCCCACCAGCACCGGAACGATGTGGCTCACCGATGGCATCACGGGCAGTCCTGCTGCGGCCATGCGGCGCTTGAGGGTCGAGGAACGTTCATGCAGGCGAGCGCGAACCTCGTCGTGCTCCTTGAGCCAACGGATGCTGGCGATGGCGCCGGCGGTGAGCACGGGCGGCAGCGAGGTCGTAAAGATGAAGCCGCTCGCATAGGAGCGGATGGCGTCGATGACCACTGCGTCGCCAGTGATGTAGCCGCCCATCACCCCGATCGACTTGCCGAGCGTGCCTTCGATGATGTCGATGTCGGCCGCCGCCCCGCCTGCCGTAGAGGCCGACGGCATGGACCTCATCCAGGTAGGTCATCGCCCCGTATTGCTTCGCCAGAGCGGCGGTCCCGGCGATATCCGAGATATCGCCGTCCATCGAGTAGACACTCTCGAAGGCGACCAGCTTCGGGGAGTCCGCCGGCGCTTCCGCCAGCAGCGATTCGAGGTGAGCGAGGTCGTTGTGCCGGAAGATCTTCCGGGGTCCGCCGCCATGCCGGATGCCGGCGATCATGGAGGCGTGGTTCAGCTCGTCGGAGAAGATGATCAGGCCGGGCATGATCCGCTGCAACGTCGCCAGGGCCGCCTCGTTGGAGACATAGCCCGAGGTGAACAGCAGGGCCGCTTCCTTGCCGTGCAGGTCTGCGAGTTCGGCTTCGAGCTCGACGTGATGGTGGGTCGTGCCGGAGATGTTCCGCGTGCCGCCTGAACCGGCGCCAGTGTCGCGCAGGGCCTGGTGCATCGCCTCGAGCACCACGGGGTTCTGGCCCTGTCCAAGATAGTCGTTGGAGCACCACACGGTGACGTCGCGCTGCTCGCCAGACGGCAGAGTCCAGGTCGCCAACGGGAAGTCCCCGCAATGACGTTGCAGGTCAGCGAAGACGCGGTAGCGCCCTTCGTTCCTCACCTGGGCGACCGCAGCCTCGAAGGCGGCCCTGTAGTTCATGGCGCTAGACATAGCCTCCGGCGATGTTGGCGCGAGGGGGCGCGACATCCTGATCAGGCCAGATCGACGAGCCGTCCGCGCAGGAGTTGCAATACGGCTGAAAAGTCCCTCTGGCCATAGCCGAGGCCCTCGAACAGCGCATAAAGCGCCAAGGCCTGAGCCCCTAGGGGCGTTGCGGCGCCACTGCGCGAAGCCGCCTCCTGCGCAAGCCTCAAATCCTTGGCCATCAGCGAGGTCAGAAATCCTCCGTGGTAGTCGCGATTCGACGGCGCCGAAGGGACCGGTCCGGGCCATGGGCAATAGCTCGTCAGCGACCAGCACTGGCCCGACGATTTCGAAGCGATCTCGAAGAAACGCTCCGGATCCAGGGACAGCTTTTCGGCAAGGGCGAAGGCTTCGCACACGCCGAGCATGGATACGCCGAGGATCATGTTGTTGCAGATCTTCGCCGCCTGACCCGCGCCGGATTCGCCGGCGCGTATCACGGTTCGGGCCATTGGCGAGATGGCGGCCTCGATCCGAGCGAACTGGTCTTCGGGACACCCCACCATGAAGGCCAGGGTTCCATCGCGCGCGCCGGCGATCCCGCCCGAGACCGGCGCGTCGGCCGCGACCCGTCCCGCGGCAAGCGCCGCTTCGCCAAGCGAGCGGGCGGTGTCGACATCGATCGTCGAGCAGTCAATGAGCAGGGCGTCAGGCCGGGAGGCGGGGATCACGGTTTCGCGCCAGACCTGACTCACATGGCGGGCGGCCGGGAGCATGGTGATCACGACTTCGGCCCCCGCCACGGCGGCCGCGGCCGACGCCGCCGTCTCGCATCCGGCGGCGCGCGCCTGCTCGAGCGCTTCTGCGGAGATATCGAAGGCGACCACCTCGCGCCCGGCTCTGGCGAGCGCCGCAGCCATGCCCGAGCCCATATTGCCCAGACCAATGAACGCCGTCCGCATGTCCTCGCCTTCCTGACTGATCCGCCACAGGGACTGGGCCCCGCGTTAGCCGACCTGCGGGCCGCTGTCAGCCGGAGGCGCCGGTAGGGAGGCAGGCGCGCTGGGCGCCCTCGCCTGCCCGAACGTCGAAATGACGGGAGTCCCTTTCTTTGCCGGCGCGTGCGACCGATCTTACGGCGAACCCGCCTGAGCCCGACGGACAGACAAGAGAGCTACCAATGAACGACGCATCCCCGCCGGAGCCGCCGATCCGCGCCCTGGTGGCGCCGGTGACTCCGCTGCAGCAGAACTGCACGATCGTCTGGCGGACCGACACTCGCAAGGCGGCCATCATCGATCCAGGGGGCGAGGTTGATCGTCTTCTCGCCGTACTCAAGGACCAGCGCCTGGAGCTCGAGAAGATCTGGATAACCCACGGGCACCTCGACCACGCCGGCGGCGCGGCCGCGCTCAAGGAGGCCACCGGCGTCGCGATCGAGGGGCCGCACCGGGACGACGCGTTCTGGATCGAACAGATCGAATCAAGCGGGGCCCGCTGGGGGATGCCGGACGCTCGGGGCTTCACGCCCGACCGATGGCTGGAGGATGGCGACGAGGTCTGGCTGGATGGAGTCCGGTTCGAAGTCTTCCACTGCCCGGGGCACACGCCGGGTCATGTGGTGTTTTTCCAGCGCCAGGCGCGGTTTGCTCAGGTTGGCGACGTCCTCTTCGCCGGATCGATAGGCCGGACCGACTTCCCGAGGGGCAATTTCGCCCAGCTTATCGGCTCTATCACCGGCAAGCTTTGGCCGCTCGGAGACGACGTCACCTTTGTCCCTGGACACAACGAAACTTCGACGTTTGGCCGAGAACGGCTCACAAATCCCTTCGTATCTGATGAAGCTCTCGCATCTGCGAGGGCCTGACTGTAGATTGTGGCTGGGATTGCGGACGGGCTGTTTCGCTGCGTTTCACAACAGACACTCCCTCGCCAGGGAGTTCTTGCAGATCAGGACCATGACAACCAACGCCGCATCCACCGCCGAGGAGCCCCAACTGGAGCACATCCTCGTGGTTGACGATGACCCGGGGATCCGGGACGTCGTCTCCGAATTCCTCAGCCGCCACGGCTCCGCCGTCGGCACCGCCGCCGATGGGCGAGAGATGGAGCGGGTGCTGTCCCGCCGTCGACCCGACCTCGTGGTGCTCGACCTGATGCTGCCGGGCGAGGACGGGCTGTCGATCTGCCGTCGCCTCGCGCGTCCCGATGGCCCAGCCGTGATCATGCTCAGCGCAATGGGCGAGGAAACCGACCGGATCATCGGCCTCGAGTTGGGGGCCGACGACTACCTCCCCAAGCCATGCAATCCGCGCGAACTCCTGGCCCGGGTGCGGGCTGTCCTTCGTCGCAGGCGTGAGCCTCGGAGCACGGACGAACCTCTTGGCGCGGCGTGCGAGTTCGCCGGATGGCGCCTGGATCTGGTGCGGCATGAACTGCGTTCGCCGAGCGGCGTGGTCGTCAACCTCTCCAGTGGAGAGTTCTCGCTGCTTCGCGCTTTCGTGGAGCACCCGCAGCGCGTCCTCACCCGCGATCAGCTTCTCGAGTATGCGCGCGGGCCACAATCGGACGCCTTCGATCGTGCGATCGACGTCCAGATCAGCCGGTTGCGTCGGAAGCTCGAAGATGGCGGCGGAGCGGTCGAACTGATCCGCACGGTCCGCAGCGAAGGCTATATCTTCACCCCCAGGGTTTCCCGCACCTCATGAAGAAGACCCTGGCGCTGCCACTGTTCCTGCAGACGCTGGGTCTTGTCATTGTCACACTGGTCGTGGCCCAGACCTTGTCGGTGCTGGTGATCCTCAACCTGCCGCCGCCGCCGCCGCTCGTTTACACGGTCGCCGAGGTCGTTCAGGCGGTCCGGTTCGCCGGCCAGGCGCCGCCTGAGGAAGGCGTCCACGTCCTGACGACCCGCGTGAGCGCCCGCCCGCCGACCGGCGAGACGGAAGGACGCCGTCGCGTCCACTTCGGGGACGCTGTGGCCGCGGCGCTGGCCGTCGACAGGAACAGCGTCGTCGTGACTCAGCGCGGCCCCAGAATCGTGGCGCTCGGCGGACCCCGCGCGGCGCCCCAGCAACGCGAGTTACTGCGCGACGCGCCCGAACCGTTGCTGATGGGGAGTTTCGAGATCGGCATCCGTCAGGCGGACCATAAGTGGCTGATCGTCGGACCGAAGACGACGTTTGGCATTGACCCCTGGCAGGAACGCCTGCTGCTGGTGGTCGCCCTCTCCATCCTCGCCGTCTCGCCGGTGGCGTGGCTCTTCTCGCGTCGCATCGCCGCGCCGATCGCCGCTCTTGCAGCAGGAGCCGAACGACTTGGACGCGACCCCCGGGCGCCGCACCTCGAGATCGTCGGGTCGGCCGAGGTCGCCGCCGCGGCGGGCGCCTTCAACGAGATGCAGGAGCGTCTGCGACGCTACGTGGAGGAACGCGTCGGCATGCTGGGCGCCATTGCGCATGACCTGCGGACCCCTCTGACCCGGCTGAAATTCAGGGTCGAAGGCGCCCCCGAGCCGCTGCGGGACAAGCTCATCACCGATATAGACCAGATGGAAGCCATGGTGGCTTCCGTCCTTGGCTTCGTGCGGGACGCAGCGCAGACCCGCGACTACTGCAAGCTCGAGGTCTCCTCCCTCGTGGAGACGGTCATGGACGAGGCGGCGCTCACCGGCGCAGACGCGGCCGTGGAGCAGGCCGACCGCGTGGTGGTCGATGGCGATCCCCTGGCGCTCAAGCGCCTCTTCGTGAACCTCGTCGACAACGCGCTGAAGTTCGGCTCCCGCGCCCGCGCTCGGGTCCTGGCCGAGGGCGACATGGCCATAATCGAGGTGGACGACGATGGCCCCGGAATGCCGGAGAACGAGATCGAGCGCGTGTTCGAGCCGTTCCACCGCGTCGAGACCTCGCGGAGCCGCGAAACCGGCGGCATCGGCCTCGGGCTTTCGGTCGCCAGGGCGGTGGCGCGGGGGCACGGCGGCGATGTCGTGCTGCGCAACAGGTCGACAGGCGGTCTGCGCGCCCGGGTCAGCCTGCCCCGTGCGCGGCCTGCATAGGTGGACCAGAGCAGACTCTGATCAGACGGAACCGTCTAATCAGATAATTTGCTTTAGAGTCAAAAACCTGAACGCCGGTTTTATCGCCAAACCAGATCCCACTTGGGCGGACGGCGCTCCAGGTCACTGCCCAAGAAGGTTCGACAGGATGTTGACGCCGAGGGCAAGCACGGCGGTGTTGTAGAAGAACGACGCCATTGCGTGCGCCGTCACGACGTTCCGGAGCTTCAGGCTCTGCACGCCTGGATCCGAGACCTGAGCTGTCGCGCCCACGCAGATCGCGAGATAGGCGAAGTCCAGGTAGGTGCGCGGAGGATCTCCCGGAAATAGGAACCCCGCCTCCGGCCCTCGCGCCTCGACCGCCTGGAAGTGACGGTGAGCGTAGTGGCCGATGAACAGCGACTGCACGACAAGCCACGAACTTGCCAGCGTGAGCGCCGAGAGGGCGACGGGAAGCTCATGCGTCAGGCCATGGCTCCCACGCGCCGCGTGCAGGGCGACGTACACCCCGGCGAGCGATGCGATGTGGGCTGCAGCCCCGAGCATAAAGATGACCGGGGTCGGCTCATCGTGTCGAGCGGCGCGCGCCCGCACTTCCTCCTCGTCCGACGTTAGATAAACCGTCCATATCGCGATCAGATAGGTCGCGGCGCCCAGATTCCAGGCGGCCAAAGCGGCCGTATGCAGCGAGGCGCCGACCGCACGAAGAAGACAGAAGATCAAAATTCCAATAAATAGGCCGAAAAGAAGCCTTGGATGAAGCGTCATGTTCTCCTCGCGCCCCGACCCCTCCCAGCTCCGGAATCGGCAATGTACGGATCGGGCGTGATGGCAACCGTCCGGCGGCTCGGCGGTTAACAGAGCCGTGGCAGGCCAGCGCCTTGTGTAACTCAGGAGTACCCGATGCCGACGCTCACAGAAGACCACAAGCCAAGCCGGCGCGGTTTCGCAGCCATGGACCCCGATCGCCGTCGCGAGATCGCTAGGCGTGGAGGGGCCAGCGTGCCAAGCGAAAAGCGTAGCTTTGCGCAAAACCGGGACCTTGCCGCCGACGCCGGCCGCAAGGGCGGCACCGCCTCGAGGGGTGGCGGCCGCAAACCCGCCAACACGCAATAACGCCCTCCTGCGGGTGCGGCGGCGTCCCCGTCGCACCCTCTATGTCCAGGGCGTGAGCGAAAACGATGCGGCTCCAGCCGCTGGAGGCGCCTACGCCTGCGGCGCATCCTGTCCCAGCAACAGGACGGCGAACTGAGGCCTGGGACTGACCCACAGCTCATCCACACTCCAACCCGCTCGCCTGGCGAGGTCGGCGAAGCGTGTCGGGCTGAGCTTGTAGCTACTCTCGGTATGGATGGTCTCTCCGGCGGCAAATCGGAATACGCGCCCGGCCGCCCGCACCTCCTGGTCGTAGAGCGACTCGAGATGCATTTCGATCCGCTCTTCCATGCGGTTCCAAACCGCCCTGTGTGCGAACCGTGAGAGATCGAATTCGCCCTTCAATTCCCGATTGATACGCGCCAGGAGATTGAGGTTGAACCGCGCGGTCACGCCGGCCGCGTCGTCGTAGGCGGCATCGAGTGTCTCCCGGTCCTTGGCGAGATCCATGCCCAAAACGAAGGGGGCGCCGGGTCCCAGAGCGCGGCGGACCTGGTCCAGAAGGTCCACTATCTCCTGCGGGGCAAGGTTGCCGATGGTGGAGCCCGGGAAGAACCCGACGCGAGGAGCATCTGGCAGAACATTTGCCCATGTCGCCGGGCGCGTGAAGTCGGCGACCAGTGGGGTGACCCCCAGCTTCGGATAGTCGGCGCGGATCGCAGCCGAAGCCGCGGCGAGGGCCGAGCCGCTGATATCCACCGGAACATAGGCGGAGAGCTGGGGCGCAGCATCGAGCAGGTGGCGGGTCTTCTGACTGGCGCCGCTGCCAAGTTCGACGAGAGCCGCGCCGGCCGGGATCCGGGCGGCGATCAGAGGGGCGACCTCGGCAAGCAGGGCTGTTTCCTGCCGGGTGGGATAATATTCCGGAAGTTCGCAGATGGCCTCGAACAGTTCCGAACCAGTGGCGTCATAGAGCCATTTCGCCGGAAGGCGCTTTCGCGCGGCGCTCAGACCTTCGATGACGTCGCGGCTGAAGGCGTCGGCGGAGATTCCGTCGTCCTCCGCATCGCGCGCGAGACGGACACCGGCGAACATCCATCGCTGATGGGGGTAGAAGAAGTTGCGATAACTCGACCGGGCATGATCCGGGGGCGTGACGCAGGCGCTCCCCTTGAGGGTGATCTGCCCCACCATGAACTTGCCGTTGTACTCGCCCACGGCGCCGGCAGCTGGGTGAAAGCCGGGATGAGGGGCGTAGGCGCTCGCAGTCCATTGCCAGAGCTGCCCGAACATCTGCTCCAGGTTATCCGAGCTCTCGGCCGCGTATTCCCACTCGGCCTCCGTCGGCAGCCGAGCGCCGGCCCAGGCGGCGAAGGCCGCCGCCTCGAAGAAGCTGACGTGGCTTACGGGACCCACGGGGTCGACAGGACGCACCCCCTCCAGGGTCATGGCGCGCCAGCCTCCGTCGCCGCGCTCCCAGTAGAGTGGCGCCTCCCATCCGCCTGACTGGACCGCCGCCCAGCCGTCGGAGAGCCAGAACTCCGGCCGCCGATAGCCGCCGGCGGCCATGAACTCCATCCATTCCCCGTTGGTGACCAACCGGGAGCTGATCTCGAAGGGCCGCAGGAAGACCGGGTGTCTTGGCCACTCGTTGTCGAAGGCGAAGCGGTCGCCACGCGCGCCGATCTCGACCAACCCACCTTCGAAGCGCTTGAAACGCGGCGCTGCCCTGGCCGCCTGGGCCCGAGGCGCGCCTGTCGCATAGGCCGGCCTGACGGGTGATTGGGCGAACAAGGCCAGGATGTCCATCAGGATCAATTCCTGGTGTTGTTCCTCGTGTGCGAGGCCAAGCTCGACAAGATCATTCAGCGCGGCGGATAACTCACTCGCCAGCAACCCCTCCATCGCCGCATCCACGTGAGCCCGGTAGGCCATCACGCGGGACACCGACGGCCGTGTGAGCAGGCCCCGCTGCGGCCGGGGATGCCTAGCCCCAAGAGCTTCGTAATAGGAGTTGAAGAGATAACCGAAAGCCGAGTCGAAAGGCCGGTACTTCGCAAGATGCGGCGTCAGAATAAAGGTTTCGAAGAACCAGGTCGTGTGGGCCAAGTGCCACTTGGTGGGACTTGCGTCCGGCATCGCCTGGGGCGTCTGATCCTCTGCGCTCAGCGGCGCGGCGAGGGAAAGACTGTAGGCGCGAACCCTCCGGAAAGCATCCAGTAGAGCGCCCCGCGCGGCGCTGCGGCCAAAGTCTGTCCTCCGGGCGCCGAGAGCGAAGTCCTGAGGCATTGGTCAAGCTCCCCGGCGTCCCGGACCGGGCCGGGTGCTGCGTCCTGGCGAGCCAGGAGCCGCATCCAACGTTCGGGCGCCGGAACGGTTTCGTCCGCCCACAAGTGGTGCCGCTCCGATCGGGCGCAAGACCAGAAACTGGCAGGAGCGTCGAGGGAGGCGAAGGCGCCGAGCGTTCGGTTGTGCCGCGCCGGCGCATGGGCTAATCAGCCTCCCCGTTCGCCGGCCTGCCGGCCCGACGGATCGCCAGGTGACGTGGCCGAGTGGCTGAAGGCGGCGGTTTGCTAAACCGTTGTACGGTATAAAGCCGTACCGAGGGTTCGAATCCCTCCGTCACCGCCATCCTGCTTCGCCCTACGGGCTTCGCAGGACAGGCCCCTCGCTCTCAGCCGAAAGCTGGATGCCCTCCGAAGCCTTGGCGCAGGAGGGCTGTCGCCCCACTTCGCCCTTGCGGCCTCCAGGCGGCAGGCCACACCGGGCGTAGGGTGCGTCCCGAAGCTCCGCAGGAGAGGAAGGCGAGGATGGACCAGGAAGTGGAGGATCTCGTCGCCGTCCTTGGGCCTCTCTTGCGGGCTCTCGGCGTGTTGGAGTTCGTCGCCAGATACCTCCATCCGCCCACGCTGCCTCAGCTGCTTGCTGCACTGGAAGACCCCTCCCCGCCGCTGCGCGAGGTCGAGGGCCGCCTTTGCGGATGGCCCGACGCCCTATCCCCGGTCCGAACCGCGCTGGAGACCGCTGCGGCGGACGCCTTGGCGGCCTGGGAGGGCCTGGTCGGGGCCGTCGAGACCGCGGACGATCCAACCGTGGCCTGGCGCGCCCTGAGACGGCTCCCCCGGGCCCAGGAGGCGCTCTGGCCCCTGTCTTCAGCCGTGGCGCCGGTGAACCGGTACTTCCTCGACGCCCGCGGCCGCGGTGACCCGGATCTCCAGGTGCAATTGAGCGAACCCGCCGATGGCTCTGGGGTCAGGCACGTGGCCAACGCCTATGGCGAGCGGGGCGGCTATTCCCTCTACTTGCCCGAGGCGCGTGACCCTTCCTCGCCCGCCCCCTTGATCATGGCGCTCCACGGAGGCTCCGGCCACGGCCGCGGCTTTCTATGGACCTGGTTGCCCGCAGCCCGCGCGGCGGGAGCGGTTCTCGTTGCTCCGACCTCGATCGGCGCCTCTTGGAGCCTGCACGGCGAAGATGTGGACACCCCCAACCTATGCCGGATGCTCGACGAGGTGTCCGCGCGACGGCCTCTGGACGCCGATCGTCTCCTGCTGACCGGCATGAGCGACGGCGGGACCTTCTCCTATCTGACGGGTCTTCAGGCCGACTCGCCGTTCACCCACCTCGCCCCGGTGGCGGCGGCTTTCCATCCGGTCCTCCTCGCGCTCGCCGATCCTCGGCAGGTGAAGGGGCGGCCGATCCAGATCATCCACGGGCTGCTGGACTGGATGTTCCCTGTAAAGGTGGCGCGCGAAGCGAAAGCTAACCTCGAGGCCGCCGGAGCGCGGGTGACCTATCGCGAGATCGCCGATCTCTCCCACACCTATCCTCGCGAGGCGAACACCGACCTGCTGGACTGGCTCGCCGGCGCCTGACCGTCACCGGCGCCGCCCAGGCTGCCGCCTATAGGTGAAGCGTACGACCGAAGGCCGACAGCGAGGCCTCGTGCATCGCCTCGCTCATCGTCGGATGCGGGAACACGGTGGCGAAAATCTCGGCTTCCGTCGCCTCGAGGGTCATCGCCAGCGCGAACCCCTGGATCATCTCCGTCACCTCCGCGCCGACCATGTGGGCGCCGATGAGGGCGCCGGTCTTGGCGTCGAACACCGTCTTCACGAGGCCGGTGGTCTCGCCTGAGGCTATGGCCTTACCGTTCACCCGGAACGGGAATCGACCCACCTTCACCTCGATCCCCTGATCACGCGCCTGAGCCTCGGTCAGGCCCACCGATGCGATCTGCGGAGCGGCGTAGGTGCAGGCGGGAACGGGCGCGGTCACATGTTCGACCGGCAGGCCGGCAATGTGCTCAACGCAGCGGACGCCTTCGTGCATGGCCTTGTGCGCCAGCCACGGCGGTCCGGCCACATCCCCGATCGCGTAGAGCCCTTTCACATTGGTCGCGCCCGAGGGGTCTACGACCACGTGTCCGCGATCGATCTGGAGTCCCAGGGCCTCGACGCCAAGGCCTTCGATATTGGCTTCAATCCCCACTGCGACGATGGCGCCTTCGGCCTCCAAACGCTCGGCCTTCCCGTCGGCCTCGAGGTCCACGACGATCCCCGAGCCGGACTTCTGCAGCCCGACGACCTTCGCCCCGGCGCGGAAGGTCATGCCGCGCGCCTCGTACGCCTTGCGCGCCGCCTGAGCGATCTCCTCGTCCTCGAGGGGCAGGATCCGCGGCAACGCCTCGACCACGGTGACCTCTGACCCAAGCGCCCGGTAGAAGCTGGCGAACTCGATGCCGATGGCGCCCGATCCGATCACCACCAGGCTCGCCGGTCGCGTCTTGGGTGTCATCGCCTCGCGATAGGTCCAGACCCTCTCACCATCCGCGGCGAGACCGATGGCAGGAATGGTGCGGGCGCGCGCGCCAGTGGCCAGGATGACCGACTTGGCCTCCAGGACCCTGGTCGATCCGCCCTTTTCGTCGACCACGACACGGGGAGCGCCCGCCCCAGGTTCCAGGCGCGCGACCCCTTCGACGACCGTGGCCTTGTACTTCTTCATCAGGAACGCGACGCCAGACGAAAGCTGTTTGGCTACGTCGCGCGAACGCTTGATCACTCGCTCGAAGTCATAGGAGCGACCCTCAACCGCCAGGCCGTAGTCGGCCAGGTGCTCCAGACCCTCATACAGCTCTCCGGTCTTCAGGAGCGCCTTGGTCGGAATGCATCCCCAGTTGAGGCAGATGCCGCCGAGGTTCTCTCGCTCGATGATCGCGGTCTTCAGTCCTAGTTGGCCTGCCCTGATTGCGGCGACATAGCCGCCGGGGCCGGAACCGATGATTACCAGATCGAAGGTCTCGGCCATGGACTAAAGCGCCGCCTCTATTGCGCTCTCTAGCGCCTGCGGCGGTGTCGTCGGCGGATAACGGCCGATCACCCGGCCGTCGCGGCCCACGAGAAACTTGGTGAAGTTCCACTTGATCGCCTGAGTGCCAAGCAACCCTTTCTTCTGGGATTTGAGCCACGCCCAAAGCGGATCTGCGGTCGGCCCGTTGACGTCGATCTTGGCCATCATCGGGAAGGTCACGTCATAGGAGAGCGAACAGAAACTGGCGATTTCCTCGGCGTCTCCCGGTTCCTGGGCGCCGAACTGGTTGCAGGGGAAGCCGAGCACGACGAGCCCCCGGTCGCGATGCTTTCGCCAGAGCGCTTCCAGCCCTTCATACTGGGGCGTGAACCCGCATTTGCTTGCGGTGTTGACCACGAGCACGACCTTGCCGCGGTAGTCCGACAGGCCCGTTAGAGAGCCGCCGAGGCTGGCGGCCTCGAACCCGTAGATGTCCGATGCGGCCGAGACGCTCATGG
>Ga0210396_10002476_pt1 | contig 18832 bp, 12 predicted proteins | sample IncBWH17OmetaG_FD_155466 | JGI IMG/M metagenome (GOLD analysis project Ga0210396, IMG submission 155466) | Forest soil microbial communities from Barre Woods Harvard Forest LTER site, Petersham, Massachusetts, United States - Inc-BW-H-17-O ... | reverse complement strand
GAGGATCTGCGCCGGGTCGACCCGGCAGTCGATGCAGGTGACGATGTACAGGTTGAGGTTCGGGATGAACGGGAGCCGGGGCATGCCCTGGCGTGCGCCAGGATCACTGGCGAAGGCCCGGTTGCGGTCCAGGAGCGGAGCGATGTTCGACATGGCTTTGCCTTTCGTGGTCGAGATGGCCTGACGCGCGGAGCGCGCCGGACGGCCTGCGTCTGACGGGCGGCCCTCATAGGCGGCCCGGTAGGCGGTGGGGGTGGTGCCGGGCGTCGCGGGCCAGGTGCAATCGCGGTTGGCAGCGGTGGTTACGGGGATAGCCGCGGACGCCGTTTTCTGGCCGGCGCAGCGGGTCTGGTCAGTGTCGGTCGAGCACTTCGTCCAGCCAGTCGAACATGACGCGGTGCTTGAGGCTGAAGTTGTCGAGCTGGCGGTAGAGGACGGTGCCGTCGTCGGGCGTGAAGACCTGATGCCGGCTGGCCGGGTTCGGTGCCGCCTCGACGGCGGCCGCGGCCTGCCGGCGCAGCTCTTCATCGTCGCTGGGATCGTTGAGGCACAGCAGCGGGCACTGGATCTGCTGCGGCTCGGCCACCAGCCTCGGGTACCCGCGCCCGGGTTCGCCTTCGTAGAACCTGGCCGTCTGCTGCGCCTGTCCCGGCACCGTCTGGGGCCCCTCGCTCAGGGCGGCGACGTCAGGACGGCGGAACACCGACAAGATGGCGTCGCTGTCGGCCACGTAGGGGTCGGCGACGCAGGCGGCGATCCGGGGTTCGCGGGCCGCGGCGCGGACCGCCACCCAGCCTCCGGGCTCGCCCCCGCCGTAGAAGGCGATGCGGGAGGGATCCACGTCGCCGCGCTTGCTCAGGTAGTCGATGCAGGCGCCGACGGCGACCTCGGTGTCGGGCCGGAACCAGACGCCGTGGAAGGTGTTCAGGCCCATCCCCGGCAGGTCGGCCAGCAGCACGTTGTACCCGCGCTCCACGCCCGGCGGCCCCACCCAGTAGTACAGCTCCTCGGAGGTGTTGTCACCGATGATGACCGTGGGGTGCGCCCCGCCGCCGGCGTCCGGCCGCAGGAAATACGCGGGCAGGCGTGTGCCCTGGTAGGGAATCCCGATGACCTCGATCGCAGGCGTGCTCAGCGCCGCGAACCGCGCGAAGAGCGAGCGATAGTGTTCCACGCCCGCGCGGTAGGCCGGATCATCGACACCGATCGCCAGGCACGCATGGTAGTAGTACGTGACGGCGCGCAGGTAGGCCTCCCTGGCGCTGACCCCATGTCCGTGATCGTCGGCCTGCCTGGCCGCTCGTTCGGCCTTCTCTCCCTGCTCTTGCCAGGCCCGCCGCCAGCTCTCGGCATTACCCTCGGCGACCTTGGAGGCGGCTGCCAGGCACTCGCCGATCTCCGCCCCCTTGAACGTGGCGTGGTTGAGCGTGTGCACGAGCATGATGTCGGCGAACACGTCGTCGAAGTAGAACTTCTTCCTGGTCATTGAATTCGGTCCCTCTCTAGGCGATGCCGGGACAGGCGGGGCAGCAGGCCGGGTTTGCGGTGTTTCCGCCGGCACGATGATCTCCTCCTCCGCCCGGTCAGGGTGGGACACTCCCAGCCTGCCGGGGGGACTTGGCGGGGGCAGGAACGCGTGGATCAGGACCCAGGTGAACTGATTCTTATCCGAGGCGAAGCCGGCGAGCGAATGGTGCTCCGGGCCGCCATAGAACTGGCCGAACGGCACATTCGTGCGTCCGATCCGGAGGGGCGTATTTTCATTTTTTGCTCCTACTCGCGGAGTCTAGTTCCGCTCACCGTGGCGCTCGTGCTGTCCGCCCGGCCGCGCACGGGCAAGCGCGTCGGCTTGCCCGGTCTTAGGCTCGGAGTTCCACGGCGAAGCGGTATGTTCCCCTGTCTGCACCCGTCGCGGTGGGGTATCCGGTCATGAAGTCCTCTATCAGCCAGGCGCGGAACTTTGCCGCGTCAGCCACATCTCCCAGCACCAGCAAGTCGTTTCCGTCTTCGCTGCCGCGGAAGATACTCGGGTTGGTCATGCCGCCACCGACACGGCTGTTGTCCATTTTGAGGAAAAGCTCATGCCACGTGGCATAGTCGTGAACCTTGAAATGCGACACGAGCTTCAGGGGCACCTGTGACGCATCGAATGCCGCCTCCCCTCCAGCGGTTTCCTGGCCAGGGTCGACCCCGAAGTAGACGGCTGGCGGGCCTTCCACTTCATCCGCCGGAATAGCGGCCTTCCATCCGCCTTCCGCCCAGGCCAGCGCGTCCCGGAAACCAGGAATATCGGCCAGAACTACCAGAGTGTCCTCACTGCCACGGAACAGCTTGGCATTGGCGATCCCCGCAGAGGCACGGGAACCTCTCATTCCATTGAAACGGGCACGCCAGGTTGCGTACTGGGCCACCTTGAGCCGGGTCGCCAGATTTTCCCTGGCATTCGCGACATCCAGCATCGCGCTCGCCGCCTTCTCGGCCTGCGCCCGCGTCGGAGTGGGGGTGGCGTTCTCATCTGTTGTCATTTCGTTTCTCCCCGCATCGAGGTCAGGTGGCATCTGGCCGCGCCTGGTCGACCTGGGCCGTGGTGGCCGCTGTGCTGGACGGGTCGACCGAGACGCCGAGCAGGTCGCCGTTGCACTCGGGGATGACCGTGATCGCGCCGTTGCGGACCTGCGGGTAGCAGATCTCCCAGGCGCCCGCCGGGCGGCGGCGTGCCGGGCCGTGGAGGAGAAAGCCAGGTCGCTGGGAACGAGTCTCATCGGTGCCTCCAGAAAGCTACAGCGACACTGTGATGCGATAAGAAGCATCGCACGGAAGGCCGGAAAAAGCAACATAGTGCTGCGATAGCATGGGACTGTGACGACCAGCCAGCGAGTTACCGGCGCCCGGCCTGGCGGCCGCAGCGCGCGCGTGCGGGCGGCGGTGCAAGCCGCGACCCTGGACGAACTGGCCGCCGCCGGCTACGCCGACCTGACCATCGAGGCCGTGGCCGAGCGGGCCGGCGTGCACCGGACCACCATCTACCGGCGCTGGCCGAACAAGCGCTCCCTCGTGCTCGCGGCCCTGCTCGACTACGCCGCTGATCAGCTGCCGATCCCCGACACCGCCGACCTGCGCCGCGACCTGCTTCTCCTCGGCCAGGCCATAGACAGCGACCTTCGCCGCCCGCAGGCGCACGCGCTGGTGTACACCCTGGTCGCAGACCGTCCCGGTTCCAGCGAGCTGTCCGACGTCCGCACCCAGCTCTGGGCAGACCGGCTGCGCCAGGCACAGGCCATCCCGCGGCGAGCGATCCAGCGCGGCGAGCTTGCCGCGGACACCGACCCGGCCGCAGTGATCGACATGCTCGTCGGCCCCATCTACCTGCGGCGGTTCATCCAAGGCCGGCCGATGACCGCCACCGAGATCGACAATCTGGCCACCCGGGTCGTCGCAGCATTCACCCCACGGCTGTCCCCCGGCCCCACGGCTCCGGGGAAGCCCGGATTACCGGCGGCCGCAAGATGCTCGCGCCTCACCGACCGGCCGTGGGGCCGGTCTTCCTCGCCACGGTGAGGTCCGGCGGATCGCCTGCCACCACATTGACCCCACGCACATCTGCCCGGCCTGACCCGCAAGAGCGAGAGGCAGTCAAAGCGCCGGGCAGGCTCCGGGTCAGCCGAAGCAACTACGCAGCAGACCGAGGAGCCTCGGCCCTTGCCCTGCGCCCTGCAAGGCCGATCCGGTTCAGCTAGCCGCGCGGCAACAAAGCGGCGGCTCCCGCGCCGCTGCAGGCGCTGGCGCGCGGCCACAACCACATCAGCACCGAGCATCTCCCCAGTTTCACGACAACTAGTACGAGCAGACCGTCGCGGACGAAGCGGCCGGGGCCAACACTCAGCCGCCACGACGAGCGCGTCATCCATCACAGGTCGCAGTGCACATCCAGTGGCGGTGCGGGTCGGCAGCCGCGCAGATCGCCCTCTTCTGGGCCGCTAAGACCGATGCCGCGCCGGAACGCGGGGGCGCCCATGAGGCAGATCTCGCGCCACGACCGTCGCCAGCGATGATCACGCAGCGCGACCGCTGTTCCAGAGCCTGAGCGAACCGAGCGCCGATTACGCACCCGCGCCAGCCGGTCCGGCTATTGGCGGGTTTGCGTGCAGATCGTCTTGTTATGTGCAGACGACACTCATCCGCCTGCTGAGGGGGCAGGATGCCGCCCCCAGCCTGGTGCGGGATGACATCAGGCTCGCGGGGTTGTAGCGGCGGGCACCGGGAATTCCTCGATGGTGCCCGAGTTGAAATTGCCCAGGTAGACCTCGTTGATGGCGGGGTTGACGGATAGATCGCGCGGAAACCGCCCGGCCGGGATGGCGCCGATTCCGGCCGGGCGTCCGGCGAGCGCGGCGGCGGTGCTGATCACGCTGACGGTCTGACTGGCGGGGCCGCCAGTGCCAGGGACCAGGCCGCGGTTGGAGTTGGCGACTAGGGCGATACGGCCGCCGTCGGCGAGGACGACCCCGGCCGGCTCGGAGCCGACCGGCACGACGGCGCGCAGCGCGCGGCCGGGATCGCGCACCAGATTGGCCGTGGCGAACGCGAGCAGCGCGTTGGACTGCTCGGTGGTCACCCACGCGGTGGCGCCGTCCGGCGACACCGCGACCCGCACCGGCTGGCATCCGGCGTATGCCTTACCGAGCACAGCCTGGTCCTCCGCACCGTCCTCGGCGCGCGCCGCATCGATCACCCACAGCAGCCCGTGCGGGCCGTAGCTGCCGAACGTCGTGACGTACAGCCGCGAGCCGTCCGGGGACACCGCGACGCCGAGCGCGCCGTAGGCGAGCGGCACTATCCCGATCGCCACCTGCGGCGCGGTGAACCCGTCACGCAGCGCACGGGCCAGGTCGAACACGCTCAGCGCGCCGCTAGTCTCGTCACTCATGAACGCGTACCGGTCATCGGCCGACACCGCCACCTCGAACTGCCCGGTACCGGCGTCGGCCAGCACCCCGACTGCGGGATCACCATGGCCCTGTTCGAGCACGTCGACCCGCAGCACGACCGTCGCCCGGTAATCGGCAACCAGCAGGTACCGGCCGTCGTGCGTCATCGCCATGCCCCAAGCGCCGGGCAGCGGCACCGTGCGGACCAGGCGAAGGGAGCCCGGCGAGGCGGCGAACACCTCGACTGCCCCCGTCCCGCCGGAAGTCACCGACGCAAACACCCACCGGCCACTGGCAGTGCTGACGACGGCGGTCGGGCTTCCGGCCACCGTGGCGGTGACCGGATGGATTCCCGGCACGAAGCTGCCAGTGGTAACAGCGGTCGAACAGCCCACGGTCAGTGGTTTACCGGCCGCCGGCGCGGCAGCAGTGCCCGAGCAGCCGCACACAACCATGGCAGCCATCAGCGCAATAATCCCCGAACGCAAACCCATGCCTCATTGTGGGACATCTTCCCGGCACGCTACGAGGGCTATCCGATGATGGTTCGGTGGCATCCGCCCAGCGCCGATTGCATCCCCGTGGCCCTGAGCTGCAAGCACGCACGCTAACCAGTCCGGCTCGCTCCGGCACCGAAAGCCAAGGACCAGCGACCGCGCAGAATAATCATTCCTGCACCGCCTCCTGCCCGCCGGCATGGCCCGGCGCAGCCAAGCAGATCGGCGGTTCCCGCGCAACCTTGATGTCACGATCAGCGATATCCGCCTGCTGTTCTGCCCGGCCGGGCGTCGGTTGGTCACGGGCGGCTCAGGGTCGGCCGGCGATCGGGGCGGCCGGGCGCTGGGGTTACTGGCGGGAGCGGCGCGGCCGGAACTTGATCCAGGCCAGGATGGCGATGGCCACGAGCAGCCAGGGGGAGATCAGGACGTGGACGGTGAAGCTGAGGACGGCTAGGGCGACGATGGCGATGAGGACAAGGGCGATGACGGCGCGCCTGGTGATCAGTCTTCGTCCGGGTCAGGCTGTTTGCGGTTCCGGTGGCTAGCGGGAGCGGCCCTGGCGGCGGGCGATCCACGCCGCGGCGATCGACTCGTCGTCGCCGTCTGAGGGGATGAGCAGCCAGGCGGCGATGTACAGGGCTGCGCCGACGCCGGTGAACAGGGTCAGCGCCGCGATGATGACGCGCACGAGCGTGACGTCGGCGCCGAGGTAGCGGGCGATGCCGGCGGCCACGCCGGCCAGCATCCTGTTGTCGGCGGAGCGGCGCAGCTGGCCGGCTTCGGGCTGGGCGGTGAAGGTGGCGGACCGGGCGTCTGCGGTGGTTGTGTTCATGGTTCAAGGCTGCCGCCGGCGATGGCCGCCGTCGATCGGGATCTGCCCTGGTTCGCACCCTGGCGGGCACCCTGGAAGGCATCAGGATCATCCCTGATCGCGGCCAGGGACGCCCGCGTGGCCGATGTTCCGCCATGGGTCTCGCGGAACGAGCCGGTGCCGTGTCCCGCGCGCGTATTTGTGAGGCCGCTCCGGCGGCGTGCATAGTGACTGGGAGCCGTCATCAGCGCGGTCAATGGCCGGGCACAAGGAGCAACGCGATGGGTAGCCGCTTTACCAGCGAGTTGTGGAAGGGCATCGGCGACATCTACAGCGCCATCCTGGTCCACCCTTTCCTCACCGGGCTGACCGACGGCAGCCTGCCGCACAGTACCTTCGCGTTCTATGTTGTGCAGGACGCGCTTTACCTGGGCCAGTACGCCCAGGCGCTGGCGGCGGTAGCCAGCCGGGCGCCAGACAACGCCGGGACCGAGATGTTCGCACGCCACGCCGCGGACGCGGTCGCGGTCGAGCGGGCGCTGCACGGCTCGCTGCTGGCCGACCTCGGTATCGACCCCGCCTCCGTCGACGCTGCCGAGCCTGCGCCCACGACTCTGGCCTACACCAGTTACCTGCTGGCGGCCATCCACGGCGGGTCCTACGCCGACGGAATCGGCACAGTCCTGCCGTGTTACTGGATCTACTGGGAGGTCGGCAAGGAACTGCTGCGCCGTAGCTCACCCGACCCGCGGTATCAGCGGTGGATCGATGTGTACGGCGGCGAGGAGTTCGGCGAGTCTGTCCGCGCAGTGCTGGCCGTGGCCGATGAGATGGGCCCGGGCCTGGCGCCACCCGAACGCGCGCGCGTCCACCGGCACTTCCGTATAACCAGCCGCTACGAATGGATGTTCTGGGACATGGGGTACCGGGAACAGACCTGGCCAATCTGACAGGTCGCGGGCAGCACCCCATCACGCATCACTGACCGCCGCGCTGCCCTGGCGCCGAAGCGCGCCAGGCCGACCAGTTCTTCAGCCGATCGCGGTTCCGCGCCCAGGCCCGCGCTGACCGGACTTGTTCGCGCACGAGCACAGGCTCGCCTGGCCGGTCGCAGCCACAAGCCCGGCTGCGGACACTTGACGCCCGGGCGAGCCACGTGACGTGATAAACCCGCGGCCGCGTCAGCGCACTGCCGGCGGCAACTGATCTCAGCTGCCGTCGACACGCACGTCCTCAGCGCTCCAAGCAGCGCCAGATCGACCTGATCTGCATTTCGCAGCTGACGAATTCCCGGGAGACAATGGCCGCGCCGATCGGCGGATCTAGCGCGCTTTGTTCCGTGTCGCATCATATTGTTCGGGTTGCCGGAGGTCGCCGTGGCATGGGGGGTGTGTTCAGGTGCCGAGGCTGCGGCCGCCGTCGATGACGATGCGCTGGCCGGTGATGAACCCGGCGTCTTCGGAGGCGAGGAAGCTCACGGTGTGGGCGATGTCGCCGGGGGTCCCCATCCGTCCGGCGGGCACCGATGCGAGGTAGGCGTCCTTGACGCTGGCAGGGACATCGGCGTGGCGCTCCACAGGGATGAAACCGGGCGCGACCGTGTTCACGGTGATGCCGAACGGGGCCAGTTCGCGGGCCCAGCTGAGTGCCAGGCCGATCTGTGCGCTCTTGGCGGTGGCGTAGGCTGACCTGCCCGGGGGCGGCCGGTGAGCGACCTCGGAGTCGATGTGCACGATGCGGCCGTACCGCCGGGCCTGCATTGCGGGCAGGACGGCCCGGCCGAGCAGCACCGGGCTCTTGACGAAGAAGTCCAGCTGGGCGAGGTGGCCGGCCCAGGTGACCTCGGTCACTGCGGCTTCGGGTTGCGGGCCGGTGGCGTTGAGGACCAGCACATCGACCGGGCCGAGGCGGCCGGCGATCGCGGCGACGAGCCCGGCGACTTGGTCCTCGTCGGTGACATCGGCGCAGAAGCCTGCCGCGGCGCCACCCTCGGCACAGATGGCGCGGCCGATCGCAGCTACCTGTTCGTCGCCGGGCCGGCCATTGACCGCGACGGCGAAACCGTCACGTGCCAGCCGCCGCGCGATCACCGCCCCCAGCCCCCGCGAGCTGCCGGTGACCAAAGCGACACGCCCATGCGTCACAGCCATACGGTGATGATCCCACCCGCCCGGCTCGCCGGGCAGGCGCCGGACATGCCACGATAGGCGCGCTCCAGCTGGCTGGCATCGACGGCCCGCCCGCAGGCCATCCGCAACCCCGGAACTGGCACATCCGGCGCCGATCACACGCCGTGAGCAAGCACCACCCGGCTGCACGTTACCGAGCGCCGACTATGGGCCGTGCATCGAGTGAGCGTCTGGTGCGATCGGATTGCACAGAACGCCTTGTTCTGCGTCGTCACGACTGCGAGACGGCTTGGAGCTCGCGGGGTTTGATGCACACCTGAGCTTGTCCAATTTTTCAGCCCAAGAATGCCTCGACGTCTCGGGTGAACGTCGCTGCGTCCTGGAACAAGAAGCCGTGGCCGGCATCGGGAAAGAGCAGCAGCTTCGCGCCGGGCACGCTGCCGGCTAGCTGCCGGGCGTTGGCCGCCACAATGAACTGATCCAGGGTTCCGCCGGCAACCAGCGTGGGCACCCGGATATCTCCCGCCAGATGGCCCGCTGCGTCCTGTCCTGCCAGCCATCGCTCAGCTGCCAGGTACTGGGCGTGAAATGCGGCGGCGGATTCCCCGTAGAAACCCGGGTACTGCTCGATGGTATTGAGGTGGGCCGTGGCTGCGGCGGCTTGATTCTTCGGGAAGAGCTGGGCATTTAGCTGCTCGGAGTTCACGCCGGGCACGGTGGCGAAGGGCGGGAGAGGCACTGCCTTCCCGGTCCCTACTGCGGTAGCGGCCAGGACAAGCCGGCTTACCTGGGCCGGATGGCTGACAGCCAGAGCCTGCGCGATCATGCCCCCCATTGACCATCCGAGCACCGCCGGGCGGTGTAGCGCAAGCGCGGAGATCAGGGCGCTCGTCTGGCTGGCCATCGCCGTGACGCTCAGCGAACCCGGCGCCGCGACCGCAGAAGTCCGGCCGACCCCGGCGTTGTCGAACACCACAACTTCGTGATGGGCGGCCAGGGCATCGACCATACTCGGCGGCCAGCCGTCCATGGATGCACCCGCTCCCATGACGAGCAGCAGCGCGGGCCCGCTACCCAGCTCGCGGTACCCGACCGTCCCGTCAGGGGTGCGGACGACTTTTATCGGCGCAGTCAGTACATCCGGGCCGCTGCTGCCAGAAGACCCGCATCCCGCCAGAGCCGCCGCCGCGCAGCACACCGCCAGCATCCAACTGACCGGGAACCTCATGTGCTCCGTCCGGGCCGGCATAATTGCCACCTACTTCCGGGACGAGCAGCTCTAGCCGGCATCGTGACTCGTGCATACGGCGGTTGCCCAATATCAAGATATATCTCTTTTACGCGAATGACAAGATATGTCTTCCTTTAGGTCCTGGCTTGGCCACGAAAGCCGAGTCCCCAGCACCCGCGGCCGACCCCGGCGAAGCAACGCCAGCGCTTGTCACGATGCACGACGGGCCCCAGAGACGCACACGCCCGGATCGCCGATTATGGGCTCCTTCCCGCTGCCCGTTTGCAGCGTTACGGCCAAGCGCAGATCGTCCATTATGCGACGGCCGCTGGTATGCGATACGCCAGTGCAGATGGCCTGACAAATTAATTGTGTAGCGCCTGTCCCTGCGGTTTGGTTGTGTCAAGACTGTCCCAGGAATTGGCAGGTGGAATGGTTGCCTTCAGCCTTGGCTGCGTGCAGCTTGGCTGCCAACCATGTCCGTACATCACCGTCTCGCTCTAGCAAGAATAGCAGTTCTTGGATCTCCGCCAGGATGACTACTCGGTTTACCGCTGCCCGCCTGCGTTCCGCGAGCGCATGCTGTGTGTATCCGTCGGCGGAGATCATCAGACCGTTTTTGTTGGGTGTACACGATGCGCTGACATTGTTCCGTCCGCAGCGTGCCGTGCGGCATGTGAATGGAGATGATGAAGCCGCAGTCATGCGCATTCGCCGTGTAGCGGGATGTGGCTGGATAAAGCTTGATAGGCGATCTAGCTGCGGAACCATTGCTAGCCGTCGCCTGATGTGGCCTGGCGCCTGCCGACATTGGCTCCCGTTTGGCCCCCCGGAATCGGCGCAGCAGCCGACGCATTGGGGTTGATCGGCATGGGGCTGTGATCGGAATCGACGGTCTTGACAACTGCCAAAACATATCGGTATGACGTTCGCACAGCACTCCAGGCTAGGTGCGTGTAGATGGATTGGGGTGCTTGCTGACAGTCTGAGCGCCATGATAGGGGTGCTGACTGCGGGCGAGGGGGTGGCGGTGGGCTTGTGGGCGCGGCTGGGCGTCACCGCCGTGGTGTCGCTGGTAGGGGCTGCTGGGCTGTGCGCGGCGCTGAACGCTGCCGGTATGGATCCGGGCACAGCCGGTGCGGCAGCTGCGGGACTGGCGACGGTGGTAGTGACTCTGGGTGCGGTGTGGGCGTCAGGGGCCCGGGAGAGTACCGCGCCGGGTGTTGAGGGCGGGGTGCGGGTGTCACGGTCACCGTCGAGTCAGGTGGTGGACCAAGCACACGCTCCTGTGTTCGGGCCGGGTAGTGACTTCACCGGGGCGACGATCACCTTCCAGTCCCCACCGGTTACCAGCCCGCCAGCGCAGGGAGGGATCAGCGGGGCGGCACACGAACAGGTTGGCGTGCCGGGGGTACGCGGACGGCGGGTGGTAATGGGGGAGATCCCGCAGGAGTCGCCGACCCGGAGGGTGTTCCTCAGTCACACCTCCGAACTGAACCAGTTCCCACCCGACCGGTCGTTCGTCGCGGCAGCGGAGGCGGCGGTGATCCGGGCGGGGGATGTACCCGTGGATATGGCGTACTTCACGGCACGTGACGATAAGCCGACCGCCTATTGCGAGGCAGAGGTCCGACGCAGCGATGTCTATATCGGGCTGATTGGATTGCGTTATGGCTCCCCGGTGCGGGATCAGCAGACGGTGTCCTACACCGAGCTGGAATTCGAAGTCGCAACACAAACTGGGCTGCCGCGCCTGGTGTTCCTTCTCGATGAGAACGCGGCGCTGCCGATCCCGCCAGCGATGCTCCTGGACCGTGACCCTGACCTGCAGGCCAAACAGCAAGCATTCCGGAACCGGCTGCTGGACGTGGAGGACATCACCGTAGCCAAGGTGGCGAGCCCAGGGCAGCTGGAGCTTGTACTCATGCAGGCCTTGCTAGAAAGCAAGCCAACAGTGGCGGCTGCGGCGGTTAGATATCGGGCAGGGGTCCCGGCAGCAGGGGTTCTGGCCGGCCGGAACGCCGAAGTGTCGTCGCTGGTGGCGGCCTGGATGGCGGTCGCACCGCAGCCGGTGGCGGTGCAAGGCGCGCCAGGGATCGGTAAGAGTGCGATTTGCCTGACCGCTCTGCATGACGAACTAGTTCGGCAGCGGTTCGGGGACAGGCGGTCGTTCATACGCTGTGACGACACCCCATCAGCAGACGCGCTGCTGTCTGGGCTGGCCGCCGATCTGCGTGCCCCTACCTGATGATGATGTAGTCCTCCGAAAGAGCTGGCGGCCGCTGCCGAAGGGTAGCCAAGTGTATTCTCTGGAGCCAGGTCATTGTGATCGGAGAACCTTGTTTCCCAGCTATTCCGACCCTGTTGTGCCCGGCACTTCGGTGTTGCTGGACAACACCACCGTGCATGGCGCCGTCGCCGCGATTAATGATTGGCCGCCCGCCCCGGCTGCCTGGACGAGTCATCCCTATGCCGCGAATCTGCGCAGCCTCATGGACATCATTGAGGCCATAATCCTGTTCGAGACAATCTCGCTGGACAGCGCATGCCGCACCCTGGCGCCGCCGGCATCCGACGAGGGCGTGGTGCCCTACGCCTTCGATTGGGAGCCCTTCCAGACACTTCGTGATCGGTCCACCGGCGAGTACATCTTCGCGCTCGAAACGTTCAGCATCGAGACCCGGGTTATCGCCGGCGGCATCCTCGCCACGGCCGCGGAGAAGCTGAAGAGCAGCATTGCCGCTGGAGTTATTGAGCGCGAGGCTGAGCTGTTCAGCTCCGGCAAGATTGGCTTGGCGGTCCCGGAGTTTTACACGAACCCGGAGCAGTTCGCGCAGATGCTGCGGATGTCGGTGTCAGGCGAATCATTCAAGGCGGCTAAGCCGGAGGTGCGGGAACTTGAGCGCCTGCTCCACGGCCAGCCGGCCAGCGTCGCCAGCTTCGCAATGTTCGCCTTCCGCGGGTTCTACTACAACGAACTCGCCCACCTGCTCAGCATCTCCTATCTGCCACACTCCTTCCGCGCCGGGGTGCTGGCCCACGAGGTCGGCGCCGCGCGCGTCAGTTTCGCCAAACTTGCGGTTGGCGCCATCGGCGGTCTGCGGAAGGCATACATCGGGCAACTGGGCCCGCAGCTCAGCCAGCAGCTCAACAGCGAGCTCGCCGGGCCAGTGCTGGTCGCTGACTTCCCATTGATCGCCTCGTACGTGGCTGGCCAAGCGGCGAGCCGACGCGATCTCATCCGAGTCGCGCTGGAGGTCCGGGATTCTCCTGCGGCCCGCCGGTTCCGGCAGTGGGTGATCGGGGTGCAGTCAGCTATTGAGGAGCAGGCGCGGCTCCGGGTGATCCGTGACGCGGCCGGGGAACTCGCGGAGCTTTGCCGGGATCTGCAGCACGAACTGCGGATCATCGGCGATCCCCATATCCCCGTGACCGTGAAGGTGGCGATACCAGGCGGCCTGGCCGGCGTAGAGGTGCCGGTCAACGTGCCCGGTTTGCCGTCGTGGCTAACCCGCATTCTCCATCGCAGGCCCCATCTGGCGTTCCTGCGGGATCTCGCGATCAGCGGAGTCGAGTTCGCACCATTCGCGGTCAGGTACCAGGCGCTGCCTGTATAGCCGCACCGAGACGGGGGATGCTTCACTCCTCTCAGCGGCTACAGATGAGTGCGTTGGAAGTGGAGCTCGGCCTGCCTCGCAGAATAAACAGCCATGTGCCCTACGCTGTCAATCGGATGGGAAACTCGTACAAATATCTGCGCGGCTCAACGGCACGCCGAGATGTCTATCGGTAAGATCCAGATTTGCCCTGTCGCTGTTGAGCAGAGTGATACATGCTGTTCTTGGCGTTGTTATCGTCCGGACTTCTGCTGAATAGAGGGCAATAGCGATGGTTGACAGGCTGCTGGTTGAGCTGTCCGGGGACGGGCAGATCACGGTCTCGATGTCGCAGGATGGCGGGCCACGCGAGGCGGTTTCACGTGTGCTGCTTGAATGGCCGTTGGATGGGGATGCGCTGGAAGATCTGCGCTGGTACCTCGAGGATTACCTGCGCGGACCGTTCGGGGCGTGGGAAGAGCGCGGACCGGCCATCCAGCTCCGTCTGCCGACATGGGGTCATCAGATATTCGACTCGGTGTTTGGCTCGCGGCTTGCGAAAGATGCCTATCAGCGCGCGCGGGAGCAAGGTCTGGAGTTGGTGTTCTGCTCCTCTGAGCCGGGGATGCTGAGCCTGCCGTGGGAGCTGATGTCCGACAGCGACGGTCCAGTGGCGCTGCATCTCGCCGGGATGAGCCGTGCCCTTCGGATCCCAGATATGACCGAGACGGTGCATGCGGTAGGAGACCGGCTGCGGGTGCTGATGGTAGTCGCCCGCCCGGGCGGCACTCGAGACGTCGGTTATCGGATGATCGCCCGGCCGCTTCTTGAGCGTCTGGGAGTCGTGCGGGGAGAGGTGAACCTGACTGTGCTCCGCCCGCCCACCCTGGATGCACTGCGCGACACGCTCACCGCGGCAGTGGAAGTGGGCGAGCCCTTTCATGTCGTCCACTTTGACGGCCATGGATCGCTCCGCGATGGCCGTGAGGGACTGCTCGCTCTCGAGCATCCTTATGGCGGGCCCCACCGTGTCTCAGCCTCGGCGTTTGCTGGGGTCGTGTGCGCGGGTCAGGTTCCGGTAGTCGTGCTGAACGCGTGTCAGTCGGGGGCGATTGGGAAAGAATTGGAAGCCGCGGTTGCAACCGCGCTGTTGGAGGCTGGCTGTCAGTCGGTGGTGGCGATGGCGTACAGCGTCTACGCGACCGCGGCGGCTGAATTCATGGTTGATTTCTACGATGCCCTGTTCACCGGCGGCACAGTCAGTAAGGCAGTTACTGCGGGCAGGCGGCGACTGTTTGAGCGTGACCGGCGGCCCAGTCCGAAGGGGGATCTTCCGCTTTCGGACTGGCTAGTCCCCGTGCACTACTTGCGCGGCGATGTCGCCTTTCCACACGCTCTGAAAGCTCGGCGTGCCGGGGGACTGGCGCCGGATGCTGAACTGGACCAGCTTCGGAACGCCGCTCCTCGGCCGGACGACTCGGAAGATGAGCTGTCCATGGCCGGAACATTCGTTGGCAGGGACGATCTCTTCTACGAACTGGAGTCGGCCACACGACTGGAGCGTGTGGTCGTTCTGCACGGACCGGGCGGGACGGGCAAGACGGAGGTCGCGAAGGGGTTCGGGCGGTGGTGGCGGGACACCGGCGGGGTCGACCAACCCGGCTGGGTGTTCTGGCATTCTTTCGAGTCCGGCGTAGCGAGCTTTGGGCTGGACGGAGTGATAACCGAGATTGGCCTTACGACATTCGGCCCTGGCTTCTCGCGGCTGGATTCTGACCAACGGCTCGCTATGGTCAAGGACCTGCTTGCGGAGTGTCGGCTGCTGCTGATCTGGGACAACTTCGAGTCCGTTCTTTCGATGCCCGACTCAGCAGGTATCAGTCCGCCGCTCGACGATGATGGCCGTCATGCGTTGCGTGAATTCCTGGCTTGGCTGGTTGGGAATGGCCGCAGCGCCGTGATTATCACTAGTCGCACCAGCGAGGACTGGCTGGGCGCGGTACGCCGGATCCAGGTAGGCGGACTGAACGCGGGAGAGGCCGCCGAGTACGCCAGCCACCTGCTAGCGCCCTACACCGCCTCGGCGCCCAGGCGGGAACGGCGGGCGTTCGGAGAACTGCTGGAATGGCTGAATGGACACCCCCTCAGCATGCGACTGATCCTCCCGCGCCTTCGCACCACCGAACCCGAGGCACTGCTCACCGCCTTGCATGGCACCCATCCGTTCCCCGTGGAGAACGAGACCGCAAGTGGTCCGTCCTCCCTGGCCGCTAGCATTACCTACTCCTTCACGCATCTCACCAGCGCCACTCGCCAGTTGCTTCCCGCCCTTAGCCTGCTTCGCGGCGTCGCCGACACTGGAGTTCTCGCAGCATTCTCGAGCGCTATGGGCGTGCCCGAGCAGTTCGCAGCTGCCAGCGTCGAGGAGTGGACCACCGCGCTGGAGGACGCTGGGCGGGTCGGTCTGCTCAGCCCGATCGGCAGTGGCATGTACCGGATTCACCCGATTCTGCCTTCTTATGTCGCAGCTGGCTGGCGCGCCGAACACAGTGGCGACTACGAAGCGATACGCGACAGCAGTTTGTGTGCTCTTTCCGCGGCTTGCGCTCGCCTTTGTAGGCGGCTGAGCCAGCAGATCGCGGCTGGTGACGCTGGGCATGCATATGCGGTTATCGAACTCCAGCAGCGTACCCTCGGCACAATGCTCCGCTATGGCCTCGACCATCAGTTGTGGGCCGATGCTGAAGACATTGCCCGTTCACTAGAAGATTTTTGGGACAACAAGGGCCTAGACGAAGAAGCGGCCGCCTGGGCTAACCATATCCAGGTTGTCACAACGGACGGCACTGGGATGCCATCCGCCCTCAGCAGCCCCGCGGGTGGTTTGTGGCTGTTCTCTACAGGTGCGCAGGCAAACCGGCAACAGACTAAAGGGCGACTCGAGGAAGCTGAGCGCACACACCGCCAGATTCTTACGGCGCTAAACGCCGAACCCGAATCCAGGGCAACCCAAGCGAGAATTACGGTCTCGTATAATCAGCTTGGCATGACTGCCTACCTGCAGGGGCGATTGGAGCAAGCCGAGGACTGGTACCGCAAGGCGCTTGACAGTGCTCAAGAAGTCGGGTATCAGGCCCAAGTTGGCGCGGTTCTCCATAATCTAGGCATAGTAACTCAGGAGCAGGAGCGACTGGATGACGCCGAGAACTGGTACCGTCAGGCCCGTACCATCAGGGAGGAACTAGGGGACCAGCCCGGCATGGCGAACACCTACCATCAGCTGGGCATGGTCGCCAAATTGCGAGGGCAGCTGGATGACGCCGAGGATTTGTATCTCAAAGCGCTTTCCATCTACACGGAACTCGGCGACCGACCTCACATGGCGGGTTCATTTCATGAACTAGGCATAACGGCCCGGAGCCGGGGACGACTCGACAGCGCTGAGGACTGGTTCCGGAGGTCTCTCGTAATAAAAGAGGAACTCGGCAACCGGAGTGGCACAGCCGACACCTACCAAAACCTTGGCATCATCGCCCAGGATCGAGGTCAACTCGACGACGCCGAGGATTGGTACCGCAGATCTCTTGCCATCAAGCAGGAGCTCGCCAATCGGCCCGGCATGGCGCTCAGCTACGGACAGCTCGCGTTGCTCTCTTACGCCAAGGGCCAAAAGCAGCAGGCTCTCGAATGGATAATCCGCTGCACAGGAATGTTCGACGAGTTCCCGCATCCGCTAACTCAGCGTGCCCCGGAGGTCCTAGCCTTCCTGACGGTGGAGCTGGGGATGCATGCACTCGAGGCGTCATGGCAGGAGATCACCGGACAATCCCTGCCCGAGGCCGTCCGAGACTATGTTCTCTCCTGGGCCACGACAAACAGTCAGCCCGAGGGAGAGAGATGATCGATCCGGTCGCCGCCACGGCTCGCGCCGCCGCTTCAATACTGGCGGCGGAACTCGGAGCCAGCGCGCGCGTGGAGGTCGAGGCCGCCTTGCTCGCCCGCGACAGTAGTCCACAGCGGCCCACGCAGTATGTCGACCCGGTATCTCTCGGCGGCCTGATCGTCGCGATCGCGACGCTCGCCTGGACGATCTACGCCGACCGGAGCAAGCGTTCCCATCATTCATCTAGCGATGCATCAACTCCCCCTGGAGAAATTCCCGAGGCAGCGTCTCCATACTTGGTGGCTCGTCAAGTCCGCACCATCATGCGAGAGCGTGGCGAGCCCGCCCGACCTCATATAGATCGAATTACCGATACGGTCGTCACCGAAGTTTTCCGCTTCGCCGCAAACCCGAATGTCCCTGTCCAAGATGAACAAGATCCGCTGTCCGGCGGCGCAACTGAGCATTCGCCCGCGCCGCCTCGCGACTTACCAACTAAAACTGGCGGAGAAACTTCATGTGGGCACCTCCCCGGGCGCCGCGCCAGTAGACGGCGGCCGACTCCGGCGATCCATCTCCAGCACAGTGCCACGTGGAGCGGGTATGAGTCGTCCCACGAGGTCGGCGCCGCGCACATCAGTTTCGCCAACTTGCGGTTCGCGCCATCGGCGGTCTGCGGAAGGCATACATCGGGCAACTGGGCCAGCAGCTCAACAGCGAGCTCGCCGGGCCAGTGCTGGTCGCTGACTTCCCATTGATCGCCTCGTACGTGGGTGGCCAATCGGCGAGGCGGCACGATCCCATAATCCGAGTCGCGCTGGAGGTACCAGAACGACCAGATCAGCCAGTTCGGCGCTCCTGTGGACGGTTCTGCCCGTGCACCGACTACCGCGCCTAACGGCGGATATTTTTCGCGAGCCGTCGGGCAGGGTTGATTACGCAACGTAGTCAGCGCGATCCGGCCACAGCGGCGGATCGCCGATTCCGGTCGGCTGGCTATCCTCTTGTTCGTGGCGGCCGACGTGCGCATGACAACCGGTTATGCGCTGCGGCGAAGGCATCCAGGCAGGCGTGGAGCCGCGCATAAAGGCGATCTGGTCTGCGTCCATGATCTGGCGGCTGTCCCGGGGCGTGACGGCGGTGGGCTCGTGGACTGCATTGATGCTGGATCGGCCGACGGCGGGAGCCCTGCGGCCCGGTATCGAGGCAGGCGGCGGCCTAGGCTGGGGTGTGAGCGAGCATTGCCCGCTGCGGCCGGGGCCGCGGTGGCGGGTGTCTGCGGGGCGGTCAGCCGGATGGACTGATCGCCGTCAGGCGCGGAGTTCGTGTGCGGCCAGGGCGGCCTGCAGGTCAGCATTGTTGACGTGGCCGGAATGGATGGGCAGCGATGCGGCGGTGTATCCGTCTGGCCGGATCAGGTAGAGCCGGCCTGCCTGCAGCCGGCCTTGTTGGTCGGCGGGGAAGTGGTGCGGACCTTCCATCCAGGCGGGCAGCTCGGGCCGCGCGGCCTCGGTGCCGTAGGTGTGCACTTGCCAGGCCAGCGTGCGCAGCGGTACGTGATTGTCGTGTACCGGCGGCAGCCGCAGGCCTACGGCCGGGTCGGCCGCCCAGGTGGGCGTGGGGGCGTTGTTGGCGGCGAAGCGGTAGCGGATCCGGTATTGACCCAGGTAGCCGCCGACGCGCCTGCCGAACCGGGTGCTCAGCAGCCGGGGCGCGAGATGCGCGCCGATTCCGCTCACCTGGCGGCGCAATAG
>Ga0210396_10002475_pt1 | contig 18834 bp, 10 predicted proteins | sample IncBWH17OmetaG_FD_155466 | JGI IMG/M metagenome (GOLD analysis project Ga0210396, IMG submission 155466) | Forest soil microbial communities from Barre Woods Harvard Forest LTER site, Petersham, Massachusetts, United States - Inc-BW-H-17-O ... | reverse complement strand
TCTGAAGTTCGCGGATGTTTCCCGGCCAGGTATAGCTCTTCAGCCGCTCCATCGCTTCGGAAGCAACTTCCCGGACCTCCCGCCCGAGTTCCGCGCTGAAACGTCGGAGATAGTGCTGCACCAGCAGCGGCAGGTCCTCGACGCGGTCGCGCAACGGAGGCAGTTGGATCGTGAAAACACTGAGCCGGTAATACAGGTCGGATCGGAATCTACCGTCCGCGGACAAGGCTTTGAGGTCGCGGTGGGTGGCGGCGATCACCCGCACGTCGGTCCGCACCGTTTCATTCCCGCCCACGCGCTCGAATGATTGTTCCTGCAGAAGGCGCAGAATCTTTGCCTGAAGAGCCAGGGGCATATCACCGATTTCGTCGAGCAGAATCGTGCCGTGATTGCACTGCTCGAATTTACCGATACGGCGGCGATCGGCGCCGGTAAACGCGCCCTTTTCGTGGCCGAACAGTTCACTTTCGAGCAGGTTTTCCGGGATGGCCGCACAGTTGAGGGCCATGAACGGCGCCTTAGCGCGGGCGCTGTGCTGGTAGATGGCGCGGGCGATGAGTTCCTTGCCGGTGCCGGTCTCACCGGTGATGAGGACGGTCACATCCTGGCCAGCGACGCGGCCGATAGCCTTGTAAACCTCGCGCATCGCGGCGCATCCGCCGAGGATTGCGCCGTCGGCGTCGGCATCCGAGGGGTTCTCGGCAACGATCGCCGGTGCGCGCATCCGGCGACCGACCTCCAGTGCCTCGCCCACGACGCGCCGCATCTGCTGGAGATCGAGCGGCTTGAACAAGTAGTCGAAGGCGCCTTGCTTCATCGCCTCGATGGCGGTGTCCGCCGTCTTTGCCATGGTGACGAAGATGACGGGGATTCGGGCGTCGATCTCATGGATGGCGTGGTAGACGTCGAGGCCGGATTGGTCCGGGAGGCGCAAATCGAGAAGAACGACGTCGGGCCGGTGTGTGCGAACATGGTCGAGGCCCGCCGCGCCCGTGGGGGCCACCTCGACGCGGTGGCCGGGCGGGGCGAAGGCCTGGCGCACCTGTTGCGGGATCAGGTCCGGATCATCGTCGATGAGTAACAGGTGAGCCATTATCTGCCAAATCGTCCATGAGATAAGTCTGGCGGGAGCGGCCCGTCAACCATGGACGGGGCGATGCAGCCGCGGATCAGTTTCAATCCACGTGGCCGCAATTCTGATCCACTATTCTCCATCTTAACGCCCGCGGCTGCAAATCGGGGCGTGCCAACGGTTTGGCCCGTTCATTGCTTTTGACTTCGTGGGGAACGGTATGGGAGCGCGCGGAAAGACCGCGTTCTGTGCGGTTTGGCAGTCAAATGGCTATGCTACTGTTCGACGAGGTGCGGATGCTCGAAAGGCCGCGGCACCCGCTGGTTTCCTACGGCGTGGCCCTTGTGGCGACGGCGGTGTCGCTCTTGATTCGCTGGCCGTTCTGGCCTCTGCTGGGGAATGCCGTCCCGCAGATGACCTTTTTCCCGGCGGTCATGATTGCCGCGTATGTCGGCGGCTTCTGGCCCGGGTTCGTGGCCACAATTCTCAGCGCCTTTGCCGCAAATTACTTTGTCGCCGAGCAGCCTACGGGCTTCCACTTCACCAGGGTCAACGACATCGCCGCCCTGTGCCTCTTCGTGCTGGTCGGCACGACGATTAGCGCGCTATGCGAGTCCCTGCACCGGGTACGGCGCCACCTGGTGGCCGAAGAGCGGCGGCGCGGTGAGGAGGCGCGGCGCGAGAGCGAGGAGCGGCTTCGTCAGGTTGTGGAGAACATTCAGGAGCTTTTCTGGATTACCGACGGCCGATCCGAGCGGATTCTGTTCGTCAATCCTCTCTTCAAATCGATCTTCGGGCGCGTCTCCGACAATGTTACTGAGCAGGCCCGCGCCAGCCTCGAGCGCATCTATCCGGATGACCGCGCCGCAATGCTTGAGAACATCGAGCAGCGCCGGCGCGGAATATTCAATTCGATTGAATACCGGATCCTGCGGCCCGATGGAGCGATTCGATGGCTATGGAGCCGCGCCTTTCCCGTTTATGGGGCAGACGGCAGCATTTCGCGGATCGCCGGGCTGGCAGAAGACGTCACCGATCGAAAGCGCGTCGAGCAAGCACTGCGCGAGAGTGAGCAGCGATTTCGGACATTCGTGGACCATGCCACCGATGCGTTCTTCCTGTTCGACGACCGATTCGTCCTGCTCGACGTGAACCGGCAGGCCTGCGACAGTTTGGGGTACACCCGTGAGGAATTGATCGGGATGACCCCGCTCGACTTCGACCCGGATGTGACCCCCGCCCATCTGGAATCACTCAAGGTCAGGCTCAGCAACGGAGAACCGTTGGCGTTCGAGTCAAGACACCGCCGCAGGGATGGGACGAAGTTTCCGGTTGAGGTCAGGGGCCAGGGTTTCTCGGAGGGCGGCCGACGATTCAGCGTGGCCCTGGCCCGTGATATCACCGCGCGCAAACGCGATGAGGCGCTGTTGGAGGGGCAGAAGCGAATTCTGGAACGGATCATTCAGGGCGATCCGCTGGCGGAGGTGTTGACGTTCCTGTGCCGCACGATCGAGGACATGGCCCAAGGGGAGATGCTGGCCTCAGTGCTCCTCCTCGACGCCGACGGGATTCATTTGCGTCACGGAGCGGCGCCGGGCCTTCCGGAGGAATACATCAAGGCGATCGACGGCCTGGCCATTGGCCCCGGCGTCGGCTCTTGCGGATCGGCCGCGTATCAGCGCGCACCGGTCTTCGTCTCGGACATCGCCACCGATCCCCGGTGGGCGCCCTTCGCTGAGTTTACGCTGTCGCACGGGCTGCGGGCCTGCTGGTCGTCGCCCATTTTCTCCAGTGCGGCGGAGGTGCTGGGCACCTTCGCCATGTATTACCGCCAGCCGCGCGAACCGACCGCGCATGACCTGCGCGTCGTGGACATCGTGGCCCGCACGGTGGCGATTGCCATCGAGCGAAGCCGCGCCGAAGAGGCGCTGCGCCAGAGCGAGCAGCGTTGGCGGAGCCTGACTGAGGCGTTGCCGCAACTGGTCTGGACGGCGACGCCCGACGGCGCCTGCGATTACTTCAGCACGCAGTGGACGCAACATACCGGGGTGCCTACCGACGATTTGCTGGGCTGGAGTTGGCTGGAAACGCTGCACCCCGACGACCGCGACGCTACGCGCAAATCCTGGACGGACGCGCTTGGCGGCCGCGGCGCCTACGACGTGGAATACCGTGTCCGCCGGTTCGACGGCGAGTATCGCTGGTTCAAGACACGCGGCGTGCCGATCCGGGACAGCGGGGGGGGCATTTACAAATGGTTCGGAACCTGTACCGACATCACGGCCGGCAAACAGTTCGAGGAGGAGCTTCGGCAAGCCAAGGAAGCCGCCGAGGCGGCCAACCGCGCCAAGGACGAGTTCCTCGCCAACGTCAGCCATGAAATTCGCACGCCCATGAATGCCATCCTGGGGAGGACCGATTCGGTGCTCGATACGTCGCTGAGCGAGGACCAGCGCCAGAGCCTCCGCACGGTAAAATCCGCCGCCGACAGCCTCCTGGGAATTATCAACGACCTGCTGGACTTCTCGAAGATCGAAGCCGGCAAACTCGAGCTGCACCTGGGTGAGTTTTCCCTGCGGGCGGTGGTCGGCGACACGCTGCGGGCGCTTGCCGTGCGGGCCCACCGCAAAGGGCTGGAACTCGTCTGCAATGTACAACCAGACGCGCTGGATGCGCTGATCGGAGACGCCGGGCGGTTGCGCCAGGTGCTGTTGAATCTGGTCGGCAACGCGATCAAGTTTACCGAGAACGGCGAAGTTGTGGTGCAGGTCGATTCCGCCATCGAGCCCGCAGTGAATGGTGAGATCGCTGTGCGCTTCCAGGTGAGCGACACCGGAATCGGCATCCCTCGGGAGAAACAGTCGACGATCTTCCGGGCGTTCGAGCAGGAGGACACGTCGACGACCCGGAAATACGGCGGCACCGGTCTGGGTTTGACGATCTCGGCGCAGCTGGTGGCGCTGATGGGCGGGCAGATCGCGGTGGAAAGCGCGCCGGGCCGGGGCAGCACTTTCTCCTTTACTGCTCGATTCGGCAGGCAAGCAGACCAACCGTCAACCCGCGCCAAACTGGAACCGTTGTCGCTGGGCAATCTGCGGGTGCTCGTGGTTGACGATAACGCGGCCAACCGTCACATCCTGGAGCAGTGGCTTGGCGACTGGCAGATGGAGGCGACGTCGGTCGGCGACGGAATGGCGGCGATGGACGCGCTATGGCACGGCGTCGCCGTCGGGAAGCCGCACTCGCTGGTCCTGCTCGACGCCCGTTTGCCCGACACCGACGGCGTTACCCTCGCCGCCAAGATTCGCGAGCGCGCCGAATTATCAGGGAGCCGAATCATCCTGCTCACATCGAGCGACCGGCCCGGCGACCTGGCGCGCTTCCGCGAATTGCGCGTCGACGGCCACCTGCTCAAGCCGGTCCAGCAGGAAGAGCTGCTGGAGGCGATCTACCGGGCGATGATTCGGAGCAACGGCAACGTTGCGCCGCCGGCCGGGCCCGCGGGGGCGTCGGACCTTGCTGCGGCGCAGCCTTTGGCGTCAGTGCCGTTGCGCATCCTGGTTGCGGAGGACAACGAATTCAACGCCGAGCTTCTCGAGCAACTGCTCGTGCGACGCGGCCACAGCGTCCGGCTCGCCAGCAACGGCCGCGAGGCGCTGACTCTGGCAGAGGAAGACAGCTCCGACCTGCTCCTTCTGGACGTCCACATGCCGGAGTTGGATGGATTCCAGGTTGTCCAGGCGATTCGCCAGCGCGAGCGCGAGACAGGAAGGCATTTGCCCGTTGTTGCGTTGACGGCGCGCTCGCGGCAAGAAGATCGCGAACGTTGTCTGGCGGCGGGAATGGACGATTTCCTGGCCAAGCCGATCCAGGCCGCCGACCTATGGACGGCCATCGATCGCGTTATCGCCGCTGCTACCCCGACCGATGCAGCGCCAACCGGCAAACCCACCTTGAGCCTCGTCGATCCGCGCGTATTGCTTGCCGCGTGCGGCGGGGATGACGCGATCCTCAAGAGCATCTGCGACACGCTCCGCGCCCGCCTGCCCGATCATCTCTCCACCCTCCAGGAAGCGCTGGCGGTCCAGGATGCGCCGCGCCTGCGCGAAGCGGCCCACAAGTTGTTCGGAATGGTCGCCGCCTTCTCGACCGGGGCCGGCGCCGTCGTCTCCGAATTGGAAGACCATGCCGCCCGCGGACAGCTCGACAAGGCTGCGGGTCTTTTGGAACAACTGAACACGATCGCGGGCCAGTTGCCACAGGCAGTGTCCAAGCTATCGATCGCCGAGCTGCGGCGCGAGGTCGAAACCGGCGGCGCCGCGATCGAAAGCAATGAATCGTCGCTGGACTAAAGACCTCAGCCCGCAGCACCGCCTCCGATCCGCCGACCGAGCATATCTGCCTCCCTTTGCCCTGGCGCGCAACACGCGGGCGATGGCATGGAGTTGCCCGGTGGTCCTGCGTTCCAGCGGCTCCGCGGGGCAGTTGTCTGCGCTATCGATCATGACCACTGGTTTCATCTTGCTGCTCCGCCAAGTCGCGGGCGCTTGCATCCCATCCGCCGCCCAGTGCCTTGATCACGTGAATGCTGGCGGACATTTGCTGGTTGATGTCCTGCGACAGGGTCAGTTGATTCGACAGCAGCGTTCGTTCCGCGTCGATAACGATGAGATAGTTCACCAGCCCCTGCTTGTATTGGACCTGGGCAATTCTGAGATAGTCTTGCGATGCGGCGACCGCGGCTCGCATGCGGACCACCTCCTCGGTCAGCGCGTGCAAATCGGTCAGGGCGTCCTCGACGTCGCTGTATGCGGTCAGCACCTGGTTCAGATAAGCGGCGACGGCCTGCCGGTATTGTGCCTTGACCGCGGCGAGGTTGTCCTGGAGCCGGCCGGCTTCGAAGATCGGGATGGAAATGCTCGGGGTGATTGAGGCGACCTTGCTCTGCCAATCCAGAAGGTGATCGAAGCTGGCGCTCTCGAAGCCGGCGGCGCCGGTCAGGGTGAAGGTGGGGTAAAGCTCGGCGGTCGCCACGCCGACCTGGGCGTTGAAGGAGACGACGTTCTGCTCGGCCTCTGCAACGTCGGGCCGGCGTGTGAGCAGTTGTCCCGGCAGCCCAATCGGAACGGTTGGCGGCGCGGCCTCGAGTAGCGGATTGGCCGCGACGGCAAACAACGGTGCAGGACGCCCGCACAACACCGCCAACGCATGTTCTTCATCGGCGCGAGCCCGCCGCACATCGCGCAACTGGGCCTGCGTTGCCTCGAATTGGGACTGCGCCTGGTACAAATCGATCGGGGAGACGAGTCCATTTTTCAGCTCCGCCGTGACGAGCCGCACCTGCTCGGCGTAGCTCGTGACCGTTTCCCGGAGAATCTGCTCCTGGGCGTCCAGCGCGCGGACCGTGTAATAAAAAGTGGCCACATCGGTGGCGACGGTGAGACGAACGACCGCAAGGTCATCGGCGCTGGCCGTGGCCAGGGCGTTGGAAGCCTCCGCAGAACGGCGCACGCGGCCCCACACGTCAATTTCGTAGGTGAGATCGAACGGGATCTGCCAGTCATTGAAGACAGTTGACTTGCCAACCGGCTGTCCTGTGATGACGCTGGGCCGGTTGGCCGAGGTGCGGCTCCGCGTGTAGCTTGGGTTGGCAGTGATGGTCGGCAGCAGAAAGCTGGCTGCCGCGCGGGCCAGGGCGCGGGCCTGATCGAGGCTGGCGATGGCCTGCCGCAGGTTCTGGTTGGATTCGTTGGCGGTGGCGATGAGCTGATCGAGCTCGGCGTCGTGATAAAGCCGCCACCAGTCGGAGGGGATCGTCGCCGCGGGTTGGGTGGTGGGTTGCGTCTGGGGCTCTGACTTAAACGCCGCCGGCTGCTCGATTCTGGGCCGAACGTAATTCGGTCCCACCTCGCAACCGCCCAGCACGATCGCCAGGGAGGCGAGCATGCAAAGGAGAATGTTAACCTTGCAGCGCATTCTGTGACTCGATCGGAGTAACCACCTGTCCGTCCTGAAGAGAGACGTCCGGCTGTTTGACGACCGTTTCGTTGCCGCTCAATCCGGCCTGGATGTCGATCGTGTCGCCGAAATCGCGACCGACGACGACCTGCTGAATGTGCAGCTTGCCTCCCGGTTCGACCAGCATGACCTGGGTGCCGTGGGCGTCGAAGATCAAGGCGGTCGCCGGAAGGTTCCAGCGCTTGCCCGCTGGATCGATCTTCATGGCCACGTAGATAAACTGGCCTGGGAACATCATGTGTGAGGCGTTGGGAATATCCACTTCGGTGAGGAGGGTGCGCGTGCCGGGATCGAGTGCATTGGCAGTTCGCGCGACGGTCGCCGGCACGGGCGACCCCAACGCGCCGCGAACCGTCACCTGCGCCGGAATCCCGACCTTCACGTTCCCGGCGAAGACCTGCGGAATACTGATGAACGCGCGCAGCGTGTCGGTCTGTGAGACTTCGAAGAGCCCGGTAGCGGCCCCTGTTACGCTGGTGGGCGCGACGCTGATGTTGTTGGTGGGGCTACCGGCGGTAATCAGAGCGCCGACGTCGACGTTTCGCTGCGTGATGATTCCGTCAAAGGGCGCCACAACGTGCTCGAACCCGGTCATGGCCTCGTACTGGCCCACGTTGGCCTGGTTGGAATCGACGGTGGCCTGGGCGGCCGCCACTGACGCCTGGGCGGTGGCGTAACCGGCGACGGCCTGATCGACGGTCAGTTTTGCAACCGCCTGCTCCTTGTCCGCTCCCTTATAGCGCTCCATGGTCGTCCGCGCCAGTTCCAAGTTCGCTTTCTGCAAGTCCAACTGTTTGTAAGCCTGCTGTAGGTTCGCCCGCGCCTGGCTGAGTTGCTGGTCGAGCTCCGGGGACTGGATTTCCGCCAGCAGTTGCCCGGTTTTCACCCGGTCGCCGATGTCCACGTATCGCTTGATGAGGTATCCGCTGACGCGGGCGTAGATGATGGCATCCTGAATGGCTTGAGTTGTGCCAGGCAAAGACCAGTCCGGAGCGCCGGATGCCACCGGATGAACGACGTACACCTTCGGCGGCGTGTCCGCCACCTGAGCCGCCGCCGACGCCAGATCGTGCCCTTGCCGGGACCGGGCAACGATTCCCCATCCGAGGAAGACCGCGAACACGGCAAGCACGCCGGCGGCAATCAGCAGAATCGTTCGCGTCCGGGCGGGCTTGGGAGGATTCGAATGCGATTCCATCGGAGGCTTTCCGTTTGTCGCCGGCTCGGAACGCCGTAGTTTAACGTCGGTGGCTTCCATGGATCAGCCCTCCTCCTTCGCTTCGCCTTCGAAATCCTTCGGCGGTCGACGGCGCATCAGGCTGTACATGACCGGAACGAACAGGAGGGTGTAGACGGTGGCGACGGTAAGCCCGCCGATCACGGCGCGGCCGAGCGGCGCGTTCTGCTCGCCGCCCTCGCCCAGGGCCAGGCTCATTGGAAGCATGCCGATCAGCATTGCCAATGCGGTCATGAGGACGGGCCGCAGCCGTGTCCGGCCGGCGATGAGTGCGGCGGCGCGGGCGTCGCGACTGCCGAAGGCCGGCTGCCGCTGCTCGTTGGCAAACGTCACCATCAGGATACTGTTCGACGTAGCCACCCCAATCGACATGATGCAGCCCATCAGCGCCGGCACGCTGATCGTGGTTCGCGTGATGTACAGCGCCCACAGAATGCCCGCCAGGGCCCCGGGCAACGCCATGAGAATGATCAGCGGATCCGTCCAGGACTGGAAATTCACCACCATCAGGAAATAGACCAGCAGTATCGCGAAGCAGATTCCCAGTCCCATCTGGAAGAACGACTGGTTCATGCTCTGCACCTGCCCGCGAACGACGATGGAGCTGGCCTTGGAGATCTGTCCGTTATATTTGGCGATGATCCGGCTCACCTGGTCGGAGACGGAGCCGAGGTCGGTGCCCTGCACGTTGGCGGCCACATCGAATACCGGCTGCACGTTGTAATGGCTTAATGAAAGCGGCGTGGTGGTCCGGCTGAGCGTCGCCAGGTTGCTGAGGAACTGCGGGCTGGATTGTGAAACCAGTGAGATCGGCGTGCGATTCAGCTCGTCCATCGATTTTACCCGGTACTGCGGCGTCTGGACGACCACCTGGTAGCTGACGCCGTTCTTATAATTCAGCCAGAAGTTGGTCGTCGCCGTGCCGCTGCCGGTCAGGGAGATCGACAGGCTGTTCGCCAGGTTGCTCTCGGTCAGACCGTTCTGCTCCGCGATCGTGCGGTCGGTGTCGACCATGATGCGCGGGGATTTGGTGATCTGCTGGACGTGGACGTCCACCGCGCCGGGCACCGCGGCCAGGTCCCTGGCAATCTGCCGGGCGATTGTGAAGTTCTTGTCCGATTCCTGAATTGGGCCGGTCACCTGGATGTCGATCGGAGCGGGCAGGCCAAAATTGAGAATCTGGCTGACGATGTCGGCCGGTTGGGTAAAGAGTTGGAGGTTGGGGAATCGCTGCGGGAATTCAGCGCGAATCCGTTTCAGGTAGTCGGCGGTGGGATGATGATTGGCGTTCAGCGCCACGAGGATTTCGCCGTCAGAGGGGCCGGCGGTAACACTGTCGCTCCGCGCCAGATTGATGTTGTTCGGCAGGCCGATGTTGTCGTCGATGACGCTCAACTCGTTGGCGGGGATTACCTGCCGCAAATAGTCCTCGACGCGCTGGAAATACACCTCCGACTGCTCGATGCGGGTGCCCGGCGGGCAGTCAATGTGAAGGCGCAATTGGCCGGCATCGACAGACGGGAAGAAATCGCGGCCGACGAAAGGATAGAGAAGCAGTGACGAGAGCGCGAATCCCAACAGCGCCGTAGCGACCGTTCCTCGATGCTCCAGCGTCCAGTCCAGTGCGCTTTCATAGCGGCGGGCGAGTGCTTCAAAACCGGCCTCGAAGCCCTCGCCCATTCGTCGAAACACCGACCGCCGGGCTGGAGGCGGGGCCTTTTTCTGACGCTCCTCCGCCGCCAGGAGATACAGGACCATGGTCGGCACCAGAGTCCGCGACAGGAAATAGCTGGCCAACATCGCGAAGACCACGGCCAGCGCCAGCGGAGAAAACAGATATCCGCCCACCCCGCCGAGAAACAGAATGGGGACGAAGACGATGCAGATCGACAGCGTGGCGACGAACGCCGGTGTGGCAACCTCCTGGGCGGCATCGAGGATCGCCTGCCGAAGCGGCGTGCCCAGGTCCATGTGGCGGTGGTCGTTCTCGATCTCCACGGTCGCATCGTCCACCAGGATTCCCACTGCCAGCGCCATCCCTCCCAGCGTCATGATGTTCAGCGTCTCGTGCAGCGCATTGAGCACGCAGATGGAAACGAGGATCGACAGCGGAATCGACGTGGCGACAATTATCGTGCTGCGCCAGGACCGCAAAAACAGCAGGATCATCAGGCCAGTCAGACAGGCGGCAATCACGCCCTCGCGAACCACTCCCGAGATCGAAGAGCGGACGAAAACGCTTTGATCGAAAAGGAAATCGATCTTCAGGCTCTTGGGCAGGCCGGCCTGGATCTTCGGGACCAGTTGCCGGACGCCCTTCACAACCGACATGGTGGAAGCGCTGCCGCTTGTCAGGACGGGCAGCAGCGCCGAGGGTTTGCCGTCCCGGCGGACGAGATTGGTCTGCGGCGAGTACCCGTCGTGCACAAACGCCACGTCGCGCAGGTAAACCATCGCCCCGTTCACATAGCGGAGGGGGATCCGGTTCAAGTCCGCCAGCACCTCGGGGCTGCTGTTGAGCGCGACGTCGTATTCGATGGGTCCCATTTTCACGGTGCCGGCCGAGACGATAACGTTCTGAGTGAGGATGGCGTTGGTGACATCCTGAGGAGAGATTCCCCGCGCGTAGAGCGCATCGGGGTCCAAGTCGACATTGACGACCCGGCTTTTCCCGCCGTAGGGAACTGGAATCGCGGCGCCCTGCACGGTCACCAGCTGCGTGCGGATGAAGTTGTTGCCCAGGTCGCTGATCTCCTGCTGGGAGAGAATTTCGCTGCCGAGGCTGAGCTGCACCACGGGCACGTCGGCGGCGTTGTAACGGATGATCAGTGGCGGAAGGATACCGGGAGGCAGCGGCCTGAGGATCTCCTGGCACAAGGCCGTCACCTCCGCCTCCGCCGCGTTCACGTCCGCGCTGGGCTGGAAGTAGATCTTGATCACGCTGGTCCCGCGGTAGGACTGCGACTCCATGTGCTCGATATTGTTCACCGTCGTCGTCAGTGCCCGCTCGACGACCGTGGTGATGCGGTCCTGCATCTCCGTGGGCGACAGCCCGCCGTAGCTCCAAATGACGCTGACTACAGGAATGTTGATACTTGGGAAAATGTCCGTCTGCATCGTGACGATCGACAGGATCCCCAGCACCGCGATGAGCAGGGCCAACACGACGAACGTGTAGGGGCGGCGAAGTGCAAGTCGGACAATCCACATATCTCTGCCCTGCCTGGGGTTCTACCGATCCGCTGAAGGTCGCCTGCGGAACCGCAAAGCAACCCCCGCGCCACTCGGCGGGACGAAGCGCGCAATATGAAGAATCACGTGTTTTCAGGGGGAAAAAAGCGAGTCGGGCGGGTCAATATCGCTGAGTGCGCGGTCCGCCGGTAAGGCTATTGCCCGAACGGAAGGAAACTGCCCCAACCGCAGGCGCTTGGTGGCCCGCCGCCGCGCTTCCCCGTGACACGGCTTTTCAAAAGCCGTGCTGGCGGTGTGCCCGGAGAACAACGCTGGATGGCGCGTCTTTTGGCGGCAGGGGCGTGCCTTTGAACATCGAGCCGAGCGTCGCCGCAAAATTCTCCGGACGAACGATGCGGACCAGCCCGTGCATGGCGATATTCATGCCCAGCGTAATTCGAAACAGAGCGTAAGCCAGTGCGGCATCCGTGGCGGTATTTCGTCACCTCGGGACGCTCGATGCTAAATGGAGAGAACTCATACCAAAGCCTGTCTCAGCATGCCTGAACCGGCACTCTGGCGACGGGCTTCCTGTGGCACGGGCTTCCAGCGCCTCCAGCCCGTGCAAGCGGCGCGACCAAAGGAAGGACCTGCTGATGCGAAGTCTCGTTCATCGATAGCCGTCAGCACGGCTGGGAACCCCTGCCACAGGAAGCCCGTTCGGCGGCGCATCTATCCGCACGGTCGCTTTAGAGCGGAGCGTATGAGGCTGCGTCTGCGTTGGACATTGCTGCGTCATTGGCGCCCTGAATCTCTTGGACGTCCGCATCGGTCAGGTGCAGATCGGCGGCGCCGATGTTTTGCTCGACTTGCCCGGCGTTGCGGGCGCCGACGATCGCGCCGGTGACGGCGGGATTGTGCAATACCCAGGCAACCGCGACTTGTCCCGGCTGGCGGCCGTAGCGCCGGCCGACGGCGCGCAGGCGCTCGACCAGTTCAAGATTCCTCGTGAGCCTGGGCTCGCGGAATTCCGGATCACGACCGCGCCAGTCGTCCGCCGGCAGCGACGTGGCGCGCTGGCGGGTCATCGCGCCCGTCAATAATCCGGATGCCATCGGCGAATAGACGATCACACCGATTTTCTCGGCCATGCAGAAGGGGAGAATCTCGCGCTCAACTTCGCGGCGGATCAGTGAGTAGGGGGGCTGCAACGACGTGACTGGAGCGATCTGCTGGGCCAGGCGTATCTGCGGCACGTTGAAATTCGACACGCCGATCCACCGCACTTTTCCCTCGCGCTGGAGCCGGGCCATCATTCGCCATCCCTCGGCCACCTCGGCCGGGTTCTCCACGGGCCAATGCATCTGATACAGATCGATCGCATCCGTTCGTAGCCGACGCAGGCTGTCTTCGCACTCGCGGCGAATCGAGTCCGCTTTTAGCGTCCGATGAACGTTCCCGTGCTCGTCCCAGCGGAGGCCGCACTTGGTGAAAACGTAAGGACGCGGCCCCGACCAGTCGTCGAGCGCGCGGGCGACGACCTCTTCGGAGTGCCCCATGCCGTACACGGCAGCCGTGTCGATCCAGTTGACGCCCAATTCCAGGGCGCGGTGGATCGCGGCGATCGACTCGTGATCGTCCTGTCCACCCCATGCAAACTCCCATCCCGATCCGCCAATGGCCCACGCGCCAAAGCCGATCGGTGTTATGTGCAGGTCCGAGCGTCCGAGCCGGCGCTTCGAAGCGATGAGCGCGCGGCTGGGATCTGATGTCGTCTGTGTTGTCTGGGTATTCATTTCAGTGCTCCTTTCAAGTCTCTTTTGTGGTTGTGCGATGTCTCATGCGAAGTTCGCGACCGCATCCTTCGCCGCGAGCTCTCCGATGGCCGACCAGTCCAGCTCGTTGCCGCCCTGGGCGAGAAGCCGGACGAATCGGTCGTGGAGCAGGCTGGCCAGCGGCATGGGGACCCCGTAGCCCTCGGCCGCGGCAATGGCGAGGCGGATGTCCTTGAATCCCAACGGAGCCGCAAACTGTGCCGGCTCGAAATGCTCCTCGGCGATCAGGCCGCCGTACGTCTTGTAGACCGGCGCGGCGAACAGGGTGGAAGTGAGGAATGCGAGATACTCGCGCCGATCGATGCCGGCCTTGCCGACCAGCGCCATCGCCTCGCCGAGCGCCTCGATGACGGACGCGGTGAGGAAATTGCCGCTCAGTTTCACCAGGTTGGCCAACTGCGGTTCGGCGCCGACGCGGAAAACGCTCTGGCCGATGGCGCCCAAGAGTGGCGTGCAAACCTCTACGACATCCGGCTCGCCGCCGGCGACAATGAACAGTTTTCCCGCGGCGGCGGCCTCGGGTCTTCCGAATACGGGGGCCGCAACATAACGCCATCCTGCCTTCGCGTGAGTTGCCGCAAGTCGCTCCGACAGCGCGACACTGATCGTGCTCATCGAGATGTGGATGGCGCCCGGTCGCAAGCTCGCGAGCACTCCCTTGTCCCCAAATGTGACGCCTTCAACGGCGGCATCGTCCGCGAGCATGGTGATGACAACGTCGCCGCGGCAGGCGTCCGCCACGTCCGTGGCGGCGCGAGCGCCCTGCGAAACCAGGGCCTTCGTTTTGCCGGGCGTTCGGTTGTAAACGACCAGGTCATGGCCGGCCTTGAGCAGGTTCATCGCTATGCCTGATCCCATCCGTCCAAGTCCAATGAATCCGATTTTCATGATGACCTCATTTCTGCGTGAATCCTGGTTCTAATCAGCGGCTCGGCGGTGCAGGGCGCGGCGGCTTTGGGCCAAAGGCCCGAGCTGTATCGCGTTGCGGCCGAGTTGTCCTGGAGAGCTCGCGCTGGCGAGCCAACTCCCTTATCCCCAATTCCTTGTATTGCGAGCTCGTCAACGACGCCATGAAAGCAACGACGTCCTCGATGTCCTTCTCCGTCAACGCGAGCGGCTGGATGTCTTCATCGAGATAAGGGTTGTGCAGCCCGGCACCCTTGTTGTAATGGTCCATGACGTCCCAGAGCGTTTCTTGAGAGCCGTCGTGGAAGTAGGGGCCGGTCACTAGCACGTTGCGCAGGCCCGGTGTTTTGAAGGATGCGATGTCGGTGTCTTTTTTGGTGATCAGGAAACGGCCCAGCGCCGACATGTCGGTCTGAATCGCAGCGTCATCGATGGCCTTGGTATCGCCCGACTTGATGAGCCGCTCGGCTTGCGCCGCCAGGGTGACTACGTTGTGGCGGATGATGCCGATCCCGATGTTGTGAAAGTCTTTGTCGAAGAAGAATGTGGGGTCGCGATTGGTGTCCGTCAACGCATGACACTTGTTGCAGCGGGCCTGGGTATTGAACAACTCCCATCCGCGCTTGGCGGAATCGTCGATGGCGTTCTTGTCGCCGGCGATGAAGTGGTCGAACGGAGAATCAAAAGAAATCTGTGTTCGTTCGTAAGAGGCGATGGCACGGGTGAGGTCGAGTCCATTGAGCGGGCGCCCAAAAACGGTTGCGAACGCCCGCCGATATTCGTCCATGGATGCGATGCTGGCGACGGTAGCATCGAGGCTGGGCTGCCCCATCTCAACCGAGTTCACGATCGGCAGCGCCGCCTGCTCTTCCAGCGTCTTGGAGCGGCCGTCCCAGAACTGCGTCTTGTTGTAAAGCGCGTTGAGGATGGTCGGTGCGTTGCGCTGGCCGAGACGCCCCTTGATGCCGATCGACGCGGGCCGTCCATCCGTGAAGGCTCGAGCGGGATCGTGGCAGGTGCAGCAAGCCACAGTTCCATCGGCCGACAGGCGAGGATCGAAGAACAGCTTCTGCCCGAGTGCGATTCTGCCGGGAGTCTGCGGATTGTCCGGCGGCACCGCTTCGCGGGTCGCGTCTAACGGAACGCCGACCTGCTGAAGCGACTTGGGCGCCGCTAACGGGCCCGCTGGCGGAACGGGCGGTGCCTGGCCGGGCGGCGGTGCGTCAGGTGCGGCCGTCCCTGTGTCCGAACTGATCGGAATCAGCCCGGCGCCCGCGATCAGCAGCACCGTCATGTACAACCCAGCTCGGTTGGCGAAAGGCATTTCACGGCCTCGGTTTAATCGTCCTCACGTCCGTCGGCCCGCACGAGCGGCTCGTCGACCACATGCTCGGCTACGAACCAGACCTCGGCTTCGTTGGTTCGGATGACGCTGCTGACGAGCAGGTCGTTGGTACCGTCGTCCCCATCCTCGTCCGCCTGGCGGGCCATGGTGCGAGCTTCCTTGAGAACGATCTCGTGCGCGTGGAGCAGCCGGGAGATCTGGACAGGCACTTCTTCGCGGCCTTTGGGCGGTCGCGGGATCAGGGTCGTCTCGGCGACGTCCGCAGCCATGGCGATGCTTACGCCCCCGAGCGCCATGATCCGCTCCGCGATTGAGTCCACCAGCTCGCTCTGCTCGCCAAAGTGCTTGTCGAACAGGAGATGGAGTTGATAAAAGGTGTGGCCGGATACCTGCCAGTGGTGCTTTTTGTAGAGGTCGCGAAGTGTGATGGTGTCCGCGAGCAATTGGTTCAAATTGTCCACGCTCTTCTGGCGGATGCTCTCGGCCAGCGCGATAGGCATTGCGACGAGTTTTCCGAACGCTTGGATCTCGTGCCCGCGTTGGTTGGTCAGCGGGGTCGGACTCTGGGAAGTTCGTGTGGCGATGGATTTGCTCATCTGAAGCTCCTGAAAAGGGTTCTTGTTTGGCAAGCTCAGTTATTGCGATCCTGGCCGGTGTGGAACACGGGCAGATAGGCCGGCGCTTCGCCGGAATTGAGCAGAGTGACGGCCGGTAAATCGGGTGTGTCCGGAGAATCGCTGGCGGCGTCGACGGGCGCTGGTGCTGCCAACCATGCCGCGGCGGCCGACGGCACCGCCGCCGCCAGCGTGGTCTGCAGGAAGAAGCATCGTCGCGTCATCTGAAGATTCGCTGAAGCAAACATCTTGCATCCTTTTCCAACGAGCCGTGGGGTCTGGCTCAACAGCCCAAAGGCAAGCGACGTGCCGCAGGCATCGCTGGGTCGTCAGCGACTTTTTTTCAAGTTCGGCGTCGTCCTGCGGATCGAATTCTGCCCCAATGGGGAGATTTGCTAACACGCCCAGGTTCGTACGCCGACTGGGCGCTGGTCGTTTCGTGTCTGTGCGCTCGCGAAGCCGCCTGGAATCGAGGCTCCGCTTATTGGTCCGGCCGTTGCTCAGGGGTGGCTATGACATCCAAAACAAAACCAGCCTCGAACCCCATGAGACAGTCCATCACCCAACGCGAAGTCTTCGAAGAACACCCGTTCCTGGTCCCGTCCGCGCCAATGGCATTTCTCTGGAGCCGAACCAGCATGTTGAAAGAGATGTGGGACGTCGTGCAGGCGGTCGGGGCGTGGCCGGGCGTAGCCATCGCCGCCGATCCCAACGGCCTCTGTGTTGGGATGCGCGGAGTGACGCTGGGCCATCTCCGTTGGAACGGGAGAATCGATCTGCCGTTTGCGCCTGAACTCGGGGATCGGCTCGTGGCCGAGCAGATGGCCACGCGTGATCCGGAGACGGATCGGGTCGTGTTTGATGTTCGGACCGGGGCGGATGTCGATCGTGCGGTATGGCTGCTCCGGCTCGCGTACCTGAATGTGGGTTCGAAACTGGACTTATGCGGAAATGACGACGGAGGTCTGTGATGTTTTCAATGAGCGCTGACAACTCGCATGATGAGCGTCGGTTTAGTTATCCGCTCGCATATGTTCTGCTCATTTTGGGATTGGCGGCAGGCGGATGTGCCGCTTCGTATGATCCGCCAGACCTACCGCCTCCGCCAGCGTACGCGGGCGATCCGCTCGTTGCGTCTTCGAGCTACTGGCCGGTCACCTTGCAGGCTACCGAGGGGACGATCGAGGTCTATCAGCCGCAGCCCCGGCAGATGAGAGGCAATACACTCACCGCACGGGCGGCGGTATCGCTGACGCGACCGGGAGCGGCCGCGCCGATTTTCGGGACCGCCTGGTTCACTGCACAAGTGACGACCGACCGCGATATACGGATGGTGACGATTCAGGCAGTCACAGTCACGGATGTCCGCGTTCCCGGCGCTTCAGCCGCTGAGCAACAAGACTTCGCCCGCGCGATCGGCGCGCGGCTCTCGGCGGCACAGATGATGTTCCCGTTGGACCAACTGACGGCAAGCCTTGACACTGCTCAGCGGGAACGGACCGAGGCACATCAGATCGATACAAAGCCGCCGCGGATCCTGTTCAGCACGGTGCCGGCGACGGTCATCTCCGTGAACGGGCCTCCGCGCCTCCAAGCAGTGGAAGGCGAGCCCGAAGTGTCGCGCGTAGCGAACACACCTTTCATCATTCTCTTCGATAACGCCGAGCGGCGATATTACTTGAAAGCCGGCTCGCGGTGGGTAACTGCGCTGGACCTGGCGGGCCCGTGGCAAGACACGACCAGCGTTCCACCGGCGATCGCCATCGTCGGCACACAGGTTGCCACGCCGGCAACGCAACCATCGGCAGTTCCGGGCGCGCCGGCGGCCACTGCGCCGGCCGCGCCGCAGGGCGCAGAGCTTTCGCCGGCGGCGGCAGATGCGAAGGTCATCGTCGTCACCGATCCGACCGAACTCATTGTCACGACGGGCAATCCGCAGTTCACTGCCGTACCCGGCGGCGCGGGCGGTGAGCTTCTCTACGCGAGCAACACCGCATCCGACCTGTTCCTCGACCAGGGCGACCATCGCTATTATGTGCTGCTGTCCGGCCGGTGGTACGCGGCCGGATCGTTCGAGGGGCCGTGGCAGTACGTCGCCTCGGATCGCCTTCCGCCGGCATTCGCGCAGATCCCGGCCGATTCGCCCAAGGCCGACGTGCTGCCGTTCGTCGCAGGAACGAGCGAGGCGCATGAGGCAGTGCTCGATGCGGGCGTCCCGCAGACCGGATATGTCAGCCGCGACGCGGGCGCCCAGCTCAGCGTCGGTTACGACGGCGATCCGCAATTCCAGGATGTGCCCGAAAGCCCAGGCGTCGCGTATGCGGTCAACACGCCGGAAGACGTCCTGCGCGTCGACGGGCGCTACTACTGCTGCCACCAGGCGGCGTGGTACGAATCCGCGGAGCCGGCCGGTCCATGGACTGTGAGCGTGTCAGTGCCGCAAGTGATTTACACGCTGCCTCCGAGCTGTCCGGACTATCACGTGCGGTATTGCTACATATACGACTACTATCCCGATTACGTCACCTGCGGCTATTTACCCGGGTACACCGACACCTTCGTGTACGGCCCGACGATCGTCTACGGCACCGGCTACTCGTATCCGGGCTGGTACGGTTCGGTCTATTTCCCGCCAC
>Ga0210396_10002474_pt1 | contig 18836 bp, 12 predicted proteins | sample IncBWH17OmetaG_FD_155466 | JGI IMG/M metagenome (GOLD analysis project Ga0210396, IMG submission 155466) | Forest soil microbial communities from Barre Woods Harvard Forest LTER site, Petersham, Massachusetts, United States - Inc-BW-H-17-O ... | reverse complement strand
CCAGTTCGTGACTCCTCCAAGGCGCGATGTCTCAAAACGGAGGCTTACTGCACGACCGCCACGACCGATGACCCATCGGCCGGGCCGATGTTGGTGTCGTAGTAGAAGTCGGCATTGTTCTTGGTGGTGATCGAATTGAAGATCCCGGAGCCGTAGTACGTGAGGTTGTTCTTGGCCAGGAAATCGGAGTTGGGCGCGATGACCTCGGCGGTGATGTTCATCCCATTGACCGCCGCGTCGCCGAAGGTGTTGGAGCCGAACTGGTATATGACGAGATCTCCGGGACTGCCGCTCGAGGGCGCCAGCGTGCCGCCGATCACGACGTCGCCATCGACGTAGATCGTCGTGGGCCCGGAAAACGTGAGATTGGCGTTGATCGTCATCGACGTGTACCAGTACGTCCCGCCCGGGAGCGTCGTGTTGCCGTTTACCGTAAGCGCGGTCGGGGTACCGGAGGGGGACCAGGTCGGCAGGGTCGGAACGGTGATGTTACTGCCCTGGTTGACCGTGGAACCGCTGATGGTGATTCCGCTGACGCTTCCGCCCGGCCCGACGATGGCGGCGCCTTGAAGCGTGTCGTTGTTATGTCCGTTGATAGCCCCGTTGGAACCGACGCGCGCCTTGCTACCTGCCGAGCCGTGCGATGGGTTGTGAGACTGCGACGAACTGTAGCTGCCGAAAAAAGTATTGTTCTGCATGTTGATCGAACCGAACCCGATGAACCCGGCTTCGGGCGTCACGGCGCCGGTTGCGATCGAGGTCACGGTCAGATTTGTCGCGCTCTGGCCAAACAAGCCTCCCCACCAGATCGAAACCGCGTTACCGCGGGCCGTCGATCGGACGGCGGTCACCTCGACGGCGTTGGGAGAAGATCCCCCGGTGGTAAATGTCCCACCCGACCAAGTTCCGAGCGTCACGTCCCCGGACTGGAGCACAACCGCCGTTCCGTCGGCGGTGTTGCTGGCGGCAATCGACTGCGCCTTCGCGGTCGCGGTGCCGTCGGAAATTCCCTGGGCCCCGTAGCGCGCCGCGGCGTCGGCGGCGCCCTGCAATTGCTCCTTCACCAGCCGGCCGTGCGCCACGTCGATGCACAACATCGCCAGCGCCAGCGCGACTACCATCGCGATCGTCACGTAAACCAGCAGCGCTCCGCGCCGCCGATGGATCGAGCCTTTGTAGGTCATGATGCAGTCCGCCTTATTTATCTTCTTCGGATTTGGCGGCCCCTCGGGCAAGTCGAGTTGAACTCAATCACATTCAGGACCGTCCCATAACGGCTCCGATTCATCAGCCTCAGCAACGGCACGTTCCGCGACCCGTTCACCACTGACACCGGTGCCGCCTCTGATGCGCGCTCACGGAGGCGTCACTTCCTGATAGCTCCCCTGCGACGCCTGGTATTTGCACCCGGCGTAGACTCCCATCGGCGCCGCCGAACCCGTGTGATTGATCGTTACCGACGCGTTTCCGGCGAAGTTCATCGACGTATCGGCGATGTTGATCATGCTGCCGGCAATCGTACCGGAGGCATTTCCGGACATGCTGTACTGGCTGGCGATCATCGAACCGCTGATCGACCCGAAGTTGCCGCTCATGTTCACCGCGTCGTAGGGCGCGAGGATGAATGCGCCGGTCAGCGCCCGCTCGGCGGCCGAAAAAGAAGCCGGCAGCGTGTCGATTCCCTGCACCTGCACCTGGCCCGACAGGTTGATGACATTCGTGATCAGGCTGCCCACGTTCGATTTGCAGTCGCTGACGATGATGCCCTGGATCGTGCTCTGGCCGGCGATGCTCAAGCTGCAAGGCGACTGAAGATACAGCACACCCTGGATCGTCACGTTGCTCAGCGAATACGTCCCGGGCGGCAACGTGACGTTGGCCAGCGTCGTGCTGCCAGGGATGTAGGTGTTGGTCGCATATTGCGAGTAAACCGAAGGATCGACGACCGGGAAGACCGGGGCGGCCACGCCGCTGTGAACGTGCTGTGCGAAGTTGGGGCTGCCGGAAGAATACCCGGCGATCGTGCCGCTGCCGTAGCTGTTCGTGGCCGTGGGATTGACGTAGGAATAGTCGCCCGAAATGCTCGGGCCTCCGTTCAGAGTCAGACCCGTGCCGTTGGCGGTGGCGGTCATGACGCTGCCAGCGGAAGCGGGTGTTCCGGTCACGGTGACGTTGCCGCCCATGGTGATCTCGCTGGCGCTGGCGATTCCGTAGTTGAAAATGTTCCCGCTAAGCGGCACTTGCTGAAACTGGAGCTGGAGTGCGCGCTTGATGCTGGACTTCGGACCGTGTCCGGTCACGGTGACGTTGAGATTGGTGCCGGACTGGGTGATTGCGACTTGGAATTTCTCGCCGGTGGAGGGATCGAGGCTCATCCACTGGCCGGAGGCGGGGATGTAAATCGTGCCGCCGCTGTTCTGAACGGCGTACCCATTCATGTTCGGGGTGCCGTTGAGCTGATTGCCGAGCTGAGTCACCAGCGCGTTCATCAACCCGGACGGGATGACGGCGGGCATGCTGATTGAGCCCAGCTGGTAGCGCATGAAGCGCATTCCGCTATCGGCGGCGTCACGCGCCCCATCAATCGAGGACTCATTACCCGCGATCTGCGAGCTGAGCGCGGTCGCTTCGTAGAAGCCGATCGCCAGCGTAGAGAACAGGACCAGAAAGAGCATCGCGAGCACCGAAGCGAAGCCCCGGCGTCGAGAAGCTGATCGAGCCGCCCGCGATCGCCGTGGCGACCGCCCGGTGTTGCAGTTGCACATCTGTTTTTGCCGGCCTCGCCGCCGGCCCCTTTTGTCACTTCCGGCAATGGACGTCCACTTGGCCCCGCCATTGGTCCGGAAGACACCCAGATATGCAATTCAGATACGGGTCGTGCAAAACTCGCGGACGGCTTGCCTTCAAGCCGTCCGCGAGTCCGCGATCGCTGATTTTATCGGCCTCTGTGTGCCCCTCACGGAGGAGTGACTTCCAGATATGTTCCCTGTGACGCGGTGAACTTAGAGCCGGCATAGACGCCCGCCGGTATTGTCGCGCCGTTGTGAACGATGGTAATTGATGCGTTTCCGCTGAAGTCCATGGCCGAATCGGCGACGTTGACCATGCTGCCGGTGATGGTAGCCGAGGCGTTGCCCGACATGCTGTACTGGCCGGCGATCATGGAGCCGTTGACCGTCCCGAAATTCCCGCTCATGCTGACCGAGGAGTAGGGCGCCAGGATGAAGGCGCCGGTCAACGCAAGTTCCGCCGCGGGGAAGGTCGCCGGAAGCGTGCTCATGTCCAGGACCTTCACCTGGCCCGAAAGGCTGATTGCGTTGGTGCTGAGCGTCCCGACGTTTGCCTTGCAATCGCTGACGATGATGCCCTGGATGGTGCTCTGGCCGGCGATGCTGACCTTGCAGGGCGACTGAAGATACAAGATCCCCTGAATGGTGACGTTGCTCAGCGAGTAGGTGCCGGGCGGCAGCGTGACATTGACCAGGGTCGTATTTCCCGGCAGATAGGGGTTGGTGGCAAATTGCGCGTAGACGGACGGATCGACGACCGGGAAGACCGGCGCGGTTATGCCGCTGTGCACGTGCTGCGCGAAGTTGGGGCTGCTGGCGGCGTAGCCTGCAATCGTGCCGCCTCCGTAGTTGTTGGCGGCGGCGGGATTTGCGTAGGAGTAATCGCCCGAAATAGCCGGGCCTCCGTTCATCGTGAGGGCCGTGGCGCCGTTCGTGGCGGTCATGACACTACCGGCCGACGCGGGCGTGCCGGTCACGGTGACGTTGCCGCCCAGCGTGATCTCGCTGGCGCTGGCGATGCCGTAGTTGAAGACGTTGGAGCTGAGGGGAACCTGCTGGAACTGAAGCTGGATCGCCTTTTGCACGCTCGCTTTTCGCCCGCGGCCGATAACGCTGACGACCAGGCTGGTGCCGGATTCAGTGATCGTCGCGCGAAACCCGGACCCGGTGGAAGCGTCCAGCGAAATCCACTGGTTGGCCGCCGGCAGATAGATCGTGCCGTTGGTGTTTGCAACGGAATAACCGGCCATGTTGAGCGAGCCGTTGAGCTGCTTACCCAACTGAGTGGCCAGGGCGTCCATCAGGCCCGAAGGGGTCGCGGCCAGGCTCATCGCGCCGAGCTGATAGCGCACGAAGCGTAGGCCGCCATCGGCCGCGTCGCGCGCTTGCGCGATCGCCGACTCGTTGCCTGCCACCTGTGAGCTGAGAGCGGTGGCTTCGTAGAAGCCGATCGCGAGGGTGGAGAAAAGAACCAGAAAGAGCATCGCGATTACCGAGGCCAGGCCCCGGCGTCGAGACGCCCGCCGAACCGCCCGCGACCGCCGTGGCGATCGCCCGGTGTAGTATTTGCTCATTCAGTTTTGTCCGGCTTCGACTTACCGGACCCTTGTGTCCCTCCCGGCCGACGAACGTCCAATTGGCCCCGCCGTCGTCCGGAATAGAACACAGATATGCACCGCTTTTGCCGGGTCGGCAAATGCTTTTGCAATTTTCCTGCGGTCTGATCCCGCGCCGCGCACGGGTTGGAAAACTTGGAAACCCGTGCCACGTGAAAGGCGGCGGCGCGGGATCACGCACAGTCATCCAGGCTCAGTTGGAGGGGATGGTCGGCGGCGTTGCGCCGGGATACGCCGGATCGCGATGCGGCAGGCAGAGCGGTTCATGTTTTTTGCTTGCATCCCCACGGCATGACCGTTACCGTAAATTGCCAACTGGGCTCCCGACCTACGCGATGATTGTTTCGCCGCACATAAGGCGGGAAGGGTCCGCGTCGGTCTTGGGATATCTGGCGATTACAACACGGGTTTTGCCTGCACGCTAAACAGGCTGGGGAGATTTGCAAAATGAATAGCAAGGTTGTTTCTTCTATCATCACGCTCGGTCGATGTGTTATTGGGGCGCGCATTAAGCTCACGGCGAGATCGAAATGTCTGGCGGTATTACTTGCCGTGGCTGGGGCGCAAGCGTTGTTCGCGGCTTCGGTCTCTGCCGATTCGCTGAACCTTGGCGTATTGGGGAACTACGCGGTGGTGGACCTTGCCAACGGCAAGACCCTCGGTCAGAACAGCGGACCGATCAACGGCAGCGAACTGCTGGGAAACGGAGTAACCGCGGCCTTTTCGGGCGGGGGCCACGGGGCCATCAGCGGCACGGTCTACTATGACCCGACCGTCCTGGGCACGAGTACATTCTCGCAGTTCCAGCCGGCGCCCGTCACGTCGGCGTTGCCCGACACAACGCTCACCGGACAGGCATTGACGACGGCGCAGAACCTTTCTGTTTATGCCGCCGGACTCATGCCCACTCAGACTTTCACCGGAAGCCTCAGCGCGACAACCACGATCACGGGCAACGGCGGGCTCAATGTTATCGATTTCGCCAGCATCCAGAACGCGCCTCTGACATTCAAAGGAAGCACAAGCGATACGTTCGTCCTGAACGTCTCGGGCACCTTGAACACCAACGTAGCCATGACGCTCAACGGAGTCAGCGCCTCCCAGCTCCTTTGGAACTTCACCGGGACGTCGGGAAACGTATTTCAAACCTCTGGCGGCAATACCGTCGATGGCACGTTCCTGGCGACGAAGGGTGGTGGTTTCAATTTCTCGAACCTGGATCTGAATGGCGAACTGATCAACACGGCGGGAGACGTTCAGATCGTTTCGGGCTCGGAGATTCCGACTTTCAGCCCTTTCACCCCCGCGCCGCTGCCGCTCCCCGGTATCGTCCCATCCGCTCTCGTCCTTTTTGGGGCGCTGGCCGCCTCCAAATTGTCGACCGCCGGCGCGCTGATCAAGGCTGGTTGATCGCAGCAACCGTTCCTGATCGGTGGCGGCGGGCCGATCGCGCCCGCCCGCGCCTCTCCCAATCGCGGCCTCGTCGGTGGTTCCCGAGCCGGCAGGCGGACTCGCCATCCTCGCCGTCCTGTTATTAACTCGGTCGCGGCATTGGCGTCGAGCTGCAACTTGATTTGATCCAGCACCGGCTGCGCCGCGCGTCGCCGAAATTGGAAGTGAACACCGCTACTTATCCGGAGGAGCGCGCACGATGTGGATGCCCGCGCCCGGAGAGAAGCTCTGAGGCGCCTTCGAACAATTGCAGTCGGCAACCTCGATGTCCCACCTAGTTGGAGGGCATGGCCGGCGGCGTCGCGCCGGGGTACGCCGGATCGCTCCACTGCGGCAAGTGGCACATGTTGTTGTCCACCAGCTCGACGTGACCGTCGAAGAACAATCCGTTTCCCAGCTTGCGCACCGCCAGCGTTGTACCGTTGTCGTTGATGTCCACGTTCTGTGCGGACCGGTTTCCGTGCCGGCCGGCGATCGTGTCCCGCGGGGTCAGATACCAGAAAACATCGTCGTCGGCGTTTTCGTTTTCGTCATACACCAGGATCTTGTGGCCTGGATCTTTTACCCGCGGATAAGTCATTGCCGGATAGAAGGCAAGGAACGCGTTCATGCTGAAGGTGAGCGGGTAGGGCGCCCCGCCACGGAAACCGATCTGGTTTTCCCGGGGCGTGGCCGGGCAGCAGAACTGGGCGCGGAGCCGGTCATCGCGCTCGGCAAGGTAGGGCGCCAGGGCTGATTGATTGATGTCGCGGTCGGATTGCCAGAAGACCCAGTTGTAGCCGCTGCGCTGACTGCCGGACGTGGTCACCATGTGCCCGTCGTTGTCGGACGCATAAGCGAAAAACGCGTGCCCGATGTCGCGAAGGCGGGCGGCGCACTGCACGGTCAGCGCCGCCTCTCGAGCGTTGCCAAGCGCTGGGAGCAAGAACGCCGCCAGCAGGATCAGCGCCGCGATGACCAAGAGGATTTCCAGAAGAGAGAAACCGCCGCGGTCGTGCGATCTCAAGTGCGACTCCGCCAAGGCTCGCCGACCCGCATCGGCCAATCCATCCCGGGCCGACCGATCACCCGGGGATGTAATGCTGCGGGTCGTGAATAAAGGCCGGGGTGACGAATTCAACGTGGGTGTCGGCAAAGACGACGTTTCCACGGCCCGTTCCGGATTGTACCCCGGCATGGCGATCGTGGCGATCCCCCAGGTCATTCAAGACCGATCCCATATTGGGCGGCGGCACCCAGACGCCGTCCATCATGGTCTGCTCGTTGCCTTCGATCATGAGGATTTTGTCCGAGGCATGCCGCACGCTCGTAAGCCGGGCCTGGTCGGTAACCGTGCAGCATGCGTAACGGGCGATGCCGCCCACCGAAAATGCATTGATCATATAGCTGTAATAGTACGGTCCCAGGGGCGCCTCCGTGCCGGGAGGAATCACGTGATGAAGCGCGTCATCCGATGGGCAGCGAAATACCGATTCGTCCTTCCCCACGTACCGGCAAAGCGGACCATTGGCGAAGAGGTTGTAAGGCGCGCCCTGCCACTGCTGCCAGTAGATCCAATCCCAGGGTTGCTGCGGCGCGGTTGCAATCCCGGGCAGTGCGCCGTGATTGTCCTGCGAGTAGACCAGCAGTCCGATGGCCAGGGTGCGAAGGTTGTTGGCGCATTGCGTCTGCCGCGATCGCTCGCGTGCATCGCTCAGCGCAGGGAGCAGCAACGCGACAAGCAATGCAATGATCCCGATCACCACCAGCAACTCGACGAGCGTGAAAGCCTTTGGGGACGTGATTGTCTTCCGAGACATGATGCCTCCGACGTCTGCCCCCTGCCGCGAACAAATGAGCCGACATTTTACCTTGATCGGCTTCGTCTATCCAGCAAGATTACAAACCCCCCGCCGATATTCCCGCGGCTGCACTTTTTGCAAAAGATCGGGAGGGCGAGGCGGGCGAGGCTCCTGCATGGCGGAATTGTAAGTGGCGGCGGAAAACCGGGTATGCTAGACAGCAGAGACATGTTGCACTATCCATCTATCGGTGCAGGATGAGTGCCACAGCCTGGGCAGTGTCCCCGCCGTTTCGGTGGTCATGCCCGTTTACAATGCCCGGGCTTACATCGGGCAGGCGGTACGGAGCGTGCTCGGTCAGACGCTGGCCGACTTCGAGTTGATCGTTATCGACGACGGATCGTCGGATGGTTCGGGCCAGGTCGCCCGCGAAACGTCGTGTGAAGACCCGCGGGTACGATTGGTCCGGCAGGAGAACCAGGGCGTCTCCTGCGCCGCCAATCGCGGGACCGAACTGGCCCGCGGCGAGTTTCTGGCGCGGGTGGATGCCGATGACATTTGCTTTCCACAAAGACTCCAGCGGCAAGTCGAGTTTCTTCGCAACAATGCCGATTACGTCGCAGTTGGAAGCCGGGTCCTGCTTATTGATGCCGATGGCGCCGAGCTGTTCGAGATGCCGGGAATCCCACTCACGCACGAGGAAATTGACCGGGGATTGATGTCCGTGGAATGGGCGATCTATCAGCCGGCAGTCATGATGCGAACCCAAGCCGTCCGGCGCGTCGGCGGATACCGCGCCGACCTGCACATTCACGAGGACCACGATCTGTTTCTCAAGTTGGCGGAAGTCGGCCGTCTGGCCAACCTGCCGGAGGTGCTGCTGAACTATCGGCAACGGCCCGACAGCGCCGTCAGCGTCTACGCCAGCCGGCACGTCGAATCACTTCGTTCGGTTTACCAGGAAGCGTGGAAGCGCCGCGGGCTGGTCGGAAAGCGCCCGATCCCCGAGATCGCCGACCATCCTAAAGACCCCGCCGTCATCCTGAACCGCCATCGGCACTGGGGCTGGATGTCGCTCCAGGCGGGAAACCTCGCCACCGCCCGGAAATACGCCCGCGCCGGGTTGCGGCTGGCGCCGCTGTCGGTTGAATCATGGCGGCTCATGTACTGCGCATTCAGAGGGCACTAGACTTTTTGAACCGCGGTCCGTCCGCACGCAACCTGATGGTCAATTCCCCGCTCATCTCCGTCATCCTCCCGGTTCGGGACCTCCGCCGCTACATCGCCCAGGCGATCGACAGCATTCTGGGGCAGACGCTGGGCGATTTTGAGCTGCTGGCCGTCGACGACGGGTCCACCGATGGAACCTCGGAGATTCTCGCCCAGTACGCCAAAAAAGACCCCCGCGTGCGGGTGCTGCCCGGGCCGGTCAGTGGAATCGCACGGGCAATGAATCTGGCGGTGTCCGAGGCCCGCGGACGGCTCATCGCGCGAATGGACGGCGACGATATCTGCATGCCCACACGCTTCGAAAAACAGGTGCGCTTCCTCAGCGACAACCCCGAGCATGTGCTGATCGGCAGCCATTGCACGCTGATCGATCCCGACGGCCGTCCCATCTGCCAGAAACCGGGCATGCCCGACTCTCACGAGCAGATCGATGCCCTGCTGCTGGAGATGAAGTGGCCGCTCGTCCATCCGGCGGTCATGATCCGGGCCGCCGCGCTGAGCAAAATCGGCGGGTACGACGAACGCTATCGCACCGTCGAGGACCACGATCTGTTTCTGCGGCTGGCGGAAGTCGGAAAACTCGCAAACCTCAGCGAGGTGCTGCTCTTGTACCGCCAACACTTCAAAAGCGCCATGTTCACGACCGTCGAAGCGCAGCGGCGCACGCTGATCGAGATCGTCACCGCGGCGTGCGCCCGCAGGGGCATCGGCGTTCCGCAGTCGGTCAAGTATCATCCTCCCCAAATCATTTCCGAAGTCGAGCACCGCCGGATCTGGGTCTGGTGGGCATTGGCCGGCGGCCACCCCGCCACAGCGCGATACCACGCCTGGGCCGTTGTCCGCGGGCTCCCCTTCTCCAAGGAATCCTGGATGGCGTTCCTCTGCGCCCTTCGGGGGCATTAGGTCGAAGCGAACTGCTGCGAGATCTGCGCGCGGCAAACAAATGACGAAATCCGAATGACGAATGACGAGTCAAATCCGAATGACCGAAGGATTGAATGACGAAACTCACCGGGCAGCGGTTTCGAGCTTCGATCATTCGTGTTTCGAATTTGACTCGTCATTCGTCATTCGGATTTCGTCATTCGAGATCAACTGCCCGATGCGCTCACGGATTCTCCAGACGTCCTGGGGCCGAAGATCGGCAAAGTCGATGACCCCGGCGTCTTCATCGCCGACAAAACCGGTAGATTTTCGCTGCGCGCGAAGGGCAAGGACCCGGCGGACCTGCTCGCCCACTTCGAGCTGCGTTCGCTTCTCGACTTTCGCCAGCAGCACCAGATATTCCGCATCCTGCTCGCCGCGCAGATAGGCCTTCAGTCGGATCGACGGGATCGGGGCCTTCTGTCCCACCGGCGCACCGGGATAAAAGAGACACGTATCCTCGCCGTGTTTCCACGAGCTGTCGTCGCCGATGACCTGCCACGGGAGCACGCCGTCGGCGCCGTGAGTCCAATTGTCCCAGCACCACCCGACCGGCTGCATGTTGCTCTCGGCGGGGTCGTTGCTGCTGCCGTAGGGAATGACAATCTGGTGGAACTTCTGCTTGCGCTGGAGCACGAGCCGGCGGTATTGACGGAACGCGCCGCCGGCCACCACGTTGTAATTCAGCACGTCGTCCAGCAGATCGCGCTGCCACTGCGGCCGCGAAATATCGCAACGGAACAGCATGCGCGCATCCCCCGCGGGCGCCAGCGCCACGCCTTCGTGAAACGCCGTCCCGAACCAGCGCAGCGCCCAGAAGTCCTGGAAATTGGTGGGCTCGTCGAGAATCCACGGGCAGGAGCCGTGCGACCAGCCGTGCTCCTTGAAACCGTTCTTGCCGTTGAAGAAGCACTGGAAAATCGTTTGGTTCCAATGTTTCTGGTTGAAATGCCCGGCAAACTGCCGCGAGCATTCGACGAATGCCTCTCGGTAGGCCGGCGGGAAGGCCCGATCGGCCCAGTAGCTCCCGTTGTAATTGCCCTCCATCGGCGTCGGCCAGTTCTCGTGCAACGGCAGGTAGAAGACGTCGAGTGGCACGCCCCTGCGCGGCAGATCGGCAAAGGCGGAGCCGTCGAAGTATTTGCCGAACCGCTTGTCCCACGCGGCCCAGTCGAGCCGATGCCCATCCCATTTGGGGGCGCATCCGGGGGAGATCGAGCCGTCCTGGTGATACGGCACGCGGTTGATCACCGCGCGGTTGCGATGCGCCAACCGGTAATAGTCCAGCTCGTTGTCCGGGAGCCCGTAGCAATTCAGCTCGGGAATGAAGCTCAGGCGGTCGGGCAACGCGAAGTTCCAGACCGTCAGATCGACCGCGACGTCCAGCGACTGATCGCCTGCGGCTATCTTCAAGATCCCCGCATGCTTTCCAGCGGGCATTTCGTGGGGGACGTAGATTTCAATCAGCAGGCTTCCCGATTTCTCGTCTTCGGCGGTCGAGTACGTGCCATCGGAATCAAGCAGCGGATCAGGGACCGGCCCGATCTTCGACGGCACGTTGGCATATCGAAAGATTTGAACCTGTGGCTGAACCCCGCGGCCCTCGAATTGGAGGATCGCGTGTAGTTGCCTCGCGTGGCCGCGAAGCAACAGCTGAAACGAAACGAATTCGTTGCGGGCCCCATGAAGCCGAATCCGCTTCTCTTTCGCGCTCCACAAATGATTGGCCGCCAGATATTGCGGCGGCTGCGTGGGAATCATCTGCCCGGTCCGGGGCTGCATCTTGTCCATCGGATCGATGATCGCGATCTCGACCTTCGCCAATTTCGGAAGCGGTCCAGCCTCTGTGAAGGCCTCCGGATCGGCGCCCGCCAGCGGCGGGAGCGATTGATCCGGCGCGTTGATTGAAATACTCGCTGGCGCTCCGACGTTTCCCGCCCCGTCAACCGCGCGAAGGGTAAACGTTGCTGTACGACCCGCGGCCAAGCCCAAATCACTCAAGCGCAGCGAAAGCCGGATCGATTCGTCCGCAGGCTTGGGAAGGAGGTATTGCGGGATTGGTTTCCCGTCGATCTCCGCAAAGAATCCCGCGACCTGCGCCGGCCCGCGGTCCGGTGGCATGTACCAGTTCACTTGAGTCGCGGTTGCCGTCAGCCCCGGCGTCTCGGGCGCTTCTCGATCCTCTGCTCCCAGCTCGACGGTGACATACGGCGCGTTCTGTTTTCCCCCCTCACGGCTGAAGATGAAACGGTTGGGAAACAAACGAAGCTTGAACTTTTCGCCGTCGCGCGTCCATTCGCTTCCGGTGTCGTCGAAGAGCAGAAAACCCCTGCTGACGCCGGCCACTCGCGCTGCCACCACCTTCGGGTCGATCGCGATCGTCATCCACCCCTGCGCATCCGGCGGCGAGGCTTCGGCCGAACTCCACACCGTCCCGCCCTGCCCCAGCGTCACCGCCGTCAGATCGCTGCCCGGATACGCCCATGGCACGTCCGGATACCGCGAGAAATTGAAACACGAGCTGCCCCGCTGCGGCTCGTAGCTGGCCGACGTTCCTTCCACCCATTCCGAGCCGATGCTGCTGACCGTCACGCGGTGCAGCACTTCGCCGCCGCGTTTTCGCACGTGCAGCGTCGCGCTGCGAACCACATGGCCTTTGAGCGGCGTCGGATCGATGTCGATCAGCGACATTTCCTGGATCGACTTGAGCTTGAGCTGGGGCGCGCCGCCGAGGTTGGCATCGGCTTCGCGATCCACCGCCGAGACCCACGTGTCCCGCGTCACCGCCAGACGCAGAACGTTCTCATCGGCAGCGCCGGCAAACGTCCCCAAAAGCACAACCACCGCGAACGCGATCACGAGGCTCGCGCTTCCCGTGGCACGGGCTTCCAGCCCGTGCTGACGGTGCTCAAATGTGGAAAACCCGGCGCCGCAAATCTTTCGCAAGATCGCGCCGCTCGCACGGGCTGGAAGCCCGTGCCACAGGAAACAATTCCGTGCGCTCTTCGCGGCAAAACGCCGTTGAACTTTCATTGCGGCTCCCAATGACATACCGGCCACAGTCCCGTGCGTCGGCGCGGGCCGCCTCTCGAGCTCGAGCAATGCCGCGATTGGGTCGCAGGCCAACGTCATTTACAATTCTTTCGTGCCGCTGAACCCCCGTCTGGTTGCAGACATCATTCAGTGCCTCTGGCTGATCTTCGTTCTTTACTGGCTCGTCAACGCCTTCGGGAACAAAAAAAACGTTTACAAGCAGAGCCACAAGTCCAGGCTGATCTTTCTCCTGATCACGACTGGCTTCATCTACACGATCATCAGCATCCGCCGCCTGCACATTCAACTTCTGCCGGCGACGATGGCGACGCAGCTCGCCGGGATCGTTCTGTGCGCCGTCGGAATCGGAATCGCGATCTGGGCCCGGCGGGTCCTGGGCGCCAACTGGAGCGGGATCGTGACGCTCAAGCAGGACCACGAGCTGGTCCGCCGCGGCCCCTACCGCTTCGTGCGCCATCCGATCTATTCCGGCGTCCTCCTCGCCGCCGCCGGCACGTTCGTCGCGATACTCCCGACGCTTCAGGGCCTGATCTGCATGACTTTCCTGTTCACCGGCCTGCGCCTCAAGTCGCTGTACGAGGAACAAATCCTCTCCCGGACCTTCCCCGACCAATACCCGCAGTATCGCAGGGAGGTGAAGGCGCTGGTGCCGTTTATTTACTGAGGCCCGCTCCCTGGAACCGATACGCCAGGAAGAGTGATCCACAGATTTCGCAGATTCCGCAGATTTTCAAAACGCCCAATTGCGTCATCTGAAAACTCTGGAGTGAGCCGGAGATGCAAGCGATTCGTTAGCAGTTAGAGATTCGGGCCATGTCGCGGATCCGAGGCGCGGTCATATTACGGCAAAAAAAAATCGCGCCGCGCGGAATATTCGTCGGCTGCGCGCGGTCTGCCCGTTTGAACCGGCAACAGGCCTTCTGTCCTCCGCACGAAGTCCGTTTCGTGAGACGACGTCGTCGAGTCGTTGCGGTACAGGAGACCGGCCTAATTCCCACTCGTTAAAAGGAATCTTCCATGCTGACGAACTTCCTGCATCGCCGTGTCATCACTGCGCCCCTGGTCAATCGAAATCGCAATGACCGCAATCGGTCCGGCCAGCCGAAGGTCGAGTCTCTGGAGGACCGTCAACTGTTTTCCGCCGACGTGGTGCTGCAATGGAATCAGGCCGCGCTGGCCGCCATCCGCACGGACAAGCCGACGCTGGGTGCATTGACCCGCGACCTGGCGATCTTGCACACGGCGATCTACGACGCAGTGAATGCCATCGATCACACGTCCGGCGTGTTCCACGTGAAGGTGAACGCGCCGGCGGACGCATCGCCCGTAGCGGCCGCCGACGCGGCGGGCTTTGCCACCGCCTCCGCGCTCTTCCCCAACGACAACGCCCTGGTCCAGGCGACGTATCAGTCCGTGCTTGCCGGCATCCCCGACGGCCAGGCAAAAACCGACGGCATCGCCGTGGGGCAGTCGGTCGGCCAGCAAACCCTGCTTTCCAGGGCCAACGACGGCGCCAACGCCGTCGTGAACTACACTCCTGGAAACAACCCCGGCGATTGGCGCCCGACCCTGCCGGCTTTCGCGCCGGCCCAGACCCCGCAATGGCCTTTCGTGACGCCCTTCGCCCTGAAGAGCGGCTCCCAATTCCGGTCCCCACCGCCCCCGGCACTGACCAGCCAGGCGTACACGACTGCGTTCAACGAGGTGAAAGACTTCGGGCGCGTGGACAGCACCGTCCGCACCGCCGCCGAGACGGAAGTGGCCCGGTTCTGGGAAGGCAAGGCGGGCACGCCCCAGGTAGCCGGCTACTGGAATGAAATCGCCCAAAGCGCGGCGACATCCGAGGGCAACACGCTGGATCAGAACGCCCGGCTGTTCGCGCAGCTCAACGTCGCACTCGCCGATGCCGTTATCGCCCACTTCGACGCGAAGTACACCTACAACCGCTGGCGGCCGATCACGGCCATCCAGCTGGCCGGCCAGACCGGCAACCCCAACACCACCGCCGACCCGAACTGGCTGCCGCTGCTCAACACCCCGCCGAACCCGTCTTACATCTCCGGGCACGGCGCCGTCAGCGGCGCGGCTTCGACCGTACTGGCCCATTTCTTCGGAACCGACAACGTGGATTTCAGCGTCACCTCCGAAGACCTCAAGGGCGTGACGCACTCGTTCACGAGCTTCTCGTCGGCGGCAGCCGAGGCGGAGAACAGCGTCGTCTGGGGCGGCATCCATTTTCGGTTCGATGTCACGACCGGCGACACCGTGGGTAAGGAGGTCGCCGGTTTCGTCGACCGCCACTTTTTCAAGCCGGCGCCCGCCGCGGTCTTCCAGCAGACCAACCTCGTCTCCAACAGCCCCGGACTCGCCGCTCACACAGACCCCCGACTTCAAAACCCCTGGGGCGTTTCCCTGGACCCGACCGGGCTTTTCCGCGTAGACGACAACCACGCCGGGCTCTCCACGGTTTACGATGTAAATGGCCGGCATCAGCGCGACACCGTGGAAATCCCGCTGCCCCCGGGCAGCACCAGCACCTCGCCCTCGGCGCCGGATGGCACCGTCCTCAATTCCACCGCCGGCTTCGTGATCAGCGAAGACGGCCGGTCCGCTCCCGCCAACAGCATCTTCGCGACCGAGGACGGGACGATCGCGGCGTGGAGTCCCCAGGTCGATCGGCGCCACGCGCTCATCGAGGTGGACAACTCCGCCGCCGGCGCGGTCTTCAAGGCGTTGACTCTGGCAAATACCGCCCAGGGCACCATGATCTATGTCACCGATTTCCACAACGGCGCCGTCGACGTTTTCGACAGCCACTTCCACCAGGTGAACTCGACCGGCGCGTTCGTCGACCCGAACCTGCCGGCGGGCTTCGCCCCCTTCGGCATCAAGAACGTCAACGGAACCATCTTCGTGACCTACGCCAAGCAGCTCGCGCCCGACAACCACGACGACCAGGCCGGCCCCGGCAACGGCTTCATCGACGAGTTCGACACCAGCGGCAAGCTGATCACGCGCTTCGCCAGCCAGGGACCGCTCAATTCGCCGCACGGAATGGCACTGGCCCCCGCCAACTTCGGCGTCTTCGCCAACGCGTTGCTGGTGGGCAACTTCGGCGACGGCCGGATCAACGCCTTCAACCTGCAAACCGGCCAATTCCTCGGACAGCTCTCCGATGCCGCCGGCCACCCGATTACCAACGTCGGCATCTGGGGAATGACCTTCGGCAACGGCGCGGGAGGCACGCGCACCGACACCCTCTACTTCGCCGCCGGTATCAACCAGGAAAATGACGGTCTGTTCGCATCGATCAGCCTGGGCAACGCGGATCAGTCGGGCGATGCCGGCGATGGCGACTAAGGCCGGGCGAGCGGGAGTCGCTGTTCGAGGAGTATCAAGTGAGAAGACGCGCCGCGTGGTGCGCCCCTGAGGGTCTGCGGGCATGCCGTCCGCCTTCCGCCTCCTCCCGCGATCCGGTAGGATCCTACGCGATTCGACGCCGCCCATTGCACGCCACCGGCGGAGCGATCCAAGCGGGAGTCATTGTGCGACCATCCCGGTTCGTTGCCCTAATGCTTTCGATCGCCACATCGGCGGCTGCGTTGGCCGAAACACCGAGCTCCCTTCCCCGCCGGGAGTTTGCCAGGCGGATGGCCACCATCCATCGCGGCATGCCTGCCTCCGAGGTGCGCGACTTGCTCGGTCCACCCGACGAGGTGCTCACAGGCATCGACGCCGCTCGACGTTACCCAAGCCATGGAACACGCGAACTGTGGTGCTACGGAACCTCCGGGCACCTCACGCTCCCCACGCTCGGGCTGATCTGCATGACTACCAACAAGCAGGTCATGGTCGATCCCATGAGGACAGACGCCCCGCTGCCACCGGCGGACTTCAATGAAGGCGAGATGCGCAGTCTCCTGCTACTGATTGACGGCATCGCTGCCGAGCAGGAGTTCGATCCTCAAACCCTCATCGCCGCCGTGAACACACTCCACGCACGCGGCAGGGAAACGGTGTTGGAAGTTGTTGAGGAATACGCGCGAATCAGCCCAACGCATCGTTTCGACGCTGCATTCAAGGTGTCGTGGGTACTGCAAATACTGTTTGATTACAGCCCTCGGCTGCCCGTAACGATCGTAGATGATGTCCCTTTTCTCCCCAGTCTTGCCGGCGGAGGCAGCGGACCTCCGCCGCAGGTTGTTATGTATCGCGCCTGCTCGAGTGTTCGTCGGGATGAACTTCCACTGCGACCCAAACCGCTGGAACCGATCGCCCACCTCTGGAAGCTTCACGCCGATTTGTTCAAATCGGTTCCCGACTCCGACCGCGTCGGTGGAACCCGCATGCGCGTCAACGACCAATTCGCCCGGCTCGTTTCGTCCGTCTACCGGATGCCTGTGCGCGTCAACCAAGGCCACATCCTGGACGACTGGTGGTCGTCGATCGATGATGAATTAGCGAAAGTGCCGGTCCGATGGGACGCGGCGTCGGACCAGTACATTCGCAAACCGAAGTGAGCGTCGCTCCCTCCCTGGTTTGCATTCACGCGCCCACCCCACCCCTCCATCGCGCCCGCGATCCCCGCCGGGACACCCGGAGATTTGCTGAAGCGCGAAGAAGAGCACCTGATTCACCATCTCCGGCGGTTCACATGCTTTTGCGGCCAACTCTAAGTGGTCGATGCACTGTCCTATCGTGATTCGAAGCTGATGGGCGTAGATCAATCCGCTGAACTCACGCCCGTCGCGCTGTCGTGCGGCTGCTTCGGCCAGCAAGTCCTCGTCCTGGCTGAACAGAACGCGACCCGATGAGGTCGCGCGGTCGAGCAGAATCGGATCCGGTGCAGTTCCGAAGCCGTCGTCCTGAGCCCGCAATACGTCCACGGCTCGGGCCCTCAACCCGTCTGTGATCTGGCTGGGAACATGGACATCCATGCAAATCCGTAGCGGCATGGCAGGTCATTGATTCGCGTCACGCCTCTCGCGCAGGCGCGCTCAAGCTCTTCCCGAGAGGGTTGAGTCGAGTTCCGCCGCAACGAGTCCACGTTGCCCAGCTCCCGATCGATCTCCGCATCGATCTGCGCTTTGTGGTCGTGGCAATAGGCCAGGGCCGCATGAATTTGCCCGAGGCTGAGATGCGGATATGTTCATGGATTTGCAGGCGACAGCCCATTCAAGGTATCCAAAACGATGTTGATGACGCGCGACCGTGTCCCGGCCACCCGTGCCGTGCCCGAGTCATCCACTTCAATGTGTTCGATCGCAACGGTGGGCATGCGGACATTATACAATGGAGCGGGTCTGGTTTCGTGCCCTGTATCCCAGACGGTGAACCATGCCCTCCCGCATCATGTATATGGAACACAACCCGCGAAGAATACTGGCTCTCCATCCGCAACCTCCCGGATCGCATCCACGAGAGAGTCATCCGCTGCGCGGGCAAGTACGGGACATGACCGCAGCCCGAATGCGGAAGGCGAGAGAGTGATCCACAGATTTCGCAGATTCCGCAGATTAGAAAACCGCCCACCCCGCGCATTCAACGTCGCTGATACCGTCAGATCGTGACATTTGAAGCAACGCAGGTGGGGCACGTGATTACTTCCCCCTGATTTTCATCACAAATCGAGTACCGTCCGGAGCATCTTTGAGTTGCCTTGCGAGATCGCCGGAGAACGAGATCAATTCCGTCCGCGAGGTCGCCCCAATGTTGTCCTCCGTATACGGTCCGCCCAGGATGGCGGGGACCTTCAAGCAGAAACAACGGTCCGGGCTCAACGGACCGAGCTTCGCGACGCCCATCCTGACGAGCGGACCGCAATTCCAGCCGATGAGAAAATCGTCAGACTGCCCACAGGGCCCAGGGCGATCGCATCTTTACGCGCTGATAAGTTTCAGCAGATAGTCGTGATCCCAGCCGGCGTTGAGTCGTTTGCCTTTGACGCCGGCTTTGATGCTCGCTTCCCGCTTCAACAGGTTGAGGGCGAT
>Ga0210396_10002473_pt1 | contig 18836 bp, 11 predicted proteins | sample IncBWH17OmetaG_FD_155466 | JGI IMG/M metagenome (GOLD analysis project Ga0210396, IMG submission 155466) | Forest soil microbial communities from Barre Woods Harvard Forest LTER site, Petersham, Massachusetts, United States - Inc-BW-H-17-O ... | reverse complement strand
GGCTCATCATCAATTACTCGATTGCAGGGCATGCAGGGCCGCGTAACTTCGCGCGACCGGCTCCGGAAAATCACCCTCCAGCATCAGCCAAAGAATGCGGTTGTAGAGCTGATCGTCCACGCGATCTGGGGCGCTGAGATCCAGCCCCTCTGACATGCGCGCGGCCGCAGTTTTCTGCGGATTCTTTTCATTCAAGTCTTGCGTCGGGATCACTGGGTCATAAGGCGTCAGATCGCTTGTCGTTGCAAAGATGTCCGTCAGCGGGCGGCTGAAATAATCGAACTTCGAGAGTCGTCCCATGCCGAGGATGTCTTCGATCGCCGCGACCACGTCCGTCGTGTTAATAAAGCGATGCACTGTGCCCGGCCGGTTGTAGGCGGAGATGGCATAGAACGGCGCGCGATGTGAATCGGTGTGGTCGGGCCCAGCCTGCGCGTCGTCCTCAACGACGAAGATCACGGTGTCCCTCCAATACGGGCTGTGCGAGAGTGCCTGGACGATTCGACCGAGGGCGAGGTCGTTGTCGGCCATGCACGCGCGGGGCGTGCACTTCCCCGGCCGCCCCGCCGCCAGGTGATCGTTGGGCAGATGCATAACCTCAAGCTGCGGCATACTGCCGTCGCGCACGTAGCTCTGGAGTTCGGCGATCCACACGTCCGCGCGTTTCTGATCGAGCGTGGTCAGATCGAAAGGTATGTAGTCGGGATTCACGTCGGCGGCCAAGTCGCGTTGCGTAACGGGCCAGCCGGGATTCCCCTTGACCATTTCGCCGTAGTCGCGGAAGGTGATGCCCTCGCGGATCGCGAGGGTCCACAGGAAGCCGCGTTCCGGCTCATCGCTCTCTTCGCCGTCCAAATCAGCGCGCTTGCCGGCGTATGCGGAAGGCACGACCTTTTCACCATAGTTGGTCACGTAGGCGGCGGTGGACCAGATGTGTCCCTGCGAACTAACCTCGGCACTCACGAAGAAGCGGTCGAATAGGCCAAAACGTCGCGCCAGCGCATGATGGTTTGGAGTAATCGTGATGTCGGGGAAATAGACGAGGCTCGCGTCACCATCGCCTTCCTTCATGTCTCCAAGCACCTGATCGTAGGTACGATTCTCTTTGATGATGTAGACCACGTGGCGGAACGGCGGATAGCGGCGCGGCGCTGGCCTGTGCTGCCAGTTATTGGCGACAACAACTCGCTCGGTGAACCTGGACAGTTGCGCCTGCGGCATTGATGCGGGAAGCACGCGCAATGTCCCATCCAATTGTCCCAGTGTGTAAGCTTTGGGTTTCTCATCCGGCCAGTTTGTAAGCGGCACGGGGCCGTCGGGGTTGGCATGGGTGCCGTGCCCTTTTCCGGAGAGAACGAGGAGTTGATTACCGACGTCGGCAATCGCTGTCGGATACCAGTCCGTAGGAACGCGGCCGAGCAACTTGCCACTGGACACGTCGAAGACTGCGACGGCATTGTTGTCGGCTTCTGCGACGAACAAGCGCTTTCCATCGGGAGTAAGTGCGACGGCGTTGGGTGTGCTGCCCTCGGGTGGAGCTCCGGGCGCGGCATCGTGCAGATAGCGCGTAACCCTCCGCATCTTCGTATCGACGACGGCCACGCGGTCGCTCCCCGCGAGCGCGACATACATGGTCGTTCCCTTCACTGCCAGCGCCGAGGGATGCGGACCGACCTCTATGCGGCCGAGATACGCAAGCGTTCCGTCAGAGAGGATGCGGAACTGCGACACAGTGCTCCCGCCCCAAGCCGAGACGAAGACTTGACCGTCGGTCGTCACCGCGACTGCATAGGGGTAATGATCGGTAGAAAACCTTTGCTTGATCTCGCCCGTTGCGGCGTTTACCACGGCAAGCCGATCGCCGACATTCTCGGTGACATAAGTAAATTTTCCGTTGGGCGCGACCGCCACTCCCGCCGGATAACTTGTGCCTGTGCCGTGCGCTGTTTTTGTCTTCGCCAGTTCGAATTTGTTCTCGAGGGCGACGGCGCCGTCTTTCCACGCATAGACGAAGAGCATGTCGGTGTTGCCGCCGGAGACGTAGAGGCGATGGCCGTCGGGCGAGAAGGCGGCGCCATAGAACGCACCTTCCTGGAGCAGCGTCTGCGTGACCTTACGCGTCTTCAGATCCACAATCTGAACGCCCTGCTCACGCCAGCCGCTGAGCACGACCACGGCTCTGTCCGTTTCAGGCCCGACTAAGAGATTGATCGGCAAACTCCCGAGGTCGACCTCTTCGCCGGCCGGATCGAGTCGTACGCCGGTCGGCAGCGGTGAAGTGAATTGTGGCTTGTTTTGTGCGGATACCAAGGTACACAGCATGACAGAGAGCGAGAGAGCGAGTCGACAGATACGGAGCGAATGCATAACTGCCATTCCTCACCACGGAAGAATGATCATCGCGAACAACTGTAGCCGTTGATGCAGAACAAACATGCAACCGGCCAGCAGGTGCATGCGCAGGCAGGTCATATTAGCGTGAAGGCACGCCTTTGAACCGGCGTGCCTTCATGTTATTCGATTCGGAGTTGACCCTTGAGTTAGACCGGGTTCATCTTAATCGTTGTCGGGTGGCTCCGGTGGTCTGGGGTCATGGATAAAGAAGTTCGCATCCTTGGGCGCAGGGATGGTGGTGAACGTCCGAGGCGCTTGATTCAGAAGGAAAAACAATTGCAAATTAGTAGTCGCGCGGCTGTCGGCAAAACCGAGCTGGCCTTCGGTGATACCAAAATTACCTTCGATAAAGCGCAGGATCGTGCCAAAATCATGCCGATGATTGTTCACGTAACCTGCCGGCGTATAGGCGGAGACGACAATCATCGGAACCCGGAATCCGTATTGATAGTCGCCCTCCACACCCTCCAGGATCGTGGGCTTCTCGTGATCGTACCATCCTCCCCAATCATCCCACGTGATAATGATCGCGGTGTCCTGCCAATAGGTAAGCTGCTTTCCCTTCACGGTATCGGTGCAGGTGCTGTTGCCGATGGCATTGACAACGGAAGCCACCCAAGAGGGTCCGCCGCCATCGTTGCTGCTGGCATGGTCGGAGTTAGCCGCCGTCGGAGTGACCCAGGTCAGTTGATGTAAATCACAGTTTCCCAGATCGGTCAGCACTTGCGAAGGATTGTTAGCTACCACGTGGGTTCCCCAGCCCGTACACTCTCCTCCGCTGGGCACACAGATGTGGTTGATAGCGTTCGGAGCCGTCCAAATAGAGCCCGGGCCTGCCGCGTAGTACATCCAGTCGGTGATCAGGTCCGCCATGGTCTGGTGTTCAAAACAGGGATAGATCTTGGAATTTTCGATGCCGTATGGGGGTGGCGTAGGATTCGGGGAAACGACGTTGACAGTTGTCGTGGAGAGCGCGTTGCAACCCGCCACCTTAGCGCCCCCATTCATGTTTTCACCAGCGAAAATACCCTGGGAATCGTCGGACTGACTGGGCGCTGAAGTGCCTCCGAAAATAAATTGATGCGCCGGGAAACTGGGGCCCTGATTGGTTTGAAACATGTAGTTGGCCCACCCGTACTGGGTCGCGAGGGTGAGATAAGGGTTCAGAATTCCAGTCGAATTGTCCACATACTTGAACTGCGGGTTCGGAGGGCAACTGGTGCCTTTCTGCGGACTGCAAGCAATGCCTGCAGCACCGTCCATTTTGCAGGTTGGCGGGTTTCCAACCACAACGTCGCACATAGCGTTGAACGCCGAGTGCGCGTGGCTTAGATCGTAGGTATTAGCCAAAGGCACAGTCGTTGGCTGGATAGACCCGCCCTTAGTCTTCCAATTCGAGGTTTGAATATCGTAAGGCGCGGCAGTTGTCGGAGGGACAGCGCACGCACCGTAAGGAGCAGAGCACAGACCTTGAAAAAGATTGTCCGGGGTGCGGTTCTCCTGAAAGATGACCACGACATGTTGAAAGCTTGAGATCTGGGCATGGGCAGTGAGCGCCACCACGAACACGAAAAACAACAGGCATGCGGAAACAATTTTCACGATGATCCTCCTCAGTCAATTGCGGCTCTAGGCCGGTTGGGAGCGGGCTCCCGAGGCGAAGGTGGCGGACTGCCCGGCGTGGGCCACAACACTATCGTCCGACAACCTCCCTGTGTCAAGGGGCTGTTTACGGATTTTTCGATGTGCTGCCCGGATGCGGGCGGTCGATTCGTGGCGCCACAAAGGAAGCGCGCAAAGGCAGGCAGATTTGCCAAAGTTCGCAAAATGCGCGTAGATCGGTGGGCTCCCGTTGATTTCGCCTTTTATCTGCTGGCGAGTCTTTGTTTCGTCAATTCAGTACGGAAGTCTTGTTCTTTTTGAGCTACGAACTTTTTGTAGCCACTCGGGTCGATGAACGGGTTCGCGCTCCCGTCTTTCATGAGCGGATATTTTTCTTCCAGGCCGAAGTAACCGCCGTGGGCCCCAAGGAAAATATCGCACGGCAATGATTTCAAAACGCTCCACATGCGCTCGTAGTCTTCGGCGATCTGCGGATAATTGTTGTTGTGGATGAGTTTGTAGCCGGGGTTGACATTGGGACTGCCAATGATCACCACGTCGTAGGTTTTACCGCCCTCGGTCACTTTCATCGTCCACGTGGTGCAGCCTTTTGTGTGCCCTGGAGTAAGATGCGCAACCAGCACCGCACCGCCAAGCCTTACCTCGTCGCCATCCAGCAACACCCGATCGACTTTGGTTGGTGGATAAAGAAAACCAGGGTTTCCGCCATACTGAAAATCGAGCTTGCCGCCGGATTCGACGACAGGTACGTCGGCATCCATGACCATATAACTTGCTCCGGTCATCTCCTTGATCTTCGCGCTGCCGGCATCATGATCCCAATGCGCGTGACTGATTAACAGAATCTTTGTGTCCTTGAACTTGAAACCGAGTTTCTCGATGCTTGCCTCAATCAGTGGCACATTGGCTTCCAAATCGCTGTTGATCAGAATGTTTCCTTGCGGCGTCGCGATCAGATAATTGGCCAACCCCTTACTTCCTACGTAGTAAAGGTTGCCGGCGATGTGAAAAGCCGGGAATGGTTCGGTCCAGTCGGGATCGGCTTGGGCGACACTACCACCAGCCGCCAGGACCAGGATTAATACACAAGAAACGCTTTGGAGGATTTTCCGCACGGGCGCAGTATAAGGCAAATCATCGCTGAAGCGAATATTAGGATTCGAGCGGTTGGCAATGAATTGTGTTGACATGTTTCGCCCGAGGCGACACTATATGGAGCGGCCGTGCAGCGCGGCGACCAAATGACGGTCGACTGTTGGATGCGCCTCACGGGCACTCTCTCCCCCTAATCTCAGTACCGCCCTCGGGCGGCAATCTTTGCGAGTTCCGTCTGTCAATGCGAACTTGCAAAAGGACAATACTTATGAAAATCCCCGTTCTGCTGGCAGTGGTAACTCTCGCTGTGTTTATTCCAACCATGGTTCTTGCGCAGAGTCTTCAAAGCGGCGCACTGCTCTCAATCCAAAGTTCGGATGGATCTTTGAACTTAGGCGTGTACGATAGTCAGATTCACTCTGGTATTTCTCACTCCTTCCCCTGCGATAACGGTCTCGTAACCGATGCCTATGTGGTGCAAGGAGGGTCAGCGACCGGTTGCGATCCGGGCGATTCCTACGAGACTTCGCAAGCCCCTGGAGCTTTTCAATTCGTAGGTACGGGGTATGAATTTGATATCACGACTTTCTATACGGAAACACCCGGTACCTGCAATTCCCCGGGCAACACCGGGCCGATTGAACCGATTTGTGTCAGCCCCGATAGTGGGTTTCTCACGGTTACAAACAACGGATCTTCAAGTTTCACTGGTACGATTACTCTGTCTGGCAACTCCCCGTTAGGCGGGCCACCATATTGTGCGCCCAACGGGATGGCTTCTGACAGCTTCACTGGAACGCTTACTCCGGGCCAATCGAGAACCTTCGGCTTAGCGCCGGACGCAAGCAACTGCGGTGGATACAACGCCCCCCAGACCCAAACTCTGACCGCCGGGGCAACCGCTGTCTTCCATGTCGGCACTGACGACTATGAACTGGCGGCTATTGATAATGCCGGGGGCGAGCAGATTACTATGCTTCCGATTCCGGTGCTGCAGTCCTCATCTGAGCCGGGATCCAACCCATCCAACACATTTAATCCGGGCACAATGTTTCCCAGTTTCAGCTGCTCGCCCTATGGCGATTTTAACGAATCCACCGCAAACCCGGAATGCGTCGAGTTCCAACTGACTTGTTCAGGGGCGTCGGATTGCGAGCAATTCCTGTACACGGCGACCACCCATTACAGTTTCCCCACCGGCTTTCCGGGAATTGGCGGTCCCGGATTCTTGAAGGCGAGCGGGCAAAGTTGCCCGACGAGCCTCTTTAACCAAAATATTTTCAGTTTCTACTCGCAAGACACGACTCATCAAGGAGGAGGCGGCGGGCTCTCATGCTTTGTTGCTGCGTTTACTCCTGGCGACCAGATCGTCACCACCGTCAAAAGTTTCGAGGGATTCGAATTTCCGTTCTCGGATACTCGTTTGAATTACATCATTGCCGGATTGCCTGCGCCCCTTTCGTGGGACTATCAAGCTCCGAATCTGACTGTTTGCAACAATGCTCTGGGTACAGGATGCAACGCTCCTTGGGTATACCCGTCGTCGATTCAGATCGCCTGTCCGGGTGGCAAACCTGTACCCCCTAACCCGACTCCAATCTCGGTGAGCCGGTTGCTGAATTTCGGACAAGGAGAGGATGGGCTCACTGAGTACTTCTTCTTCTGGAACACCTCGCGACATGCGAACGGCTGTACCAGCGTCGTGCTGACGTTCGACAGCGGCTTATCGGTGGTTCCTGCGCAGTTCAAGTATATTTTCTGATGTCTCGAAGATGCAGGCTGATCGCAGCCTGCATCTTCATTCTTCAAATAAGGGACATTACAGACTGGCAGAACCAGGCTCAAGTCGACGAACCAACGTGCTGCTTTGGAGAACGCAACGGTTGCTGCGATTAAGTTTTGATCGACTGCGACCAGTGGATTGCTTCTTCATCCATGGTCTTGAAGTCAGAGCGTTCCAGGATTTTGTCTGCACCCGGATCATCATGCATGGCGTTTATTAACTGGAGAGTCTCCTGATAGTGCTGCAGCGCTTCGGCCTGGTCATCTGACGCCCGAAAAATGCCCGCCAGCAGGTAATGCGCTTTGGCGCTCAAAGGTTTCAGACCGAGTTTATCGGCTTGCAGAAGCGCCCGCTCGAGTTCCTGTTGAGCATGGGCGACGTCTTTGATCTTTATCATGGCTTCCGCCATGGAAACTGAGCATTCAACTTGCACATACTTCAATCCGAGGTTCTCGGCTTGCTGCAGTAGCGGTCGCAATGCGGCAATCGCCTGCTGCGACCGTCCTTCCTGGATCGCAACCTTGGCCAGACTGATGTTGGCAATCAGGATTTTTTCTGGTTCTTTACTACGGTTGGCTGCTTGCAGCGCCTGTTCATACAAAGCTTTGGCCGCCTTTGAGTCACCGCGATAATAGGCAGCATTGCCCTGAAAAGACAGCGTCTGTGAGACCATTCCATCGTTCTTCAGTTCGCGAGAAAGATTCATGGCGTCGTCCAGGTAGCTCCTGGCCTCGTCGCCTCGGCCAGCGAGGATGAGCGCCTGAGCATAACCGCCAAGAATCTCTGCCATCCAGTAGGTTTTGTCTTTCAGGTCCTGGAAAGTTTTGAGTGCTGCCTGCTTGGACGTGATAGCGGCGCCAAATCGTCCCTGATAATCCAAAACCATCCCTAGGGTGTAGGACTCAATTGCTGCGCCGCGGCTGTCGTTCATGCTTCGCCGTAGGTCCAGGGCCCGCATGTACTGGGCAAAAGCCTGATCGTAGTCGCCCATCCTGACAGAAGTCTCTGCAAGGTTGTGGACGGCCTCGACGATGTCTTCGGGGGCCTTGGATTTCTCGCGCAATTGCAATGCTTGCAGGTAATAAGTACGGGCATCTTCATACTGTCCTTTTGCAAAATAGACACCCGCGATATTGTTCAGACAAGCCGCCTGCAAACGTTCGTTGCCGATATCACGCTCGATTTGCAGCGACTCCTTATACATGTTCAGAGCCTGGTCATGATCGCCGCGATCATCGTAAAAATTTCCCAGATCAATCAGAGTGTCGCCCAGACCGCGCTTATCCCCGATGTCGCGCCTAATCTGCAGCGCTTCCTTAAAATTGTCCAGCGCCTCCTTATTCTTGCCCAATAAAACCTCAGCCCTCGCAATTTCGTTCAAGCTTGAGGCAGTCCCACGCTTCTGGCCGATGCTTCGCCAGATGGTCAGCGCATCCTCGCCATCGCGCAAACTGTCAAGCGGCCGATTCAACATCCGGTAAGCGACCGCCATGGCGTGCAATGTAGCAGCCTTTTGTTCCTGATTATCCAGTTGAATGGCAAGGCTTAGCGCGCGGTTCAAGGAATCAAGTGCTCCCTGTGCATTGTCACTCTTAATGGCGAGGCGCCCCACTGCCAGCGTGGCGTTAATGTCCCGGGGATTCGCTTTGAGAATTTGCTGGTTATATTCCCCGGCTTTCGCAAAGTCGCCGGACTGTTCGTAAAGCGCCGCCAATGCCGACTGCACGTCTGCATTATCCGGCGCGGCTCTTGCGATGGTCTCGTACGCTTTGATCGCGCCGGGGAAATTCTTGGTAATCTGAGCCTGAATCGCAAGCAGCAAATATTTCTCCGCCTGCGGCAGGTTCTGGCTCAAACTAACAGCCCTTTGCGCTGCCCGCTCGGCCTCGGCGTCGTAACCCAAATTGCTGTAGGATTGCGCCAGTTTGGAATAAGCCAAGGCGAAGAAAACGTCTTTTTTGGTAGCAGCTTCGAAATGTTTCTTCGCTTCGAGATTCTTACCTTCACGAAGCAGGACGGTCCCCTCGTTGAAGTCGCGCAACGCTTCAATCGAAGTTGAGGTCGGCTGATAGGAATTGGCTTTCAATTCTTTCAACACATCCGGCGAGAGGGCGAGGTTTTGCCTGATGGAATCAGCGAGCTTATCGAATGCCGCTGGAATATCTTTCTCGCTCGCGGCATCCGCCTTCATAGAAGTGGTGCGGTTGTTTTTCAGATCCTGCAACGTCGCATCGATGCGAACCTGGCCCCCGAAACGCGCGTATTGGCCAAATACCACCACATCGGCGTTGCTGAACTCAGCGATACGCTGGAGTATGGTCGGATCGAACGAAGTATTTGGCGCGATGTGCAGATCCTCGAGGACCTGGTGTAACCGGTCTGGGGAAACTGTTCGCAACTGGGCAGACTGGCCGACATCAGTGTTCAGCATGTCAGACAAACTAGGTCCCAACCAGTCGAAGCCAGGGTCTCCTGAGGCGTTTCTAAAAGGCAGGATTGCCAGCGAAACAGCAGGACCCGCCTTGGCTCCCCCGGAGTGCGACGGAAACAAACTGTCGCGGAAACGGTATCCTCCGATTGCGAGGATGATCGCGATTAAGCCTGCAGTAATTGTTGGCCAAGGAATCGTCCGGCCCCACGGACCTATCTTTGGCTCGAAGCTCAGCGTAGCGCCGGCACGCTTACCTTGCCAGGTCTCTAAGTCGGCCAACAGCTCGGCGGCGGTTTTGTAGCGCAAATCCAGATCGCGCTCCAGACACTTGGTCACGATATTGCTTACCGAAGTAGGGATAGTGTTATCGTGGTCCGACACGGGCGCCACCCGCTCCTGCGTTCGGCGAATCAGGCTGGCAATTGTGCTATCCGCCTTGAACGGCATCTGCCCGGTAAGCATTTCGTAAAAGATCAGACCCAGGGCAAAGATGTCAGAGCGCTGATCCAGAGGTTTACCCAGCGCTTGCTCTGGAGACATGTACTCCATGGTCCCCACCAGAGCTCCGCTCTGGGTCATGCCATCGCCTTCGAGCGTGCGAGCCAAGCCAAAATCCATCACCAATATTCGCCCCGTCTTGTCCCGCATGATGTTCTGCGGTTTCAAGTCACGGTGGATTACGCCCACGCTGTGTGCGGCTTCTAGAGCCCGGCACACCTGCAGCATGATTTCCACTGCTTCGGACGGCGAAAACTTCTTTTTCTCATGGAGGAGAGTCAGCAAATTTTCTCCCTCGACGTACTCCATGGTGATGAACTTCATCCCATCAGCTTCGCTGAGGTCATAAATGCGAATTACGTTGCGATGCGTTACCTGGTGAGATAACAGCAGTTCCTGCTTAAAGCGGTCGACAATTGATTTGTCGCGGGCCAAGTCGGGGCGTATAACCTTCACAGCCACGGTACGGTTCAACTCGAGATCGGTCGCTTTGTACACCGCGCCCATGCCACCTTGTCCGAGAATCTGCACGATCTGATATCTCTGTGCCAGGAGCATGCCCGTCTCCAGTTCGGGCTGGTTCGAAACAACGATTTTGAGTCGCTGCTCTGGGTTGTCTTTTGCCGGTGTGGCTGGAGACTTAACGGAGGTGTCGATCACTCTGGTGAAATCCGGGGAAAAATCCACGAGTGTCGGAGAATCGGAAGGCAGAGTCCCATCAGACGAAGAACTGCCCCCCTCTGACGGCGTACGTATGCCAGCGGCATCGTTTCCTGTTTAGTCTGATTGCTGGCCGATTCTGGGGTTTCGTTCCATGATCTCGGCTCCGCAATAATAGCCGAAACTAGCCCGGATTGGCGGGAATTATTGACAATAGATCTCGATTTCCCAAGCAACTTGTGTGTAAGAAAACTGCGCCTCGACATCGCAAACATTAGCTGGCGGAGGGCAGTCCGGTCTGGACCAGGTATCGGTAAATGGGGTTGGGAGGTTTCGTTTCTTGATGAATGTTCATGGCGGCATGAAAAACGACAAAAAAAGGGAACCGGGTGAAATCTGAAAGATTTAGTGTCGACGATTCTGTAACTTACCTCGCGAACGCTGAACGCTAGGGAAACATGCCAGCCGTGGCAGGTTACGGCTTCTGTGCAACAACCGAAGCATGGTTACGCCAACCACTTCGATGGCTCATAGACTGCTTGGGCCAGGTCATTCAGGAAGGCGGCCGCCCGGGCGCCATCGGCGGCGCGGTGATCGCAGGAGAGAGTCAGCGTCATCATGGGACGAACAGTTGGCTTGCCGTCGACGGCGACCACGCGGTCAACGATGCTGCCAACCGCGAGAATCGCCGCTTGCGGTTGGACGATAATCGCTGTGAATTCGTCCACCTGATACATGCCGAGATTGCTGATGGTAAAGGTGGCATCGGCGATGTCGGTGGGGCGCAGCTTTCCCGCCCGCGCTCGCTCGGCCACGTCGCGACGTTGCTGCGCAATCTCCGCGAGGCCCGCGGTGTGCGCGTTCGGAATCACTGCGGTGACCACTCCGTCGTTAACTGCGATGGCCACCGCCATGTTCACGTGATCGTGAAGATGAATGCCTTCCGTGGTCCAGGTCGAATTCAGATGCGGATGTTTGAGCAGCACTCGTGATGTTAGTGCAACCAGTAGATCAGTATGGCTGACGTGGATCTTGTGCGTACGCTCAATCTCCGGGACCAGCTTCGCGCGGCATTCATTGAGTGCGCTAGCCTCGATTTCACGCGTAACGAAGAAGTGGGGAACTGTGGTCCAGCTCAGCGTGGTGCGTTCGGCCATGAGGCGGCCGATTGCACTGGGAACCTTAATGCTGCCTGATTGCTTTGGCGGTGCGCTCGATTCAACCGGAGCGGCTGCAGCTTGCACGTCCGAGGCAAAAATCTCGCCATCGGAGCCGGAACCACGCACGCTCGCGATATCCACTCCTAGTTCTTTAGCAAGACGGCGTGCCTTCGGAGAAATTCTTGCGCTTGCTACGACGGAAGGCTCAGGAACGCTCAGGGCAACTGGTGCGACATGCTTGTCTGTCTTCGCTCGTGCAGTAGGCACGGAGTCGCTTGTCGCAGGAGGTTTTTCTCCCGGCGCGACAATCCATGCAATCGTCTGGCCCACAGGAATGTCAGTACCAGCTTGCGCCGAAACTCCCGCGAGCACGCCATCAGCCGGGGCTTCGATTTCCATCACCGCTTTATCGGTTTCGATTTCCAGAAGCGGCTCGCCCTTAGTTACACGATCGCCTTCCTGCTTCCGCCAGGCGATGAGCTTGCCGGTTTCCTGCGCCATCTCGAGGGCGGGCATGACAACGCTGAAGGCCATAGGTAGGGTTATATGTGAAGACCGGGTGCCGTCCCTTCGGGGTTCGTTCCTTCTTACCGCACTTACCCCGGACTTACGTCCCGCTATCAAATTCCGTCCCTTCGGGACTGGATCAAGCGATTCTTCAAGGTCAACTTCTTGGGATCAAGAGATTTCTAAAGTTAAAGTTTCAGGAAACGATTCAGTCCGAAACTCCAACCCGCTCCGTTTTCGCGCTGGCCTCGATCATATCGAGCACTTTTTCGCTTGGTGCAGCTTCGGTTTCTCTAATCGTGGGCAGCGGTCCATTGACCGTGAAATAATGCGCGCCTGCTACCAGAAGTTCTTCCGCAGGGAAACGCGTGATTACCTCGTGTCCTGTCGGGGTTACTACGATTTCTTCTTCGATACGTGCAGCGCTCCAGCCATCGGTCGAAGGCCAGAAGGTTTCGAGCGCAAATACCATTCCGGGCTCGATCGTTACTGGATGGTCGAACGAAACCAGACGGCTGATCACCGGCTTTTCCCAGATTGCGAGGCCGATGCCGTGGCCGTATTGCAGCGCGAAGCAGGCTTCTTCGTTGGGGAATCCGAACTCTTCCGCCTTCGGCCAGACTGCGGCAATCTCCGCGGTGGTGCGTCCCGGGCGCACCAGTTCGATGGCTGCATCGAGATACTCACGGCAGCGCTTGTAGGCATCCACCATCGCGTGCGAAGCGAAGCCCACCGTGAAGCACCGGTAGTAACAGGTCCGGTATCCCATGTAGGAATGAAGAATGTCGTAGTAGACAGGATCGCCTGGGCGCAGCACGCGATCGGAAAACACGTGCGGATGCGGATTGCAACGCTCGCCTGAGATTGCGTTCACTGCTTCAACGTACTCCGACCCCAAATCGTAAAGCACCTTGCTCACCAATCCCACCGCTTCGTTTTCGCGCAGGCCGGGCTTCATGGCGCGGTAGAGTTCGTCATAGGCCGCATCGACCATCATCGCGGAAGTGTTGAGCAGCGAAATTTCATCCTGCGTCTTGATGACGCGGGCGTTTGACATGAGTTGCTGACCGTCGACGACCTTGATGCCTTCACGTTGCAACGCGAAAAGAACCGGGAGTTCGATTATGTCGATGCCCACCGGCTCTTTGTGCAGGCCGCGCATTTCAAGTTCGATGCGAATCTTTTTAGCGACGTCTTCGGCGCGGCCCATCTCCGGCGTCATAGCACCGCGCAGCATGGAAATTCCTGGACGCGAGCGCTCGCCGAGCCACGGGCAATTTAACTGATGATGCTTGGCGGCGGATCCGAAATCCCACAGGATGGGCTCATCATTCCGCGGCAGCAGGGTGAAGCGGTTGGCCTTGTCTTGCGCCCACGTGCCGATGTGCGTGGAGGTGAGATAACGCACGTTATTCATGTCGAAGCAGAGCAGAGCGCCCATCTCGGACTTCTCGAGCAGAGCCTTGGCCTTTGCTAGGCGCTCGCGGCGCAAGCGGTCAAAGTCGATTCGGTTCTCCCAATCGACTGCCATCGTTCCGTGAGTTTTGAGTGCCATAAATTCAGCTCCTAGCTTCTAGCTTGAACATACCTAACCGATCGCGCACCTTTCATAACGGTTTGCACATCGATCGTGCGGCGTCTGATACCGTTTGTTCCGTCGGCACCGTTGCGTCTTCTAGTGGCGGAGAGAACGGAATCGGTACGTGCATCGCGCCCATTCGTTTCACTGGTGCATCCAGATCGTAGAATGCGCCTTCGGCGATCACGGCAGCAAGTTCCGCGGTAACGCCGTAGCGCCCGTAGCCTTCATCGAGGACGATGACTCGCGACGTCTTCTTCGCTGAGTCGATCAAAGGTTTTTCATCGAGCGGCCACGTGGTGCGCGGATCGACGACCTCAGCGCTGATGCCTTCTTTTTCCAGCAAAATCGCGGCGCCCAGCGCTACCTGCACCATGCTGCTCGTTGCAACCAGCGTAATGTCGTCGCCAATGCGCTTCACGTCGGCCACGCCTAGCGGGATAGTGTAATCGTCCTCAGGAACCGGGCCCTTCAGCTTGTACATCATTTTGTCTTCGAAGAAGACAACTGGGTTCTCATCGCGGATGGCGCTCTTCAACAGGCCTTTTGCATCGTAGGGAGTTGAGGGCAGAACCACTTTCAGGCCCGGCACATGGCTGAACCAGGCATGGAGCGACTGCGAGTGTTGCGCCGCGGAGCGTCGCGTGGCGCCGAGCGTGGTGCGCATCACCATCGGCACTTTCCAGTGCCCTCCCGACATGTAATGCGCTTTGGCTGCTTGGTTGACCATCTGGTCCATGGTGAGCGTGATGAAATCTCCGAACATGATATCGACTACCGGACGGAGGCCCGTCATCGCTGCGCCGACGGCGACGCCGGTGAACCCAGCTTCGGAGATGGGAGTGTCGACCACGCGCTTTGCGCCAAACTCTTCGACTAATCCGGAGAGTACTTTGAAGGGCGTACCGGCCTCGGCAACATCCTCGCCGATGATGCAAACCCGCGAGTCGCGTCGCATCTCTTCGGCGAGCGCTTCGCGGACCGCCTGCGCAAATGTAAGTTCGCGCTCAGGCATAGACGTGCTTCTCGACCTCGTCAACACTTGGATAGGGAGCGTCTATGGCGAACTTTACGGCTGCTTCCATCGTGGCCCGAACTTCAGAAGTAATATGATCGAACGCGGCAGCGTCCGCATGGCCTTGAGCAAGCAACCACTTTTCTAAAACTTTGATGGGATCGCGGTCCGTCTTCCAGAGATTTTCTTCCTGCTTGGAGCGGTAGTACTCGCGACTGATATCGCCGACGTGATGGCCGCTGTAGCGATAGGTATCGCACTGCAGGAACGCAGGTCCGCCACCGCTGCGGGCGCGATTCACCAATCGCGTCGCAACTTCATTCACCGCGCGAACGTCTTGTCCGTCCACTCGGGCAGTTTCAATACCGAAGGCGGTAGCACGGCCGAGTATGGTGCCCGCCGTGGTTTCCTGATAATGCGTGTACTCGTTGTATTGATTGTTTTCGCAGACGTAGATCACCGGCAGCTTCCACAACTGCGCCAGGTTCATCACTTCGTACAATGATCCCTGGCCGAGCGCGCCTTCGCCGAAGAAACATACTGCAACGCGATCCGTTCCCAGAGCGTTGGCTGCAAAGGCCGCGCCCGTGGCGATGCCGACGCTTCCGCCCACGATCGCGTTGGCACCGAGGTTGCCAGTCGCGGGATCGGCGATGTGCATCGATCCGCCCTTACCGCGGCAATAACCGGCTTCTTTCCCCAACAACTCGGCGAACATACGATCCGGGGACGCGCCCTTGGCCAGGCAGTGTCCGTGGCCGCGGTGTGTGCTGGTTATGTAGTCGTCGATGCGTAGAGCTTCGCAGATTCCTACGGCCACGGCTTCTTCGCCGCTGTACAAGTGAGCGAGCCCGGGCATGAGAGCGCGAGTGTAGACTTCATTCACCTGCTCTTCAAACAGGCGGATGCTTACCATCTTTTGGTAGGCGCGAAGCCACTTTTCTTTTTCCGTGGCGGTTGCGCGTCCAGCTTGGGGTTTGGAGGTCGCAGTGGTCATACTTTCTCGCCTCCTTGTGTAACTGGCGTCGAAACTCCAGACATGGCAGCCAGTACATCGAACATGCAGGCGAAATCATATTTTGTCCAACCCATACCGCGCGCCGCCGTCAGGAATTCGTTGCTGATTGCAGTGCTGGGAAGGGGAACGTTGAGCTGGCGTCCCAAATCCATCGCCAGCACCATGTCTTTCTGCATCATGTTGACGTCGAACCAGGCTTCATCGGGCTGTTGCAGCACAAAGGGTCCACGGTATTGAATCATCGGAGACGCGATAGCACTATGGGTGAGCACATCAACGGCGGTTTCGCGTGCGATGCCACTTTTCTCCGCCAACAGCACGCCCTCGGAAAACGCGAGCATCTGCACCGCGAGGCTCAGGTTGACGGCAATCTTCATAGAAAGAGCCAGGCCGTTGTCGCCAACGTAAGTTACTTTGGGCCCAACATCTGACAATATCGGTTTCACTTTTTCAAATGTCTCGCGGCGTCCACCGACCATCACTGACAACTTTCCTTCCTGCAAGGTGATCACGCTGCCGGAGACAGGAGCGTCGAGCATGTCCGCACCTTTTTCCCGCACCTTCGCCGCCAAGGCGCGGCTCACGTTAGGACTCACTGTGCTTACGTCGATGAAAATCTTGCCGACGCTCAAGCCTGCCAAAAGTCCGTCGGGGCCCTCGGTGATAGCTGCGGTAGCTGCAGCGTTGGTGACCATCGCGAAAATGAAATCGGAAGAGCTGGCAACTGCCCGCGGCGAATCTGCCCACTTCATTCCTTTTTCAACCAGCCACTGGGCTTTCGCGCGTGTGCGGTTGTAGCCAGTCACTGAGTGACCCTTGCTGAGCAGCCGGTTGACCATCTGACTGCCCATTACACCCAGGCCGATGAATCCGAGTTTCGCCATCCGCCGAACTCCCCTTTATTTCCGAAACTAACGACGCGAGCGAAAGTTCACAAAACACTGAACGCTAATCCGAAAATATAACCCGAATCACGAATTAACTTTGGAAACTATCGGCGCGTGCTTTCTAGAATCGGCGCCGGAAGAAACCTGCGAATCTTCTCGCACTTGCTCTAGATGGGCGGCCATTGCGGCGCGTGCCATCTCCGGATCGCGCCGCTCCATGGCTTCCATGATTCGTTTGTGATGAACCTGGCCGCGCTCTGGTCCGCCTTCGACTTTGAAAATCTTTAAGCGTTGTTCACGTAGCAACCCGACAATGGAGTCGATCAAAGAAAGAATCAGCGGATTGGCTGCGGCCTCAGCCAATGCAAGGTGAAAATCCAGATCAGCCTCGATATAGGCTTCAGGATCTTTCTGCGCAAGATCCATAACCGCGACCGCTTCCTTCAGCGCGGCCAAATGCTCGTCCTCGACCCGCACTGCAGCGATCGCGGCGATTCCAGGTTCGAGAATCGACCGGAGTTCCGCCAGATGACTTGAGCCCTCCTGCTGTCCGATCTTGACCATCAAGTCAAACGATTGCCGCGCAGCGTGAGTGGTTCCGTCTGTGATGAAGGTTCCGCGGCCCGAGTAGGCTTCGACCAGTCCTTTTTCGCGCAGTGCCTTCACTGCTTCGCGGACAGCTGTGCGGCTTACGCCCAGACGTTGTGCAAGTTCACGCTCGGCGGGAAGCTGGTCGCCGGGTTTCAGTGAGCCGTTGAGAACGGACTCCTCGATTTGCTGAACGATCTGTTCGTACAGGCGCGAAGTCCGAATAACTTTGTACACAGAATTTCTCCCGCGGGTCCCTGCTCTAGTGAACTCGCGATGGTCTGGCTACTATACCGCAGCCCCCAAAGCTTGGGGGTCGCGCTTTTGCGACTTCCTCGCGACGGATTGGCAATCATCTGGTTTTAGGTACGGTGGTATGACAGCTAAGACGATAACACGCCGGATGAATTGAATGCAAGCCCTGCAGTCCACGGTTTAGACGCATGTTTGTAGGCAAATCCACAAAACTTCGCACTTTACCAATTGGTGTCGCTCGATGTCGGAAACAGACGGATTTGGAGAATTTACTTGACTTCGTTCTCTGAGCAATGGTATGGCTGTCGGACCAGAAAAAACGGAGGAAGTTCCGATGACATCCCGAAGCATCCCCATGTCCGCGGGTCACGTCGCTGCGCCCACTCGGATTTTTCTCTTTGTCCTCGTGGCGATCGTTCTCGCCCTGAGTTTGATCAGCATCCCGGCGCTAGCTCAATCCACTGCCGGACGCGTGCTGGGCACAGTCACGGACCCGAGTGGCGCTGCCGTTGCCGGCGCGACGGTAGTCGTCACCGACACGCAGCGTGGCACAACGCGAACCCTCACCACCGACTCCGCTGGAGAATACGTTGCCGCTGACCTGATCCCGGGAACCTACAAGATCCGAGTCGAGGCCAAGGGATTCAAGACCGTGGAGCGGCCCAGCGTTGCAGTAGAGGTTGCGAGCGACGTTCGTGCCGACTTGACGTTGCAACCCGGCAACGTTTCCGAGGTTATAACGGTCAGCGCAGACGTTCCCTTGATCAACTCCATCTCCTCCACCCTTGGAGGCACGCTGAGCAATAAAGAAATTAACGATCTACCGCTGAATGGCCGCAACTACGAAAACCTGTTGCAACTTCGTCCCGGCGTCATGCGTTATCCCGGCGGAGGATTCTCGACAACCAGCACGGATGGCTTGCGAGCGGAAGACAATGCCTACTTCGTTGAAGGTCTTTTCAACAGCGAGCCGTTTTCCGGACAGGGCATTATCAACGGAGCCGGCATTGCGGGAGATTCCGCGACCATCCTGCCCATCGACGCCATTCAGGAATTCAACGTTCAAGAAAATCCACCGGCTGAATACGGCTGGAAACCGGGGGCGGTAGTCAACGTTGGATTGAAATCCGGCACAAACACAATTCACGGGAGCGCGTTTGCTTTCGGTCGCGACGGAGCTATGGACGCGCGTAACTACTTCAACGATGCTCCTGCACCGAAAACTCCGCGAACACTGGAACAGTTTGGTGGCAGTTTCGGGGGCGCGATCGTGAAGGACAGAGCGTTCTACTTCGGCGCGTACGAGGGCCAGCGCTACGATGTTGGAAATTCCTACAGCGTTA
>Ga0210396_10002472_pt1 | contig 18837 bp, 13 predicted proteins | sample IncBWH17OmetaG_FD_155466 | JGI IMG/M metagenome (GOLD analysis project Ga0210396, IMG submission 155466) | Forest soil microbial communities from Barre Woods Harvard Forest LTER site, Petersham, Massachusetts, United States - Inc-BW-H-17-O ... | reverse complement strand
CCGGATTTCGTAGATCGTTCGTTTGTGGGATCGAACCGTAACATACAGGTTTTAAAGAACTTACAAAGCATTTACAGGCATGGCCGTTTGGCTAATACAGGTTATGTTTCTATATTACCTGTTGACCAGGGAATTGAACATTCGGCAGGTGCATCATTTGCACCGAACCCTATTTATTTTGATTCAGAAAACATTGTAAAACTGGCTATTGAAGGCGGTTGCAATGCGGTTGCTTCTACCTACGGAGTGCTTGCATCAGTATCGCGCAAATATGCTCACAAAATACCTTTTATAGTAAAGATAAACCACAGCGAAATGCTTACCTACCCTAACCGGTTCGACCAGGTAATGTATGGAACTGTTGAAAGTGCTTGGGAAATGGGCGCTGCTGCTGTTGGTGCAACTATATATTTCGGTTCAGATGAATCGACCCGCCAGATTAGGGAAGTGGCTGAAGCTTTTGAACTGGCTCACCAATTGGGTATGGCAACCGTATTATGGTGCTATTTAAGGAACAACGGCTTTAAAAAAGATGGTGTTGATTACCATGCTTCGGCTGACTTAACAGGCCAGGCTAACCATATTGGTGTTACTATACAAGCTGATATTATTAAGCAAAAACTGCCTACCAACAATGGCGGTTATACAGCTATTAATTTTGGAAAGACAAGCCCTAAAGTTTACGATACTCTTACTTCTCCGCATCCTATTGACCTTTGCCGTTACCAGGTAGCCAATTGCTATATGGGCAGGTTTGGCCTTATTAACTCGGGCGGTGAATCAAAAGGTGCATCTGATCTTTCGGAAGCAGTGGCAACAGCGGTTATCAATAAACGCGCAGGCGGACAAGGATTGATATCGGGCCGTAAAGCTTTCCAGAAGCCAATGAAAGATGGTATTGAGCTTTTGAACACCATACAGGACGTATACCTGAGCAAAGAAATTGACCTCGCTTAATTAAATGGAACCGGAAACCCTTCTTACTCCTAAAATGAACAACAACTGGTTTAAACGCATAAAAGAAGGTATCACTACCTCTACCCGCGAAAAGAAGGAAACTCCTGAGGGGCTTTGGTATAAATGTCCTTCGTGTAAGAACATAATCCCGTCTGAGGAACATTTGGCCAACATGCTTGTATGCCCTAAGTGCGAATACCACGAGAAGATAGGTTCGGAAGAGTATTTCCATATTTTGTTCGACGATAAGTTCACCGAAATAGCAAAAGATATTAAGCCTACCGACCCCTTACACTTTGTAGATACCAAGCCCTATATTGATAGGCTGAAAGCATCTCAGGAAAAAACGCATCTCAACGACGCCATGCGTGCAGCAGATGGCAAGATGAACAAAAGCAAAGTGGTTATTGCCTGTATGGATTTTACCTTTGTTGGTGGTTCAATGGGTTCTGTGGTTGGAGAAAAAATTTCACGTTCGGTAGACAGGTGTTTAGAATTACATGCACCACTTATCATCATCTCAAAATCGGGAGGAGCCCGTATGATGGAAGCCGCTTATTCGTTAATGCAAATGGCAAAAACATCTGCTAAACTTAGCCAGCTTGCCGACGCTAAATTGCCTTATATATCTTTACTTACCGACCCTACAACGGGCGGTGTTACTGCTTCATTCGCTATGCTTGGCGATCTGAACATTTCTGAACCGGGTGCACTCATTGGATTTGCAGGACCACGTGTAGTAAAAGAAACTATCCGCAAAGATCTGCCTAAGGGTTTCCAAACTGCTGAATTCCTGCTTGAACATGGCTTCTTAGATGCTATAGTTCACCGTAAGGACCTGAAAGCTAAGTTGAGTATGCTACTCGAAAGCCTGAAGGTACCGGCTACCGCTTAAGCTTTACCCGAGAAGATAGTCAGCCACAGCGGAAAGGCTATCAGTTTGAAGATGCGGTTGTTATCAGGCTTATCAGGGTTGTTGAAGAGCTTATCATAGTCTTTCAAAATCTTCTTCCTGTCCATGAAATCGTCCAGAACAGGGTTCTCGAATATGTAATGTATGTCATCCTTGATCTCCGCTATCCACTTGGGCCCGGGGGTGTTGTATCCCTTCTTGTCCTTGCGGTCGAGTACCTGTTTCGGCACTATGCCCTTCATGGCCTCACGTAGCAAGGGCTTCAGCCTGCCATGCTGTATCTTGTACTTGGAAGGAATGGAGAAGGCGTACTCTATAAGGTTGACGTCATCTGAGAAGGGTGTCCTCGACTCTACCGAGTGCCACATGGAACAACGGTCTTCGCACCTCAGGTATGTCTTCAGTAAGCTGTTGTTGAAGTCGTTTGACAACGCTTCATTCAATGAACCTGCTACTACGGGCTTGTCATATATGCGAGATGCATATGTATTAAGGAAGTCCTTATTGAGGTACTTCAACTCCTTATGGATAGAGAGTCTTGCATTCAGTTGTTGTTTCGCAGGAAGTCGATACAGGTACTCTTTCAAAACGAGCTGTTTGAAATACTGCTTCAAAGATGGCATCAGTCGCTGTATCTCTTTCGGTGCCTTCAGGAAGTCAGCAAGGCCTTTAGTTCTTAGTATATCTTGTAAGTAATAGAAGTAATATGATTCATAACCCGCAAACAACTCATCACCACCTTGTCCGTCGAGCACTACCTTAATGTTGCTCTCCTTAATCAACTGCATCACCCTGAACTGTGCATATGTACTGGTACTCCAGATAGGTATATCCTGGCAATAGATGAGGTCCTTAAGGTCTTTCAGCAACTCATTAGCCTGTGGTTTTACAATATGCGCCTTCGAATGTGTATGATCAGAAACTATCCTGGCCCAAGAGCTTTCATCGATCTCTTTCTCGTTGAAAGAGACAGTGAATGTATTAAGGGCACTGTGGTTTGTGTTGTATATGGTGCTTACAATAGCAGAACTATCAATACCACCACTCAAACATGAACCCACCTCTACATCAGCTCTTAAACGCAGTTTAACAGAATCAGTAACCAATGAGCGAATATGATCAACACTTTGCTTCTCATCAAACTTGGAACTCTCATAGTCTTTAGAATACGGCAAGGTGTAGTACTTCCACTTCTTCAGTTCACCCGTCTTGATGTTTACAGTCAGGTTGTAGGACGGGAACAATTCAAAGATACCTGAGAACATGCCTTCTTCCTCTTTTTCCATAGAAGAGAACATCCAATAATCGAATATGGCACTGCCATTAGGCTTAAACTCAATTAACGAACTTGCTAATAATGCTTTCTGTTCAGATGCAAACGCAAAACACGAACTGTTATGAATGTAATAGAATGGCTTAACTCCAAATCTGTCGCGGCTTGCAAACAGTTGTTGTTTCTCTTTATCGTAAACAACAAAAGCCCACATGCCATTGAAGTGGTTCACACAATCAGCTCCCCATTGTTTGTATGCAGCAAGAATAACCTCAGTGTCAGAAGATGTATGAAACTTATGGCCTGCTTTAGAAAGCTCTTCACGAAGCTCTAGGTAGTTATATATCTCACCGTTATGCACTATCCACAAACTCTTATCTACGTTGCACATAGGTTGGTAACCCGTTGCCTGAACATCAATAATGCTGAGGCGTCTGTGGGCAAGTATAGCATCTACCACAGTTATTTTACTCAAAGGCTGTGTTGGCTTATGCAATATGCTGGACTCAATAATTGCACTTGGAGTATCTTTTCCAAACGCCGGAATCTCAGTACCCCCATTTATAACAAGGTAGCCATCTCCATCAGGGCCACGGTGATTGATTGCATTATCCATTTTCTGAATAGCAGCCAAAGCATCAACTGATGAATTATTGAACTTGACTATGCCTGCTATTCCGCACATATATAACTAACGCGTATTTAATACTTTATTGTAAACCTCTATGAATTGCTTTGCTATCGCTTTTGCATTCACCTTATCTGCTACCGATGCACGTATATCTTCCGGACTATTAAACTTATCCCTGTTCTTTACTATCATACTCATCGCCTCAAATAACTGCTCTTCGTTTTTGGCATCAATCAATATACCATTCCTCCCATTTACATACTCTGAAATACCACCAGCTTTAGTTGCAATAACAGGTATGCCACAACATAGCGCTTCTAACAAAACAATGGCCTGTGTTTCGTAATTACTAAACAAAACAAATGCATCTGAACTTTGCAATATTTCTGCCAATTCACCTTTCTCCTTCTGTCCTACAAAATGAATAGCACCCGAAGACTTACCCAGCTCTTCCAGCCAGTTCCTTTCAGTTCCATCACCAACAATAGTCAATTCAGTATTTGGGAAAGCGCTGTGAATACGCTTAAAAACATTAATGATTCCCGATATGTTCTTCTGGGCATTATCTAAGGCCGATACATGCACAAATTTTATTTTATCAGTCCTTACTTTAGACTTAAGTACATTAAAAATCTCCGTATCTACCACATTCGAAATAATATGATAATCATTATCCAGCCCCACTTTCAACATTTGGTTTTTCAGATCATTCGAAACTGTAACCACTGCCGAAGCATTCTTCACAGCCTTTTCAGTAATTCGCTTCATCAAAAAGCCTCTATAACGGCCATCTTCGGGAAAGTAACCCGTCCAGTGTTCAGTAATAACATAAGGTACGTTCCATTTCCGTTTTATATACATGGCCACATTAGCAGCAGGTATTATAACATTCAAGTTTACAATATCGGGCTTACCTTTCTTTTCAACATATAATGTAATTGCTTTCTTCCATGCATCATTATATCGCTTCAGTTTCATGAAACTCGATAAAACAGGAATAGAACTTTTAACCTTTTTATATGCAACCCTTACAGTATATACTCCATCTTCAATGGCTTCATTTATACTTTCGGTTTCATCAGCGTAAGCATATAAAGAAGCTATATCACATTCATTGACTAAAGCCTGCGCATGCCTTTTAATGAAAATACCCAGTAAAGGCCTTACCTTATTAGGATACCATGATGATATATATAATACATGGAGCTTTTTTCCGTTCATTCTTATAAACTATTGCATTTAGCAATAACGCAGATTAACAAGATTTTGTACAATTTTAATGATTACTTTGCAATGCCAAACCGATAATAGGTAAAATTACAGATGTATGCAGGTTTTACACAGGTTTCTTGAAAATTTCTTCAAAAATGAAGGAGACAGGAAGAAACTTGTAAGTGTAGTTATCCCTTCCTTCGCTATTCAAACTATAGCAATTTTATTTGGCCTTGCAGCCAATTATATACTTGCACGTGGTCTGGGGGCAAGTAAATATGGGGTTTTCTCCTTTGCTTTTTCAGTTGTGTTTCCCCTTGTCAACTTGGTTTCCTTTGGTTTAGGAGTATTAATGGTTAGAGAAATGCCACACATCCTCACCCAAAACTCGCCTGGCTTACTAAAAGGTCTGCATTTATGGTCGGTAAAACTGGCTGTACCAATGTGTATCATTCTGTCCTTGCTTATAGCAGCTATTGTGTATTTTTTACCTGCAAGTAATTATAGTGTTCCTATACTCATTGCAACGGGTATAATTCCATTTTATGGGCTCATGAATTATTATACTGCATCCATTAAAGGAATGCATAAAATAGTTCTGTCTCAAATATCCGACAACCTGATAAGGCCTGGCATCTTTTTACTTATAATAGCCTGGTTCTATTTCTTTTCAAAAAGCTTTGGAGTTTATGCAGCCATTTTTACAAATATTGTAGCTTTTGCTGCAGGTATGATATTTGCCTGCATTATGTTTTACAGATCTGTAAAATTCAAAGGTATCACCCCGGAATATGACACAAAAAGATGGTGGAGAGGAATGGGTTCACTTTCATTATTAAATGGAATACTAAGCCTGGATGCGCGACTTGACCTGCTTATACTGGGCTTTATAACCAATTCAACCCAGGTAGGCGTTTTTAACATTTCACACAAAATAGCACTTACATTATATTTCTTTCTTTCTGTAATGAATACCATTATTGCCCCAGGTATTTCAAAAATGAATTCGCTGAATGATAAAGAAGGCATGCAAAAAATGATAACCAAGACCGTTCGTTGGGTGATGATCTTTTCGCTTCCTGCCGGAATCTTAATGATCGTCTTCAGTAAATGGATCATGCTCTACTTTGGTAATGAATTTATAATCGGTCAGCCTGCGCTTATAATTATGTGTGTAGCACAATTATTTAGTATATCCTGCGGTCCGGTAGGAATAATAGCAATGATGACAGGACATGAAAGATATAACACTATTGCCACAATAATCAGCATGGTAATAACCATTATTCTCAATATTATACTTACACCAACTATGGGTCTCACTGGTTCTGCCATTGCAGCATCGGCCGGTATAGTGATCTGGAACGTTTATATGATAATAATGGTAAAAAATAAAGTTGGAATAACATCGTGGATATATAAAGTAAAATAATTTAGCGCCATGAAAAAAATACTCGTAACAGGTGGAGCAGGATATATTGGTTCTCACACCATAATTGAAATGCTTGAGAATACTGATTGGATGCCTGTATCGGCCGACAACTTCTCTAATTCTTCAGATGTCACTTTTAAACGCATTAAAGAGATAACCGGTAAAGATCTTGTGAACTACCAAGTTGATCTTTGTAATGCAAAAGCTACTCGTGAAATATTCGAGAAGAATCCTGACATTTATGGCATCATTCATTTTGCCGCTTACAAATCAGTACCTGAATCAGTTGAAAACCCTCTAACATATTACCACAACAATATCGAATCACTGGTGAATGTGCTTACTTGCGCGAAAGAATTCAAAGTACCTCATTTTATATTTTCCTCATCCTGCTCCGTTTACGGAAATATTGACAAACTACCGGTAAATGAAAATACCCCATTGAGTAAAGCAGCATCACCGTATGGATATACCAAACAAATCGGAGAACAGCTGCTTCGTGATTTTGCGAAAGTTACTTCTGATATAAAAACTGTAGCATTGCGCTATTTCAATCCTGTTGGTGCGCACCGTTCAGGTAAAATTGGTGAAGTACCTGCCCAAAGGCCTAATAATCTTGTGCCTATGATCACCCAAACGGCAATAGGTAAACAAAAAGAAGTTTTGATTTTTGGAGATGATTATGATACACGGGATGGAACATGTATTCGTGATTACATACACGTTTGCGATATTGCTGCAGCTCATATAAGTGCGCTTAAATACCTTGATAGAGAGAAAAATGCTCCTGCTTTTTCAATACTAAACCTTGGAACGGGTAATGGTGTAAGTGTAATGGAGATGGTGAAAACCTTTGAGAAGGTAAGTGGCACAAAACTCAATTACCGAATCAGTGGACGCCGCGAGGGCGATGTCATGGCTATATATTCTGATATGGCATTGGTAGAGAAAACATTGGGTTGGACCCCTAAATACAATCTTGACGAAATGATGCTCTCAGCATGGAAGTGGGAGCAGAATATGAAAAACAGCTAAAGTTTTCCGCTAAGGAATTGCGCAAACTTTTTTACAGCCAGTCCCCTATGGCTTATACTATTCTTTTCAGCCATGGTCATTTGGGCAAATGAAACCATGTATCCATCAGGTACAAAAACAGGATCATACCCAAAACCATTTTGCCCCATCTTCATTTCAGAAATAATACCGTGAACAATACCTTCAAAGATATACTCCTTACCATCTATAATGGCAGCTATTACAGTTTTGAATTTTGCCGAACGGCTGGTAGCTCCTTTCAACTTAAATAAAAGCTTCTCAATATTATCATTTGCACTCTTACCCTCACCCGCATAACGTGCTGAGTATACACCAGGCTCACCATTTATAGCATCTACTTCAAGGCCGGTATCATCAGCAAAACAATCACAGTTTAATTTTTGGTAAACGAACCTTGCCTTTAAAAGCGCATTGTCCTTTATAGTATCAGCTGTTTCAGGTATTTCTTCATGAATACCAATTTCATCAAGGGTACTGACTTTAATTGAATCAGGAATGAGTGCCTTTATTTCAGCTACTTTGTTATTATTATGTGTAGCAAAAACAAGCTGCATAGAAATTATTGCTGCTTAAACCCGATTAGAATTACTGCGCAACCTGAACCCGCATTTGTAGTGGGGTTCAATTGTGCATCAATAATGCAATCAACGGTAGATTTTACTGCAAAATCCCAAAAGGGAGCATTTTGATATTGACCGTTAGTAAAGAGTATGTTCCTTTGAGAATCGTATATGGTGAAAATAAGATTGCCATCGGTCATACCACTGCAAGCAGCAAGTCGGTAAACAGTTCCACCATAAAATGTAACGTGAAACTCAGCGGTCTCATCAGCGTTAACTAAAAGGGCACGATATTGCTGTCCGTCCGATATAAATGAAGGGTCTAAGTTTCTCTTTGCGCATGTGGTAGCAATACTATCGCACTGGGCAGATGCAGAAATGCAAGAAAACATTAATCCGCAAAATAAAGCTAAAAGGGTTATTCTGTTTTTCATACTTATCCTGCAATTTGATTACGTATAGCAACTATTTTGTCCGATATCATTTTAAGTACTCCATCGGTTTCAAACTTTACATCGCTTGTACTGTTAATATTTGTAATCTTATTCTTTACGTCTACTGTGGGAGGAACATAGTTGTATACGAATTCAACATGCTCAAAAATATCCGACAGGCTTGTAAGATCTTTTATTAATTGAGCATATTCAGGGCGGTTATTGTATGGCTGCAACATTTTAACTAGGTTCTGCAGCGATATTTTTTGCTCGGCTATACGGCGTATAACATCTTTTTGGTTTGCCTGAGGGTTGGTACTTGCCTGAACAGCAAAGTAAAGCGATTCAACCCAGCCACCTACCAGCACTAATGAACTGATATCGTTCTGTTTGTTGTCTTTAAAATATGCATCGCTGCGGGTAAAGGCTTCCGATACCATTGACAATAATGAATCTTGTTTACCCATGTTTTGCTGGAACCTTTTCACAAGGCCAGCATTGAACATATCAGAAACACCTATATCAGTAGCAAGTTTTTCAATTGATGCAAGGTATAATAGTGCATCCTGAGTTTGGTCGTAAAGAGAAATGTATCCTAAATCTGCTCCATAAAGGCCAAGATTTAGAGCCTTTTTGAACTTAGTATCGTATTTAGAATAGTTATCTGATGGGTTGAGTATTTGCTTATTATAAGCATAGCCGCTTTTCTTGATCAAAAGGGCAGTTTGTATAGGCGACGGGATACTAAATATCTGGTTATTTATCTTTAATAAGGTGGCATTATTGCTATCTACCTTGGGGGTAGTAGGCTGTAGCGCTTTTTCGTTATTTTGGCCTGAGTTTTTACAACCGGCTAAGAATAACACAGTTATAACAACACCACATACCGTAGCAAGAAAATTCTTTTTCATTTGTAGCATACCTTTGAAGTGCATAAATATAGAGCCAAAAGTAATATTTTTTTATTCATTGCTGCAACCAAGCCAATAAAAAAGCAAAAAGCCTTAAATTCGCCAGTATTTACAACTAATACAGTAAAAATAAGCCGAATCAAATAAAACCTTATTTTTGCATGATTGCAAAACTGAAAAGGCTATGTCGCAGATTGAGATATTGATGCCCAAAATGGGAGAAAGCGTTACCGAGGCTACCATCATTAAATGGGTAAAGAATGAGGGAGATAAGGTAAAGGCTGATGAAACTATTGTTGAAATTGCTACTGATAAGGTTGATTCTGAGATACCTGCCCCTTCTGACGGAGTGCTTGTAAAAAAGCTTTGTAAAGAAGGTGATATAATACCTGTTGGAAAACCAATTGCCATGTTATCAACCGGAGCAATGGTTGAAGCAAGTGCTCCTGCACCGGCAGCGCCGGCCCCTGAAGTAAAGAAAGCTTCTGCTGCACCCGCTGCGGTTAAGGTTGCCGCTGCTGAAAGCAATGAACCTATTGGCCGTTTTTCAACCAATGGCAAATTTTATTCTCCTTTAGTTAGAAGCATTGCAAAACAAGAAGGCATAGGAGTAGTAGAACTCGAAAACATACAAGGCAGTGGTAAAGAAGGACGTGTTACTAAAAATGACATACTTTCTTATCTGCCAAACAGAAATAATAAAGCTGCACAGGTTGCTCAAACAGTATTGGTAGAAACTGAAAGGCCTGCACAGGTTAAAACTAATGGAGCTGCGCCACAAGCTAAGCCTCTTGTAGTTGGGCCTAACGACGAAGTAATTGAAATGGACCGTATGCGTAAGCTTATCGCTGACCATATGGTTATGTCGAAACATGTTGCCCCACACGTTACATCATATGTAGAGGCTGATGTTACCAATATGGTACTGTGGAGAGAGAAAATAAAAGGCTCGTTTGAAAAACGTGAAGGAGAAAAAATAACCTTTACACCGGTATTTATTGAAGCTGTTGTAAAGACCATTAAAGATTTCCCTCTTATCAACGTATCAGTAGACGGAACGCGTATTATACGACATAAAGATATTAATATTGGTATGGCAGTTGCGCTGCCAACAGGTAATCTCATTGTACCTGTTATTCGTGCCGCAGACCAGAAGAACCTGCTCGGCTTAACCAAATCGGTTAATGACCTGGCTAACCGGGCCCGTATCAATAAACTTGTACCTGATGAAACCAGTGGAGGTACATTTACACTTACTAATGTTGGTTCATTTGGCAATGTAATGGGTACGCCAATCATTAACCAACCACAGGTTGCTATTCTGGCAACTGGTGCAATAAAAAAGAAACCGGTTGTTATTGAAACTCCGCAAGGCGATGTAATTGCTATCAGGCATATGATGTTCCTCTCCTTATCATATGACCACCGCGTGGTTGATGGAGCTTTGGGCGGACGCTTTGTAAGAAAGGTGGCAGATTACCTCGAAGCTTTTGATATTAACTGCACTATTTAGGTTTTTACACTACTACTACAGGGTATATGAAAATCAGAAACAGTATTGGCTTAGTTTTAGCGCTATTATTCATTCCTTCCGCTTTTCTTAAGGCACAGGACCTGAAAAAGAAATATGATCAGGCCCAGATATTTATGAATAACAATCAGTTCGCGCAAGCATTGCCATTATTCTTAACGATTGATTCAGCCCAGGCAGATAACAACAGTGTGAAATTCCAGATTGGCGAATGTTATCTTAATGCACCCGTAGGGCAAGCAAAGGCCATTCCTTATTTACAAAAGGCAAGTGCAGATATTACTTCAAAATATAACCCGGGTAGTTTAAGAGAAAAACATGCACCCTATGATGCACTGCTTGATCTGGCAAAAGCTTATCACGTAAATTACCAGTTCGATACTGCAATTACCTATTACAACAAATTTAAAACCTTGCTAGATACAGGTCTCGACAAGGAAGCTATTCAAGAGGCCAACAGGGGCATACAGCAATGTAATACAGGAAAGCAATTGATGGCTAACCCTGTAAAAATGGAAGTAACTATTTTAAGCGACAGTATAAATTCTACATATCCGGATTTTTGCCCCGTTGTAACTGCCGATGAATCGCAGATATTTTTCACTTCTCGCCGGCCAATTGGGCCTAATGATCCTGTAGATGCTTCCGGTGAATATTTTGAAAATGTCTACATGGCAAATTTTGTTAACGGGCATTGGGGTAAAGCATTTAATATTGGAGCACCTATTAATAATATTGGACAACATTCGGCAACTGTCAGTATCTCACCTGATGGTCAAACTATATTCATATACAGAGATGATGGTAATAATGATGGAAATATTTACATCACGCATTTAAATGGAACTGCCTGGTCAACCCCTGAAAAACTAAACGAGAATGTCGATTCGAAATATTGGGAACCAAGCGCCAGTATTAGTGCAGATGGACAAACGCTTTATTTTACAAGCAACCGGCCTGATGGTTTTGGCGGACGCGACCTTTACTTTAGCAGGTTATTGCCCAACGGGCAATGGGGAAAAGCCCTTAACATGGGGCCTAAGATAAACACCGAATTTGAAGAAGATGCTCCATTTATAAGCCCTAGTGGTAAAACTTTTTATTTCAGTTCAACAGGGCATAATACTATGGGCGGGTTCGATATATTTTATTGCGAACAGGATAGTAATGGTCAGTGGGGCAATCCTGTAAATATGGGATACCCTGTTAATACTCCCGGCGATGACGTTTTCTTCTTCCCTACTGCCGATGGAAAAGCAGCGTACTATTCTTCATTCAAAGAAAATGGAATTGGTGAAAAAGATATTTACCGGATCAACTTCCCTGAAAAGAAACAGGAAGCAGTTACAGTTTACCGCGGTACTATTAACTCCACAATGGATAGCACTACCCCAACAATTCCACAGAATGTAGAAATTGTTGTGACAGATGTTGCCACAGGCGAACAGGTTGGTGTATACCACCCTAACTCTGCAACGGGAAAGTTCCTCTTTATTTTACCTTCCGGTAAAAATTATAACATTACCTACCAGGCAGAAGGTTACTTGTTCCATTCTGAAAACCTCGACGTACGTGATAGTACAGCTTATGAGATCATAGACCAGGCAATTGACTTACATCCACTGGGAGTTGGTGAAAAGATCATTTTAAGGAACGTGTTTTTCCCTAGCGGAAAAGCGACGATCTCTCCTGAATCGGCGCCTGAACTTCAGAAAGTTTACGACCTGATGAAAATGCTACCTGGTATAACCGTTGAAATTTCAGGCCATACGGATGCACAAGGTAGCGACAAGATGAATACATTATTATCGCAGGCGCGTGCCGATGCGATAGTAGACTATTTGGTTAATATGGGCATTGATAAGAGCAGGTTTGTTGCAAAAGGATACGGACCAACTCAACCTGTTGCAAGAAATAAAAATGCCGATGGTTCATGGAACCGCAAGGGCATGGCTTTGAACCGTCGTATTGAGTTCAAAATAATAAGTACCAGCATACCTATTAAGGTTGAGCATCCTTCATTTGTACCTGATAAACTGAAACCTCAGGACAACGAGAATAAAAAGAAATAAGATCAACTAATGCGGAATAAGATCAATGCCGCCCTGTTTTTGGTATTAATGCTTACACTGTCAACCGCCAAGTTATTTGCGGGTGATGGTTCAGCTAAAAAACTTATTGCCAAGGGCGACAAACAATTTAATAAATCGCATTTACAAAAAGCACAGCAGTATTATTTAAAAGCTTTGGCTATTGACTCTACTGATTCGTACACTAATTTCCAGGTAGGGGCCATCTATTATTTATCTGATTCCTTTAAGGTAAAATCACTTCCCTATTTCCTTAAAACCATTAAATACTCAGGGCCTGGAGTTGATGATACAATTATTGATGCATACTACTATATCGGGAATTGCTACTCGCTCATGAAAAACTACACTGCTGCAGTAGCTGCATTCAACACCTATATAAGCCACATTGACCCTACTAGTAAGGTTGATGAGACCATAATAGATGAGGTGAAACACAATATTGAAATATGCATTGATGCACCGGGAATAATCAACCGATCTAGAGATTCTACCGGTTATTTACTCGACCGGAAACTGCAACCCATATTTGTGAAAAACCTCGGAGGCGCCATTAATACACCTTATGCCGAGTATGCGCAGGTTTTAATGAATCACGATTCCACTATTATTTTCACCTCGCGCAGACCTACCAGCCAAAAAGGAAAAAAAGATTTCATGACCGATGAGTACTACGAGGATATTTTCATTTCTCATATTGATTCTAATGGTCAGTGGCAAACACCTTCAGTATTTTCGAGCGAATTGCATTTTTCGAGCGGCTCTGAAAATCTTGCCAGCGTTACCATAACATCCGATGGTAATACGCTATTCATTTATCATAATGGGCATATATGGGAATCGCATGTTCAGAATGGCGTATGGTCGAAGCCTTCTAAAATGGGCAGGAACATTAAACAGATACACCGGTATATTCCATCGGTATTTGTTTCCTTCGATGGCAAAAAACTTTTTTTAGTGAGTGAAAAAGAAGGTGGCTACGGGGGAAAAGATATTTATGAATCAGATAAAAATAGCGACGGCACCTGGAGTAACCCTCAAAACTTAGGTCCCACAATTAACACTTCTTATGATGAAGATTCGCCTTTTCTGTTACCTGATAACAAAACCCTTTACTTTTCTTCAAAGGGACATCCGGGCTTAGGCGGGTATGATGTTTTTAAATCGGTATATGAAAATGGCCAATGGTCAACGCCTATAAACCTTGGCACTCCAATAAACTCATCTGCCGATGATATTTATTTCACTTACGATACCGCTGTAAAAAAAGGTTTCTTCTCTTCATCACGCATTAACCAGGGCTATGGCAACATGGATATTTACACATTCAGTTTTCAGTGTGAAAATATTGAGAATACCGTATTGCATGGCGAAATTGTAGCTAACGGCAAACCTGTTCAGGGAGCTGCAATCATTTTAACAGATACCAGACGCCATGGCAAGACCTTCACAACTACCTCTGGCGAAGACGGAGGATATTCAGTTTCATTAAAGCCTGAACATCATTATTCAGTGCTAGTAAAAGTACCTGGATATTTGCCATATACAACTTCAGTATCAACCCCACACCAGTGCGATGCATATAATCTATACCAGCTTGTAAACACAAATTATATAACTGATAGTTTATACGTTCACACGGGCCAGACCTTATCTGTAAAGAATGCTTTTTATAGGGATGTAAAACCAACAGGTTATAAAAATGCCATGAATGACCCTGCATTATCATCCTTTATCCGCAGTTTTAAAGACACTACAACAATTTGGGAGAGGGATACTACCGCAACAATAGCCTATACGCCTGTACAAAAAGATAGTATAAACCCAAAAACAGCAATTGCAATCAACACTACAGATACAGCAATACGTGTTGTTAAAGCAGTTTCTATACCTAAAATGCCGGTTGTTTATTTTGCCTTCAATAAATACAGCATCAACAAAGCATATTATTCAAAACTCGATTCGCTTGCGAAATATGTAAGGTTAAATAGTAAGTGTAAAATACAGATTGAAGGTAATACCGATACGCGCGGCAGTTTCAAATACAACCAGCACTTATCGCTGTTAAGGGCAAGAGCAGTAGCCGGTTATCTTATCCGTAAGGGTGTAGCATCTAGCAGAATACACATACAAGGCAATGGCAAACACCACCTTGCAGTTGTTGGCGATGGTGCCAGTGCACTCAACCGTCGTGACGATATAATTATCATACAATAAAATTGTAGTGCCTGTTAATTTTTGTTAAAACGTTACACGATTAATTGGCGTTCTTACATGTCAGGAATAAGTTACAGCAAAACTTTATATATTTGCAAAATGAATTTAAGCATCAGGAAATATCTTTCTCTGTTCCTGTTAAGTATTTTTCTCTTTGCATATACTGAAAAGAGCGTACACGACGTTTTACATGCCGACGATGTTCACTGCCATTCAATAACCGAAAAGCATTTTCACAACATTGAGCACCATTGCGCTATTTGCGACTTTGAATTCCCATTTTTTGACAAAGCCCATGTTCAGCAATTATCATTCACCCATTCCTTTACAAGTTCAATATTTTTGGCAACTGAGCAAAACATTGCTCTTTCCGAAATATCTTCCCTCCCTTCACGGGCACCACCAGTCGTAGCTTAAGGTAATTTCTACCATTATTCCTTTGCTTATCGAACATAGTTCAGTAAGCTATTACTTATATTTTAATACAATGAATTATGAAATTTAAATATTTTACACTTATGTTATTCAGCGCAATTTCAGTCCTAGCAATAGGGCAGAACTCGTTGCATGGCAAAATAACCGATGCCACAAACGGGCAAACTATACCTGGCGCTATAGTATATTTACCGGAGCTTAAAATGGGGACTACAAGTGACTCCACCGGGAAATATTATTTACCATCCTTGCCAAGGGGTTCTTATCAAGTAGAGGTAAAGCTTTTAAGTTATGCCACTGCGGTAAAACAGGTAACCATAAATGGAGAAACGAATGTTAACTTTTCACTATCTGCTTCCAGTGCATCTTCTAAAGAAGTAGTAATTACTGCATTAGGTAACACTACAACTCTTCAACGCTCTCCCGTTCCTGTTACATTAGTTTCACATGAAATGTTTATTCAGCAGGCTTCAACTAACGCAGTTGATGCTATAGCTAAAGAACCTGGTGTTACTGCAATTTCAGAAGGCCCCGGGATTTCAAAACCGGAAATAAACGGGCTGGGGTTTAACAGGGTATTAACGCTTTTTGATGGTGAAAGACAGGAAGACTTCCAATGGGGAGATGAACATGGTATTTTAATTGACCCTTATGCAGTATATGATGCGGAAATTATCAGGGGCCCTGCTTCTTTACAGTATGGTAACTATGCTGTTGCAGGAGTGATCAATTTTAAATCGGAACCATTACCTGAAGATGGAACAACTACAGGTAGTATACTTACTGAATACCAAACCAATAATGGCCTGATAGGAAACTCTTTCGATATTGCAGGAAATCATAACGGCTTTACATGGGATCTGCGAGGCAGCCAGGAAGAGGCTCATTGTTACCAGGACCCTAAGGATGGATATGTGTGGGGAACTGCCTTTACGTCAAGTAATATAAGAGGCACTATTGGATTAAATGAGAAATGGGGTTTTAGCCGTTTATCGGTTAGTATATTACATCGTCAGTTAGAGATTCCGGATGGCAACAGAGACAGCGCTACCGGACAATTTGAATTTGATGTTCCACAAGCTAATGCTTATGGAGGCAATCCTCAATATGTTAATGGTATTCTAGTACCGGGAACAGGACAAGTTTATCCAACAAAGGCTAATTTCCTTTCATATAATTCCGCCCTATCTTCAGTATACCAGATACTAGACCATGATGAAATTTGGTGGCAAAACAATATTAACGTCAGCAATAATGCCAGGATCTTGGCAGATATTGGTTACTCCCAGAGTAAGCGCCAGGAGATTGACACCGGTACCGTTACCGAGGAAGGGTTAACAGTACATGATATTCCATATTCATTTAAATACCAGGTTGTAGGAGATAGTTCAGGACTGAAACTCACTACGGGTATAAATGGAATGTATGAATGGAATACAGATTTCGCTGAACCTACAGCTCCATATAAAGGCATATTTGAAATACCCTTTTATACCGATATGGATTTAGGAGGTTATGCTATTTTAAACTGGGACCCCAAGAGTATCAAAAATCTTTCTATGAGTGCCGGATTACGTTATGATTACAGATCTATGGTAGGACAACCGATGTACCTGGCGTATGATAATACCTCGAGTCAGGTAGAAGTTCCAAGTAGTGGTGTTTCAGGAAGCCCCGGTTATTATACTGCCAATTCAAATCAGAATGTAGTACCAGTGGGAACTTCACTCTACACGCAATTTCCTGCTCTTAATAACACCTATAATGGGTTATCAGCAAGTTTGGGTGCGACCTATCAATTACCGGAGAATAACTATGTAAAGGCTAACCTGGCAAAAACATACCGCGCACCTTCTATACTTGAATTAATGAGTAATGAAACTGACCCTGCAAATGAATATAAACAAGGGGACATTAATCTGAAGGGTGAATCAGGATATGAATTAGACCTCGCCTATGGAAATAATGGCAAAGATGTAAGCTTTGAAGTAGATGGGTTCTATAACTTCATTCAAAACTTCATATTTGCTAACCGCATTAGTAGTAAATTGAGCGGTGATTCACTTATAGGCGGAGTTCCTGTTTATCATTTCGGCTCTGCTAACAATGCTTATATAGAAGGAGTTTCGGCATTCTTTAATATACACCCAAGTGATAGTAAATATATTGAAGTAGATAATGGGTTTACTTATACCTATTCATACATTCTTAATGCAACAGATTCAACCAATCACGTTCCATGGACACCGGCCGCCCGTTTAACTTCAGAAGTTAGACTTAAAATAAGTGACAGACATCATTCTGTTTTAAAAGGGACCTATATTGCTTTTGGTCTTGCTCATTACTGGGCACAGGACGAAATATACAGCGCTCTTTGGAATGAGTTGCCTTCTACCGCCTATACTTTATATAATGCCGGTGTAGGAACCAATTTTGTTAACCCGCGTACAGGCAGAGTAGTATGCTCATTTTATCTCAATTGTACAAACCTTACCAATATTGCTTATTTAGACCACACATCACGTACGCAATATTTCTGGTCGTATAATGGCGCTTATGCAGGACAATCCAATTATGGCTTAACTCCTGCTACTGTAACCAAGCCAACCGAAGGTATTTACAATATGGGCAGAAATGTAGGATTTAAGCTCCTTTTCCCGATTGGCGGACATAAAACATCGGATACTGAAATGAAAGGAATGGACTAAGTTTAATTTAACGTGTTATTTTTTTGTGTTCTGGTTAAGCTCCCGGTTTTCATAGGCCGGGAGCTTTATTTTTTAATTTATTGAATTATTATTTTTGAATTATGGAAACCAATTACAATACAGAACAGATAAATAGCTTAATTAAGCAGCGCAGGAGTATATATCCTAATCAGTATGCGCAAGGAAAAACAATTCCGGATGAAACCATATGGCAAATTCTTGAAAATGCAATACATGCGCCTAACCATAAACAAACTGAGCCATGGAGATTCCAGGTATTTTCAGGTAAAGGATTGAAGCATTTTGCAAAACTACAAGCCGGTATTTACCAAAAATTTGCAGGAAAAGATTTCAAGCAAGCGAGGTATGACAAATTACTAAGCTATCCATTATTATCCTCTCATGTTATTGCTATTTGCATGAAAAGAAATGAGAAAAATATACTTCCTGAAATAGAAGAAATTGAAGCCGTTGCCT
>Ga0210396_10002470_pt1 | contig 18858 bp, 14 predicted proteins | sample IncBWH17OmetaG_FD_155466 | JGI IMG/M metagenome (GOLD analysis project Ga0210396, IMG submission 155466) | Forest soil microbial communities from Barre Woods Harvard Forest LTER site, Petersham, Massachusetts, United States - Inc-BW-H-17-O ... | reverse complement strand
CGATCGTAATCCGGAAGATGCACGACGCGCATCGCGGGCCAGCGTTTGCGAATTGCGACGGCGAGCGAAGCGGGCGGGCGCCATTCGGTGAACGGGTGCCAGACGCAGATGGTGAGCTTGGTGTTTTCTGGAGTGGTGCGCGCCATTTACGTTTTTGGCTTGAGGCGAAGGTCGCGGCCGGTCATGTCGGAAGGGGCGGGTTCGCCGAGGATGCCGAGCATGGTGGGGGCGATGTCGCGGAGGGCGCCGCCGGGAGCGAGTTGGAGCGCGTCATTTTCGGTTACGCAGATGAACGGGACGGGATTTGTGGTGTGGTAGGTGTGCGGGCCGCCGGTTGCGGGATCGATCATGGTTTCGGCGTTGCCGTGGTCTGCAGTGATGATCCACGCACCACCGCGAGGTTTCAGCGTTTGATAGATGCGGCCGAGGCCGGCGTCCACGGCTTCGACGGCTTTGATGGCGGCTTCGAGTTTGCCGGAGTGGCCGACCATGTCGGCATTGGCGTAATTCATGATGATGGCGTCGAAGTCGCCTTTTTCGATGGCTTTCACGACGGTGTCGGTGATTCCCTCGGCGGACATTTCGGGTTTTAAATCGTAGGTGGCGACTTTCGGCGAAGGCACGAGGATGCGTTCTTCGCCGTTGAACGGCTTTTCGACGCCGCCGTTGAAGAAGTACGTGACGTGAGCGTATTTTTCGGTTTCGGCGCAGCGCAGATTTTTGTACTGCAATTCCTGGAAAACCTGGGCGAGGATTTGCTCGAGTTTTTCGGGCGTGATGACGCACTTGAGCCAGGGCCAGTTTTTGTCGTACTTGGTCATGCCGACGTAGAACAGATTCTTCGGGCGCTTGGGATCGGCGAATTTGTCGAAGTCGGGGGCTTCGAGCGCGTAGGTGATCTGGCGGGCGCGGTCGGCGCGGAAATTGTAGAAGATGACCCCGTCGTCGTCGCGAATCAGGCCGACGGGCGGCGCGGCGGGGCCGGTGCCGCGGGTGATTACGATGGGCTTGACGAATTCGTCGGTGACGCCCTGTTCGTAGCTCTGCTGCAGTGCGGCAACGGGATCATTGGATTTGGTTTCCGTTTCGCCGTGGACGAGAGCGCGGTAGGCGAGTTCGATGCGCTCCCAGCGGTTGTCGCGGTCCATGGCGTAGTAGCGGCCGACGAGGGTGGCGATTTCGCCGACGCCGAGTTCGCGCATTTTCTGCTGGAGTTGGCGGACGAAGTCGCGGCCGCTGTTGGGCGGGGTGTCGCGGCCGTCCATGAAGCAATGGACGAACACCTTTTCCACTTTCCAGTGCTTGGCCATTTCGAGGAGGGCGAAGAGGTGGTTGATGTGCGAATGCACGCCGCCATCGCTGAGGAGGCCGATGAAATGCAACTGGCGCTGGCGGCCGCGCTCCATGGCTTGCTGGAAGAGCGGGACCTGATCGAGCTGCTTGTTGGCGATGAGGAGATCGATGCGGGTGATGTCCATGTGGACGACGCGGCCGGCGCCGATGTTGAGGTGGCCGACTTCGCTGTTACCCATTTGGCCTTCGGGGAGGCCGACGGCGGGGCCGGAAGTCTGGATGAGCGTGTTCGGAAATTTGCGGAGCAGTTCGTCGTAAGTGGGTTTGCGCGCCAGGGCGATGGCGTTGCCTTTGGTTTCGGCGCGGTAGCCCCAGCCATCGAGGACGGTGAGTACGAGAGGTTTCGGTCGTTTTGCCATTATTGCCTTTCGTCACGCATGGGTGAGGAATTCCTGGTCACTTTTTCAATGCCTTCGAGTCTTTCGGCATGCTAAAGCCGCCGACCGGTTTACCCCCGGTCAAGTAATACCAATCTTCAATTTGTTCGGAATCAACTTGAACACCAGCGCCACGAACAATTTTCTTAATCCAGAGGGGATCGTTCTCCAATACGCCAAAGTAACGGTCACCTTCCCGGGTATGGAGATTTACCCACATCCATTCCGTATGATTCCCGTCTTCAAATCGGCGCTTCGCAAGAAACAGGTCACCAGGTTTTCGGGCTTCAAACGCGGTCACAAATTCGGGGAGCCTGCGCTTAGCATCTGCCTTGGCTTTTTGTTCAAACTCATTTGTAAGGTCAACCACCCGTGCGGGACGGCAAAATTCAGAAAACTTATTAACCGATTGAAAGTTTCTTAGACCATCGGCCAGATCTGGAGGAGAAGCTACGACCACATACTCACCTGGCAGACAAACGCCCAGACACTCTTCATTCACCAACTCCGCAGCAAGCTTTGCAGCTTGTGCGTACTGTTTGTCTATGTTCGGTTCGGCCGGTTTGGAACTAACGATGTAGTCAACGGACAGCCAAGCCTTGTGCCCCATGATCGCTTCTTTAATCCGTAGATCATTAAATTGCCTCGCAAATTCTTCGGGCGCCTGGATGTATGGTGAGGATTGACAGACAATGTTAAACAAATGGCCGTCCGATTTGACAAATATGACCGGGGGCTTCATCACCACGAACTTATCAGCTTCTTTCTCTTCGGAATCCGTGGGCCAAGCACGATTAACAGCCTGTTCCAGCATTTCCTTGGCAATAGGGAGCGGATTGCGCAGAAGCAACACGACAGCTATGAAGTCCGGGTCTCTTCCCGTTAGCTTGAGCATCAGTCGACGAATTTTTTGAACGAAGCTCATTATAGAAAATGTCTCAACGAAAGAAGAATATCTGGTCGACCTACGCGATTGATCGGCTGGCGAATTCGCGGAGGGCGGCGAGGAGGCGGTCGACTTCTTCGGCGGTGTTGTAGTGGACGAGGCCGATGCGGAGCATGCCGCCTTGCGATTCGACGCCGAGGCGTTCGCTAAGATTGAGGGCGTAGTAGTTGCCGTCCCAGGTGAAGATGCCGCGTTCGCCGAGGAACGTGGCGATGGCGGTGGGATGGTGATTGCCGATGCGCAGGGAAAGCGTGGAGCAGCGTTCGGCGGAACGCTGCGGATCGGTGATGCCGTAAACGCGGGCACCGGGGATGTTTTTCAGGCCTTCGATGAGGCGCCAGATGATTCCGGTTTCATAGGCAACCGTCGAGTGATAAGCGGCGGCCAGGGCTTCGCGACGTGTTTTCGCGCTGGCGTCGCAGTGGCGGCCGAGTTCGGCGAGATATTCGACGGCGGCGCCGATGCCGGCGATCAATTCGTGAATCTGCGTGCCGCTTTCCCAGCGATCGGGAATCTGATCGGTGCATGGCCGCACCTTATAGGGACGGAACGACTGCAGGTGCTGGCGCTTGCCGAAGAGCGCGCCCATGTGCGGGCCGAAGAATTTGTAGGGCGAGCAGACGAGGAAATCGCAATCGAGGGCTTTTACATCGATGAGGCCATGGGGAGCGTAGTGGACGGCGTCGATGTAAATCATCGCGCCCGCGGCGTGGGCGAGGCGGGTGATTTCGGCGACCGGATTGATGGTGCCGACGGAATTGGAGGCGTAACCGACGGCGACGAGGCGCGTTTTCTCGTTGAGCTTGCTTTTCAGATCGTCGAGGTCGAGCGTGCAATCGGATTCGCGAATGTCCACCTGGCGAATGACCACGCCTTTTTCTTCGAGGGCCTTCCACGGCGAATAATTGGCGTCGTGATCGAGCGTGGTGAGCAGGATTTCGTCGCCGGGCTTCAGATCGCGGCCGATGGCGCGGGAGATCGCGTAGCTGATGGTGGTCATGTTCTGGCCGAAGACGACTTCGTCCTTTTCGCAGTGGAAGAGGTCGGCCATGGCGGCGCGGGCGTGGGCGATGATTTCCTCGGTACGGCGGCTGGTGAGAAACGCGCCACCGGTGTTGGCGTTCGAGGTCAGCAGGTAGCTTCGGATCGCGTGGATGACTTGCGTGGGCACCTGGGTGCCCGCGGGGCCATCGAGAAACGCGGCGGTCTGGCCGTTGACCTGTGTTTTCAACGACGGAAACTGGGAGCGAACCCAGGCGATATCCAAAGCGGGTGTGGCGCGGACGTTCAAACCGGGTGTGGTCATAACTCTTTTCTCGGGCAAGAGTAAATTGCGAAGCGTCGAGGATTAGTTTCTCACACTGGCAGGGGCCGTTGCACTTCGAAGCCGGCTCTCTGACATTTCTTACGGTTTTCAATGCTCGCAACTATCCGAGCACCAGCACGGAGTTGCCTAACTCCTCGACTTCGTGACAATTATTAACACAGGACTCATGGCGGCCGGAATGGTCATTGCCCAAAAGCTTGGCCATGATTAGACTGAATCTACTTATAGCGGAAGGCAATTAATAAGGAGACGCGCAAATGTGCCTCAAGTTTCTTGCAGGCCTCGCATGTTGCGTATTTCTCACAGGATGCGATGATTCGTTTTTCATGAAGAGGATTGTCCCTCCAAGTGATGAAGCCATTGCCAGAAACTTCGTCGAGATGCTTCGGCACGGCGAAATTGAGGAGATTCAGCGAGCACTGAACGCCGATGTAAGGCAACCGGATGACCGGGAAAAACTGGTTCAGATATCCGGGATGTTTCCGGCAGAGAAACCACAGTCTAGCAAAGTCGTGGGCGTTCACCTTTACCACAACAAAGATTATTCCACCTCGGAGATCACCCTCGAATACGAACTGAGAGATAGATGGTTGCTGGTGAGAGTGCTGACGAAGAAGGTGGGTGAAGAGGCATCGCTTCTCGGCATTAACGCAACTCAGACGGCAGACTCGCTAGAGAGTGTTAATCGATTCCGTTTGTTCGCCGGGAAAAGCGCAACCCAATATCTTATCCTGGCGGCGGCTCTTCTCTCCGTTCTGTTTACCTTTTACGTTTTTGTGCTGTGCGCTCGCTCCGGGCCTCTGAAAATGAAATGGCTCTGGCTGGCGATCATCTTATTCGGAATAGGAAAGTTAGGCGTCAACTGGGTGACCGGCGAATGGGGGTTTACTCCCATTGCAATCCAGATACCCTGCGCCACGGCAGTTCGTCCTTTCTATGGGCCATGGACAATTTCAGGAAGCTTTCCTCTCGGAGCGCTCCTCTTTTTGAATCAACTATGGAAAATGAAGATCGAAGGTAAGTTGGTCCCGCCGCCCGTGCCCATTTCAGAATGAACCGATTCCTTGTCCAGTAACCGTGTTTAACTTTGAAAGATCTGGAGCCTCTCCTGGCTCGCCGTTATTTGAATTGCATCCAACTTTCATTGTTTTCCATCGTATTATCGAACCACGGGTCTCCATTCGAATGTTGTGACGGAAACAAATTCGATTCAGAGAGGCAGTTCAAATGAGCGAAAACATAGCGGAAAAGACTGAGCAGAAGGCAGAGAAAGAGATACTGACACGCAGGGGATTTATCGGCGTAGGCTCGGCGGCGCTTGCGGCGGCCGGCATCCTTACGGGAAGCGCGGCCACCGGCCAAGAGCAGGGGAACACGAAACAGGACAGAGGCAAGAGCATTCCCGGCCCTGCGAACGCGCCACTGGACGCGCAAAATCCGGATTCCATGTGGCCGCCCCCGACCGATTCGAAGAGCCTGGTGCAAGCGTTCAAATATCCGTTCGCGTTTGCGAACAAGCGGACTTACGAAGGCGGATGGTCTCGCGAAGTGACCGTACGCGAACTGCCTGTCTCAAAAACCCTCGCCGGCGTGAATATGAGGCTCACCGCCGGCGGAGTTCGCGAGCTGCACTGGCATACGGCGGACGAATGGGCGTTTGTGCTCTATGGGAATGCGCGGATTACGGCCATTGATGCGGACGGCAAAAGCTTTGTGGCCGACGTGAAGAAAAACGACCTGTGGTATTTCCCCAGCGGGATTCCGCATTCAATTCAAGGGCTCGATCCGGACGGTACGGAGTTCATGCTGGTATTCGACGATGGAAATTTTTCGGAGTCAGAGACTGTGCTGCTGAGCGACTCGATGGCGCACCTGCCGCGCGAAGTGCTCGCAAAGAACTTCGCGGTGTCCGAGACGGCTTTCAATAATGTCCCAAAGCAGGAGCTGTTCATCTTCAAGACCGCTGTCCCCGGAGCGCTGGACGCGGACCAAAAAGCGGCGGCCGGAGCACTTGGGAAGTCGCCGGCCGATTTCGCGTTTCGCACGATGGAGATGCCGCCGACGAAACGCACGAAAGGCGGGGAGGTTCGCATCGTGGATTCGAGCACGTTCAAAGCCTCAGCCAACGTCGCGATGGCGATGGTCACGCTGCGCCCGGGAGGTTTGCGGGAACTCCACTGGCATCCGAGCGCCGACGAATGGCAGTATTACATTTCCGGCAAGGGAAGGATGACGGTGGTGGCGACGGGCAACAAGGCCCGCACCATGGATTTTCAGGCGGGAGACGTCGGGTATATAGAAAAGACGCTGTTGCATTACATCGAGAATACCGGCGATACGGACCTGGTCTTCCTGGAGATGTTCAAGAGCAGCTACTACCAGGATATTTCGTTCTCGGAATGGCTCACGCACACCCCACCGGAACTGGTGATGGCGCATTTGCACGTTGACAGAGCAACTCTCGACGCGATGCCGAAAGACAAAACGGTGATCATGCCGGAGTAGGTGTTGCATTCGGATAATTCCAAGCCGGGCGGACGGGATTTCCGCGCCGCCCGGCTCCCGCAACTTCGAGCTACCCAACAACCAAATCACAATTCCCTTCCCCACCGCAGTTTTTTCGCGGACGCCGGGCTTTTCAAACCGCGTGATACCATCGAGTGAGTTGTAATCCACTCATGCCGCGATGGCGCCGGCTATCAACTCCGCGCCGTGTTTCATCCCGAGGTCTTCCATGCCTGATTCGTTTGCCGTGAGCGACCGCACGCGGGTGGTGCGCGAAGCCAACCGCGCCGTGTACGACCGCGAGGCCATTTACAAAATTCTGGACGAGGGATTCGTGTGCCACGTTGGATTTGCGACGCAGGGCCAGCCGTTTGTGATTCCCACGATGTTCGCGCGGGTGCGCGACGCGATCTATTTTCACGGTTCGGCGGCCAGCCGGATGCTGCGCGGGGCGGGCGGGGGATTGCCAGTGTGCATCACTGTGACGTTGGCGGATGGGCTAGTGCTCGCGCGGTCGGTGTTCAATCATTCGATGAATTACCGATCGGTGGTGGCGCTGGGCACTGCTGCGGTGATAAGCGATCCAGTGGAAAAACTGGCAGCTTTGCGGGCGTTCACAGAGAAGCTGATTCCGGGGCGATGGGAAGATGCGCGACAGCCGAACGAAAAAGAACTGAAGGCGACAAGCATTTTGAAATTGCCGCTGACGGAAGTTTCCGCAAAGGTGCGCATGGGTGGCGTGGAAGATGACGCCGAGGACTACGCGCTCTCCGTGTGGGCGGGCATCATTCCGCTGCGGCTGGTGGCGGATGCGGCGATTCGCGATGAACGCTGCGACGCTTCGATTCCGACGCCGCCGTACGCGGCGAATTTTCGCAGGTGAGCCATGAGCGAATTCAAACCGGCACCGGTAAAACCAATTGCGGCGTTTGCGGCGCTCGAAGCGCTGGACATTCGCGTCGGCACGATTCAAAAAGTGGAAGAGGTGCCGCGCTCGGAAAAGCTGATGAAGCTGACGGTCGGCTTTGGCGACCATACGCGCACGATTCTGGCGGGGGTGAAGAAAGAGCGGGAGAATCCGCGGGAGATTGAGGGCAGGCAGGCGCTGTTTGTTGTGAACCTGGAGCCGCGAAAGATGGCGGGGGAAATTTCGGAGGGAATGCTTTTTGATATTGGCTATGCGGATGGCGTGACGCCGGTATTGGCGACGCCGGAAAAGTTGGTGCCGGATGGAACGCGGGCGGGGTGAACGAGACTCTAGGGATGGATATTGCAAGGACTTTACGTTGAGGTCCTTCGGGGCGCAGACAGCGCGCCCCTCAGGATGACAGACTTTTCAAATAGCAGTGTCTAAGAACTAGGATTGGGCGGCGCGGAGAAAATCGGCGAGGAGGCCGTAGCCGGTGGCTTCAATGCCGGGATTGTGCTCGACGAGAGAGATGCTCATCACGTCGAGATCGAAGCGGATGGCGGAGCTGGTGCCTTCGAGGCCAGCCATGGGATCCGTCATTAGCAGAAGCTCGGGGCCGACACGGCACTCGACACCGTCGCCGCGGCGTTCGGCGCGGCAGATCAGCTTGTAACGCATTCCGGCGGAGCGCACGGAACGGATTTTTTCCTCGCTGAGTTCGCGGATCCCGGTGCGCTGCACCTGATCGATGCGCAGGGGCACACCCATCAGCACGTTGACGATCGCGGTGACCTTTACCGTGGCATCCCAGCCATCCAGGTCATGTGACGGATCGGTTTCGGCGATGCCCATGGCCTGAGCGCGCTTAACGGCTTCGTCGAGCGAGCGTCCCTTTTCCATTTCAGTGAGCACGACGTTGGTGGTGGAGTTCAGGACGCCGGCGAATCCGCGCAATTCCGTCGCAGGCAGCCCGAGGGGAAAGAGCGAAAAAATGGGCGCGCCATCCATGACCGTGGACTCGAATAAAAATTGCTTACCCTTTGCCTTGGCAAGCGCGGCGATACGCTGGAAATCGTAGACGAGGGGTCCCTTGTTGGCGCTGATCGCGTGAGCTCCCGCTTCAAGCGCGGCCACGAGGTGATCAATGGCGGGCTGCCCAGAATTCGTGTCGAGCGAGCTAGCCTCGAAGAGCACGTCGGCTTTGGAGCGTTCGAGCCATTCGCGGACATTGCGCGGCGGGTTGGCCTGCTGGGGAAAATGGCTGCTCAGCGCGGCAATCGGGTTCAGTCCTTCGGGCTCGGCGATCCAGCCGAAACGGCGCGTGGCGACGCCGGTGAGGCGCCAGCGAACGTCATATTTACGGCGCAGTTCGGTTTCCTTGGAAATGAGAAGGCGCAGCAGGGCGCGGCCCACGTGCCCGAAACCGACGATGGCGAGGTTATAGGAAGGGATGAGAAGTCTCCTTGAGAATGGAACACAAGGAAATTATAGCGGATTTTTAAGACGGACTTTTTTGGAGTGCGGGCCGACCAGGTCAGCCCGCTTTTGAGGTCTGAGGTCAGCCTCCAGAATTAATTTGGGAGGCAGCGTTTACAGCGTAAAAGCGGGAGCTTCGCTCCCGCACTCAAAAAAAGGCGCTTTAGTGGAGCGCGGACAATTTTGCGGCGGCTTCGTTGATGAGCGCGACCTCCTGCTGAAGGGTCTTCGCCGCTACGCCGACTTGCTCTTCGGCTTCCTTCCAGCGCTTGAGTTCGAGCGCTTCGCGCACGCCGGGAATTGTTTTCGCTTCGTAGCCTGTGTATTGACCGGGAGCGTAAATTTCATGCTTGAACCAGGGACGTCCGGGCAGTCCATCGGGATTGGTCAGCCGGCGCTCGCTTTCCATGAGCAGATGGTTCAGCTCTTGCGCCGATGCGGATGCCTTTGCGAGGTCGCCACGCGTGTCAGCCTCCGCATAAACTTTCTTGTACGCCTCGGCGGCCTTTGCAAGGTCGGTGATGGCGTTATCGAGCGGGGCGAAATTGATGAAGGGAGCGACCTCTTCGTGCTTGGGCGCGAACGTGGGATGTCTGGGATCGTTGATGGCCTGGAAGACGCCCTCTTCGATCTGCTTGTTGCGCTCGCGAATCTCGTCCTGTTTCTGCTGCAGGAGGGTTTTGAGTTCCTTCACGTAGGTCTGCATGGTGTCGGCAAAATCGGTGAATTCGAACGGCAGGACGTCGGCGTCGGCGAGGCGGATGACGGCGGTGCCGGAGGTCTGCGCGAGAGCGCGGCCGTAGACAAAATCGGTGTCGCTGAAGTGGGTGAACCAGTAGAAATCGTCGTAGATGGAATGATAGATGCCGCCGCCGTCTTCGCCGCCGTAACCGAGATTGAGGGAGGCAATGCCGTCGTGCTGCACGAAGGCGCCATAATCGGACCCGGAGCCGAGCGCACCGATGCGCAGGTCGGCGCGATTGCGGGCTTCGGCGCGGTCATCCGCGCCGGTGGCGGAGGAAATGGACTCAAGTTGGGCGCGCTTCCAGACGGAAAGCTTGGTTTCGGGATCCTGGACGTCGCGAACCACATCGTTGATGAATTTTTCGAGCGTATGCGAACCTTCGGCGCCGAAATAGCCCCGGCCGTTGGTGTCGGAATTGATGTAGACGACCGCGTGTTTCATCAATTCGTCGCCATGGTCTTCTACCCATTCGGTGGAGCCGATCAGGCCGGGTTCTTCGCCATCCCATGCGCAGTAAATGATGGTGCGCTTCGGCTTCCAGCCGGTTTTCAGAAGTTCGCCGAAGGCGCGAGCCTCTTCGAGTTCGGCAACCAGGCCGGAGATGGGGTCTTCGGCGCCGTTGACCCATGCGTCGTGGTGGTTGCCACGAATCACCCACTGGTCAGGAATCGAGCTGCCGGGAATTCTGGCGATGACGTCATAGATGGGCTTCAGATCCCAATTCGATTTCATCTTCAAGTGGACTTTGAGCGTGCTGGGGCCAACGTGATAGGTGAGCGGAAGATTTCCGCGCCACTCGCTGGGCACGACCGGGCCTGTGAGCGCGGCGAGCAGAGGCTGCGCGTCGCCATAGGAAATGGGCAGCACGGGAATTTTGGTGATGACCGGAGAATCTTCGAGCTTCAGGCGCTTGGCATCTTTTTTCGCGGCTACGCCGGGAGTGAGCGGGTCGCCGGGGTAGATGGGGTCATCGGCCACGCTGCCGCGCTGCACGCCTTCGCTGGGGCGGAAGCCGCCCTTGGGAAACGTTTCGCCGGGGTTGTAGCCGTCGCCCTCGGGATCGGAATAGATGATGCAGCCGACGGCGCCGTGCTCGGCAGCAACCTTGGGCTTGATGCCGCGCCAGGAGTGGCCGTAACGCGCGATGGCGATGGCGCCTTTGACGGAAACGCCAAGGCGTTCGAGGCGCTCGTAATCTTCCGGGATGCCGTAATTGACGTAGACGAGCGGCGCAATGACATCGCCGTCTTTTGAAAACGCGTTGTAAGTGGGCAACTGCTCGGATTTTTGGCCGGAGGTGGGATCGATAGCGAGAGTCGGCTCTTCGAGCTTTGCGGTGAATTTCACAGAGCATCCGGTGGTGGAAGCGCCTTTGCAGTCGAGAAGTTCGAGTTGGCGTTCCTTGGGTGTGGGGAAAAGGACGTCGTAGGACTCGATCTGCACGTCGAAACCGAATTCCTTGAATTTCGCGGCGAGCCAGTCGGCGTTGTCCTTGTCGTATGGCGAGCCGACGTTGTGAGGGCGCGCGGAGAGGCGCCGCATATACTCGCGCATATTATCAGGGCTGGGAATGGCGCGAAGCTTTTCTTCCCACTGGCGCTCGACTCGGGAAGCTTCGGCGGAATAGCCGTAGAGGGGGGATTCATCCGCCGCGACGCGGGAGTAAAGGGCGGGAGTGACAATAGCGATGGCGCAAGCGGCGAAAAAGGTGAAGCGAGTTAATCTGGTCAAGAAAAGCTCCTGAGGTGGCACTGAAATGCAAACGAGGGATTATTTCGTGATTGATGAGAATCCGCAAGGAGCCAATTTGTGCTCCATACGCTGAGCAGAAGCTCACCGATTTTACATTGAGCGCCGCGGTCCGCGATCGAGGACCAGGACGATGAGGCCGGCCAAAGTAAGCAAGGCGGCGACACTCAACAGGCCGGCACGAAACGAGCCAGTGGTGTCGCGAAGATAGCCGATCCAGTAGGGGCCGAAGCCGCTGCCGAGATTGCCGACGGCGTTGATCAGGGCGATGGAGCGCGCCGCGGCGGCGGCCGTGATGGAGCCGGAGGCCATGGCCCAGAAAGGTCCGGCCATTGAGGAAGACGCGGAAAGAGCGATGGCAAAGCAAAAAACGCTGATCGCGATGCCCGGCGAAGAGCCGCTGACGACGAGGGCGACGCCTCCCGCAAACGCGGAAAGAGCGATGTGCCGGCGGCGCTCTCCGGTGCGATCCGAGTGTGCGCCGATCAGGACCATGAGGATCGCTGCCGTGAGATTGGGGACGCTGGTAAGGAGTCCGAGGAGAAAATTGGAAAGACCGGTAAGCGAGTACAGGGCGGATGGCAGCCAGAGGCTGATTCCGTAGGTGCAAGTGTTCAAGCCGAAATAGACGAGGGCAAATCCCCAGAGGCGAGGATTCACGAACCAAAGACCCGGATGTTCTGTTGAAGTTACCGGTGCGGGGCTTGCTTCGGCGTCGAGAGTGATCAGCAGCCAGGATCTTTCCGCCGGGGATAGCCAGGCTGCGCGGCCGGGGGAGTCCGCAAGAAAAAACCAGGCTGCGAAACCGAGCAGAACCGCGGGGACAGCTTCGAAAAGAAACATCCACTGCCAGCCGGCGAGGCCTCCGCGGTGAGTCCAACCCAGCAGCATGCCGGAAATGGGGCCGCCAATCACGCCGGAGACGGGACCCGCGGTCATGAACAGCGCGACAACCGCTGCCCGGGAACTGGCAGGGAACCACGAGCGGAGGTAAAAAATCACTCCCGGAAAGAATCCGGCTTCGGCGGCACCGAGAAGAAATCGCAGCGAGTAAAAAGAAGCGACGGAGTGAACGGCAAACATGCAGCCGGAGATTATGCCCCAGCCGATCATCAGCGCGGAGATCCAGCGGCGGGCGCCGATGTGCTCCATCGCCAGGTTTGCCGGAACCTGAAACAGAAAATAGCCGAGAAAGAAAATTCCGGCCCCGAGGCCGTAGACAGCGTCGCTGAAGCCGAGTTGCGTCTTCATCTGAAGCGCGGCAAAACCTACGTTGATGCGATCAAGATAGGCGACCACGTACAAGAGAAAGAGAAACGGAAGCAGGCGCCAGCGAAGTTTGTTCAAGAGCGCGGGCGCATCGATGGAGGTCTTTGGCGCGAGAGAGAAATGCTGGAGAATTTTCCGCAGCATATCTTCGGGCGGCAATTCTACGGGAAGAGTGAATGCGTCGCGCGGCTCCTCAAGGTCGGCGAACTGTCCAGCGAGAATGGGAGTTCCCGCGAAATGGCCGCGGCGTTCGCGCAAGCGCATGCCGATGAAAGTCGGCGAGCCCTTCAGGTAGACGATTTCGATGGGCAGATTTTTCGCGAGCCGCAGCCGATAGCTTTCCTTTAGCGCGGAACAGCCGAGGACAATGTCCTTTCCCTCCGCGTGCAACGCCAGGAGCCTGGCATGGATGGCATCGAGCCACGGCAAGCGGTCGGTGTCCGTCAAGGGAACACCGCTTTTCATTTTGGCGATGTTTTCGGGCGAATGAAATTCATCGGCTTCCAGAAACACCCAGCCCAGCCGGTCGGCAACGAGTTTACCGACCGTGCTTTTGCCGGAGCCAGTGACTCCCATGATGAGAAGAATCATTCGTGAGTTCCGAAAATCTGGCGCGCCGAGTGTCGCGCACTACGCATTGCAAGTCCAGCATTCGTTCGGGAAGTGCAGTACACTTCGTAGCCTAGTAGAGGTCTACTAGACCGAACTGCGTGAGGTTACTTCCGGCAACCCTTGAGCATAGCCAAGACAACGGTAAAAAAAGCGGGACTGCTCTATTTCGTGTTCGTGATGTTCGCCTACACGACGGGCGGGCCATTCGGCATGGAAGGGATGGTCACGACGAGCGGGCCTGGCTTGACGCTGGTGTATCTACTGGTGATTCCACTGTTCTGGTGCGTGCCGGTTTCTCTGGTGGCGGCGGAATTGACGACGGCGATTCCCGTCGAAGGCGGATTTTATCGCTGGGTGCGCGCTGGCTACGGCAATTTTTGGGGATTTCTGGCGGGATGGTGGAACTGGAGCGCTTCATGGCTGCTGGGAGGAAGCTACGCGGTGCTGTTCAGCGATTACCTGGGGGGATTTTTTCCGTCGCTGGTGGGCTGGAAGCATTACCTGGTTTCGGTGGCGCTGATTGCGCTGCTGGCGTATGTGAATATTCGCGGCATCCAGATGGTGGGGATCGTGTCCACGGTGCTGGAGCTTTCGGTGCTTGTGCCGGTGCTTGCGTTGTGCGTGATCGCGGCCACGAAATGGCATTTCCATCCGTTTCATCCGTTTGTGCCGCCGCATGTGCCGCCGTTCCAGGTGTTCGGCGTGGGGCTGGCGCTGGGGTTGTGGCTGTATTCGGGATACGAGCAGTGTTCGAGCGTGGCGGAGGAGATTGAGAATCCGCAGCGGAATTTTCCGATTGCGCTGGCAATTGTGGTGCCGCTTTCTATCGCCACGTATTTTCTGCCGGCGCTGTTTTCACTGGCGGCGCTGGGCAACTGGGATAAATGGGACCCCGCTTATCTGCCGACGGCTGGGCTGCTCATCGGCGGAAGCCTGCTTGGAATTTCGTTGACAGTGGCCGCAACGCTGGGGAGCGTTTCTCTGCTGAATGCCACGGTGCTGACGAGCACGCGGATGCCGTCTTCGATGGCGGAGGATGGTTACCTGCCGCCTATATTTGCGGCGAAGCATCCGAAATACGGTACGCCGTGGATCGCGATCTTGATTTCGTCGGGGATTTACGCGCTGCTGGCGTTTCATACGCTGGCGCAGTTGCTGACCGTGTATGTGTGGCTGCGCAGCCTGGTAACGGTGTTGACGGTGATGGCCGCATGGAAACTGCGCAAGACGAAGCCCGAGACGCCTCGGCCGTTTCGGATTCCATGGGGGAATGCAGGGCTGGCTTATGTGGTGATCGCGCCGATTTTGATGACGATTGTGGCGTTGGTGTTCAGCGACAAGTTTGCGTTGAAATGGGGGCCGGTGCCGGTGGCGCTGGGCGTGGTGGCGTATTTTGTGTTTCCGAGGATTAAGAAGTTGGTGGAAGGACAAAAGGGCTCGTGAGACTGATTGAGCCGTGTCGCCCCTCCGGGGCTCGCATCGCGAGGGGAATAGTTCCCAGGGCTGACGCCCTGGGCTAACGTCTTTCGTGCCTCCGGCGCTGGGCTTTTGGGCAGATCAGGTGAGCCAGTCGAGGACTTTGTAGTAGGCGCCGGCTAGGGGGAGGGCCCAGGTGTTGCCGCTGCGGAGGCCGAGGGGCGCGCCGGGAAACGGGATGAGGGAGAAGGGATTGTCGTCGGGATCGCCGCAGATTACGCCCGCGAGTTTTGCGCCCATCCATGTAGCGGCGGCTACGCCGTGGCCGGCGAAGCCCAGGGCGAAATACATGCCGTCGATTTTTCCGGAGTGCGGCATCACATCCATCGCGAAATCGAGCGTGCCGCCCCAGACGTATTCGACTTTCACGTCGCGGAGTTGCGGATAGACTTCGATCATGCCTTGGCGGAGGAGTTCGGCGCTTTCGCGAACCGTGCTCTCGGATTCGGGGAAGAAAGCCGCGCGTCCGCCGAAGAGCATGCGATTGTCGGGCGTCAGGCGGTAGTAATAGAGAAAATGCTTGGAGTCGTAGATCATGCGATTGCGCGGGCTGACTTCGGCGGCGAGGGCGTCGGGAAGAATTTCGGTGGCGATGATGTAGGAGCCAATGGGAATTACCTTTTTGCGCAGGGAGGGCGTGGCTTCGGTGGTGTATGCGCCGCTGGCGAGCAGGACTTCTTTGGCGGTGAGTGTGCCGCGGGTGGTTTCGACGCGGAAGCTTCCGCCGGTGTCATTCAGCTTTGAGGAGATATTTGTAACGCGCGTGTGATCGAAGAGGCTGGCGCCGTGACGCTGAGCGGCTCTGGCGAGCCCGCTCACGTAGCGCGCAGGATTTACTCCGGCGCTGGTTTCATCCACCATCCCGCCAAAATAGATTTGCGAGCCGATTTCGTTTTGCAGCGCGTTCTTCGGGACGATGCGCAGCTCGTGATGGAACTCGCTCTTGATGCGCGCAGCGGCAGTGGCGTAATCATCGAAATGCGCTTGCTTGCAGGCAACTTCCAAGTGGCCGCAGCGCGAGAAATCGCAGTCGATTCCCTCTTCCTTGACGATCCGCTCGACCAAGTCGATGGATTCGAGCGAGGCGGCGTACATGCGCTGCACGGCTTCGCGGCCATAGCGCTTGATCAGGGTGGGTACGGGTAGCTTCATGCCGGTCAGCACCATGCCGCCGTTGCGGCAACTGGCACCCCAGCCGAGGGACTCGGCTTCGAGCAGAACCGCGCGCACACCGCGCTGGGCAAGAGTGCGCGCCGCGGAGAGGCCGCAGAAACCGCCGCCGATGACGGCGACGTCCGCCCTGTCAGGCAAGGATCCAGAGGCGCCCGTGGCAGGCTCCGCCACCGTATCCAGCCAGAAGTTCTTCTCTTTCATGATCATGGAATGACCGAGGAGATTCTAACATCAGCGGCGCAAACTGGGAACGCGGCGGGATACCCAGCCGCGGCAAATATGGACATTTGATACTTTTCGCAGCCCCCCGCGTATATTATTGCAGTCACTGCAAGGAGGGCGTATGAACCCAGATCCCCCGCGGGTTGGGCCGGTCAGCCTCTCCGAGCGCATCGTTTTTATCGATGTGCTGCGGGGCATGGCGCTCTTCGGAATTCTTGCGGCGAACATGCGTGCTTTCTTCGCGCCGCTCGATTGCTACGACAACATCGGGATCCTCTTCCACGGGCGGGCCGACGTGCTGGCCCAGGTATTCATCGAAGGATTTATCCAGGGCAAGTTCATCACCCTATTTTCCTTCCTGTTCGGGATGGGCTTTGCCATCCAGATGAGCCGGGCGGAGGCTCGCGGCGCGCGGTTCATGGGCTTTTATCCGCGGCGGCTGCTGGCGCTGGCGCTGATCGGGCTGATCCACGGGATGCTGATCTGGGCGGGCGACGTCCTAGTGACCTACGCGCTTTCGGGCGCCATCCTGCTGCTGTTCCGCAACCGCCAGCAAAAGACCTTGTTGTGGTGGGCCGGAAGCCTGTTTGCGCTGCCTATCGTGGCCAGCACATTTTTCCTGGGCTTGTATTACAGCCGTTTCCGGCCGCACTGGATGGAGCCCAAGCCGCCAGATGTGCAGAAGATTTACGCCGTGATCCAGATCTACGCGCATGGAACTATGCGGCAGATACTGGCGCAGAACTGGGTGGAGTGGAAGCACGAATTGCCTACCGATTTATTTGCCATCTATGCGACGGGGCTATTTCTTCTGGGGATGTGGGTATGGCGAGCGGGCATCGTGCAGCGGCTCGATGAATACAGGCCGGTGTTGAAGCGAGTGTGCGCGTGGTGTCTCCCTGTGGGATTGATCATCAGCCTGTATGTGGCCATCACGAGAGCGGTTTTGCCTCCGGGGGAAGTTTCGGTGCGGGCCTGGTCCGTGGGAGTGCTGTGGCTGCCGGGGTCGCACATTCTGGCGGCGGGATACGCTTCGGGGCTTGCGCTGCTTTATCTGGACGAGAAGAAGCGGCGCTACCTGCTGCCATTTGCTGCGGTTGGTCGGACCGCGTTGACGAATTACCTGATGCAGTCCGTGATTTGCACTCTGTTTTTCTACCACTATACGACGGGTCTTTACGGGCGCATCGGACCGGCGGCCGGGCTGATCCCGACGATCGTGCTATACGCCGCTCAGGTAGTGGTCAGCAACTGGTGGCTGCAACGGTATCGATTCGGGCCGATGGAGTGGCTCTGGCGCGGGATTACCTATGGAAAGTTCCCGTCGATGAGCAAAGACGAGGTTTCTCCGACACTCGACGCTCCCTCGCTTCCATCGCCAATCACGCTCTCCGCTGTTGAGGGAGTGCCCACGACCACAGCCACGCCCGGCAAGACTGCCGAATGAACTTCATAATCTCGCTCGAGATCGAGAACGTGGATTGCGCGCAGATAAGCTCGCTAACGGAACCTCGTCCGCGAATCTCCGACCTTGCCGTTTGACTATTTTCCAAAGTCTTGCCGTCCGTCCGCAAACATCGTAAATCAAGCACAAGCTATTCGTGGCTGCACCGGCCAGGTCGCCCTTCCCAGGAATGGCTTCGCTGATCGGGTGAGAATGAAAAGCCCCAATCGGGTGCCTGCCCCGCTCACGAATTTCCCGCCGGGTCCGCTGGAGTTCTGTACGTTCGATTTGGAAGCTCCTAGCGTGTGAGCTTCGATTGGTAAGGAACCACAGCTCAAGTTGTCGATGTCCGCACTTTGCCAGCAGTCCGCAAATCTCTTTCTGGCCCATTTTTTGGGCCTTGAGGGCCCGCAAGCGAAGCCTTCGCAAATCCGAGGATCTGATGGAATACATTTTTTGGTATCCAGTCGAATGGAGCATTCGAGAAAGGATAACTTACACGCGGCGGAGGATGATGTGGGTGATTTCGGGGGGGACGCCGAGGCGGACGGGGGCGCCGACGGTGCCGATGCCGCGGTTTACGTAGAGGGCGGCTAGGCCATTGGGGGCGTTGGGCATGAGCTTGATGGTTTCGCCCATGCGCTTTGGCTGGTCGGGCATGAGCAGCGGCCGGTGATAGAGGCCGGCGATGTAATCGGTGATGAAGCGCGCGGGGCTGAGGCTGACATCGAGGATTTCGACCTGCACCTGTCCGCCGTGCGTGTGACCGGCGAGCGAAAGTTCAACGCCCAGTTCCGCGGCGCGATTGAAGGTGTTCGGATTGTGCGACAGAAGAATATTGGGCATGTCGCGGCGCACAAGTGGCTCGAAATTCGCGAGCATCTGCTGTTTGCGGCCGCTGGCGGCGCGCTCGCGCTCGTAATCCACTCCAATCAGATTCAGTTGCCCGCCCTTGTAATGGATGATGGCGTTTTCGCGGCGCAGCAGCTTCATGCCGGCCTGCCGGTAAAGGCGCTCGGCCAGGTCCTCCGCGCGGGCGTAAATTTCGTGATTGCCGTTGCAGCCATAGACGCCGAGCGGCGCGCGCAACTGGCGCACTTCCTCGACGCAGTCCCACATGGAGTCGTGCATGCCGGTGATCAGGTCTCCGGTGACGACGGCCAGGTCGGCGCCAACGTCATTGGCCATATCCACGGCGCGGCGGACCGACTCGCGGGTCATATACGCGCTCAGGTGGATGTCGCTGAGCTGGACGATCTGCATGCCGTCGAGCT